>QFZN01002857.1_pt1 | contig 112586 bp, 118 predicted proteins | sample 1740101 | NCBI WGS metagenome assembly QFZN01 (sample SAMN09210849, study PRJNA391713) | Ciliate metagenome, whole genome shotgun sequencing project. | isolation source: combination of 50 Heterometopus sp. ciliate cells from an enrichment culture... | host: Heterometopus sp. ...
AGCAGAACGTGCAAGCCAAGGCGCTCACGAGCCACTTTTCAGTGCCTCGCAATGCCTGATATCGAATTACCGTTCACCCATCCTGCGTTAGTCGAAGCCTTGGAAGTGATCATGATGCGAGAAGGCTTCGACACGATTGAACAAGCGGCCGAGTTCGTCATGGCCCAATCTGTTCGAGAAGGTATCAAACGTGTTACCGGCAAGGGGCGTGCACTCTATGCCATTAAGGGAAAGAAAACAACATGCGTGTAATCAGCCTGCCGTGCCCTCATTGCCAAAGCCCAGTGCGTGCAGCCAAAAGCCGGACCATGTCTACGCTGATGAAGGAAATTACCTATCGATGCCAGAACGTCGATTGCGGCCATACCTTCGTGGCCACGCTGGAGATTTCTCGCACCGTTTCCCTGTCGGCCATGCCCAATCCCGAGGTGAGCCTTCCCATCTCGCCCCGTGCGTACCTTGCCCCCCAAGGAACAGGTACTGCCTGACTTGCTGGTGACCGCCTAGCCGGTCGCTGAACCCCAAATTGACTAAGACCTGTCGTGCGCCGTTTGGTGCACGCGGGATTCGCTCACCCTAAAGAAACCTCACATGGCTCTCGATCAGCAACAGACAACGCTTGCCCTCGCCTCGCTGCGGCTTCGCATGGGCGACGATATCAAAGAATTTCAGTGCGCCCAACGCATGCTGCAGCGCAAAGCCGTGCTGCAAGACGAACTGCAGTGGAATGTGATCTGGCAAGGGAAGAACGCTATTTCTGCCCGCCTCGTCCAGCGCTTGCAGCGTCTCGGCGGGCTGATGGGAGCGTGGTAATGCGTACTGTGATCGCTCATGGCATTGCTGTTCTGTTGCTGCTTGCACCAGCGCTTCTGGCTGCCCTCGGGCTGGTGAAAGGGTAATGATGCGCGGTGCACGAATTAAGGACCATGCGTCATTCCGGCCGGCTGCGGACCTGCTGCGTGAGCGTGCGGCATGGGTTCCCACGCCTCCGGTGGCCATGCGCCATGCGGTGCTGCGTGCCATTACGACGTATGAAAGAGCCCTCAATGCAGTCTAGAACAGTCGATGCGAAAACACGGCGTCGCCATCGGGCTTTCGTCGAGTCGCACCAGTTTGCCGGGGAACTGGCACGTATTCCGCTGAAGTGGCGCGGACGCGTCGTGAGCCAGGCCCTGGAACTGATGTCGGTATGGCATTGGAACAAGATTTTTGAGCCAGTCGCCGTTCAGTTCGTCCGCGAATTCGCTGAGCAGTACGTGCCGGCCGGCGTGGATCTGTCACAGGATGATGCCGATATCTGTGCTACGGCCGAGAAAGCCGCCGAGAACGTCAAGAAGGTCTTGTGGAAGGCGATTTCTGACACCCACGCACGCGACCTCATCGAACAGGAGTGTAGTGACTACGGCATTGATATGCCTGAAGTGGATGATGATGACCTGCGCGCCATCATTGCACGTGTGGTAGATCCGCGCTGGTGGCGCAGGCAACTGCGCAAGGTGGTCGGAAGAGCCTTTGAAGGTGGAAATATCCGCCTGGGTTATGTCCATTATCACGGCGAGCCCTATGCCAGTAATGACGCCGTATTGTCTCGCCTGGCACAGAACCGGAGAAATGCCGCCGCTCTGGAAGCGACCATTGTGCGCAATGAGGCTGGCCAGGAATTCAGTATTGCTGAGCTGGCCGAGAAGACGACCGCAAACAAGACTATTCGTCGCGGCGAACTCATGTTGCGCATCAACGGTTTCGAGACCATCGCGAAGGAGTGCAACGATCAAGGGCTGTTCCTCACTTGGTCTTGCCCATCGCGCTTCCATGCGACGCTGCATACGGGCAAGCAGAATCCTAAGTACGACGGTTCGGACCCGCGCACAGCCAATAAGTACCTCGGCAAGATGACCGCGCTGGCACGCTCGGCGCTGGCCCGGCGCGGCATCGGTCTATACGGCTTCCGCATTGCTGAACCGCATCATGATGGTTGCCCGCACTGGCACATGCTGGTGTTCGTGCGCGCTCTGCCGGACTACACCACGCCGCACGTCAAGGATGTGGCCAGCCGCGCTATCCGCCTCATGAAGAGATACGCCTGGCGCGTGGATCGCGGCGAACCAGGGGCGTTCAAGCGTCGCCTGGATGTGAAGCGTATCGACTGGGCGAAAGGCAGTGCTGCTGGTTATATCGCCAAGTACATAGCCAAGAACATCGATGGCGTGGCGGACCACAAGACCAAAGAAGGCTACCTCATCACCACTGATATGGCGGGGGATCGGGAGCTAACCCCCTCGGCCCGCGTGGAAGCCTGGGCGGCCCGCTGGGGCATTCGCCAGTTCCAGCAATGGGGTGGCGCACCGGTAAGCGTTTGGCGCGAGCTACGCCGCGTGCCGGCAGACATGGTCAAACAGGCCCCGCCGGCCATGGCCGCTGCATGGGATGCGGTGCAAAAGATCGAGGGCGAGAAGCGTGCGTGCTGGGCGAGTTATCTGCGTGCGCAGGGCGGCGCGCTGGTGAAGCGTGACGATCTGATGGTCACGCTGGCCAAGGAAACAAAGACTGTCACTGGCCGCTATGAAGAGTGTGAGCGTGTCATACCCTATGGTGTGCAATGTCGTCAGATGGTCGGTGTGGTCTTTAAATCCGTTCGTCACACATGGACGCCCGTTCAAGGGCACGACGCCCGCGCATCGGCGGGTTCGGGGTTCCCTTGGACTCGTGTAAATAACTGTACGCAGCCCGCCGGGACTGGCTTTGCGGCCGATGTGTCCTTCGAGCCGAAGACGGCGCCCGCACCGGTCATGTTCCAGCCCGACCAGGCCGCGCAGATCGATCATGCCTGGCTCGCCCTGGGCGCATGTCCCTGGCCCCGGCCGGTGGCGGATGACATGCAAGCGTGGCCAGCACCGGCCATGACGGCCGACGAACAGCGCCAGGCCCTAGCCTCATGGGACGCCATCAAGGCATGCCCCTGGCCGCGCATGGTGCCGCTGCCGGACAAGTCGCCGCGTCACGGCACACCTCGCCAGGTGGCCGACTGGCGCGCCGGCCGGCTCGATGTGACAGAACTTCCGATTGATACCAACCCAACGAAAGGGAACGCCCCATGACTGCGTTTCGTGTCGTCGTGCGCACTGCCAGCGCACGCCATTCCTACACCGCCATCGCAGCCCATAGCTGCGACGTGATCGCTGCCGCCGTCGATCGCTTTGGCGTGTGCTCTGTAACGGCCACCAAGGAGAAGAAGCAATGAATGCACCTGTGAAATTTGATGTGATCCCCCCCGCCAGCAAGCCGCGCGACTTCGTGATGCAGCCCCCGCAGTCCCTGGATCGCATCACGTTCAATACACCCGACGATGGCGTGCTAGTGGGCTATGTATCGGTCATTCGTCAGCACCTGGGCAACGGCGAGCGATTCGCCTGGGTGGAGCTGGATAACGAGCCGGCCGGGCTGTTCCGCGGCGTTCCGCTAGTGGACATCATCGCTTGCGATGATGCCGGGAGCCTGCGCCGCAGCACCGCGAACCGTAACGGCAAACGTCTTTGCTTAGGCGACTACAGCGGCGGCCTGCGTGATGCAACTAGGGAGCCACAGTCATGAGTGACCTTTTCCTTGATGATGAGAGCCTGGATCTCCTCACTGGTATTCGACGAGGTTCTACCCGGTTCGGAATCAAGCAGACAAAACACGAATTGCAAGCTGCGTTTCTGCGCGAAATCGGCATTCCGTTTATCTCGAATGCACGTGGCAGGCCGGTGGTACTCCGGTCTGCCCTCGAGGATCGCCGCACCGCTGACTTGCCAAAAAGCGGATGGAAACCGGCAGTGATGGGAGTGTAAATGGGGCGCCAACCAACTAAAAATTCGAACCTACCGCGTGGCATGCGCGCACGTGTGCAGCGCAGCGGTGCCGTGTACTACTACTATGAACTCGGGGGCGGGACACGTAAGGAAATATCGCTCGGTTCCAACTACGTTGAAGCCGTGCGCAAGTGGGCGGAACTGGAGGCGCTACCACCGGCAGCAGTCCCAAAGGTCGTGACGTTCCGCTATGCATGCGAAGTCTATCAGAAGAAATTTCTGATAGAGAACGCGCTAAAGACTCGTGTGGAAAAGCTACGGCAGATAGAGATACTATTGCAGTTCTTCGATAATCCGCCGGCGCCGCTAGATGAAATCAAGCCAATCCATATCAAGCAGTTCCTATCATGGCGCGTCCAAAGAACCCAAGATGCATTACGCAAGAAAGGTGACCCAGTAGAGGGTAACGAAGGGCGTGTAGCAGCCAATCGTGAGAAATCACTCATTTCTCACATCTGGAATGCGGCGCGAGCTGAGGGGCTGACCGACCTTCCGAATCCATGTGCTGGTATCAAATCCTTCCGCGAGTACGGCCGTGAAACCTATGTTTATGATGAGGCCTTTCAATCTGTGTGGGGCAAAGCCGACGTGCCAACGCGCGAGGCAATGGACTTGGCATACCTCACCGGCGGTCGGCCGGCGGATCTATTGAAGATCGACGAAACACATCTTCGTGAGGGCAGCATCGAGGTGAGGCAAAACAAGACAGGCCACAAACTGCGCATATCCATTGAAGGAAAGCTCGCGTCGCTAATCGAAAGCATCAAGGCACGAAAACGCAGTATTTCCGGCACCGTGGTTTCCACAAGGCTTCTTGTCAACGAAGAGGGTCAGCCGCTTGGAAAATCTGCGCTGCGATTTAGATTTGAGGCCGCACGAGAGGCCGCTGGTATCGATGGAGAAGACTTCCAGTTCCGCGACCTGCGTGCGAAGGCGGCAACCGACAAGACCGACAAGACCAGGGATATTCGTGAGGCTCAACAGCAGCTCGGCCACGCTAGTGTGACGATGACAGAAAACTATGTCCGAAAGCGTCGCGGCCGAAAGGTGTTGCCAACTGCATAGCACCCTATCGCCGGGAGCGTATGGCTTCTCACCAAAACGGTGATACGAGACGTCCGGCCGGCGAGCCATTTAAATGTTGGTGTTATCTGCAGAATTGGGGCCCGTTTAAAACATCTGACTACTGGGCTTCGCTGATAGCAAGAGTGACTGGAAACAAAAAAGGCAGCGACATTTCAAATGCAGCTGCCTCTTATCATAAGGCTTAAGGATTGCAGTTAGGAACTAACTGATCACCAGGATAGTTTTCTCGCGTGCGACAATATTTCATTTAAGGCAATATCTTTACGCTTGGCATCAAGACGTTGCTCGGGAGCTGCCGTGCGCACTACAGAAAGTACAACGGCTTGGGGCCGATTTGCCGCGTCAGTTGGCGTACTGCTTATCCCTTGAAAATCAAGAGAGAGCTGCGCTTTATTATCAGTATCCATAAAGGGCTCGCTACGAAAAGTAGTTGAACTGAGAGTAAACAACCCATGCGATGGGGTCAAGCATTAACGGGAGATTTACTTGCGTTAGTCACCGCTATGCTTATGAAGTTTCCCCACCTTGTTGACTTACGACAACACCGAAGGGAGTAGTATTCTTTCGACGCTCTACCACTGTGGACACAACCTTGGTTTCAAAGTCGCGATAACTATCCAAATAAGCCCCAACTGTCTTGGCCGCGTCACTAGGAACGATCTTAATAACGGTCCCGGTTCCCTTTTCTTTACGCTGTGACATTGTGAAAAGGTTCAAATATTGCCGAGGAGCGACTCCCTCAAAATGAATGAATCGAACCATGCCAGTGGAATTGGGCGATGGAATATACCCGATTTTTTCATCATGGTCATCTTCTGTTTCGAATGCGATTGAATCGGAGTGTAGTTTTTGAGCCAAGCTTTTTTCGTAAGGCTCTATGTAGTAAACCTTTGTGATACCAGCGGCCACAATATGTCGAGCGCAGCTATGGCAGGGGAATGTAGTGGTGAATAAACTCGCCCCAACGAGGCCGGGAGTGCCCGATCTAGCGAGCGAAATAATGGCATCCATCTCCGCGTGTACAGCACGCGAGAATTCGGTTAAGTCTTCAATATGAGAAGCTTTGAAAATTGCGCTCAATGCACCTTCGATGGAATCTGAAGGGATAAGTGGGCGCTCCTTCCCATCTTTGTCGATGCGAGTAAGGGCAGACAATGCCTGACGAATATCTTCCTTATGGGAACTCTTTTCCCGATTATTGAAACATATTTGCTCTTCTCTATGAACGCAGCGCACATCATGTTCCCCATCGTCATATGTGTATAGACCTCCTAATGCCTTGGGAACATCATTGCAGCCAGTTGAGACAATTTTCCCATTTGCGTTGGCTATAGCAGCTCCAACCTGCCGAGATAAGCACGCGGACTTCAATCCTGCAGAAAAGGCCGCGTACATTCCATACTCTTGAGAGGTTGGCGTAATACCGTTCTCACCATGTAGAAGTCCAAAAAAACGGCGCAGCTTGCGCTCGATAGGTGCAGTCGTGCCGTAATCAGTGCTGATAAAAAAGTCCGCCATTTGCAGAGCCTTATCAAGCTGCTGACCATGTGTTTCATCCTCGCGCCTATCCCTCTCCATCAAATAAGATGTCTCGTCAGGCCTTACCTTCAACGCGGAGACTAAACGAGATTTGCGCTTTTCCGCCACGCTAATAACGCCCACCAAATGAAATAACCCACCATAAACCTGTCGCAGGAGGGAAACCTCATCTTGGTGTTTGATTTGATCAATAAGATACGCGGTGCGCGGGGGAATGTAATCTTCAAAAGTAGCATCCTCGTCGTTCATGAGGCGCGTAGCACCACGTTCAGTGGCTATCTTTTCCACAGCCAACTCCGCAAGAATGCTTGTGCTAATTTTTCGTAACTCATTACCGCCATTTTGAAGGTTGATGATCCGATGCACACCAGCAGATCTATCTGCAGGGCAATCTGTCTTCTTTATTTCCCCCTTTGCCGCGGCCGATTCAATAAAGTCGCTGAGCTTAATTACATGGACGGCGTATCCAAGCGAAATCAATACGGCTTTGGCTTCTTTGATCGCCAAGCTGATACCACACCCAACGGGGCCGGCAAACGCCAGTACCAGTTCCTTTGATTTTCTGCCGTCCAATATTTCCTTGATCGGAGTTTGGGGAGAAGTGGCCTTCTCCGCCGTTGCTTTTTGCATTGTTCCTTTTTTACCGGAAGCGCTCGAACTAGTCATACCCACCCCTTGCCTTTAATAATTGTAATTTGCGTAACTATCGCTAAATATACACAAACTTTTTCGCTTTTCTAGAGGCGGGTTATTCACGTCGAGAGCAGTGCCAAAATGGCGGAAATTCAGATGAAGAGGAGGCGCGGCCGGGAAGTAGCGCCGAACAAATGAAATGCCGCCCTCGGACGACTTTTTTAGATATAAGCTTTGGGCCGTTCAACACCCTGCTTTTCAAGCCAGGCAATGAGCATTTGCCGCAGCACTTCAGATTCCGCGTAAGCCGTTGGATCGGCTGGCAAGTTTCGCACGTCCAGAGGCAAAGCGCCCTCCCCCGTGAATAACTTAACCGCCCCCTCCCTAATAATCTCCTGATCCCGTTCGATTTTGTTGTGGAGCATCGGGTTATAGCTGCTGGTGAGCGTGTGCTTATCAATCCTGTAGCCCGCGCTTTTCGACATCTGGTACAGAAGATCGACATACAACGATTCGGCTTGACTGCTGAGTTGATGGCCTTGCGTTCGGCTGTCGATATAGTTACGCCAGGCCTCAAGTACTTTGGGGTCGTCTTCGAATTCGATTCTGATGCCGTTCAGCGCCTGCACGGCTTGATAGGACAAAGGTGCCGAGGTCAGCACGGTCCGCAGGATCGCTGCCTTTCGGTCGGCTCTTTCTCGGCGAACCTCAAAGAATTTTTGCACCTGAACCGCGAAGATTGGGCCCAGCAACGTGGCGCAGATAATCGCCACATCAGCCAGCTTCATAGTCGTGTCCCACTGCATATGGCCTCCTGTTATCGAAAATTTGATAACAGATTCTAGCTCTGCAATTGGGACGACACCCGCCTCAAATGCATCTGAAATTAATGCGAGTGATTTGAGGCAACTTTAGCTAAGTGAAAAAATTGCGAAGCAAGACTAGAATTGCGAAGCAAAAGAAAAAGGCTCTCCGGTCGGAGAGCCTTTTAAATACTGGTGCTGGCTGCAGGACTTGAACCCGCCACCCCCTGATTACAAGTCAGGTGCTCTACCAGATGAGCTAAGCCAGCAAAAACTTCAGCCGGCGATTATAGCCTACTTGATGCGTGTCAGTACAGGCCGGCCACCTTTTTTGGGTGGTTCTGGATCGTCATCGCCCTGGTCGGCGCCCTGAGCGGGCTTTTGCTCGGGTTCGGAGACCGGCACCGAGGACAGTACCGGCGCGCTGGCTTCCGCTTCCGAGGCCTCTTCCACGCTCTCGGCGGTAGCCGGGGTCGGGGCTTCGAAGGCCATGCCCTGGCCGTTTTCACGGGCGTAGATGGCGATGACGTTCTCGACCGGGATCAGGAGGTCACGCGAAACACCACCAAAACGGGCGCTGAAGCGAATTTCCTCGTTCTCCATCTTCAGGCCGCTGGTGGCCTCGAAGCTGATGTTGAGCACGATCTCGCCATTCTTGACGAATTGCATCGGCACGCGCGTGCGGCTGTCGACGACGACGGCAATGTGCGGTGTGTAGCCATTGTCGGTGCACCACTCATAGATGGCGCGCAGCAGGTAGGGCTTGGTGGAAACTTCTTGCATGACTGGTGTGGTGTGCGATACGCGGTGTAGCACGCATCTGCCGGCTGGGCCGGGGTGAAACTGCAAATGAAGATGACTGCGGGTGAACGCAACGACAAACAAACCCTGCCGCGCTGCCGGCAACCACCGGCAGCGCGACCGATGCGGCTTAGCGGCGCATCACCTTTTCCGAGGGGGTCAGCGCCTCGATGTAGGCAGGACGCGAGAAGATACGCTCGGCGTACTTCATCAGCGGAGCAGCCGTCTTGGACAGCTCGATACCATAGTGGTCCAGGCGCCACAGCAGCGGTGCCAGTGCCACGTCCAGCATGGAGAACTCGTCACCCAGCATGTACTTGTTCTTCAGGAACAGCGGTGCCAGTTGGGTCAGGCGGTCGCGGATCTCGTTGCGTGCCTTCTCCTGGCTCTTCTCGGCGGTCTTGGACTTTTCGTTTTCCAGCGTGTGCACGTGGACGAACAGTTCCTTCTCGAAGTTGAACAGCATCAGGCGCGCACGGGCGCGCATGAGCGGATCGGCCGGCATCAGCTGCGGGTGCGGGAAACGCTCATCAATGTATTCATTGATGATGTTCGATTCGTACAACACCAGATCGCGCTCGACCAGGATGGGCACCTGGCCGTAGGGGTTCATGACGGAAATGTCTTCCGGCTTGTTGAACAGGTCAACGTCGCGGATCTCGAAATCCATGCCCTTTTCGAACAGGACGAGACGGCAACGTTGCGAAAATGGGCAAGTCGTGCCCGAGTAGAGAACCATCATTTTTTCAGAGCCCTAAAAACAAAAGGGGGGCGAGACGCATAACGCTCACCCCGATACGCATTTCCGCAAAACGGCGCGGATACGTGATTGTACGTTTTTACTTGATGTTCTTCCAATAGGACGCGTTCAAACGCCACGTCAATACCGAGAAGAAGCCCAGGAACAACAGGACCCAGACACCAAGCCGCTTGCGCGTGTTCTGCACCGGCTCGCCCATCCATTGCAAATATGCAACAAGATCGGCCACGGCATTGTCATACTCGGCCGTATTCATCTTGCCCGGCTTGACCTGCTCGAAGCCTGCAAACTTGTGGATGGTCCGGCCTTCTTCGTGAGGGTCCTTCTCCTCGACGAACTTGGCCTTGCGAGTTCCTTGCAATTCCCACAACACATGCGGCATGCCGACGTTGGGGAACAACATGTTGTTCCAGCCGGTGGGACGGCTGTCGTCCGTATAATAACTGCGCAGGTAGGTATAAATCCAGTCCGGCCCCGATCCCGCCTCCGATGCCTTGGCGCGGGCGATCACCGACAGGTCCGGTGGCGCAGCACCAAACCAGGCCTTGGCGTCTTGCGGCGACAGGGAAGTTTTCATCAGGTCGCCGACCTTGTCCCCCGTAAACATCAGGTTGTTCCTGATCTCGTCTTCGGTCAGGCCGATATCGCGCAGGCGGTTGTAGCGCATCGCCGAGGCCGAGTGGCAGTTGAGGCAATAGTTGACGAACAACTTGGCACCGTTTTGCAAGGAAGCAACATCCTTGGTGCGATCGGGGGCGTGATCCAGCGGGAAGCCCCCTTCATTGGCGCAGGCCAGCGCCGGCAGCAACGCCAGCGCGGCAATCACTTTCTTCAGCAATGTCATGTTCTTGTCCTTTGGCGGCTGGCTTAGTGCGGATGGTAGACGACGCGATCGGGTACCGGCTTGAAGGTACCGCAGGCACTCCACCAGGGCATCAGCATGAAGAAGCCGAGGTAGATGAAGCTGCAAACCTGTGCGACGGTGGTACCGATGGCGGTCGGCGGCTGCACGCCGAGGTAGCCAAGGATGACGAAGGCGATGCCAAAGACTACGTACACGTACTTGTGCCAGCCCGGGCGGTAACGGATGGACTTGACCGGCGACTGGTCCAGCCACGGCAAGCCACCCAGGATCACCACCGACAGGCCCATCAGCACCACGCCCCAGAACTTGGCGTCGAACTTGAGCATGCCGGCGATCACCACCAGGCCGATGACGATGGCGGCGATCTTGAGCTTGGACGTCAGGCGTGACTTGAATACCAGCAGCGCCACGTAGGCCGCCACGCCGGCGATCAGCCAGCCCATGAAGTCCGCCGTGGTCGCACGCAGGATCGAGTAGAACGGCGTGAAGTACCAGACCGGGGCGATGTGCGGCGGGGTCTTCAGCGAATCGGCCGGGATGAAGTTGTTGTACTCCAGGAAGTAGCCGCCCATCTCGGGTGCGAAGAACACCACTGCCGAGAACACCAGCAGGAAGATCGACACGCCGAAGATGTCATGCACCGTGTAGTACGGATGGAAGGGAACACCATCCAGGGGCACACCATTGGCATCGGTCTTTTCCTTGATCTCGACGCCGTCGGGGTTGTTCGAGCCCACTTCGTGCAGCGCGATGATGTGCGCGACCACCAGGCCGATCAGCACCAGCGGAATGGCGATGACGTGGAAGGAGAAGAAACGGTTCAGGGTGGCGTCGGAGACGACGTAGTCACCACGGATCCACAGCGACAGGTCCGGGCCGATGAAGGGGATCGCACCGAACAGGTTCACGATCACCTGCGCGCCCCAGTAGGACATCTGGCCCCAGGGCAGCAGGTAGCCGAAGAAGGCCTCGCCCATCAGGCACAGGAAGATGCCGACGCCGAACAGCCACACGAGCTCGCGCGGCTTGCGGTAGGAGCCGTACAGCAGGCCCCGCAGCATGTGCAGGTAGACCACGATGAAGAAGGCAGAGGCGCCGGTGGAGTGCATGTAGCGCACCAGCCAGCCCCAGGGCACGTCACGCATGATGTATTCGACCGAGGCGAAGGCCAGGGTGGCATCAGGCTTGTAGTGCATCACCAGGAAGATGCCGGTGACGATCTGGATCACCAGCACCAGCAGGGCCAGCGAACCGAAGATGTACCAGAAGTTGAAGTTCTTGGGAGCGTAGTATTCGGAAAGATGGGCTTTCCAGGTGGCGGTCAGTGGAAAGCGTGCATCCACCCAGTTCAGGGCCTTGGCCGAGACTGGCGCGTCGTCAGGCAACTTCTTTTCGTGGAATGCGCCCATGATCAAGCCTCCCCTTTCTCGTCCTTGCCGATGACGAGTTTGTTGTCGCCTTCAAACATGTAGCGCGGGACTTGCAGGTTGTCCGGCGCCGGCTTGTTCTTGTACACGCGTCCGGCCAGGTCGAAGGTCGAGCCGTGGCAGGGGCACAGGAAACCACCCTGCCAGCTGTCGGGCAGCGAGGGCTGGGCGCCGGTCTCGAAGCGCGAGCTGGGGGAGCAACCCAGGTGCGGACAGATGCCCACCACCACCAGGATGTCCTTGCGGATGGAACGCCATTCGTTCAGGGCGTAGTCGGGCGTCTCGGAGAAATCGGTACGCTTGGAGTTCGGGTCGGCGACGTCGGCGTCGGTCTTCTTCAGCGACTCGATCATCTCGGGCGTACGCTTGAGGATCCAGACCGGCTTGCCGCGCCATTCGACAGTGCGCATCTCGCCCGGTGTCAACGATGAAATATCCACTTCTACCGGTGCGCCGGCTGCCTTGGCGCGTTCTGAAGGTTGCAGCGTGGAGACAAACGCTCCGGCGGTGGCCAAGCCCGCTACACCTCCGGCCGCACAAGTCGCAACAAGCAAACCTCGTCGACTTGTGTCGACCTGATTCTCGTCAGTCATAAAGACCCCATTCTCCAAATGTAAGTTAGCGTGGACCTTCTAAGTGACCCTCATGCAACTTTTCGATTATATATAAGCTGAATAGGGTTTTGTAGCTAACGGCCGATATGGTACCGGCTGCGGGAAAATAAGATTTGACGCAGCGCAACCCATTGTCAAACTGCTCTTTTTATCTGTTTTTTTGCGGTGCGGCGTCAGAAGCTGCCCAATTTACTTTTGCCGCCAGGCAGGCTATAACCCGTTGTAAGTCCGCCTCATGTTTAAACAGCAACTTTCAAAGGAGAAACCAAAGATGAGCATGCTCAAAGATTTCCGCGCCTTCGCCATCAAGGGTAACGTGGTCGACCTGGCCGTCGGTGTGATCATCGGTGGCGCCTTCGGCAAGATCGTCAGCTCGCTGGTCGAAGATATCATCATGCCCATCGTGGGCAAGATCTTCGGCGGGCTGGATTTCGCCAACTACTACCTGCCCCTGAACGGCCAGGCCTATGGCTTGCCGCTGGCAGAGGCCAAGAAGGCCGGCGCCGTATTCGCCTACGGCAATTTCCTGACCATCATGATCAACTTCATGATCCTGGCCTTCATCATCTTCCAGATGGTCCGTGCCATCAACAAGGCGCGCGACTTCGCCAGCAAGCAGGAAGAGGCCGCACCGGCAGCACCCGTGGTGACACCGGAAGACGTGCTGCTGCTGCGCGAAATCCGCGATTCGCTCAAGAAGCAGGCCTGAGCCCGCTTCCCTTGCCCGGCATCACACCGGATTGTCGATATCGATGAACCGGTGTTCGATGCCGAACTGGCGGGCCACGAACTCGCCCAGTGCCTGCACGCCATAACGTTCGGTGGCATGATGGCCGGCCGCCAGGTAGACGGTGCCGGTCTCGCGCGCCAGGTGGACGGTGGGCTCGGAAATCTCACCGCTGATGTAGACCGAGGCGCCGGCCTCGATGGCCTCGCCCAGCATGCCCTGCGCCCCGCCGGTACACCAGGCGACCGGCCCCACGGGCTGCTGCGGATCACCGATCAGCAGCGGCATGCGGCCCAGGCGTTTTTCGATCAGCATGGCCAGGTCGGCGGCGGTCTTCACTGCGGGTGAGTGGCAGCGGCCGATCCAGCCGATGTCGTTGTCGCCGAAGCGACCACTGGCTTCCAGGTCGAGTCGACGCGCCAGCTGGGCGTTATTGCCCAGCTCCGGATGGGAATCCAGCGGCAGGTGGTAGCCGAACAGATTGACATCATGGGCCAGCAAGAGCTTCAGGCGACGCTGCTTCTGGCCGATCACCCGCATGTCCTCACCGCGCCAGAAGTAGCCGTGATGGACCAGGAGGGTATCGGCGCCCCATTCCAGCGCCGCTTCGATCAGCGCCAGGCTGGCCGTGACGCCCGTGACTACGCGCGCAATCGTGGCGCGGCCTTCCACCTGCAAGCCGTTTGGGCAATAATCGCGATATTGCGCGACGTTGAGCGTCTGTCCCAAGAAAGCCGAGAACTCGCTCCTGTTGATGTGACGGGTCATTTCTTCCTCATCCGATTTCAAAACCAAGAATTCTTTATGCGACGTTTATGGCTGTTGTTTGCCCAGACCGTGACGGTAGGTCTGGCCTTGTGGTTCATTGTAGCGACCTTGAAGCCGGACTGGATCGCCGGCGCCTTCAATTCACGGGCGCGGCCGGCACAATCGACGGTACCGATGCAGGAAGCGGCTCCCAACGCGCCCGCGCTGGACTCCTATCGCCATGCGGCGCACCAGGCCATGCCCTCGGTGGTCAACATCTTCACCACCACCGAAGCGCGTCCGCAGAAGAGCCCGTTCCAGAACGATCCCTTCTTCCGCAAGTTCTTCGGCGACCAGTTCGACGAGCAGCAGCAGGATGACAAGCAGTCCAGCCTCGGTTCGGGCGTGATCGTCAGCCCGCAGGGTTACATCCTGACCAACAACCACGTGGTGGAAGCGGCCGACAAGATCGAAGTAGCCCTGGCCGATGGCCGCAAGGCCAGCGCCAAGGTGGTAGGCATCGATCCCGAGACCGACCTGGCCGTCATCAAGATCGACCTGCCCAACCTGCCGGCCATCACCCTGGGGCATCCCGAGAGCAGCTCGGTGGGCGACGTCGTGCTCATCAACCCGGGCAACTCCGGTGGCGCGCTGGTGGATACCAACGGTAACCTGCTGGGCATCAACACCGCGATCTATTCGCGCACCGGTGGCAACCTGGGCATCGGTTTCGCCATCCCCATGTCGACCGCCAAGACCGTGATGGAAGCCATCATCAGCCATGGCCAGGTGGTGCGTGGCTGGATCGGTGTGGAGCCGCAGGACATCACGCCTGAGCTGGCAGAGAGCTTCGGCCTGGGCAAGAAGACCGGTGCCATCATCGCCGGCGTGCTCAAGGGTGGTCCGGCGGACCGTGCGGGCATGCGTCCGGGCGACATCCTGGTGAGCATCGACGGCAAGCCGGTCGCCGATACCACCGAGATGTTGAACGTCATCGCGCAACTCACGCCCGGCCAGGAGATCGCCATGACGGTGCTGCGCAAGTCGCAGGAGACCAGGCTCAACATCACCGTGGGCAAGCGTCCGCCGCCACCCAAGAGCGATGACAGCGACGAAGAATAAAACCGATCCGATTCGAGGAGCGTAATTCCATGCATGTGCGTGACCTGATCCAGTTCCTGGGCGAACTGTCCGAAAACAACAACCGCGCCTGGTTCGTGATGAACAAACCGCGTTATGACATCCTGCGCGAGGAGTTCCTGGCGCTGACCATCCAGCTGATCGCCGAGATCAGCAAGTTCGATCCGGCCATTGCCGGTTGCAATCCGAAGAAGGCGCTGTTCCGCATCAATCGGGACATGCGCTTTTCTCACGACAAGCGGCCCTACAAGACCCACTTCTCCGCCGCCATCACCGCCAGCGGCCTGAAAAAGCCCAGCCAGGGCGGTGGTCCGGCCTACTACTTCCACATCGACGAGCAGGGCAAGCTGCTCATCGCCGGGGGCGAGTACATGCCGCCGGCCGAGCGCCTGCGTGCCATCCGCAACCGGGTGGTGGACGATGCGGCGGGCTTCGGCAAGATGCGCAAGAACAAGAAACTGGTCGAGACCTATGGCGACCTGCAGGAAGAAGGCAAGCTGCAACGCCCGCCCAAGGGCTTCGATCCGGACAGCCCCAATATCGAGTACGTGAAACTGAAGAGCTTCATCGTCTGGACCGAGACGTCCATCAAGAAGAAGATCCCGGCCGATCTTGGCGCCGAGGTCCTGGGCGGCTTCAAGGATGCCCATCCGCTGGTGAAGTGGCTGCGCGAGATTCCGCTGGTGACGGCGGAAGAATAGGCGCCTTGCTCCTCGCTCTCGTTCCAAAAAGACAAAGCCCGCTTCATGAAGCGGGCTTTGTCATTCTGCGCGAGGCTGGCTAGTCGGAAGAGCCGGAGCTGCTGGGCTCCGTCTCCGGGGCACGGGTGGCACGCTCGAAGATCGGCGCCACCAGCAGGCCGACTTCATAGAGCAGCACCAGCGGCACAGCCAGCAGCAGCTGGCTCATGATGTCCGGCGGGGTCACCACGGCGGCGATGACGAAAGCACCCACGACCACGTAGGGGCGGATCTGCTTCAGCTTGGCCAGCGGCACCAGGCCCATGCGCACCAGCACGATCACGATCACCGGCACCTCGAAGGTGACGCCGAAGGCCACGAACATGGTCAGCACGAAGTCGACGTAGCTATCGATATCCGGCGCCACCGACACCGACTTGGGCGCGAAGTTGTTGATGAAGGGGAACACCACCCCGAACACGAAGAAATAGCAGAAGGCCACGCCGGTGACGAAGAGCACCGAGGACGACACCACCAGCGGCGCGATCAGGCGCTTCTCATGCGCGTACAGGCCGGGGGCGACGAAGGCCCACAGCTGGTACAGCACCCAGGGCAACGCAATCAGCACGGCCACCATCATGGTGACCTTGATGGGAATGAGGAAGGGGGTGATCACGCCGGTGGCGATCATCTTGCTGCCGACCGGCAGCGCGTGGATCATCGGCGCGGCCAGCACGTCGAAGATGTGGGCCGCAAAGGGCATCAGACACAGGAAGACCACCAGCACCACCGCCGCCGCCTTGACGATGCGGCTGCGCAATTCGATGAGGTGCGAGATGAAGGTGTCTTCGGCCTGGGTGTTTTCTTCAGCCATGGATTGGAAGCATTGTGTTGAGGTCGGAGGCGGTAGGCCCCATTAGAAGAAACCAGCCGACTTGCCGCTGCCCACCGGACGGCGGTACTTGGCCACGCGGGCCGATGCCGAGATCACGCGGGTGCGTTGTCCGCTCTGGTTCTTGTACCAGGCCGGCACGCCGGTGGTACGCGAGAGCTTCTTGCGGCGGAAGGCCTTGGCCTTGATCGTCAGCAACGAGGCGTCGGGCGTACGGCTCCAGCTGGCGCCACCGGCGGCGGCGCTGTCGGAACCGGAGGAATCGTCGCCGCCGTTCCAGGCATCGTTGATCGAGGCCTCGGTATCGGACATGCTCTTGTGGATGCTGCCGCTCACGTCGCTGGCGGCCTGCTCCACGTCCTTCTGCATCTTGCGCAGCTCGTCGAGTTCGATCTCGCGGCTGACTTCGGACTTGACGTCGTTGATGTAACGCTGGGCCCGGCCGAACAGGGTGCCGGCCATGCGCGCCACCTTGGGCAGGCGCTCGGGGCCGATCACGACAAGCGCGACCACGCCGATCAAGGCCAGCTTGGAAAGGCCGATATCAATCATGAGTCTGTGTGGACATTAGGAACAACAGCACACTGTGTGCAGGAGGACGCCTGGACGCCGGACAGCTGGCACCCGGCGCAGGCGGCAGGGACAAACCACGCAACGCAAAGCGAAGGCCCGCCGCACGAGGGCGACGGACGCTGCCTGATCAGCTGCCGGACTTGTCCTTTTCCTTGGCTTGCACGTCGATGGCTGCCGCGTCCTTCTTTTCTTCCTCGGCGCCCTTGACGCCATCCTTGAAGCCCTTGACTGCCTTGCCCAGGTCGGAACCCATGTTGCCGAGCTTCTTGGTGCCGAAGACCACCATCACGATCACCAGAACAATCAGCCAATGCCAAATACTGAACGAACCCATTCTATTCTCCTAAGCGGACATCCCTGCCCTGTGTACGAACAAACCTGCCAGCCCCCGGGCCGGCGAATCCTCATTGTTGCACGAACCGTACCCGCCACGGATGCGGGCCGCCGATCACGTGCATGTGCAGATGGTACACCTCCTGGCCACCATCCGGCCCCGTGTTGATCAGGGTCTTGAAACCGCCAGTGGGCTTGCCTTCGGCGTCCACGCCATAACCGCAGCCCAGCTCGGCTGCCAGGCGCGGCGCCAGGGTCAGCATCTTGCCCAGCAGCGCGGCCTGTTGCTCGCCGCAATCGGCCAGGGTGGCCACGTGCTGGCGCGGCACGATCAGGAAATGCACCGGCGCGGCCGGGTTGATATCGTGAAACGCGATCAGGTCCTCATCCTCGTAGATCTTCTTGGACGGGATCTGGCCTGCAGCAATCTTACAGAAAATGCAATTATCCAACGCCGTTCTCCTGCATGAGGGGGTGGTTCGCCGCGTTCAATCCTTGCGGGCGGCTTTTTCGTCGAGGCCGGACAAGCCTTCGCGGCGGGCCAGCTCGTTCAGGACATCCTGTGGCGTCAGCTCGAACTGGGCCAGCAGGACCAGGGAATGGAACCACAGGTCGGCGCACTCGTAGAGCACCTTGGACTTGTCGCCCGAGACGCGGGCGTCCTTGGCGGCCATCACGGTTTCGGTGGCTTCCTCGCCGATCTTCTTGAGGATGGCATCGTCGCCCTTGGAGAACAGCTTGGCCACGTAGGACTTCTCGGGATTGCCGCCGTTGGCCAGCTTGCGCGACTCGATGACTTCGGCCAGTCGCTTCAGGGTTTCACTCATGATGGGGTCTTGTCGTTATCGGCCGGCTTGGAAGCGGCCGGCTTGCGCACGCGCTTGGGCTTGGCCGCGTCAGGCTGGGCGGGCGCAACCGCCGGGCCACCACCGGCACCCGGCGCCAGGTCCTTCAGGACGGGCTCGACGGTGGTCCATTCGCCGCTATCGGCATTGCCCTCGAACTTCTGGAAGAAGCAGGAATGACGACCGGTGTGGCAGGCAATGCCGGCCACCTGCTCGACCTTGAGCAGCACCACGTCTTCGTCGCAGTCCAGGCGGATCTCGTGCACCTTCTGGAAGTGGCCGGACTCCTCGCCCTTGTGCCACAGCTTCTTGCGCGAGCGGCTCCAGTAGACGGCCTGGCCGATCTCGACGGTGCGCGCCAGCGCCTCGCGATTCATCCAGGCGAACATCAGCACGTCATTGCTGCCGACTTCCTGGGCGATCACCGGCACCAGGCCGACTTCGTCCCATTTGACCTTGTTGAGCCATTTGGCGCTGATGCTCATGCCAGCCTCATGGAAATGTTCTGGTCGGCCATGAAGCGCTTGGCTTCCTGCACAGTGTGCTGGCCATAGTGGAAGATACTGGCGGCCAGTACGGCGTCCGCCTTGCCCTTGGTGATGCCGTCGGCCAGGTCCTGCAGGCCACCCACGCCGCCAGAGGCGATCACGGGGATGCTGACCGCTTCCGAGACCGCGCGGGTCAGGTCGAGGTCGAAGCCGCTCTTGGTGCCATCGCGGTCCATGCTGGTGAGCAGGATCTCGCCGGCGCCCAGGCGCGCCATGTTGCGCGCCCATTCCACCGCGTCCAGGCCGGTGGCCTTGCGACCGCCGTGGGTGTAGACCTCCCACTTGCCGTCACCGGCGCGCTTGGCGTCGATGGCCACCACGATACATTGCGAACCGTACTTGCTGGCCGCATCGGCCACCAGTTGTGGATTGGTCACGGCGGAGGTGTTGATGCCAACCTTGTCGGCGCCGGCGTTGAGCAGGCGACGCACATCCTCGACCGCGCGCACGCCGCCGCCCACCGTCAGGGGGATGAAGACCTGCGAGGCCACGGCTTCGATGATGTCCAGGATCAGGTCGCGGCCATCGGAAGAGGCCGTGATATCGAGGAAGGTCAGCTCGTCGGCGCCCTGGTCGTCGTAGCGGCGGGCGATCTCGACGGGATCACCGGCATCGCGCAGCTCCAGGAAATTGACGCCCTTGACCACGCGACCAGCGGTCACGTCCAGGCAAGGGATGATGCGTTTAGCAAGGGCCATGTTATTTGCTGCCGGACAGGCGATTGGCGTCCAGTTCGCGCGTCAATTCATCGGCGCGATCCTGGCCGCTGCGCAGGTCCAGCGTGCCTTCGTAGATGGAACGACCGCAGATGACGGCTTCGATGCCTTCATCTTCGACGCGGCACAGGGCTTCGACGTCGCCCACGTGGTGTACGCCACCGGAGGCGATGATGGGGATCGAGACTGCCTGCGCCAGGCGCACGGTGGCCTCGATGTTGACGCCGCCCATCATGCCGTCGCGGCCGATGTCGGTGTAGACGATGGCTTCGCAGCCATAGCCTTCGAACTTCTGCGCCAGGTCCACCACTTCGTGACCGGACAACTTGCTCCAGCCGTCGGTGGCGACCTTGCCGTCCTTGGCGTCCAGGCCGACGATGATCTGGCCGGGGAAGGCACTGCAGGCGTCATGCAGGAAACCGGGGTTCTTCACGGCAGCGGTGCCGATGATGATGTAGGACAGGCCATCATCCAGGTAACGCTCGATGGTATCGAGGTCACGGATGCCGCCTCCCAGCTGGACCGGGATTTCCTCGACGTCGTTTTCCTCGGCGAAGCGGGCGACCGCCTTGAGGATGGCCTTCACCGCAGCCTCGTTCTTGGGCTTGCCGGCGAAAGCGCCGTTGAGGTCCACCAGATGCAGGCGACGCGCGCCCTGCTTGAGCCAGTGCAGGGCCATTTCCGCCGGATCTTCGGAGAAAACGGTGGCTTGTTCCATATCACCTTGTTTGAGGCGTACGCAATGACCGTCTTTCAGGTCGATGGCGGGTATGAGCAGCATGGCTAGGGGATGACTAGTCAGTAAAAAAAGAAGGGTTGTCGAAGGCCGGCGGGCCGGTTCTTGCCTTAAAGGCAAAAATCAAGGGTTCCAGTGTACGAAATTCCGATACAGCTGCAAACCCGCCGAGGCACTTTTTTCCGGGTGGAACTGGGTTGCAAAGATATTATCGCGCGCCACGGCACAGGCGAAGTCACGACCGTACGGGGTCTGGCCGACCACATGGGCGGTCTCGGCCGGCACGGCGTAGTAGCTGTGGACAAAATAAAAGAAGGCGTTGTCGGCAATACCTTCCCACAGGGGATGGTTGCCGGTCTGGCGCACATGGTTCCAGCCCATCTGCGGCACCTTGAACAGCGAACCGTCGTCCTGGCGCAGTCCTTCCAGCGCGAAGCGCACCACCTTGCCGGGCAGCAGGCCCAGGCCGGGCGTGTCGCCCTCCTCGCTCCAGTCGAACAGCATCTGCTCACCCACACACACGCCAAAGAGCGGCTTGGTGCGGGAAGCCTCGATCACTGCATCCTGCACCCCCGACTCGCGCAGGCTGCGCATGCAATCGGGCATGGCACCCTGGCCGGGCAGGACCACGCGGTCGGCGGCGCGGATGTCGGCGACTTCGCCGGAGATGCGTACATCGGCTTCGGGCGCGACATGGCGCAGTGCCTGCGCTACCGAGCGCAGGTTGCCCATGCCGTAATCGACTACAACAATTTTATTCATGGCGAAAAATGACGGCGCTCGCGCACCGGGAAAACCAGATGATTTAGCGATACCCTAAGTACGACAAGCTTACAGGCTGCCCTTGGTCGATGGAATCGTACCTGCAGCCCGTGCATCGAGTTCGATGGCCATGCGCAATGCGCGGCCGAAAGCCTTGAACACGGTCTCGGCCTGGTGGTGGGCGTTCACGCCGCGCAGGTTGTCCACGTGCAGGGTCACCTGCGCATGGTTGACGAAGCCATGGAAGAACTCGCTGGTCAGGTCCACATCGAAGGAACCGATCATCGAACGGGTAAAGGGAATATGGTATTCCAGGCCGGGACGGCCGGAGAAGTCGATCACCACGCGCGACAGCGCCTCGTCCAGAGGCACGTAGGCATGGCCGTAGCGGCGGATGCCCTTCTTGTCGCCGATGGCCTTCGCAAAGGCCATGCCCAGGGTGATGCCCACGTCTTCCACCGTATGGTGCGCGTCGATGTGCAGGTCGCCCTTGGCGTGGATATCCAGGTCGATCAGGCCGTGGCGGGCGATCTGGTCCAGCATGTGGTCAAGGAAAGGCACGCCGGTATCCAGCTTTTGCTGGCCGGTGCCATCCAGGTTGATCGCAACGCGAATCTGCGTTTCATTGGTGTTGCGGACGACTTCGGCGGTTCTCGGTGTAGACATGGTCAGGGTGGGACGGGGTTCTATCGTTCAGATGGTGCGTGGAGCTTATTTGCCTTGGCGTACCGCGTTTGTTTCCTTACAACTCGTGCAGCGCCGCTTTCAACGCCGCCAGGAAGACGTCGTTTTCTTCGTCCGTACTGACGGTAATGCGCAAACAGTCTTGCAGCAATATATGCATTCTACCGGCATTTTTCACAAGTACCTTACGCGCCAGCAAAGCGGCGAAGACTTTATCGGCATCCGGGACGCGGATCAAGATGAAATTGGCCGCCGACGGGAACACCTGCACCCCCGGCAATGCCGCCATCTGCTGCGCCAGCGCCGTGCGGGCAAGGCGCAGCCGGGCGGCCTGGGCTTCCAGCACATCGACGTGCTCCAGCACGAACAGCGCCGCAGCCTCGGTGAGGACGTTGACGTTGTAGGGCGGGCGTACCTTGTCCAATTCGCGCAACAGGGCCGGCGCGGCCGACAGGTAACCCAGGCGGATGCCCGCCAGGCCGAGCTTGGAGACGGTACGCATCAGCACCAGGTTATTGAACCTGGGCAACTCGGCCATCAGGGTCGCGGCGGCAAAGGGCTGGTAGGCCTCGTCCACCACCACCAGGCCATAGGGCGCGGCGGCCTCGACGATACGCAGCACTTCGGCGGCGGCGTAGAGCGTGCCGGTGGGGTTGTTGGGATAGCCCAGCCAGGTGATGACCGGCTTGTGCGCCTCCATGGCGGCCAGCATGGCCGGCATGTCCAGGCTCAGGTCGGCGCGCAGCGGCACGCCCACGTAGTCCAGCCCGGCACTCCTGGCGGAGATGCCATACATGACGAACCCCGGTTCGGGTGCCAGCACGGTGCGTCCCGGCAGGGCACAGGCGGTCGAGAGCAGGGTGATCAGCTCATCGGAGCCATTGCCCAGCAGTACGTCGTAGCCGTCCGGCACGCCCAGATGCTGGCAGATGCTGGCTTTCAGGGCCGTGTAGGACGGCACCGGGTAACGGTTCAACTCGAGCTCGGCCAGGCGCCGCCCCAGTTCCGCACGCAACTCCGGCGGCAGCAGATAGGGGTTTTCCATCGCATCGAGCTTGACCATGCCCTCGGCCGATGGCACGTGATAGGACTGCCAGCCGCGCACCACGGGGCGGATCACGCGGGCAATCAGGTCTTCAGTCAGGTCGCTCATCTCAGGCTGGCTGGCGGATGGGTTCATCGTCTTGGCTTTCGGGCGCCAGCGCATCGAGTCGCTGGCGGATCAGTTCGCAATAATCGGGATTGAGTTCGAAACCGGTGAAATGCCGTCCGCAGCGGCGCGCCGCTACCGCCGTGGTACCGCTGCCCATGAAGGGGTCCAGCACCACCCCGCCCGGCGGACAGGAAGCCTTGACCATGCGCTCCACCACTTCCAGTGGCTTTTGCGTGGGATGGTCGGCACGCTCCTTGTGCTCACGGTGCAGGCGCGAGACGCTCCACACATCCTTGGGGTTGTAGCCCATCTCCAGCCACTTGGCGCCCACGAAGATGGAGCGCGAACGCGCCTTCTTGGTCTGCGCGTCGTAGGGAATGCGGATGGCGTCGAGGTCGAAGAAATAGTCCTTGGCCCGCGCAAAGAAACCGATGGTGTCATGCACCGACGAATAGCGCCGGGTGCTGCCGCCCATGGAGGGGACGCGGCGATCCCAGATGATCTCGTTGATCATGGTCATGCGCTGCTTCAGCATGACGAAGATCTCCGGCGAATTGCGCCAGGTCAGGAAGATGTAGAGGCTGCCGTTGGGCTTGAGCTTGGGCAGGGCGGCATCGATCCATTGCTCGGTCCAGGCCAGGTAGGCGGCCGTGTCGAGCTTGTCCGAATCATTGCCGTAGTCCTTGCCCAGCCCATAGGGCGGATCCGCGATGAGCAGGTCGATGCTGCCATCGGGGATGCGCGCCAGTCCACCTAAGGCGGCCAGCGCATCTTCGCAATGCACGCGGTCCAGCCAGCCGTCGCCTGCACAGGAGTCGGTGGCCGCCGTCATGGGGTCACTTCTTCAGCCGCAATTCGGCCGAGCGGGCGTGCGCCTGCAAGCCTTCGCCATAGGCCAGTTCGGCGGCGATCCTGCCCAGCGTCTGCGCGCCCTCTTCCGACACGCGGATCACGCTGGAACGCTTCTGGAAGTCATACACCCCCAGCGGCGAGGAGAAGCGCGCGGTCCGCGAGGTGGGCAGCACGTGGTTGGGGCCGGCGCAGTAATCGCCCAGCGATTCGGACGAAAAACGCCCGAGGAACATGGCACCGGCGTGACGGATCAGGTCGGCCCACTGCTGCGGCTCTTGCGCCGAGATTTCCAGGTGCTCGGCCGCGATCATGTTGGCAATCTCGCAGGCCTCTTGCATGTCGCGCACCTTGACCAGCGCACCGCGATCGGTCAGCGAGGTACGGATGACGTCCTTGCGCGGCATCTCGTCCAGCAGGCGGTTGATCGCGACTTCGACCTGGGCGATGTAGTCGGCATCCGGGCACAGCAGGATGGATTGCGCCAGCTCGTCGTGCTCGGCTTGCGAGAACAGGTCCATGGCGATCCAGTCGGGATCGGTGGCACCATCGCAGATGACCAGGATTTCCGAGGGGCCGGCGATCATGTCGATGCCCACCACGCCGAACACGCGGCGCTTGGCGGCGGCCACATAGGCATTGCCGGGGCCGACGATCTTGTCCACCTGCGGGATGGTCGCGGTGCCATAGGCCAGCGCGCCGACGGCTTGCGCGCCGCCGATGGTGAAGACGCGGTCCACGCCGGCAATGGCGGCGGCCGCCAGCACCAGTTCGTTCTTCACGCCATCCGGCGTGGGCACGACCATGATGACTTCCTGCACGCCGGCCACCTTGGCCGGAATCGCATTCATCAGCACCGACGAGGGATAGGCGGCCTTGCCACCGGGCACGTAGATGCCCACGCGATCCAGCGGCGTGACCTTCTGGCCCAGCTCGGTGCCATCGGCTTCGCGGTAGAGGAAACCGTCGGAGCCGCATTCCTTCTTCTGGCGCTCGTGATAGGCACGCACGCGGTCGGCGGCGGTCTGCAGCGCATGGCGGCGTGCCGCGGGCAAGCCGTCCAGGGCTGCCTGCAGGGCCTCGTGGCCGATCTCCAGGGCGGCTACCGAGGCGGCCTGCACGCGGTCGAAGCGCTGGGTGTATTCCAGCACGGCGGCGTCGCCGCGCGCCTTGACCTCGGCCAGGATGCTGGCAGCGGCACGGTCGATGGCCTCGTCCTCGCTGGCCTCGAAGGCCAGCACGGCCGAGAGTTGCTCACGGAAGCCGGGAACGGCGGAATCGAGTTTTCGGATGGCAATGCTCATGGTCTCACCTGCTCTGCGAGGAAATCTTGGATCGTGGATTACTTGGCGTTGGATGCCTTCTCGAAGGCATCGAGAATGGGCTGCAAACGTTCGCGCTTCAACTTCAGCGCAGCCTGGTTCACCACCAGGCGCGAGGAGATATCGATGATGTGCTCGACTTCCACCAGCTTGTTGGCACGCAGCGTCCCGCCGGTGCTGACCAGGTCGACGATGGCGTCCGACAGGCCCACCAGCGGGCCCAGTTCCATCGAGCCATACAGCTTGATCAGGTCGACGTGTACGCCCTTGGCGGCGAAGTGCTCGCGCGCGGTCTTGACGTACTTGGTCACCACGCGCAGGCGCGCACCCTGGCGCACCGCATTGGCGTAGTCGAAGCCTTCCTGCACCGCCACCGACAGGCGGCACTTGGCGATGTTCAGGTCGATGGGCTGGTACAGGCCTTCGCCGCCGTGCTCCAGCAGCACATCCTTGCCGGCCACGCCGAAGTCGGCCGCGCCGTACTGCACATAGGTCGGCACGTCCGAGGCGCGCACGATGATCACGCGCACGGCCGGGTCATTGGTCGGCAGGATCAGCTTGCGCGAGGATTCCGGATCCTCGGTCACGGTGATGCCAGCCGCCTTCAACAGCGGCAGGGTCTCTTCGAAAATGCGGCCCTTGGAGAGCGCCAGCGTCAGTTGTTGGGTCATGATGTCTGCTTTTCTGGATTCCGGAAACTTACTTGATGCGCTGGATATCGGCACCGATGGCCGACAGCTTGGCTTCCATGCGGTCATAGCCACGGTCGAGGTGGTAGATGCGCTCCACCACCGTCTCGCCCTGGGCAGCCAGGCCGGCGATCACCAGCGAGGCCGACGCGCGCAGGTCGGTGGCCATCACCGGCGCGCCGACGAACTTGTCCACGCCGGTGACGATGGCGGTATTGCCTTCCACGTCGATGGCCGCGCCCAGGCGATTCAATTCCTGTACATGCATGTAGCGGTTCTCGAAGATGGTCTCGGTGACATGGCTGGTGCCTTCGGCGATGCAGTTCATCGCCATGAACTGCGCCTGCATGTCGGTCGGGAAGCCCGGGTATTCGGTGGTACGGAAGCTGATCGCCTTGGGACGACGCGCCATCTGGATGCGGATCCAGTCCTCGCCCGAGGTGAGGATGGCACCGGCGTCGCGCAGCTTGTCCAGCGCCGCGTCGAGCAGGCCGGCACGGGTGCGGCGCAGGGTCACGTCGCCACCGGTGGCCGCCACCGCGCACAGGAAGGTGCCGGTCTCGATGCGATCGGCAATGACTTCATGGGACGCGCCATGAAGCTTCTCGACACCCTGGATCACCAGGCGATCGGTGCCGATGCCGTCGATCTTCGCGCCCATCTTCACCAGCAGGTGGGCCAGGTCGCCCACTTCGGGTTCGCGCGCGGCGTTTTCCAGCACGGTCTCGCCGTCCGCCAGGACCGCTGCCATCAGCAGGTTCTCAGTGCCGGTGACGGTGATCATGTCGGTGACGATGCGCGCACCCTTCAGGCGCTTGGCCTTGGCATGGATGTAGCCACCCTCGATATGGATGTCGGCACCCATGGCCTGCAAGCCCTTGATGTGCTGGTCCACCGGACGCGAACCGATGGCGCAGCCACCCGGCAGCGACACCTTGGCCTGGCCGAAGCGCGCCAGCAGCGGGCCCAGTACCAGGATCGAGGCGCGCATGGTCTTGACCAGCTCGTAGGGTGCTTCCGGCCGGGTGATATCGTTGCCGTTGAGCACCACTTCATCACCGTTCTCCTGCACGCGCAGGCCCATCTGCTTCATCAGCTTGGTGATGGTGACCACGTCCTGCAGATGCGGGACATTGCTCAGGCGCAGGTCATCGGCCGTCAAGAGGCCGGCGCACAGGATGGGCAGGGCTGCGTTCTTGGCGCCGGAAATGGTGACCTCGCCGGAGAGGCGACGGCCACCGCGGATCAGGAGCTTGTCCATGGTGTTGCCTTATTTCTGGAATTCTTCGGGGGTCAGGGTCTTCATCGACAGCGCGTGGATTTCCTCGCGCATGCGGTCGCCCAGCGCCGCGTAGACCAGCTGGTGACGCTGGATCAGGCGCTTGCCGGCGAAGGCCTCGGCGACGATGACGGCGGTGAAGTGCTGGCCATCGCCCTCCACTTCGAGATGCTGGCAATCGAGGCCGGCGGCGATATAGCTTTTGACGAGTTCAGGTGTGGGTAGCATGGTGAGGCTCTTCACGGAAATGGGGACGGGCGGCTGGCTCAATGGGATCCTGCGCGCAGCTTGTAGCCGCTCTTGAGCATGCGCACGGCCAGGGTAGACAGCGCCACGAAGAACACGGTGACGATACCGAGGCTGGTCATGGGCGCAATGTCGGACTGGCCGAAGAAGCCGTAGCGAAAGCCGTCGATCATATAAAAAAACGGGTTGAAATGCGATACCGCCTGCCAGAACGGCGGCAGCGAGTGTATCGAATAGAACACGCCGGCCAGGAAAGTCAGCGGCACGATCAGGAAATTCTGGAACGCCGCCAACTGGTCGAACTTCTCGGCCCAGATGCCGGCGATCAAGCCCATGGTGCCCAGGATGCCCGCACCCAGGAGTGCAAACACCAGGATCCACAGCGGCGCCACGAAGTCCAGGTGACCGAACCAGGCCGTCACCACGAACACGCCCGCACCCACCATCAGGCCGCGCACCACGGCGGCCAGCACGTAGCCGCCGAACAGTTCCCAGTGCGACAGCGGCGTGAGCAGCACGAACACCAGGTTGCCGGTGATCTTGGACTGGATCAGCGAGGACGAGCTATTGGCAAAGGCATTCTGCAACACGCTCATCATCACCAGGCCCGGCACCAGGAAACCGGTGTAGTTCACGCCCGGATAGACCTGCACGCGGTCCTGCAGCACATGGCCGAAGATCAGCAGGTACAGCAAGGCGGTGACGATGGGCGCGGTGATGGTCTGGGTGGCAACCTTCCAGAAGCGCAGGATTTCCTTGTAGAAAAGGGTACGGAAACCAATCATTTTTCATCTCCCATGATCTGGATGAAGACGTCTTCCAGGTCGGCCTGCTGCAACTGCAGATCATCGATCTCGGCGCCCGAGGCGCGCAGCGTGGCCAGGATGGGTTCGACTTCCTGATAGTCATTGACGCGCAGGGTGTACTTGCGCGCGGCGTTGTCGGCCAGCAATTCCTCGGGATGCGTGACCAGTGCCTTCAGGCCATCGGGCAGGCTGCCCTGCTTCAGGCGCAATACCATCTGCGAGCCGGAGATGCGGCGGATCAGGGCGTCGGTCGAATCCAGCGCCACGACCTTGCCGAACTTCAACATGGCGATGCGGTTGCACAGGGCTTGCGCTTCTTCCAGGTAGTGCGTGGTCAACACGATGGTGTGGCCTTCGCGGTTCAGGCGGCCGATGAACTGCCACAGGGTCTGGCGCAATTCCACGTCCACCCCGGCGGTCGGTTCATCCAGCACGATCACCGGCGGCTTGTGTACCAGTGCCTGGGCCACCAGCACGCGCCGCTTCATGCCGCCCGAGAGCGCGCGCATGTTGGTATCGGCCTTGTTGGTGAGGTCGAGGTTTTCCATGACCTCGTCGATCCACTTGTCGTTGTTGCTCAGGCCGAAATAGCCGGACTGCATGCGCAGCGTCTCGCGCACCGTGAAGAAGGGATCGAACACCAGCTCCTGCGGCACCACGCCCAGGTTCATGCGGGCGGCGCGATAGTCGCTGACCACGTCGTGACCATGGATGGTGACCGAGCCGGAGTCGGCGCGATTGAGACCGGCGATGATGGAGATCAGCGTGGTCTTGCCGGCGCCATTGGGGCCGAGCAGGCCGAAGAATTCGCCTTCTTCGATCGCCAGCGAGACGCCACCCAGTGCCTGCAGCGACTGGTAGCGCTTCTTGATGTCTTTGATGTGCAGAGCGGCCATTGCCTCGCCCATTCGATACGTTACTTGCCAGAAAGAAATAAGGAAGCAGGAAATCCCTCGGGGGATTCGCTGTCGCCTCGCCCTGGCCCCGCTGCCCTCCCGCATCCTGGGCGGAGCGGTGATGACGAGGCCGTGTTGTCGTTGTTGCTATCGAAGATAGCGGTCGGTTTTGCCCGGCCGGTGAGAGAGGCCGCGTTCAAGGGAGGAAGTCCGGTGTACGAGGCCGCAAGCGGCCTGCAAAACCTTCGATTATAGGGGAATTCGATTTTCCGGGCCGCCGAAGCAGGAAAGCCCCGGCCGGAAAGTGGAGACCGGATCAGTGATGTCGGTCGGTCGCGGAGGTGGGTGCAGCGATGCCTTGCAACAAGGCGGAGACGCCATACAACTCGGCCAGGCTGCGCAGGTTGGCCGGCAAGACGCCGAAGTCCAGCGCCGCGCCGCGTGCGGCAGCGGCACGACGCCAGGCCAGCAGGGTCGCCACGGCCGAGGAGTCGACCACGGTCACCTCGCTGACATCGATGCTGGCCTGGCCGCTGGCGATGGCCGAGAGGCCGTCGCACAGGACAGTGCTGGCATTGGTGAAGGTCAGCGAGGTGCCGGGCTTGAACATGAGGCTCTTTCGGATCGGATCAGCGGATCAAGAAAACGGGCTTACTTCTTGCCGCCGGCGCGGGAGGCCAGTTGCTGGTTCTTGTCGGTCAGCGCCTTGATCAGGCCGTCGATGCCGCCCTTGTTGATCTCGTTGGCGAAGGTGCCCTTGTAGGCTTCCACCAGCCAGGCGCCCAGCACGTTGACGTCATACAGCTTCCAGCCGTCGGCCTTCTTTTCCAGGCGATAGCTCAGCTGGATCGGGTCACCGCCACGGGCCGAGATGACCTGGGAATTGACTTCCACTTCGGTGTCGCCAGGGGCAGCGCGCAGCGGCTTGAATTCGATCTTCTGGTCACGCACCTGGGACAGCGCGCCCGAGTAGGTGAACACCAGCAGGCTGCGGAACTGGGTGATCAGCTGCTTTTGCTGGTCAGGCGTGGCCTGGCGCCAGAAGCGGCCAGCCGCCAGCTGGGTCATGCGCTCGAAGTCGACGTAGGGCAGGATCTTCTGCTCGACCAGTTGCATGATGCGGCCGTTGTTGCCGGACTGGATATCCTTGTCGGCCTTGGCCGTGTCCAGGACTTCGGAGCTGATGCGCTTGACCAGCGCGTCCGGGGCTTCCTGGGCCGAAGCGGCGCCCGAGAAGGCCAGCGCGGGAGCGGCGAGTGCGGCGATAGCAAAGAATTTGGTAAGCATCTTCATAAGTCGTTTTCCGTTCGAGTCAGCAGAAGGTGCCGGCGCAGCATGGTACACGCCTGGCATATCCTTCGAAACCCGCTTCGCAGCGGGGTTCCCGTGCCGTCACAGATGGGCACAGGTGTTACAGATCAGGCAGGTAGAGCAATTGGAGCAGATCCGGGATTTTTCAAGATCGTCGCGCGCATCCACCGGGCAGGCGCGCAACGATCCCGGCGCGGCCATCAGGGCTTGATGGCGTCTTCCTTGCGTTCACGACCACCACCCGCGCCATCGATCTGGCTCTGGCGACGTTGCACGTAGGCATCGCGCACGAAGTCGTACTTGTCCAGCGCCGCATCTTCCAGCAGGGTCGAGGCATCCAGCAACTGGGCGCGACGGTCGACGATACGGACCACCGTACCGACGTTGCGCCAGCGGGTCGGACGCTTGTAGGTCCAGACGTCGCCATAGAAGTCGATCGGCAGGCCGGCGGTATCACGCACCGTGGACGGGCCGAAGAACGGCAGCACCACATAGGGACCGGAGCCGACGCCCCACTTGCCCAGGGTCTGGCCGAAATCGGACTTCTCGCGCGGCAGGCGGGCTTCGGTCGCCACGTCCAGCACGCCACCCAGGCCGAAGGTGGTGTTGATGGCCACGCGCATGAAGGTCGAGACGCCCTGCTCGACACGGCCCTGCAGCAGCTGGTTGATGGACGACCAGATATCGCCCAGGTTGCCGAAGAAGTTGCCCACGCCATGCTGGACCGGAGTCGGCACGACGGTGTCATAGGCTTGTGCTGCCGGCTTCAGAGCCACCTTGTCGACGGTGTCGTTGAAGCTGAACATGGCACGGTTGAAGCCTTCCAGCGGATCGTTGGGATTGCTGGTGCTGGTGCTGGCGCAGCCGGTCAGGGCTGCTGCCGCCAGGGCGAAGGCGCCGAGACGGGCCGCATTGCCGGTATTGATGGTCTTCTTATTCATTTGGAATCATCCTTTCCCTCTGCCGCCTTGCTGTAGAGGAACTGACCGATCAGGTTCTCCAGCACAATCGCGGATTGTGTCATCTTAATCGTATCGCCCGCAGCCAGGTTAGCAGTATCGCCACCCGGCTCGAGGCCGATGTATTGTTCACCCAACAGACCCGACGTGAGGATCTTGGCCGAGCTGTCCTTGGGGAATTTATAGCCCGCATCCATGTTCAGCGCGACCACGGCACGGAAGGTCTGGTCGTCGAAGCGGATCGAGTCCACGCGACCCACCACCACGCCGGCGCTCTTGACCGCCGCGCGCGACTTCAGGCCGCCGATATTGTCGAAGCTGGCCTTGATGACATAGGTCTTCTGACCAAAGGACATCGAGCTCATGTTGCCGGCCTTGAGCGCCAGGAACGCCAGTGCTGCCACACCCAGCAGCACGAAGATTCCAACCCAGGCATCCAGTGATTTACGTTGCATAGTCCTTTCCCTCTTGTTCGTCGTCGCGCCATGCACTGGCGCCTTGCTCTCTATCGTTATCAGGTCTTGCGGTAGCCGCCGTCAGCACATCAGCTGAACATCAGCGCGGTCAGCAGGAAGTCCAGGCCCAGCACCATCAGCGACGCGATCACCACGGTACGGGTGGTGGCACGGGCCACGCCCTCCGGCGTCGGCTTGGCCTCATAGCCCTGGAACAGCGCCACGAAGGTCACGGCCACGCCGAAGACGATGCTCTTCAACACGCCATTGGCGATATCGGCCCACACATCCACGCCGCCCTGCATCTGCGACCAGAACGCGCCCTCATCCACACCGATCATCAGCACGCCGACCACATAGCCGCCGATCACGCCCACGGCGCTGAAGATGGCCGCCAGTACCGGCATGGCGATCACGCCCGCCCAGAACCGTGGCGCCACCACGCGTTGCAGTGGATTGACCGCCATCATTTCCATGGCCGACAACTGCTCGCCGGCCTTCATCAGGCCGATCTCGGCAGTCAGCGACGTACCGGCGCGCCCGGCGAAGAGCAGCGCCGTCACCACCGGCCCCAGTTCGCGGGTTAGCGACAGGGCCACCAGCAAGCCCAGGGCCTGCTCGGAACCATACTTGTTCAACGTGTAGTAACCCTGCAGGCCCAGCACGAAGCCCACGAACAGGCCCGACACGGCAATGATCACCAGCGAGTAATTGCCGATGAAGTGGATCTGGTCGGTGATCAGGCGCGGACGGCGCAGCAGGCCCAGCGAGGCGCCCAGCACACTGACGAACATGCGCGCCGCAAAGCCCACGCCGACGACGAATTCACGGATGCTGCGGCCCAGGCCACTGAGGAAATCGACGATCATGCGCGACCTCCCAGCCCCAGGTCCTCGGCCAGCGACTTGCCGGGATAGTGGAACGGCACCGGGCCATCGGCCTGGGCATGGACGAACTGCCTGACGTAGGGATCGGCAGACTCGCGCAGCTCCTGCGGCGAGCCCTGGGCGACGATCTTGCCGGCCGACAGGAAGTACACGTAATCGGCGATGGCAAAGGACTCGTTGACATCGTGCGACACCAGGATGGAGGTCGACCCCAGCGCATCGTTGAGGCGACGGATCAGGTTGGCCGTCACGCCCATGGAAATCGGATCGAGGCCGGCGAAGGGCTCGTCATACATGATCAGCGCCGGGTCCAGGGCGATTGCCCGCGCCAGCGCCACGCGTCGCGCCATGCCGCCGGAGATCTCGGCCGGCTTCAGGGCTGCCGCATTGCGCAGACCGACGGCGTTCAACTTCATCAGCACCAGGTCGCGGATCAGCGTGTCGTCCAGGTCGGTATGTTCGCGCAGCGGGAAGGCCACGTTATCGAACACCGTCATATCGGTGAACAAGGCCCCGTTCTGGAACAGCATGCCCATCTTGCGGCGCAACAGATAGAGCTGCTTCGTGGCCAGCCCGGGCACGTTCTCGCCATCCACTTCCACCTTGCCCTGCTGCGGCTGCAGCTGCCCGCCGATCAGGCGCAGGATGGTGGTCTTGCCGGAACCGGAACCGCCCATGACCGCCACCACCTTTCCGCGCGGGAAATCCATATGCAGACCGGTCAGGATAGGCCGGTCGCCATAACGGAAATGCAGATCGCGGATTTCTACGATATTAGGCAAAGGGATTCTTTGAGTTCTTTGGAAAACCGACATTGTAGAGCAAATTTTACAAATCGCTTTCAAGAAGGCAATACAGCGTGTAAATGACCAATGCTGAACCGATCCGTTCTTTACAACTTACCGGCATCTTCGCCGAAGATGCCAACTATTGCCGCCAACCAACTTAGTGACGATTGAGTCAGTTATATATTGCAGATTTCAGAAAATTCTCATTGCGTGGCATGTACGCAACGGTTTTCCAGGGAACCAAAACAAACGATACGCATCGTCTCACAAAACGTGGCCGGAAACACCACACAACGCATGCTGCACTGCAAACGGTAGGGCGAGGACGCGCGGCTTGCTACAATGTCGGTTTTGCTTTCGGAAGAATCTGACATGAGCCTCAAATGCGGCATCGTGGGTCTGCCCAACGTTGGTAAGTCCACCCTTTTCAACGCGCTGACCAAGGCGGGCATCGCCGCCGAGAACTACCCGTTCTGCACCATCGAGCCCAACGTGGGCATCGTGGAAGTGCCCGATCCGCGCCTGAAGGCCCTGGCCGAGATCGTCAAGCCCGAGCGCATCCTGCCGGCCACTGTCGAATTCGTCGACATCGCCGGCCTGGTGGCGGGCGCCTCCAAGGGTGAAGGCCTGGGCAACCAGTTCCTGTCGCACATCCGCGAGACCGACGCCATCGTCAACGTGGTGCGCTGCTTCGAAGATCCGAACGTGATCCACGTCGCCGGCCGCGTGAGCCCGCTGGACGACATCGCCGTGATCCAGACCGAGCTGGCCCTGGCCGACATGGGCACGGTCGAGAAGGCCATCCACCGCGAGCAGAAGAAAGCCCGTTCCGGCGACAAGGACGCCGCCAAGCTGGTGGCCATCCTTGAACGCATCATGCCGGCGCTGGACGAAGCCAAGCCGGTGCGCGCCCTCGGCCTGGATGCTGAAGAGATGCTGCTGATCAAGCCACTGTGCCTGATCACCGCCAAGCCGGCCATGTACGTGGCCAACGTATCGGATAGCGGCTTCACCGACAACCCGCTGCTGGACCAGTTGACCGGCTACGCCAAGGAACAGAACGCCCCCATCGTGGCCATCTGCGCCGCCATCGAAGCCGAGATCGCCGACCTGGACGATGCCGACAAGGTCGACTTCCTGGCCGACATGGGCATGCAAGAGCCGGGCCTGGACCGCCTGATCCGCGCCGCCTTCAAGCTCCTGGGCCTGCAGACCTACTTCACCGCAGGCGTGAAGGAAGTGCGCGCCTGGACCGTGCCCGTCGGCGCCACCGGCCCGCAGGCAGCTGGCGTGATCCACACCGACTTCGAGCGCGGCTTCATCCGTGCGCAGACCATCGCCTTCGAGGACTTCATTGCCTGCAAGGGTGAGACCGGCGCCAAGGAAGCGGGCAAGATGCGCGCGGAAGGCAAGGAGTATGTGGTCAAGGATGGGGATGTGATGAATTTCCTGTTTAACGTCTGAGCAACTGTTCATCCAGACTCATTCAAGTCGCCTCTCCTGCCCAAAAAAACCCCGAACAATTTCGGGGTTTTTTATTGTTCATCGCCGGCAACCGTCATTTTTGCATAGCCGCCGTATCTCCGGCCCTCACCTAAAAATATAATACTTTGTGTTATATTATTTTGATGAGGCAGCAGCATGCGAATCTTCAAGAATGCCTGGTTCGAGCGGTTCAGTCGCAAGCAGGGCATCGCGAACACGGCGCTTCTGGAAGCCATCGCGCGCGCCGAACTGGGGCTGCTTGATGCCGACCTCGGCGGTGGCCTCATCAAGCAACGCGTAGCCCGCTCCGGGCAAGGCAGAGCGGGTAGTTTTCGCACCATCATCCTGTATCGCAAGGCGGAGCGCGCCTTTTTTGTGTACGGGTTCGCAAAAAGCGATCGCGACAGCATCGATAGTGATGAAGAAACCGCGTTCAAGAAGGCGGCGCAGCATGTGCTCCGCCTGTCGGAAGAGCAGCTTGCCGCATTGATCGACAAAGGGCAATTGACGGAGGTACACCATCATGACCAAGAAATACCGTAGCGAAGCCTATGCGGCAATCCATGAAACGATGGCGGCGCTGCATGACATCGGTGCCATCGACAAGCAGACCATGCGCGTGTTCGACGAAAGCTGCCTGACACCGATACAAGCCATGCCACCTGAGCGCATCCGTGCGCTGCGCGAGCGAGAGCACCTATCGCAGCCGATCTTTGCCCTTTATCTGAATGTGAGCAGGAACCTGGTCTCGGACTGGGAGCGTGGCGTCAAAAAACCCGGTGGACCAGCCTTGCGCCTGCTGACCGTGGTGGAAAAGAAAGGCATCCAGGCGATTGCCTGAGGGAGACCTGCCTTGCTAAGGCCTGTTCACGCTATATCTGCGAGCGCGAGAGGTCGTCAAACGTTGTCTGCCTAGGCGCAGCTCCCGGATGGTTGCTCCCAGATTTAGTGTGAACAGGTCCTAACATTCCCCCAATCCATCCCGCCCTTACCTCCTCCCACTACTCAACTGCGGCATCAAGAACGACTGCCTGAAATACTCCCGCACCGCCTCCATCGCCGGCGTAAACGCCGATACACCAGGTCGGACAGAATCGCCACGCCCGTCCCATTGGCGACCATGCTGCGCACCGCCTCCACCGAACTGGTGCGCATGAGGATGTTGGGCCGCCGGCCGCTCTGGTCCCAGTAGCGCAAGGCCGTACGGTCGGCCTCGTCCACCGTCAGGAGGATGAAGGGCTCGTTGGCGACTTCGGCCAGGCTCACCACCGTCCTCTGCCCCAGCGGGTGGCGCGCCGGCAACCATAGTCGCCGCACCGAGCTGAACAGGGTCTCGTAGGCGATCTCCCGGTGGCGCAGGTTGGAGGTCAGCACTACGGCCATGTCGATCTCACCCGCAACCAGGCTCTGCTCGATCTCGGCGCGCTCCTTCTCGTGCAACTTGATCTTGATGCCCGGATAGGACTGCGACAGCCGCTGCAGGTGGTGCGGCAGGAAATACCCCAGCACCGTGTAACTGGCCGCCACCCGCAGGCTGCCGCTGGCGCTGTCGTCGGGTAGCGGACTCTTCATCGCATCGTCGACGCTGCGCAGGATGGAATAGGCGTGATTGAGAAAATGCCGGCCGCTATCGGTCAGGTTCATGCCCTGCGGCGAGCGATTGAAGAGCGGTGCGCCCAGCAGGCTCTCCAGTTCCTGGATCGCACTGGTCACCGAGGACTGCGAAATGTGCAAATGAATCGCGGCCTGGGAGATCTGTCCGACCTCCGCCGTCGCCACGAAATACCGGATCTGCCTGAGCGTGATGGCCATCTGTGATGCCTCCCAAAGCTATCGGATTTTTCGATATCACCCCCTCTGATAATACATCTATCCAATACCTAGGACGATTCCTATACTCGATTTCAGGCGTGGATTCCGGCCACGTAGAGAGACAGACAATGAGGAAAATCGACCTGAATTCAGACATGGGCGAAGGCTTCGGTCCCTGGACCATCGGCGATGGCGTCGACGAACACATCATGCCCCTGATCAGTTCGGCCAATATCGCCACGGGCTTCCATGCCGGCGATCCGGCCACCATGCAGCGCACCGTGGCACTGGCCCAGCGCCACGGCGTGGCCATCGGCGCGCATCCGGGCTTGCGTGACCTGGTCGGCTTCGGTCGCCGGCACATCCATGCGCCCGCCCACGAACTGGTCAACGACATGCTGTACCAGTTGGGCGCGCTGCGCGAGTTCGCGCGCCTGCATCACCTGCCGCTGCAGCACATCAAGCCCCATGGGGCGCTCTACATGCACCTGGCACGCGATGAGGAAGCGGCCCGCGTCTTCGTCCAGACCCTGCGTCGCCTGGACCCGAACTTGCTTCTCTTCTGCATGCACGGCTCGGCGGTGTGGCGCGTGGCGCAGGAGCTGGGGCAAGCGGTGGTCTGCGAGTTCTACGCCGATCGCGACTATGACCGCAGCGGCTCCATCGTCTTCACCCGCCACGTCGGTGCGCTTGATGCCGACCAGGTCGCGGCCAAGGTGTTGCGCGCCTGCCAGGAGGGGGTGGTGCGTACCGTCGACGGCGAGGATGTGCCTATCCAGTTCGAATCGGTCTGCATCCATAGCGATACACCCGGCGCGCTGGCCCTGGTGCAGACCACACGCACGCGCCTGGAGGCGGCCGATATCGCCATCGGCGCACCTTCCTGAACCGCTGTCTGTCCCTGTCACAAACTCAACAAGGAGAAAATCATGGCCGTCCACGATGTCCACTCCCCGCTGCCCGGCACCTTCTATCGCAGGCCCAGCCCCGACGCGCCCGTCTATGCCGAGACCGGCGAGCGCATCCAGGCGGGCCAGGTGATCGGGCTCATCGAGGTGATGAAACAATTTACGGAATTGCAGGCCGAGCACGCCGGCACCCTGCAGGCCTTCCATGTCGCCAACGGCGATCCGGTCGAGCCGGGCCAGTTGCTGGCCGTGATCGATGGCGATGCCTGAGGAACGCCCATGACCAGCTCCATCCGTAAATTGTTGGTGGCCAATCGCGGCGAGATTGCGGTGCGCATCATCCGCGCCGCGCAGGCACTGGGCATGCCGACGGTGGCGGCCTGTAGCGAGGCCGACGCCGATTCGCTGGCCGCGCGCATGGCCGACGAAGTCCAACTGATCGGTCCGGCGCGGGCCGACCGCAGCTATCTCAATGCCGAGGCGCTGCTGCAGGCGGCACGCGCCAGCGGTGCCAATGCCATCCATCCCGGCTATGGTTTCCTGTCGGAGAATGCGGCATTTGCCGAGGCGGTCACGGCAGCGGGCCTGATCTTCGTGGGGCCGCAGGCCGAGACCATCCGTCGCATGGGCGACAAGGCCGAGGCGCGACGCACGGCGGCGGCAGCCGGTGTGCCGGTGGTGCCGGGCTCGCCCGGGGAACTGGAGGATCTGGAGAACGCACTCGCCTGCGCCGAACAGGTCGGCTATCCGCTGCTGATCAAGGCCTCGGCCGGGGGCGGTGGGCGCGGCATCCGCATCGCCCATGATGCGGCAGAACTGGCGCGCGAGTTGCCGGTGGCGCAGAGCGAGGCGAAAGCAGCCTTCGGTTCGGCGGCGGTGTACCTGGAACGCTTCATCCGTGCGGCGCGCCATATCGAGGTGCAGATCCTGGGGGACGGCCAGCGCGTGGTGCATCTGTTCGAGCGCGAATGTTCGCTGCAGCGACGTCGCCAGAAGGTCTTCGAGGAGGCCCCCTCGCCCGTCCTCACATCCGCGCAGCGACAGGCCCTGTGCGACAGTGCCGTGCGCCTGGCCGAGGGTCTGGGCTATCGCGGCGCAGGCACGCTGGAATACCTCTTCGATGCATACAGCGGCGAGTTCTTCTTCATCGAGATGAATACCCGCATCCAGGTGGAGCATCCGGTCACCGAGATGATCACCGGTGTCGACCTGGTGCAAGCCATGCTGCGCATCGCCGGTGGCGAGCCGCTGGGTCTGCAGCAGTCCGACATCCGCATCCAGGGCGCCGCACTGGAGATGCGCATCAATGCCGAAGATCCGCAACGCAATTTCTTCCCCTGCCCGGGCACCGTGACCGAGCTGGCCTGGCCACAGGGTGAGGGCATCCGCGTGGAAAGCCATCTCTATCCCGGCTATCGCGTACCGCCCTACTATGATTCGCTGCTGGCCAAGCTGGTGGTGCATGGGCAGGATCGTGCGCAAGCCCTGGCGCGCGCTGCCCAGGCGCTGGAGCAGACTCGCCTGGCTGGCATGGCCACCACCATGCCGCTGCACCGGTGGCTGCTGGCCGATGCGCGGGTGTACGCCGCGCAGTTCGATACCGGTTCGCTGGAACGCTGGCTGGCCGAACCGATGGCCCTGCATATCGGCATATCGCCCAGCTTGAGGAGGCATGACATGCAGACCACGCCCATCCGCTACAGCATCGCCGGGGACGAACACCTCTTTGCCGAGGTCTCTGAGGCGATGTCACTGGAGGCTTTCTTCCGGGCCATGGCCATCACCCGCGCCGTGGAGCAACTGGCGCTGCCCGGCATCCTGGATATCTGCCTGGCCAATGCGTCCTTCCAGATCCGCTTCAACCCCGACCTGATCCATCCGCTGGCCCTGCTGGAGCAGGTCAAGGCGCTGGAGGCGCAGACCCGCGCCGAGCGGCGCATCCAGACGCGCATCATCGAGATCCCGGTGCTCTACGACGACCCCTGGACCAACGAGACCCAGGCGCGCTTCCGCGACCGGCATCAGGACCCCTCCTCCACCGACCTGCAATACGCCGCCCGCATCAATGGCTATGCCGATGTGCAGGCCTTCATCGCGGCCCATAGCGGCAGCCCCTGGTTCGTTTCCATGGTGGGCTTCGTGGCCGGGCTGCCCTTCATGTTCCAGATGGTGGAGCAGGAGCGGCAATTGCAGGTGCCCAAGTACCTGCGCCCGCGCACCGACACGCCGCGCCTGACGCTGGGTCATGGCGGCTGCTTCGGCTGCCTCTACTCGGTGCGCGGTGCGGGGGGGTACCAGATGTTCGGCGTCACGCCCGCGCCCATCTATGACCCGCAACAAGGCCTGCCCTACCTGCAGGAGTCGATGGTGTTCTTCCGCGCCGGCGACATCGTGCAGTTCAAGCCCATCGATCGCATCGACTACGATGCCGCCATCGCGGCGGTGGACCAGGGCCGCTTCGACCTGCGCATCCGCGCCACCGGCTTCGACCTGGATGCCTTCCAGGCCGATCCGCAAGCCTGTATCCGTGCTCTCAAGGAGGCCCTCCATGACGATTAAGGTGAAACAGCCCGGCCTGGCGACCTCGGTCCAGGATGGCGGACGCGAAGGCTACTACCACCTGGGCATTCCGCCCTCGGGCGCGCTCGACCAGTTCGCCCTGCGCAGCGGCAACCTGCTGGTGGGCAATGCCCCCACGGCGGCGGCACTGGAATGCAGCCTGCTGGGGCCGCAACTGGAATTCCAGCGCGATGCCCTGGTGGCCGTGACCGGTGCGCGCATGCAACCCCGCGTGGATGGCATGGAACAGCCGCTGGATACCGCCTTCCGGATCAAGGGTGGGCAAGTACTGAGCTTCGACTATCCCAAGGCGGGGGCGCGCAGTTACGTCGCCATTGCTGGCGGCATCGACGTGCCGCTGGTGCTGGAGAGCCGCTCCACCTATGGCCTGGGCGCACTGGGTGGCTGGCAGGGGCGCAAGCTGGCCGCCGGCGACCTGGTGCCGCTCGGCCCCGCCTCGACCCAGGCAGAGGAAGGACGCCGCCTGCCCTTGTCGCAGATCCCCGTACATGAAAAGCAGGCCACCCTGCGCGTGGTGCCGGGCCTGTACATCCATCGCCTCACGGCGGAGGCGGTGGAGCGCTTCTTTGACGATACCTGGACGGTGGGTTCGGAAGCCGACCGCATCGGCTATCGCTTCAAGGGTGGCCAGCCCATGCAGTTCGTGCCGCGCGAGCAACCCTTTGGCGCCGGCTCCGATCCGTCCAACATCGTCGATGCCTGCTACCCCATCGGCTCGATCCAGATCCCGGGTGGGCTGGAACCCATCGTCCTGCTACGCGATGCGGTCTCCGGCGGCGGCTACGCCACCATTGGCACGGTCATCAGCGCCGACCTGGACCTGATCGGCCAGCTGCAGCCCAATCACAAGGCACAGTTCGTGCGGGTCACGCTGGAGCAGGCCCTGCAGGCAAGACGACACCAGCAACAACGCTTGCAGCGCCTGAGCTACCTGTTTTCTGCCTGACCGGGCCAAGCCCCCTCCACCACCTCGCTGTTCATCGCCAGGGCCCGCCCTGGCGAGGGGGGCTGCTTCGCCTTCGCTTCATCCACCGTCACATCGACATCCACATCCTTTTTCGAGGGAGATCCTGACATGGCCGCGCTATCGCACACCGAGCATGAGCAAATCGATCATTCCACCCACCCCATCCCGGTCGCCGGGCGCATGGGCAAGCTGTCGCTGACCATGGCCTGGTGGGCCGTGTGCAGCGCCATTTTCTATATCGTCGTGGGTGCGTCGCTGGCACTGAGCTATGGCGCGCGCAACGCCATCATTGGCATGCTGCTCTCGGTGGTGAGCTATGGCCTCATCAATGCCTGCATCAGCCGCTACGCCATCCGCACCGGCTGGTCGGTGGCCTTGTTCTCGCGCATCCTGTTCGGCCGCCTGGGGGCATCGCTGGCGACACTGATCTTCTTTTCCACTGCCATCTACTACGCCGTCTTCGAGGGCTCGGTGATCGCGGTGGCCCTGCATCACCTCTATCCCTCGCTGCTCTATCCGGTGGCGGCCCTGATCGTGGTGCTCTACAGCGTGCCGCTGGTGTTCGGCAGCGTGCAGCACTGGCTGGACAAGTTCAACGGCGTGCTGCTGCCGTTCTACCTGCTGGGCCTGCTGATGGCGGTGGTGCTGGCGGTGAGCCAGTATGGCTACCAGCCGCAGTGGCTGGACTTCGGCCCGGCCGTGCCGCCTGCGGATGGCTGGTGGAGCTGCTTCACCTACTACATGGGCGTGTGGGTGCTGATGATGTTCACCTTCGACTACGCCCGCTTCGGCAAGCCGCAAGACGCCCAGTACCATGGCCGCTTCAACTTCGGCATGCCCTTCTACCTGGTCACCATCCTGCTCAATGGCATGGCCGGCATCTACCTGGCCGCCAGCATCCCGCAGGACGGCGCCTTGAGCGAAGTCTCGGTGGTGATGGCCATCCTCAAGCTGATGGGCTTCTGGGGCCTGCTCTTCGTGTGGGTCACGCAGACTCGTATCAACACCGCCAACTACTACCTGGCCACGATCAACATGCAGGCCTTCTTCCGCAACCTGCTGGGGCTGCGCCTGTCGCGGCTGGTGTGGGCGGTGGCGGTCGGGCTGGTGGTGTACGCACTGATGCTGGCCGATGTGTTCGCCTACCTGCTCAAGGCGCTGGCCTACCAGGGCGTGTTCGTGGTGGCCTGGGTCGGGGTGGCGCTGGCGCATATCCTGGCCGGTCGCGCGCAGGAGGAAACGACCCATCATGCCGCCCTGAACAAGCTCGGCCTGGGCGCCTGGCTGTGCGGCACGCTGGCCGGCTTCGTGCTGATGGAGATGACGGGCTTCTGGTCTTCGCTGTCGGCACCCTTGAGCTTCGTGGTCTCGATGGCGGTCTATGCCGGCGGGCAATTGCGCGGCCGCGCCGGACAAGTGGTGACGGCTGGCGAATGAGGGCGAAGTGAGGGCTCGATCACTGGCTTGCGGTGAATAGGTTCCTTATTCACCGCAATATCTGCGGTGAATACGAAAGTTCCTCCCTCGGACGCGCCATATCGAGGTTCTTAATCGCCTGTCGCGGCGCTGCTGTCATGCTGATCCAGCCGCCCAATCGCCTCTTCCAGCACCTCCACCACCCCATCAATGCGCGCCCGCAACCAGGCCCTGCCCTGCTCCCGCGGCATCTGCGCCAGCATCAGCAACATCGGTGCCGACAGGCTCACGCGCAGGTACTGGCTGCGCTGGCCGTCGGCGCCCATGCAGGGCACCGGCTGGCCAATGGCATAGGCAATCTGCTGCTGCGACTGCATCTGGTTCAGGCGGCGATAGACCGTTTCCACTTCCGCACGGGTCAGGCTGCGCTGGCCGCTCCTGTCCCTGCAACGCAAGGCAAACAGGCTGCGCGGTTCGCTGCGGCCATCGCGCAGCGCATCGAGCAAGCCCAGCGAGGACGATGTCGCCAGCCGCTGCGTGAGCGCATCCTCGAAACAGGCCAGCCATTCACGGCGCAGCGCGGCGGGCAACTGCTGGTATCGCTGCATGGCGTACAGCGCCGCTTCCCAGCGCGCCAGCACGCCGAAGTTGGGTTGGCCCTGTGCATCCACATCGGGCGCGTCCTGCGGCCACAAGGCAGCCCAGTCCGCGCCCCCCAGCAGCGCGCCACAGAAGGCGGGCGCGCCATAGAACTTGGAGCCGGTCAGTACCACCAGATATTGACGGGCCAGGTCATCCTGCAAGACCTGCGCCTCGCAGCGCAGTTGCGAGCAATCGACCAGCACGCTGGTGTGCTGCGGCGAGAGCGCGGCAATCTGCTGCACCAGGGCCTGGCCGGGATAGCAGCAGCCGGACTTGGATTCATCGACCCGCACCACCATCACCGGCACATCCTCGGCCAGCGATTGCCTCACCACCCGCAGGAAATCCTGGTCGATCGCCTGCGCACTGCGACAACGTCCATCCGCGCCACGGATCGCGATCTCGGTCAGCTCGGCCATCAGGCCGCCCTGCTGGCGGCTGCCCTCCAGCAAGGCCTGCGCGACCTTGCTGCCGGTCTCGCTGGCCTCGCCCATGACGATGCGGAAAGGCCGGCCGAACTTGCGCAGCGATAGCGCCGAGGCCATCGCATGGGCGTCGGTGCCGGAGCGATGCAGATGCCAGGACATCCGCGCCGCATCCAGGCCCCAGGTGCTACAGAAGCTCGTGCGGATACGTTGTGCTTCGCGCTGCCACAGGGCGGGCTGGTGATCCGGGTCATCGCTGCATTCGCCATGCATGCGCTGGCGGAATGCATCGACCGCGGCCCAGGCCTCGGCAGAGATGTGCGAGGCGGTAGAAGAGGAAAACTCGACCAGCCCGGTACGGGGGGCCGGGCTGACGCCATATTTGTTCTGCCCGCTCTCGCCTTGCAGGGCGATGCGCTCGTCACCGCCCTGCACCAGCAGGGCGGACAGGCCCGGCAGCTCAGGCATGGGGATGGCCGGCACTCTTGCGCACCATGGCCTGGAAGGCGTCGAAGACGCGCTGCATCACGCCCTGCTTGTAGGGGAACATGTCCACCGGGTCCATGGCGTGGACGATCATGCCGGTGTCGACCTCGAAGATCAGCAACTCGCCGTCCGGGGTCTCGCCGCAGTCGATACCGAAGTAGTCCAGCGGGAAGGCGTCATGCAGGCGCGCGAAGGCATCCTTGTGGCGGGCCGCGAAGTCCTGGTCGAAGTTCTGCATGACGCGGGCTTCTTCGTCGCGGCGCTCCTGGCGCTCGGTCATGTCGGCGTTGAGGTAATGCACCATCCAGTTCGACGAGATCGCCATGTGGCACAGGAAGGGCTGGCCCTCGATGAAGACGATGCGGTACTTGCGGAACAGGCCATCGGCGCTGCGATAGTCGATGAAGCTGGAGACGTAGAATTCGCCGATCTCGTCGTGAGCGGCCAGGTATTCGCCCAGGGCCGCGCTGTCGGCGATCTGCTGCAATTCCTTGCCGGCATGCGAATCGACCGGGCGCACGATCAGCGGCCATTGGCCATCGGCCAGCCAGCCGGTGATGTCGGCGCCGCCGGCGATGGCCAGCGCTTCGGTGCGCGAGACGCGTGCGGTCAGCGGCATGCTGATGCCGGCTTCGCCGTTGAGGATCAGCGAGACCGTGTCGCGGGCCAGGCACAGCGAGTGCAGGGGGTTGTTGAGCAGCGGCGAATGCCAGCCGTCCACGGCACTGCCCAGCTCGGCCAGCAGGTCCTGCGTGGCGGCCGATTCACCGATGGCGACAAACAGCACATCGTGCGGCGGCAGGGTCTGCGGCAGGGGTTCGCCGGGCATCAGGTAGAGCGTTTCCAGGCCGATCTCGGAGCCCGAGACCAGGAATTCCAGCGGCGTATTGGCCATGAAATTGCCCGGTGCCATCAGCGCCAGCAGGCGCAGCGCGGGTTCGCCCTCGGTGGTGGGGATGCGATAGTGACGCTGCAGGCTCAGTGCGGCCATCTGCAGCTTGTCGGCCATGACTTCGTCGCCGCGCACCTGCATCAGGAAGGACAGGTCCATGTAGCGCACCGCATCCTCGGGATGCTCACCCAGGTGGGCGACGATGCGGTTGCCCAGCGGGTTCAGGTCCTGCCCCTGGAAGCCGGCATGCAGCAGCGCTTGCTGTCCCAGCAGGAAGGGGGAGCCGGGAACGAAATCCAGATCGCTGGAGGAAGTGGTCATGAGGGTCCTTGTCAGGCCTGCGCGGCAAGCAGTGCGCGGCCGGTGGTGAGGGTGAACTCGACCAGCTCGTCCAGTTTGGCGCGGCCGGTGCGGTGATTGAGGAGTGCCGTCCGGATCACGTACTGCCCGCCCAGTCGGGTGGACGACGGTGCGGCGACGCCGGAGAGCTGGATGTCCCGCACCAGGCGGGCGTTGATGTCGTCGCTCAATGCGGGCGGAGTGCGGTAGCGGAAGCAGACGATGTTGAGCTGCACCGGTGCCATCAGTTCCAGTTCGGGCGTGGCGGCGATGCGCGCGGCCAGGTATTGCGCACGTTCGCAGCTTTCGGCCATGGCCTGGCCGAGCTTGTCCGCACCCAGTACCTTCAGGCTCATCCACACCTTGAGGGCGCGGAATCCCCGCGAGAGGTCCGGCCCCAGGTCGCAGGGCCAGGGCGAGCCGGCCGAGAGGCCGCCGGGCTCGCGTGCCAGGTAGCTCTGGTTCAGGTCGGCGAAGGTCTCGACCTGCCACTGGGCGCTACGGACCAGGATGAAGCCCGCGTCATAGGGGACGTGCATCCACTTGTGGAAATCCATGGCGATGGAATCGGCGCGCTCGATGCCGGCAAACTTGGGCGCCAGTTGCGGCGACAGCAGGCACAGTGCGCCGATGGCGCCGTCGACGTGGAAATGCACGCCATGTTCGGCGGCCAGGTCGGCCAGCGCATGCAGGTCGTCGATGCTACCGATGTCGACCGAGCCGGCCGTACCGACGATCAGGAAGGGACGCAGGCCGGCGCGCAGGTCGGTGTCGATGGCCGCGCGCATGGCCGCCACGTCGACACTGCCATCGGCCTGCTGGTCGATCAGGCGCAGGTTGGCGCTGCCCAGGCCGGCCATGTCCATGCCGCGCGAGACGCAACCGTGGGTGCCGCGCACCGCGTAGGCCACCAGCGTCTGCGCATTGTCGCGCACGCCCTGGGTACGCACCTCGGCGCCCAGGGCGCGGCGGCGTGCCACCAGTACACCGATCAGGTTGGCCATGGAAGAGCCGGTCACGAACAGGCCGCTAGCCTCCTCGGGGAAGGAAAACAGCTGCGCCACCCAGCGCACCACCTGGCGTTCGAGTTCGACCGGCATGTGGTCGCGCCCGCCCAGGTTGGCGTTCAGGCCGGCGGCCAGCATCTCGGCCAGCATGCCCACGGGCGTGCCGGCGCCATGCACCCAGCCCATGAAACCGGGGTGGGTGTTGCCGACGGAATAAGGGAGTATTGACGTACGGAACTGTTGGTAGACCTCGTCCAGCGGCGCGCCGGTGGCCGGCAGGGCTTCCCTGATCGAGTCGCGGATGGCCGCGCCCGGCTGTCGCCATACCGGTCCTGCGCCGGCCGCTGCGCCCTGGAGGTGGTCGAGCATGTCGTCGAGCATGGCATGCCCCTGACGCCGCAATGCCGCCCAGTCGTCCGGGTCCAGAGGGCTTTTCCAGTCCTTACCTGCTGCATCCATCCATCTACCTCTCGCCTGGCGAGTCAACACCGAGAGCGAAGAGTATAGCCGGTAACGCCGGGGCCAATCCGGCAGATAAAGGCGCTCCAGCCCCTCATTTCCTTGGAAGAAACGCGGGGCTGGCGGCGGCCATACCGGCAATACCGGTAGCCTGGCTCAGTGGCGGGCCACGCCCAGGTAGCTCTCGACGATGCGCGGATCGGCGGCCAGGGTCGCGGCCGGGCCTGCGCAGGCGATCTCGCCCATCTCCAGCACGTAGGCGTAGTCAGCGATCTGTAAGGCGGCGCGGGCGTTCTGCTCCACCAGCAGCGTGGTCACGCCGGTGCTGCGCAACTGGCTGACGATGCCCAGGATTTCCTTGGTCACCAGCGGCGCCAGCCCCAGGCTGGGCTCGTCCAGCATCAGCACCTGCGGCTTGGCCATCAAGGCCCGGCCCACCGCCAGCATCTGGCGCTCGCCGCCGGAGAGCGTGCCGGCGGCCTGGCGACGCCGCTCCTTCAGGCGCGGGAACAGGGCGTAGACAAATTCCTGCTGGTCCAGGTAGCCGGACTCGCCATTGCGGCGGCGCTTGTAGGCGCCCAGCAGCAGGTTGTCCTCGACCGACATGGTGGCGAAGAGCTCGCGCTTCTCGGGCACCAGCGAGAGGCCGAGCGCCACCCGTTCTTCCACGTCCATCTGGCTGACATCGCCGCCCTGGAAGCTGATCCGCCCGCTGGCCGCAGCGCCGGCAGGCAAGGCGCCCATCATGGCGTTGAGCAGGGTCGACTTGCCGGCGCCATTGGGGCCGATGACGGTGACGATCTGGCCGGCGCGCAGCGTCAGGGTCGCCCGGGTGAGCGCGGCGACCTTGCCGTAGCGGGCCGACAGGCCACTGACCTCCAGCAGCACGGGCGAGGCTGGCGCGGCGGTGGCATCGGACACGACGGCCACATCCGGCGTCACGGTGGCAAGACTCATCATTGGGCTCCTCCCAGATAGGCGTCAAGGACCGCCGGATGCACCTGGATCTGGGCCGGCGTGCCTTCGGCAATCTTGGTGCCGAATTCCATGACCACGATGTGGTCGGTCAACTGCATCACGAAGTCCATGTCGTGCTCCACCAGCAGCACGGCCATGCCTTCGCCGCGCAACTTCACCAGCAGCTCGGCCAGGGCCTGTTTCTCCTTCAGGCGCAGGCCGGCGGCGGGCTCATCCAGCAACAGCAGGGCCGGATCGCAACACAGGGCGCGGGCGATCTCCAGGATGCGCTGCTGGCCCAGCGCCAGGCTGCCGGCGGGCCGGTCCAGCAGGTCACCCAGGCCGACGCGCTCCAGCTGGCGCCGGGCTTCGGCCAGGATGCGCGCCTCCTCGCCGCGATTGATGCGCAAGAGGCTGGCCAGGATGCCGCGCTGGGGCGCGAACTCGCCCCGGCGGAAGGCGCCCATGGCGGCGTTCTCCAGCACGCTCATGCCCGGTACCAGGCGCACATGCTGGAAGGTACGGGCGATGCCGCGACTGGCAATCGCGCGCGAGGACAGGCCGGCCAGCGACTGCCCGCGATAGTTGAGCTTGCCGCTGGTGATCGCCAGCACCCCGGTCACCAGGTTGAAGGTGGTCGACTTGCCGGCGCCATTGGGTCCGATCAGGCCGACGATCTCACCGGCCTTGACGGAGAAGCTCACGTCGTTGACCGCCACCAGGCCGCCGAACTGCTTGCGCGCCGCGTCCACCTCCAGGATCACGTCGCCGCGCTGTGGCTTGGGCAACTGCGCCAGCGGCGCGGCATCGGTGGCCACCTTGCGCGGCCGGCGTATGCCGAACCGGGCTTGCAGGTGCGGCCACAGCCCCTCGTTGGCGAACTGCAGGAAGATCACCAGCGCGATGCCAAACACGATGGCCTCGAAGTTGCCATCCGCCCCCAAGAGGCTGGGCAACCACGACTGCAGCACATTGCCCAGCACCGCCAACAGGGCCGCACCGAGCAGCGCCCCGCCCACATGGGCGGCTCCTCCCACCACCACCATCAACAGGTAGTCGATACCGTACTTGAGGCCGAAGGGCGTGGGATTGACCGTCTGCTGCAGATGCGCATACAGCCAGCCAGAAATACCCGCCAGCACGGCCGCATAGACGAAGATGACGATCTTCAGGCGCGCCGTATCGACCCCCATGGCCTCGGGCATCACATAGCCATACTTCAGGGCGCGCACGGCACGGCCGGCGCGCGAGTCGAGGAAGTTGACCACCGATACCAGCGCCAGCACCACCACCACCCAGATCAGCAGGTACATGGAGGCGCCATTGCCGAACTCGATGTTGCCAATGGCGATGGCGGGGATGTCGTTGATGCCGTCGTACTTGCCCAGCAGCTCCAGGTTACCGAACAGGTAGTACAGCGACAGCCCCCAGGCAATGGTGGACAGCGGCAGGTAGTGACCGGAGATGCGCATGGTCAGCACGCCGATCACCAGCGCCGAACTGGCGGTCAGGGCGATGCCGGCCAGCAGGCCCAGCCAGGGCGAGAGACCGTAGTGGCTGCTCAGGTAGGCAGTGGTATAGGCGCCGATGCCGACGAAGGCCGCCTGCCCGAAGGAGATCAGCCCGGCCACGCCGGTCAGCAGCACCAGGCCCAGCGCGACGATGGCATACAGGCCCACATAGGACAGCAGGGTCACCCAGAACGGCGGCAGGCCCAGTGTGGGCAAGGCCAGCACGAGGGCGAAGAACAACGCCGGCAAGGCGGCGCGATGCTTGGTCAGGAAATGCATGGCGGCCTCCTCAGGCTTCTTCGTCGACGTGGTGGCTGCTCAGGGAGCGCCACAACAGGATGGGGAGGATGACCGTGAAGACGATCACCTCCTTGTAGGCGCTGGCCCAGAAGGAGGAGAAGCTCTCCACCAGTCCCACCGACACCGACCCCAGCGCCGCCACCGGGTAGCTGGCCAGGCCGCCGAAGATGGCGCCCACGAATCCCTTGAGGGCGATGATGAAACCGGATTCGTAGTTGACGATGGTAAAGGGCGCGATCAGGATGCCGCACAGCGCGCCGATGCCGGCGGCCATGGCGAAGGACAGCTTGCCGGCCTGGTTGATGCCCACGCCCACCAGCCGCGCGCCCAGGCGATTGACGGCGGTGGCGCGCAGGGCCTTGCCGGTCAGGGTGCGCTCGAAGAAGACATAGATGGCCCCGATCAGCGCGGCCACCGTCACCAGCACGATCACGCTCTGCCCCGAGACCAGGCTCTCACCGAGGGTGAATTGCAGGTCGGTGAAGGGCTTGGTGTTGCTGCCTTCCGGGCCGAACATCAGCAGGCCCAGGCCGACCATGGCCAGGTGGACACCCAGCGAGACGATCAGCAGCACCAGCACGCTGGAATGCGCCAGCGGCTGGTAGGCCACGCGATAGATCATCGGCCCCATCGGCACCACGATGCCCAGTGCCAGCGCAATCTGCAGCGGCATGGCCAGCTCCTGCAGGGCGACATGGCGCGCCAGTGCATAGAGCGCGAGCGGATAGGCCAGCTGCGTCAGCAGCAACATCGGCAATCGCCGCAACAGGCGCGCGCGCGATGGGGCCAGGCGCAGCGCGGTGCCGCTTTCCACGGCCAGCGTCACCACGCCCAGCGCCACCAGCAGCAAGGCCGTCCCGGGCGCCTGCCCGTTCTGGATGGCCGCCAGGGTCAGGGCGCCGAAGGCGACGAACTCCCCCTGCGGCAGGAAAATCACCCGGGTCACCGAAAACACCAGCACCAGCGCCAGCGACAGCAACGCATAGATCGCGCCGGTCGTGATGCCGTCCTGGACCAGCACCGTCAGAATGCTTGTATCCACCTTTTCTCCTCCTGTTGGATCCGGCCGCCACGGTTCTCGCCGTGACTGGCCGGACATGTCTCGGGTCTTGTTCGACCTCTTTATCGTGTTGGCGCGGTGCTGCGGGGCTGCGTCCTTCAGCCGACGGGTTTCTTGGCTACCAGCGTGAGGATGTCGTAGGAGGCCACCAGCTCACCATCCTGGTTGCTGACCTCGACGTCCCAGGCCACCACGCCCTGCCCCTGGCCGCGGGCATCCTTCTTGTTGCGGTCGATCTTGCGCTTGCAGGTCAGGCGCGCGCTGATGGTGTCGCCGATGCCCACCGGCTTGACGAAGCGCAGCGTGTCCAGCCCGTAGTTGGCCAGCACCGGACCGGGCGCGGGCGAGACGAACAGGCCGGCGGCGGCCGCGAGTACGAAATAGCCGTGCGCGATGCGCTTGCCGAAGGGCGATTCGCGCGCCGAGATCTCGTCGAAATGCATGTAGAAGTGGTCGCCCGAGAGGCAGCCGAAATTGACGATGTCGGCCTCGGTGACGGTGCGGCGATGGGTCGCCAGCGAGTCGCCGATCTGCAGGTCCTCGAAGTAGTGGCGGAAGGGATGGATGCCCGATTCGCGCACCTGCGCGCCGCGCACATGCTCGCCCACCGCGGCAGCCAGCATCGTCGGCGAACCCTGGATGGCGGTGCGTTGCAGGTAGTGCTTCACGGCGCGCGATCCGCCCAGTTCTTCGCCGCCGCCGGCACGCCCCGGGCCGCCGTGCTTCAACTGCGGCAGGGGCGAGCCATGGCCGGTGGATTCCGGCGCGCATTCGCGGTCGAGCACCAGCAGGCGGCCATGCCAGGCCGCCGCCACCGGGATGGCGCGCGCCGCCACCGCCGGCGTGCGCGTGACCAGGCTGGCCACCAGGCTGCCGCGTCCGCGTGCGGCCAGGGCCAGGGCTTCGTCCAGGTCGTCATAGGGCATCAGGGTACTGACCGGGCCGAAGGCTTCCAGCTCGTGTACCGGGCTGCCGGCTGCGGTGTCGCGTGCCAGCAGCAGGGTCGGCGCGAAGAAGGCGCCCTCGCCCACGCCCTCGCCTTGCGGCGCGAAAGCGCCCCCGGCACCGAGGATGACATCGGCGCTGCGCTTCAACATGGCCACGCGTTCCTCGACATCCTTCTGCTGCGCCCGAGAGGCCAGCGGCCCCATGCGCACCTGTTCCAGGGCCGGGTCGCCCACCACGATCTTCGACAGCCGCGCAACCAGGCGTTCGGCCACCGCATCGAGATGACGGCGCGGCACCATGGCGCGACGGATGGCGGTGCATTTCTGGCCGGCCTTGGTGGTCATCTCGCGCGCCACTTCCTTGACGAAGAGATCGAACTCCTCGTCGTCGGCAGTGACATCCGGGCCGAGGATGGCGCTATTGAGCGAATCGGCCTCGGCATTGAAGGGGATGGCATGGGCGATCAGGTTGGGATGCGCGCGCAGCTTGGCGGCGGTATCGGCCGAGCCGGTGAAGGTGACCACGTCCTGCGATTGCAGGCGATCGAGCAGGTCACCGGTGGAACCGATCACCAGTTGCAGGCTGCCCTCGGGCAGCAGGCCCGATTGCTGGATCAGGCGCACCGCCGCTTCGGCCAGGTAGCTGGTGGCGGTGGCGGGCTTGACGATGCAGGGCATGCCGGCCAGGAAGCTGGGGGCGAATTTCTCCAGCATGCCCCAGACCGGGAAGTTGAAGGCGTTGATATGGATCGCCACGCCACCGCGCGGTACCAGGATATGGCTGCCGGCGAACAGGCCCTGCTTGCCCAGCGGGAAGGCCGGGCCTTCGTGGACCAGGTTGGAGGACGGGAATTCATTGGTGCCGATGCTGGCATAGGTGAACAGCGTGCCGCTGCCGCCTTCGATGTCGATCCAGCTGTCGGCGCGGGTGGCACCGGTATGGGCGGAGACGGCATAGAGCGTCTCCTTGTGTTCCGCCAGGTACTTGGCCAAGGCCTTGAGGAGGCCGGCCCGCTGCTGGAAATCCAGCGCCAGCAGGCCCGCCAGGCCACGGCCGCGCGCATGCGCCAGCGCCTCGCCGAAATCGATGGATTCGCCGTGGGTGCTGGCGACGGCGTGGCCATTGACGGCACTATGCAATGCCTGGGCCGGGCTTTCGCCGAACCAGCGGCCGGCAATGAAACTCTGTAGCAGGGGAGGACGGGCAGTCATCGGGGACTCCTGTGGAGAACGATTGAACACGGGGGGCAGGAAGATCAGTGACCGCGCCAGGCCGGGGCAGCCTGGTCGCGGTGAGTGAGCGAGCGACGAAAAATGGACAGCCTGGCCCGGATCAGGGCTGGTATTGCCAGGCGCCGTCGACGATCTTGACCATCACCGAGGCACGCTGGTCCAGGCCCAGGTGGTCGGTGGCCGACATGTTGTAGACACCGTGTACGCCGGTGACCTCCTTGGTCGATTCCAGGGCGTCGCGCAGGGCGGCACGGAATTCCGGGGTACCCGGCTTGGCGCGTTTGAGTGCGACGGGAATGGCGGCCTGCAGCAGCTGGCCGGCATCCCAGGCGTAGCCGCCGAAGAGCGAGACGCTGCCCTTGCCATGGACCGCTTCATACTTGCCCACATAGTCCAGCGCGACCTTGCGGATGGGATTGCTGGCCGGCAGTTGCGCCGCCACCAGCACGGGGCCGGCAGGCAACAGAGTGCCATCGAGCATCTTGCCGCCCACGCGCAGGTAGTCGGCATTGGCCACGCCATGGGTCTGGTAGATCTGGCCCTTGAAGCCGCGTTCCCTGAGGGCGCGCTGCGGCACCACGGCCGGCGTGCCGGAGGCGGCGATGAGGATCGCATCGGGCTTGGCGGCCACCAGCTTGAGGGCTTGCGCGGTGACCGAGGTATCGGTGGGGGCGAAACGCTCGTTGGCGACCAGCTCCAGTTTCTTTTGCTCAAGCGCCTTCATGAATTCCTCCTGCCAGCCGTGGCCGTAGGCATTGGCGAAGCCGATGAAGGCGATGCGCTGGTAGCCCCGCGCCACCATGTCGCGGACAATGGCCTGCGACATCATGATGTCGTTCTGCGGGGTCTTGAAGACCCACTTCTTCTTCGCATCCATGGGCTCGACGATGCGCGCGGCGGCGGCCAGCGAGATCATCGGCGTCTGCGACTCGGCAGCCACGTCGATCATCGAGATCGAATTGGGACTGACCGAGGAGCCGAGGATGACGTCCACATTGTTCTCGGAGACGAAGCGGCGCGCATTCTTGACCGCCTGCGTGGTATCGGTCGCATCGTCGAGGACGATGTAATTGATCTTCTGGCCGCCGATGCCGGTGGGCAGCAGGGCCACGGTGTTCTTCTCGGGAATGCCCAGCGAAGCGGCCGGGCCGGTGGTCGATACGGTGACACCGACGTTGATGTCGGCGTGGGCGGCCAGCGCCATGCCGGCCAGGGCCAGCGCGATCAATGAACGAGCGAACTGCATGGAGGTCTCCTAGATGGTGTTGTCATTGTTGGGTGCATCTGCTGCCTACCTGTCAATGACGCGACCATGGAGCGCTCACGTCATCTTTTCTTCTTCCCGCCGCCGTCCAGGCCCACGGCGCCGATGCCGCCAAACAGCAAGTCCGAGACGACCACGGCCATGCGCTCATGGGTCAGCGCGCCATCGGGCTTGAGCCACATGAACATCCAGTTGATCATCCCGAACAGCAGCATGGCCAGCGGCTTGGCCATGCGACTGCGATCGAGTTCCGGGCGTACCGCGCTCATGGCGTCGGCCACCGCCGCCACCACCTTGCGCTCCCCGGCCAGGATGCGGTCCTGGTCACCGGCCTCCAGGAAGCGCACATCCTCGGTCAGCACCCGATGCTGGTTCTGCGCGTCGCTGTATTCCTCCACGAAGCGCTGTACCAGCAACCGCAAGCGCGGCTCGGGTGCCAGGTCCTGCTGCGCGACTTCATCGACCAGGCCGCACAGGCGGTCGATGTGGTTTTCGCAGATATGCATCAGCAACTGATGCTTGTCGGCAAAGTAGTGATACAGCGAGGCCTTGGACAGGCCGCATGCCAGCGCCACTTCATTCATCGATGTGCCCACGAAACCATTGCGCGCGAACAAGGCTGCCGCCTGTTCGATGATGGCTTCGCGCTGGTTCTCGTATCCCGCTGCACGTTTGCGTGGCATAAGTGCGTCCTCTTGGTTATTTCCGCAAAGTCATGATTGTGCCGCAAATCAAAACTCTTTCGCTGCATTTGCCTTGACCTGGATCCCGCTGCTGCTGCAAATCGGGGTCCGCGTCCTGGCTGGATGCGGCTGGAAATACTGAGGCCCTACCCAAATGGCCATCGCCATCGATGCGTTGCCGCCACCGGTCAGCAAAAAAACTTCAAAACATTATTGACCAACCGGTCGGTCGAAATTATTATTCCCTAAAAAACAGCGACAGGCAAATGCTTTTTTCGGACCGGAAACGACTGGAAATGAAGCGCAACGCCGTGCCGCTGCGACGAACCGGTGGCAGCCACAGCGGTGGCTTGCCGACAAAGGAGACGGCGTTGCCCTGTTATTCAATCGAAGGCGTGATCCCGGTGGTAGACCCGCACGCCTATGTGCATCCGACGGCAGTACTGATCGGCGACGTCATCGTCGGCCCGGATTGCTATGTCGGCCCGGCGGCCTGCCTGCGCGGCGACTTCGGTCGCATCGTGCTGCAGCGTGGGGCCAATGTGCAGGACACCTGCGTGATCCACGGCTTCCCCGGCCACGATACGGTGGTGGAAGAAAACGGCCACATCGGCCATGGCGCCGTGCTGCACAGCTGCGTGGTCAAGCGCGATGCGCTGGTGGGCATGAATGCGGTGGTGATGGATGAAGCGGTGGTCGGCGAACAGGCCATCGTCGCGGCCAGCGCCTTCGTGCGGGCCGGCATGCAGGTACCGCCGCGCACGCTGGTGGCGGGCGTCCCCGCCAAGGTGGTGCGCGTGCTGAGCGAGGAAGAGATCAGCTGGAAGCAGGCCGGCACCCGCACCTATCACGACCTGACCAAGCGCTGCCTGCGCAGCATGTGCGAAGCAACACCCCTGAGCAAGATCGAAGAGAACCGTCCCCGCCTGGTCACGCCGCTGGTAGAGCCGCTCATTGCGGCCAAGCGGGCCTAGCCATCCGGACCTGGCAGTTTCCAGTTTTCGTTTTTTGGTTTTACCCACCTGAAGCGGGCCCATGCGGCCAGGACCTCTTACGCCCGTCCCTCAGCGTGCCACCCTTTCACGGAGAAGCAGCATGTATGCACAAATGGTAGAAACCGGCCTGTCCAAGGTACGTACCCTGGACGACATGTCGCCGCAAGAACGCGCCTTCCAGGCGCGCATCGACGAGGGCGTCAAGATCGAGCCCAAGGACTGGATGCCCGAGGCCTATCGCAAGACCCTGGTGCGCCAGATCTCGCAGCACGCCCACTCGGAAATCGTCGGCCAGCTGCCCGAGGGCAACTGGGTCACGCGCGCCCCGACGCTGGAACGCAAGGCCATCCTGCTGGCCAAGATCCAGGACGAAGCCGGCCATGGCCTCTACCTCTACAGCGCCGCCGAGACCCTGGGCGTGTCGCGCGATGCCCTGCTGGATGACCTGCATGCCGGTCGCGCCAAGTACTCCAGCATCTTCAACTACCCGGCCATCAGCTGGGCCGACATGGGCGCCATCGGCTGGCTGGTGGATGGCTCGGCCATCATCAACCAGATCCCGCTGTGCCGCTGCTCCTTCGGCCCCTATTCGCGCGCCATGGTGCGTGTGTGCAAGGAGGAATCCTTCCACGCCCGCCAGGGCTACGACATCATGCTGGCGCTGTGCCGTGGCACGCCCGAGCAGAAGCAGATGGCGCAGGATGCGTTGAACCGCTGGTGGTGGCCGGCGCTGATGATGTTCGGACCGTCCGATACCGAATCGGTCAACAGCGCGCAATCGATGCAGTGGCGCATCAAGCTGTTCTCCAACGATGAACTGCGCCAGCGCATGGTCGACCAGACCGTCCCGCAGATCGAATACCTGGGCCTGACCGTGCCCGACCCCGACCTGAAGTGGAATGAGCAACGCGGCCGCTACGACTTCGGCCAGGTCAACTGGGATGAATTCCATGAGGTCGTGCGCGGCAATGGCCCCTGCAACCGCGAACGCATCGCCACCCGCAAGAAAGCCTACGACGACGGCCAGTGGTTCCGCGAAGGCCTGGTGGCGCATGCCGACAAGCACCAGGCCCGCAGGGCCGCCTGATCACCGGTCCACCGTCCCGTCAAGCAAGAACTCCGTCAACAACAATGCCAGTGGCCGCACCAAGGCCGGCCCGCCAACAAGGAAAACATCATGAGCAAGGAATGGCCCCTCTGGGAAGTCTTCATCCGCAGCCAGCACGGCCTGGCCCATAAACACGTCGGCAGCCTGCACGCCCCCGATGGCGAGATGGCCATCAACAATGCGCGCGACGTCTATACCCGCCGCAACGAAGGCGTGGGCATCTGGGTGGTGCGCGCCGCCGACATCGTCTCCTCCAGCCCGGGCGACAAGGCGCCGCTGTTCGAGCCCTCCAACAGCAAGGTGTATCGCCACCCGACCTTCTTCCCCATGCCGGCGGAACTGAAGAACCTCTGAGGCCGGAGAACGACATGACACAGAAAACCGATTACGTGCGACGCCTGGGCGACAACGCCCTGGTGCTCTCGCAACGCCTCTCCGAATGGTGTGGCAAGGGTCCCGCGCTGGAAGAGGACATGGCCCTGATCAATGTCTCGCTGGACCTGATCGGCCAGGCCCGCATGTGGCTCACCTATGCCGCTGAGCTGGAAGGCCAGGGCCGCAGCGAAGACCAGTTGGCCTTCCTGCGCGACGCCCACCAGTTCCACAACCTGCTGCTGGTGGAACTGCCCAATGGCAGCTACGCCGACACGCTGGCGCGCCAGTTCCTCTTCGATGTGTGGCACTACTTCGTCCTCGAAGGCCTGTGCGAGTCCAGCGATGCCCGCATCGCCGAGATCGCCCAGAAGAGCTTGAAGGAAGTCACCTACCACGTGCGCCGCAGCACCGACCTGGTCGTCCGCCTGGGCGACGGCAGCGAGGAAAGCCATCGCCGCATGCAGGACGCCATCGATGCCCTGTGGATGTACACCGGCGAGCTGTTCACCGCCGATGCGCTCGACGAGGCCATGGCGCAGCAAGGTGTGGCACATGCGCTGCAGGAAGTGCGGCAGAAGTGGCAGCAGCATGTCACCGATGTACTGCTGCAAGCCACCCTGCAGGTCCCGGCCGCCGGCCTGTGGATGCAGAGCGGTGGCAAGGCCGGTCGCCACACCGAGCACCTCGGCTATCTGCTGGCGGAGATGCAGTTCCTGCAACGCACCTATCCGGGAGCCCGCTGGTGAGCGATCCCCTCCTCGGTACACAGGCCGGCCCGGACGTACACGCTGCCCTCAAGGCCAGTGTCTGGGAATGGCTGGAGGCAGTCCCCGATCCCGAGATCCCGGTGATCTCGGTGGTGGACCTGGGCATCGTGCGCGACGTCGAAATCACCGGCGCCGCCGAGGGGGGCCAGGAGCTCTGCTGCACCGTGGTGATCACGCCCACCTATTCCGGTTGCCCGGCCATGCGCCTGATCGCCGACGAGATCACCAGCGCCCTGCAGGACAAGGGCTTGCCGCAGGTGAGCATCCGCACGCAGCTGGCGCCGGCCTGGAACACCGACTGGATGAGCGAGAAAGGCCGCCGCAACCTCAAGCAGTACGGCATCGCGCCACCGGCCCAGCAGGTCATCGACATCCGTGGCATCCGCCCGCGCCAGCAGGCGGCACCGCAAGTGCAATGCCCGCATTGCGGCTCGATGCAGACGGTCTGCGTGAGCCAGTTCGGGTCCACCTCGTGCAAGTCGCTCTACCAGTGCAAGGACTGCCGCGAGCCGTTCGATTACTTCAAGGCCCACTGAGCCGGCCCCACCAAGGACATGCCGGCCCGGTCCACCAGAACAGAAGGCACAACATCATGAGTAAATTCTATCCGCTGACCATCTCGACCGTGAAGCAGGAAACCCGCGACACCATCGTGGTTTCCTTCGCCGTGCCCGGCGAGCTGCAGGATACCTTTGCCTACCAGCAGGGCCAGCACCTGACGCTGCGCTCGGAGATCGATGGCGAAGACCTGCGCCGTTCCTATTCGATCTGCTCGGCCGTGCAGGAACGGCAATTGCGGGTGGCCATCAAGCGCAATCCGGGCGGCCTGTTTTCCAACTGGGCCAACGAGACCCTGAAGGTCGGCCAGCGCATCCAGGTGATGCCACCCATGGGCAACTTCAATGTCCCGCTGGATGCGGCCAACCGCAAGCATTACCTGGCCTTCGCCGCCGGCAGCGGCATCACGCCGATGATGTCGATCATCAAGACCACGCTGCTGACCGAGCCGCATAGCCATTTCACGCTGGTCTATGCCAACCGCGCCTCGTCCTCGGTGATCTTCAAGGAAGAGCTGAGCGACCTCAAGGACGCCTACCTCGATCGCCTCAATGTGGTCTACGTGATGAGCCGCGAGCAGCAGGACGTGGAGCTGTTCAACGGTCGCATCGACCGCGCCAAGTGCGATGCCTTCCTGGCCTCGTGGATCAATCCCAGGGATATCGATGCCGCCTTCCTGTGCGGCCCCGAGGAAATGGTGCAGGCGGTATCGGCCTCGCTGCAGGCGCACGGCATGGCCAAGTCCAGCATCAAGACCGAACTGTTCGCCGCCACCCTGCCGCAGCACAAGAGCAATGCGGCGCGTCCGGTGATCGGTAACAAGGAGTGCGAAGTGACCGTCATCGTCGATGGCTATCACAACGTCTTCACCATGGACAAGGAAAAGGAATCGGTGCTGGAGGCGGGTCTCAAGCACGGCATCGACCTGCGCTACTCCTGCAAGGGCGGCGTCTGCGCCACCTGCCGCTGCAAGGTGGTCGAGGGCAAGGTCGACATGGATGCCAACTACGCCCTGGAAGACTACGAGATCGCGCGCGGCTTCGTGTTGAGCTGCCAGTCCTTCCCGGTGAGCGACAAGGTCTTGCTGGACTTCGACCAGGACAACTGAGCCATCGGCATCACGGGAGAACGCATGAGCACCGCATTTTTCGAACGGCACCGCGACACGCTGGAACAGGCCGTGCAGGCCCTGGAACAGCGTGGTTACTGGAGCCCCTATAGCGAATCACCCAGTCCGCGCATCTATGGCGAAGGCGCTGCCGAGGCTGGCCGCCTGGCCTACGAGGCAAGGCTGGAACACCCCTTCGTGTTCACGCCGGAGCAGGCCGGTGGCGACCAGCGGGCCGGGGCAGAGGTCTCGCCCTATGGCTTTGCCCTGGGCATCCGCTATCCGCGCCCCGATCTGGATCGCCTGCTGCCGGCGATGCAGCTGGCAGCAGCCGGCTGGCGCCGTGCCGGCCCGCAGGTCTGGACCGGTGTGGCGCTGGAGATCGTCGCGCGCCTCAACGCACGCAGTGTCGAGATCGCCCATGCGGTCCAGCACACTACCGGCCAGGCCTTCATGATGGCCTTCCAGGCCGGCGGCCCGCATGCGCAGGACCGCGCGCTGGAAGCCATCGCCTGCGCCTGGCAGCAATTGCGCGCCATCCCCGCCAGTGCCCGGTGGGAAAAACCGCAGGGCAAGCATGCGCCGCTGGTGATGCAGAAGTCCTGGCGCATCGTGCCGCGCGGTATCGGCCTGGTGATCGGCTGCTGCACCTTCCCGACCTGGAACAGCTACCCCGGCCTGTTCGCCAACCTGGCCACCGGCAATGCGGTCATCGTCAAGCCGCATCCGGGTGCCATCCTGCCGCTGGCCATCACGGTGGAGGTGGCGCGCCAGGTCATCGCCGAGGCCGGCTTCAACCCGGACATCGTCACGCTGGCCGCGCATGATGCCGGCGATACCGAGATGGCGCGCACCCTGGCGCTGCGCCCGGAGATCGGCCTGATCGACTTCACCGGCAGCAGCGCCAACGGCGACTGGCTGGAAAGCCATGCCCGCCAGGCGCAGGTCTATACCGAGAAGTCCGGCATCAACCAGATCATCATCGACAGCACCGACAACCTGGCCGGGATGGTACACAACATCGCCTTCTCGCTGGCGCTGTACTCGGGCCAGATGTGTACCACGCCACAGAACATCTACATCCCCAAAGAAGGCATCGCCACCCCCGAGGGCCGGGTCGGTTTCGAGGACGTGACGCAGGCCATCGTGCGTGCCCTGTCCAGGTTGACAGTGGATGCGGCCAAGGCAGTCGAATTCCTGGGAGCGATCCAGAACGAGGGCGTGCTGCAGCGCATCGATGCGGCCCGCCAGGCCGGCCAGGTCCTGCTGGAGAGCACGACACTGGTCCATCCGCAGTTCCCGCATGCGCGCATCCGCACGCCGCTGGTGGTGCAGGCCCGACGCAACGAGGCCATCACCCAGGAATACTTCGGCCCGGTCAGCTTCATCATCCCGGTCGACGACATCGCCACCGCGATTGCCCTGGCCCAGCGTACCGCCAGCGTGCAGGGTGCGCTGACCCTGTCGGGCTACAGCATCGATGCCGCCGTCAAGCAGGTGATGCAGGACGCTGCCGCCGATGCCGGCGTGGCGCTGTCGCTCAACCTCACCGGTGGGGTCTTCGTGAACCAGTCGGCCGCCTTCAGTGACTTCCACGGCACCGGTGCCAACCCGGCCGCCAATTGCGCGCTGGCCGATGCGGCCTTCGTCGCCAATCGCTTCCGCGTGGTGCAAACCCGCGAACCGGTCCCCAACCCCGCCTAGGCTGACGCCATGACTTCCTCCACTGCCATGCACTACGCATCCATCCTCGTCGAGAACCGCGACGGCATCGCCGTCATCACCCTCAATCGCCCGGACAAGCTCAACAGCTTCACGGTCGCCATGCACCTGGAGCTGCGCGACGCCATCGCCCGCCTGCAGGCCGATGCCTCGGTGCGCGTGCTGCTGCTGACCGGTGCCGGCCGCGGCTTCTGCGCCGGCCAGGACCTGGGCGACCGCGCCGTCAAGCCGGGCGACTCCGCCGTCGACCTGGGCGAATCCATCGAGAAATACTATGGCCCACTGGTGAAATCGCTGCGCGCCCTGCCCTTCCCGGTGATCTGCGCCGTCAATGGCGTGGCTGCCGGTGCCGGCGCCAATATCCCGCTGGCCTGCGACATCGTGCTGGCGGCACGCTCGGCCAATTTCGTCGAAGTGTTCTGCAAGCTGGGGCTGATCCCCGATACCGGCGGCACCTATTTCCTGCCGCGCCTGGTGGGCACGGCGCGCGCCATGGGCATGGCACTGCTGGGCGACAAGATCAGCGCCGAGCAGGCCGAGCAGTGGGGCCTGATCTGGAAATGCATCGACGACGACCAGTTGATGGAGCAGGCCCGCGCCATGGCGCAGCACTTCTCCAGGGCACCCACCAAGGGCCTGGCCGCCACCAAGGCCACGCTCTACCAGAGCCCGGCCAATACGCTGGAACAACAACTGGACCTGGAACGCGACCGCATGCGCGCACTGGGCCACAGCCGTGACTACTGCGAAGGCGTGGCCGCTTTCCTGGAAAAGCGCGCACCACAATTCACGGGACAATGACATGAGCAAGCATTCCGCCACACACGCCCTGGCGACGTCGGTCACGGTGGCCGTCATCGGCAGCGGCACCATGGGGGCAGGCATCGCCCAGGTCGCCGCCGCTGCTGGCCACATCGTCTATCTGTTCGACACCCGTCCGGGCGCGGTCGAGAAAGCCATCGTGCAGATCCGCGCCATGTACGACAAGCTGGTCATCCGCGAAAAGATGACCGGCGAATCCGCCCATGCCGCCGGCATGCGCCTGCGCGCGGCCAGCGTGCTGGAAGACCTGGCCGGCGCCGGCCTGGTGGTGGAGGCCATCGCCGAGCAGCTGGAGGTGAAGCAGGAACTGTTCGGCCGGCTGGAGGAGATCGTGGCTGACGACTGCATCCTGGCCAGCAACACCTCCTCGCTCTCCATCACCAGCATCTCTGCCCGGCTGCGCCGGCCGCAGCGGCTGGTGGGCATGCATTTCTTCAATCCGGTGCCGATGATGGCCCTGGTGGAAGTCATCCATGGCCTGGCCAGCGATCCGCTGGTGGCGCAATGCGTGTACGACACCGCCCGGCTGTGGGGCAAGTCGCCGGTGTTTGCCAAATCCACGCCGGGCTTCATCGTCAACCGCGTGGCCCGTCCCTACTACGCCGAAGGCTTGCGGCTGCTGCACGAGCAGGCCGCGCAAGCGCATACCATCGATGCCCTGCTGCGCGATTGTGGAGGTTTTCGCATGGGGCCGTTCGAGCTGATGGACCTGATCGGCCACGACGTCAATTTCGCCGTGACGCAATCGGTGTTCCGGGCCAACTTCAACGATCCGCGCTTCACGCCTTCGCTGATCCAGCAGGAGCTGGTCAACGCCGGTTACCTGGGGCGCAAGAGCGGACGCGGCTTCTACACCTACGGCGAGGGGGGCGCACAGTCCGCTCCCGCGCCGGCGACTGAAGACCAGTGCCCGCTGCCGACCCCGGCGGTGCAACTCTATGGCAACCATCCGCTGGTCCAGGTGCTGCGCGAGCGTTTCAAGGGCCATGTCGAATTGCAACCGGCCCACGCCAGTGGCATGTTGATGAAGGCCGGTTCGGGCCGTCTCTTCGTCACCGATGGCCGCAGCGCCACCCAGCGCGCCTACGACTTCAACTGTCCCGACACCGTGGTAGTCGACCTGGCGCTGGACTATGGCAAGGCCACCCGCCTGGCCGTGGCCGCAGCCGACCAATGCAAGCCCACTGCCCTCTCGTCGATCACGGCGGTGCTCCAGGCCTGCGGCTTTGCCGTCACGCGCCTGGCCGACGTGCCTGGCCTAGCCGTCATGCGCACCGTCTGCATGCTGGCCAATGAAGCTGCGGACGCCGTCAACCAGGGGGTCTGCAGCATCGCCGATGCCGACATGGCGATGAAGAAGGGCGTCAATTATCCACGCGGGCCGCTGGCCTGGGCCGATGCCATCGGCATACGCACCGTGGGCGAACTATTGCGCAACCTGTCGCACACCTATGGCGAGGACCGTTACCGGGTCTCGCCGCTGATCCAACGTCTGCAAGCTTCCGGAAGGACTTTCCATGAGTGATACAACGCGAGCGGCACCGCCGACACCGGAACAGGCGCAAGCCCTGGCCGAAGCTACCGTGCAGGCCATGTACCCGCGCGACACGGCCTCGCAGGCGCTGGGACTGAAGATCCTCGACGTCGGCCCCGGCCATGCCCGCATGAGCATGCTGGTGCGCGGCGACATGGTCAACGGCCATGCCACCTGCCACGGCGGCTTCATCTTCTGCCTGGCCGACAGCACCTTTGCGTTTGCCTGCAACAGCCGCAACCTCAATACCGTGGCATCGGGTTGCAGCATCGAATACGTGGCACCGGCGTTGCGCAACGACGTCCTGACGGCCCAGGCGCAGGAACGCATGCTGGCCGGACGCACCGGCGTCTACGACATCACGGTGAGCAACCAGGATGGCAAGCTGATCGCGCTGTTCCGCGGGAAATCCTACCGCATCAAGGGCGAGGTCATTGCCGGACTGCAAGCAGCGCCGTGATAGCGACGCGCACAAAAACAAGACACAATTCAACAGAGACTGGAGAACGACATGACCACCCGCATTCCCCAACCCGGTGACCTGGAAGCGATCGAGACCGCCAGCCGCGACGAGCTGCAGGCACTGCAGCTGCAACGCCTGAAGTGGAGCCTGAAACATGCCTACGAGAACGTGGCCCACTACCGCCATGCCTTCGATGCCGCCGGCGTGCATCCGGACGATCTCAAGAGCCTGTCCGACCTGGGCAAGTTCCCCTTCACCACCAAGAAGGACCTGCGCGACCATTACCCCTTCGGCATGTTCGCCGTACCGCGCGAACAGGTCGCGCGCGTACATGCTTCCAGCGGCACCACCGGCAAGCCCACCGTGGTCGGCTACACCAGGAACGATATCGATACCTGGGCCACCGTGGTGGCGCGTTCGATCCGCGCCGCCGGCGGTCGCGCCGGTGACATCCTGCAGGTCTCGTATGGCTATGGCCTCTTCACCGGCGGACTGGGCGCCCACTATGGCGCCGAGAAGCTGGGTTGCACCGTCATCCCCATGTCAGGCGGCCAGACCGAGAAGCAAGTGCAACTGATCCAGGACTTCAAGCCCAGCATCATCATGGTCACGCCTTCCTACATGCTCAACGTGATCGAGGAATTCCAGCGCCAGGGCCTGGACCCGGCGGCCAGCTCGCTGAAGGTCGGCATCTTCGGCGCCGAGCCCTGGACCGATGCCATGCGCCGCGAGATCCAGGAGCGCGCCGGCATCGACGCCGTCGATATCTATGGCCTGTCGGAAGTGATGGGACCGGGCGTGGCCTGCGAGTGCATCGAGAGCAAGGATGGCCCGGTGATCTGGGAAGACCACTTCTATCCCGAGATCATCGATCCCGAGACCGGCGAAGTGCTGCCCGATGGCGAGGAAGGCGAACTGGTGTTTACGTCGCTGTCCAAGGAAGCGCTGCCGATGATCCGCTACCGTACGCGCGACCTGACGCGCCTGCTGCCGCCGAGCTCGCGCTCGATGCGCCGCATCGGCAAGATCACCGGCCGCTCCGACGACATGCTCATCATCCGTGGCGTGAACGTGTTCCCGACCCAGATCGAGGAACTGATCCTGAAGCTGCCGCAACTGGCGCCGCAATACCAGTTGCAGATCGAGCGCCATGGCCACATGGATAGCATGAGCGTCTTCGCCGAGCTGCGCGAGGACGCCTCGGCCGAGCATGTGGAAGCGCTGGAGCGCGAACTGCAGCACAGCATCAAGACCTATGTGGGCATCTCCACCAAGGTCACGGTCGTCCCGGCGGGCATGATAGAACGCTCCTCGGTGGGCAAGGCCAAGCGCGTGATCGACAACCGCAAGAAGGCCGATGCGGCCGTACCGGCCTGAAGCCCGGGCACGCCCCCTACCACTACGACAGACAAGGACATTCATGGACGCATTCATTTGTGACGCCATCCGCACGCCCTTCGGCCGCTACGGCGGCGCCCTGGCCGGCGTGCGCGCCGACGACCTGGCAGCCGCTCCCATCCGCAGCCTGATGGAGCGCAATCCCGGCGTGGACTGGCGCCAGCTCGACGACATCCTCTACGGCTGTGCCAACCAGGCCGGCGAGGACAACCGCAACGTGGCCCGCATGGCAGGCCTGCTGGCCGGCATGCCCATCGAGGTGCCAGGCACCACCGTCAACCGCCTGTGCGGCTCCAGCCTGGACGCCGTGGGCATGGCCGCGCGCGCCATCAAGTCGGGCGAGGTGCAGCTGATGATCGCCGGCGGCGTGGAGAGCATGAGCCGCGCACCCTTCGTGATGGGCAAGGCCGAGAGCGCCTTCTCGCGCAGCGCGACGATCTTCGACACCACCATCGGCTGGCGCTTCGTCAATCCGCTGATGAAGGCGCAGTACGGCATCGACTCCATGCCGGAGACGGCCGAGAACGTCGCCAGCGATTTCGCCATCCCCCGCGCCGACCAGGATGCCTTCGCCCTGCGCAGCCAGCAACGCTGGGCCGCGGCGCAGGCGGCCGGCTTCTTCGCGGGCGAGATCGCGCCGCTGGCAATCCCGCAGAAGAAGGGCGAGCCGGTCATCGTCACGACCGACGAACATCCGCGTCCCGACACCACCATGGCCACCCTGGCCAAGCTCAAGGGCGTGGTCCGCCCGGACGGCACGGTCACCGCCGGCAATGCCTCGGGCGTCAACGATGGCGCCTGCGCGCTGTTGCTGGCCTCGGCCAAGGCCGCCGACCTGTATCGCCTCACCCCGCGCGCCCGCGTGCTGGGCATGGCCACCGCGGGCGTAGCGCCGCGCATCATGGGCTTCGGCCCGGCACCGGCGGCGCGCAAGGTATTGGCGCAAACCGGCCTGAGCCTGGCGCAGATGGATGTGATCGAACTCAACGAAGCCTTCGCCGCGCAAGGCCTGGCCGTCACCCGCGACCTCGGCCTGGCCGACGATGCCGCCCACGTCAATGCCAATGGCGGCGCCATCGCCATCGGCCATCCGCTGGGCGCGTCCGGCGCACGCCTGGTGACCACCGCGATCAACCAGCTCGAACGCACCGGTGGCCGCTATGCGCTATGCACCATGTGCATCGGCGTGGGCCAGGGCATTGCGCTGGTGATCGAGCGGGTCAACGCATGAGCGGACCAGGCGAGGGGCCGCAGGACATCCTGGTCAGCCGGCACGGTGCGCATGTACTGCACCTGGTGCTGAACCGTCCGGCAGTGCGCAATGCCCTGCGCAACCAGAGCCTGCAGGAAATCGTGCAGGCCCTGGCGCAGGCCGAGGCCGATGACAGCGTGCGCGCCGTGGTCATCAGCGGCAACGAGAAGGCCTTCGCCGCTGGCGCCGACCTCAACGAGATGATCCAGAAGGATGCGATCGCCACCCAGCTTGATGTGCGCGCACAGTACTGGCGCGCCATCGCCCGCTTCCCCAAGCCGCTGCTGGCTGCCGTGAACGGCTATGCGCTGGGTGCGGGTTGCGAGCTGCTCATGCATGCCGACATTGCCATCGCCGGACGCGGCGCCAGGATAGGCCAGCCGGAAATCAATGTGGGCAGCATCCCCGGCGCTGGCGGAACGCAGCGTCTCATCCGCACCGTGGGCAAGCCACTGGCCATGAAGATGGTCTTGAGTGGCGAGTTCATCGAGGCCGGCGCTGCCCTGCAAGCCGGGCTGGTGGCCGAGGTGGTAGAGGATGACGCCACCCTGGCCCGCACCCTGGCGCTGGCCGACACCATTGCCGGCAAGTCGCCGCTGGCAGTGCGGCTGGCCAAGGAAGCCATGCTGCAATCCTTCGAACTGGGACTGGAAGCGGGCCTGCTGTTCGAACGCAAGTCCTTCTCGCTGATGGCCGCCAGTGCCGACCGCCGGGAAGGCATTGCCGCCTTCCAGGAAAAACGTGCTGCCGTCTTCAGCGGCCGCTAATCTTTCTCCTTCCTTCCCGCCATCCCGGCGCCGGGCCCACGGGCCCGGCATTTGCAGCCATGCAACATTGCTGATCTGCGTGGCACCAGTTCACTTGAATGACATGCGGATCAGGTAAAATGCCCGGCCACGGCAGGCTCTCGCCGGACGCCACGCGCCCGTCATTGCCGCCCCTGATACCAACCCGCCGGCTGCGCGCCGGCACATCGCCAGTGCAGCATCATGAGCAAGCCATCCCATCCGTCCTCCGGCCAGAACCAGGCTCGCGGCAAAGCCCCCAGCGTTGCCACCGACAAGGCAGCACAGGCCCATGAGATCCGTCCCGGCCAGTCGATCGAGCTGTTGAAGGAACTGCACATCCTCACACGCGATGGCAAGCTCAACCAGGACAGCCGTCGCAAGTTGAAGCAGGTCTATCACCTCTACCAGTTCATCGAACCGCTGCTGCAGGAAGTGCTGGCCGATCATCCCGACGTGAGCCTGGTGGACCATGGCGCGGGCAAGTCCTACCTGGGCTTCATCCTCTACGACCTGTTCTTCAAGGGACTGGCGGGCAGCCCCCATATCTACGGCATCGAGACCCGCGAGGAGCTGGTGCGCAAGTCCGAGGAACTGGCCGCGCGCCTGGGCTTTGGCGGCATGTCCTTCCTCAACCTGTCGGTGGCCGACTCGACCACCTCGGCCGAACTGCCCGCGCGCATCGATGTGGTCACCGCCCTGCACGCCTGCGACACCGCTACCGACGACGCCATCCACTTCGCCCTGGCCAAAGAAGCCCGCTTCATGGTCCTGGTGCCGTGCTGCCAGGCCGAGGTAGCCTCGGTGCTGAACCGCAACAAGGGCAAGTCGCTGAGCAATTCGCTCACTGAGATCTGGCGTCATCCGCTGCATACGCGCGAATTCGGCAGCCAGGTCACCAATGTGCTGCGCTGCCTGCAACTGGAGGCGCACGGCTACAAGGTCAGTGTCACCGAGCTGGTGGGCTGGGAGCATTCGATGAAGAACGAGTTGATCATCGCGCAATACCGCGACCTGCCGCGCCGCCGTCCGGCCGAGCGCTTGCAGGAAGTGTTGCGCACGCTGGGCCTGGAGGAGATGGGCGAGCGCTTCTTCGCGCCGCTGGCCGCCTAGGCGGTGTGGCGGGCGCGCGTAGTGTGCCCAGGTGCGGGAACGCTTCTTGCTCGCCATGGCAGGGAAGCCAAGAGGGAGGGCGGCACAGGTGGCGCCGGGGATTCAAGCCAGCCGTATTGCTGCCGATAGATTGCGTTGGAATGAGGTCGCGCGCCAACAGCGTGGCGGCCGCAGGGAGACCGGGTGACCGGTTTGGGCTAAGGGGACCGGCCACACGCCGGAAAAAATGCACATGACGACCGCCATCGAGATGGAATCACTGATCGCCGATAACCAGCAGCTACGCGCCGAGTTGCAGGACCTGCTGCAGCAGGCCCATATCAACCAGTCCATCATCGAACGCCACCAGGCCTTCGACCTCAAGCTGATCGGCGCCAGCGAGTTCCGCGAGCTCATCGAGGTCATGCTCAGCACCATGCCGGGCGTGTTCAGCCTGGAGACGGTGACGCTCTCGCTCATCGATGGTGACTACGCGATCCAGCGCATCCTGCGCGACCTGCAGATCGGCATCAACGAGTTTCCCAGGCTGCTGTTCCAGAAGCAGCCGCTGGCCTTCATCGACGAGGATGGCCCGCTGGCGGCCGAGAAGCCGCGCCTGGGCGAGTTCGTGCCGGCCTTGCATGGGCCGATGTTCCCGGCTTACCAGCCGGTGAGCGTGGCGATCCTGCCGCTGGTGCGCCAGCACCGGCTGCTGGGCTACCTGGCCCTGGGCAGTGCCCACCGCGAGCGTTTCACGCGCTCGCTGGCCACCGATTTCATCCAGCGCCTGGCCACCGTCGCGGCGATCTGCCTGGAAAACGTCATCAACAACGAGCGCCTGAAGCACATCGGCCTGACCGATCCGCTGACCGGCGTGAACAACCGCCGCTACATCGAGCAACGCATGCAGGAAGAAGTGGCGCGCAGCCAGCGCGACCGCTCGGCGCTGTCCTGCCTGTTCATCGATATCGACCACTTCAAGCGCGTCAACGACCAGTACGGCCACCAGAGTGGCGATGATGTGCTGCGCGAGGTGGCTGCGCGCATCAAGAAGGAACTGCGTCTCTCGGACGCACTGGGCCGCTTCGGCGGCGAGGAATTCGTGGTCTTGCTGACCCATGCCACGCGTGACGATGCGCTGCGTATCGCCGAGCGTATCCGCGCCGGCATCTGCAGCCGCAGCGTGATGATTGAGGGCTCGCGCGATCCGCTGAAGATCACTGCCTCCATCGGCGCGGCCTCGCTGATGCCGCCCGACCGCAGCCGGCCAGCGATGGACGTCAAGCAAGCCATGCTCAAGGCTGCCGACCTGGCCTTGTACCAGGCCAAGGAAGCCGGCCGCAATCGCGTGATGCTGGCGCCGACCGAATAACGCTCAGGCGGCTTGCGCCAGCGGGCGACGGTCGCGCACCAGCCAGGGCGTGGCGATGATGAGGGCGCCGCCGATCAGGTCTTGCGGCCGCAATTCGGCGGCCCCCAGCCACCATGCCGACAGGCTGGCCACCAGGATCTCGGCCAGCATCACCACCGCCGTGATGGTCGCCGGCAAGCGTGCCACGCCATATTGCAGGCACAGGTTGGAGACCAGGAAGAGTAGCGCCCATACCCCCACCAGCGGCCAGGCCGCGGCGGGCACATGGGCCGGCCAGGCAGTCAAGCCCGCCAGCGAGAATCCCAATCCCAGCACGCAGGCCAGCACGGCGCCGCCACTGAGCATGGCGATGGCGCGTGCACCGTCGGAGACGCCATGCAGCCGGCGCAGCAAGACATTGTTGATCGCGAAGGACAAGCCGCCCAGCACCGCCAGCCAGTCCGGCAGCGTCTGCGGCAGCGGCAGGCCCAGGCGCGGCTGGTACAGCACGATGAAGGCCCCGCCCAGGCCCAGTGCCACGCGCACCAGCGAACGCGGGGTGATGGCCTCGTGCAGCACCAGGCGCGCCAGGATCACGGTCCAGATCGGCATCAGGTAGAACAGCAGGATCACCCGCACCACGTCGCCATAGGCGATGGCCACGTTGAAGACGGCATTGGTCAAGCCCGTGGCCAGCGCCACGCCCAGCAGTTCGGGATGGCGCCACAATTGTGGCAGGTCACGGTATTTCAGCGCCAGCAGCATGACCGCGCAGGCTGTGAAGATGGCGGCCGTGGCCCACAGCGGATGCAGGCCCAGCGCTTCCAGCGCGCGCATGCCGGTCCAGGACAGGCCCCAGATGGTGGTGTTGATCAGCAGCGCCGCGACGGCGGACTTGGGTAGGTGGTGCATATTCTTTATTGGACAAATGGGATGGCGTCAGCACAATCTACGTACTTGGGACGCCACTTTCGTTAAATCCGGCAAATAGTTTTATGCACGGTGGCTGATAGCCTTCCGTTCGTCCTGAGTAGCCCCGTCAGGGGCGTATCGAAGGCTTGTCTGCGTGCTTGTCTGCATTTCAAGCGTCGGCGCACCTTCGATACGCCGCTACGCGGCTACTCAGGACGAACGGGGAGGTCCAATGCAAAATGCCGTTCAGTGCGGCACTGAACGGCATCTTCACGGACGACGGCTGGACCTGGCTCAGGCGCCCTTGGCCTCGGCCTGCAGACGTTCGTACTTGTCCATCAACTGCTCGCGGCTTTCGCGCCAGGCCGGGTTGAAGGGAATGCAGGCCACCGGGCAGACCTGCTGGCATTGCGGTTCCTCGAAGTGGCCCACGCACTCGGTGCATTTGTCCGGATCGATCTCGTAGATCTGCGGCCCCATGTAGATCGCCTCGTTGGGGCATTCCGGCTCGCAGACGTCGCAGTTGATGCAATCGTCGGTAATCATCAGTGCCATGACCGCTCCTTCGTCACCACGCGCATTGCGGCGCGCGGCGCCATCCTGCTTGCTTGAACCTTCATTGCCCTACCCTGCCCTTAGCTTGCGTTACCTTGCTTTGCTTGCCGCGCAGCATCCTACTGCTTCTTGGCGATCTTTTCCTTCAGCCACTTCTCGACCGAGGGAAACACGAACTTGGAGACATCACCACCCAGCTGCGCGATTTCGCGCACGATGGTGCCGGAGATGAACTGGTACTGGTCCGACGGCGTCAGGAACAGCGTTTCCACATCCGGCAACAGGTAGCGGTTCATGCCGGCCATCTGGAATTCGTACTCGAAGTCCGAGACCGCACGCAGGCCGCGCACGATGACGCGGGCGTTGTTCTGGCGCACGAAGTCCTTCAACAGGCCTGAAAAACTTTCCACCTGGACATTCGGATAATGTCCCAGCACTTCATTGGCGATCGACAAACGCTCTTCGAGCGAAAAGAACGGCTTCTTGTTCTGGCTGTCCGCTACGCCCACTACCAGCTTATCGAACAACCCGGAAGCGCGTCGGACCAGGTCCTCATGTCCACGCGTCAACGGATCGAACGTGCCCGGATATACAGCTATGACCATGGTGTCTCCTCACCGGCAATTCAATCAGAACGCGCATTATGCCTCAATTTGGGCACTGCTTTTGCGTTGCAATAAATGATAGAACACCATGCCTGCCTTGTCCGAGCGGACCACTTCCCAGGCTTGCATCCATGCCGGGGCCTCGTCGCCGTCGAGCGGGAACTCGGCTTCGGCATAGACCAGCCCCGATGGGGTGAGCAATTCGGTGCAGCTGGGCAACACTTTCTCCAGCCAACCCTGGTGATAGGGTGGATCGATGAAGACCAGGCTGTAGCCCCCCGGCTCACGCTGCGCTGCGTTGCGCACTGCCGCCAGCGCATCACCGCGCACGATGGCAATCGCATCGGCCTTGAGCTTGTCGCGATTGGTTTCCAGCTGGCGCACGGCCGGGCCGCTCTGCTCCACCATCACCACCCGGCGCGCGCCACGGCTGGCGGCTTCGAAACCGAGCGCACCGGAACCGGCGAAGAGATCCAGGCAGGCCACCTGCTCCCAGTTGCCATCGATGAGGTGGGTCAGCCAGTTGAAGACGGTCTCGCGCACGCGGTCCGGTGTGGGGCGCAGGCCCTCGGCGTCCAGCACCGGCAGCGGCGTGCGCTTCCACTGGCCGCCGATGATGCGGACCTGGTGCGGGCCACGCGGGATGGACTTGCCGGACTGGACGGGCTTGCCGCCCTTGTTGTTCTTGTCGTGACTGCTCTTGCTCATGAATTTCCTAACTTGCTTATTGGTTGGCGACGGGCTTGGCAGCGTCTTCGCCGACGATCACGGTCACCAGTGCGCTGGCCTGCACATGCTTGCGGAAGGCTGCCCGCACTTCCTCGACGGTGACGGCGCGCACACGCGCTATCCAGTGATCCAGGTAGTCCAGCGGCAGGCCATAGAAGCCGATGACGGAGAGGTTGTCCAGCAGCTTGGCATTGCTGTCGATGCGCAGCGCGAAGCCGCCGGCGAGATTGTCCTTGGCCGCCTTGAGCTCAGCCGCGCTGGGCCCCTCCTGCAGGAAGCGCTGCAGCGTGGCGCGGGTCACGCGCAGGGCTTCGTCGGTCTGCTCCTTCTTGGTCTGCAGGCCGATCTGGAACGGGCCGGGCTGGGCCAGCGGCGAGAAGCCACTGTAGACGCTGTAGCTCAGGCCGCGCTTCTCGCGCACCTCGTCGGTCAGGCGCGAGACAAACCCGCCGCCCCCCAGCACATAGTTGCCCACCGTCAGGGCGAAGAAATCCGGGTCGCCGCGCACGATGGCTGGCGCGCCGATGAGGATGTGCGATTGCGAGGCCGGGTGGGCGATGCGGATCTCGCGTCCCTCTGGCGCCACCACCGCCGGCAGTGCCGGCAAGGGCGCGCCCTGCGGCAGTTCGCGGGTCAGCGCGGCGGCCACCGTGCGGGCCTGTTCCTCGGTGAGATCACCGATCAGGGCGATGACGGCGCGGTTGGCCACGTAATGGCTGCGATGGAAGGCCAGCAGGTCGTCGCGGGTGATGGCCTGCACGCTGGCTTCGCTGGCGTCGGCCGCATAGGGATGGCTGCCATAGGCCGCCGCCATGAAGGCCTTTTCGGCGATGGCTTCGGGCTTGGTCGCCTCGTCGCGCAGGTTGGCGATGGTCAGGGCCTTGTCGCGCTCCAGGCCCGCCTGCGGGAAAGCGGGATGAGCCAGCAGGCGGGCCAGCAGGCCCAGTGCCACCTCGCGCTCGGGCAAGGAGGACAGCGTGCGCAGGCTCACCCCGGCGCGGTCCTGGCCGGCGCCGCCATGCTGCTGGGCGGCCACGTCGGCAAAGCCGTCGAGGATCTGCGCTTCGCTCAACGGTGCGGTCGTGCCGCCTTCCACGCCGCGCGTGAGGCTGGCCACGGTCAGCTCGGCCAGGCCGGCCTTGCCGGCCGGATCGCGCCGCTGGCCGGCATCGAACTGTACGCTCACATCGAGCATGGGCAGGGAGTGGTTGGCCACGAAGAGCACGCGGGCGCCGTCGGGCTGGGTCCATGACTGCACGGCCAGTGCAGCCCGGGCCGGCGCCGCAGCCAGCAACGCCAGGGACGATGACAACAGCAACAGGAGGCGTAGCGATTTTTTCATGAAAGACCAAACTGGAAGAACCGGGAGGGAGTGCGCTGGCAACAGAGGCATCAAGCGAGGCATCAAGCGTCCTGCATTTTCTTGCCCACCTTGTCGCCCCGGCCGATCCAGTCCAGCACCGGCTGCCACTGGTCGAGATCGCGCTGTACCCGCGAGGGGGCGACGTCCCACAGCGTCAGGCCATGGGCGGCCAGTTGCACGTAATTCTGGGTATCGCGCAGGTAACCCAGCACCGGCAGTTTCAGGCCTTCGATGAAGCGGTGCAATTGCTCGGCCGAGCGGGTGCGGGCATCGACGCGCATGCCGACGATGCCGACGTCGATCTCGCCTTCGCGTACCGCCTTTTCACCGGCCAGGCGGCGCAGGAAATCCTGCGTGGCCAGGATGTCGAAGATGGAGGGTTGCAGCGGTACCAGTATCTTGTCGGCCAGCTTGAGCGCATCGTTGAGACGCCAGCCATGCAGGCCGGCCGGGGTGTCGAGCACGACATGGCTGGTCCCCTTGGGGGGCTTGGCGATGTAGTCCTCGCTGACTTCCCAGGTGACGATGGGACGGGCCTGCGGCGGGCGGATATCGAGCCAGGCGCGCGAGGATTGCTGGCGGTCGATATCGCCCAGCAGGACGGCATGCCCGCAGCTGGCGAAATAGCCGGCCAGGTTGGTGGCCAGGGTGGTCTTGCCTACGCCTCCCTTGGGATTGGCGACGACGATGACAGGCATGTTTTCCTCCGAAAAGAACCGCGAAGCCGATCGGCTATCCGAAATGCTGAAAATAATTTATATCGTTAATGCAACAAACCCGCCGGCGGCGGTGCCGGCCGCTTGCCCTCCAGCGGCAGGGGGACCAGGGTGGCCACGGTCAGGTTGTCATCCTTGAAGTAGCGCTGCGCCACCGCCTGCACCTGGGCGGGGGTGACGCTCTTGAGACGCTCGATGATGCGATCGATATTCTTCTGGCCGATGCCGGCCGCTTCCATCATGCCGATCTCCATGGCCTGGCCGAAGACCGAATCGCGCTTGTAGACCTGGGCGGCGATGAGCTGCGTCTTCACCCGCTGCAGCTCCTGCTCGGACACGCCCTCGCTGGCGACCCGGTCCACCTCGGCACGTAGCAGGCCTTCCAGCTGTTCGGTGCTGACGCCCTCGGCCGGGCTGCCTTCCAGCGTGAACAACACCGGGCCACGCGCCACGCCATCGTAGCTGGCGCCGACCGCGGTGGCCTGGTTGCCGGTGCGCACCAGGCGTGCGCTCAGGCGGGCATTGTCATAGCTGTCCAGCACGGCCGAGAGCACATCCAGGGCATAGGCGTCCTGGTCCTGCTCCACGTCGTGCAGCGATGGCACCTTGAAGGCCATCACCACATAGGGATTCTCGGCCGGCGCCTTGACCGTGACGCGACGCACGCCCAGCTGCGCCGGCTCGTTCTGCGGCTTGCCGCGCACAATGGGGCGCGCCGGGATCTTGCCGAAATAGGTCTTGGCCAGCGCCAGCACCCGCTGTGCATCGACGTCGCCGGCCACCACCAGGGTGGCATTGTTGGGGGCATACCACTGGCGATACCAGGCGGCGATATCCTGCACGCGCATGTGTTGCAGGTCGTCCATCCAGCCCACCACCGGGTGGTGGTAGGGATGAGCGGTCCAGGCGGCGGCGTTCAGGGCTTCGTTCAACAGGCCCATGGGCTGGTCGTCGGTGCGCCAGCGGCGCTCTTCCATGATGACGCGGATTTCCTTGGCGAACTCAGCGGCATCGAATTGCAGGTTGGCCATGCGGTCGGCTTCCAGCGCCATGACTTTTTCCAGCTGGCCTTTTTCGATCTGCTGGAAGTAGGCCGTGAAGTCGTTGGCGGTGAAGGCGTTTTCCTGGCCGCCCAGTTCGGCCACCAGACGGCTGAACTCGCCGACCTTGTGGTGCCGCGTGCCCTTGAACATCATGTGTTCCAGCGCATGGGAGACGCCGGTGGTGCCGTTGAGCTCATCGATGGACCCGACCTTGTACCAGACCATCTGCACCGCAATGGGGGCGCGCCGGTCTTCCTTGACGATCACCTTCATGCCATTGCCCAGCACGAACTCGCGTGCCGGCTCGGCCCGGGCGGGAGCCGTGGCGGCCAGGGCAGAGAGGCCCAGCAGACAAAACAGGCTCAAAGGGCCGGCGACGAGGAAGGCTCGGATCTTCGATTTCATGGACTGTGCTCTGATAAAATGCAGGATTCATTGACCCTGGCGGCCGCGCGCGGGTCTTGAGGATGGGCAATTGTAACCTGTCCGATGCGCTAGTCAGGGCGCCGGAGCTGCCCTCCCGCACCGGTTTTCCCCACCCGCCCCCGGCCGCAGCCAGAATCCAGCCTATCCGCCACCCGATGTTTAGTTTCTTCAAAAGAAAACCCAAACCGGAAGCGCAGCCCACGCTGCCTCCCCAAGTCGAACCGGCCCCGCAGCCTGCTGCTGCGCCTGCCGCCCCCGTCATCGCTGTTGAACCGGCCGTCTCTACCGCTCCTGCTGCAGCGGCCGTCGAGGCTGTCCCGGCGCCGGCCGCGGTCGCGCCGCCGCCCGCAACCGTCGCTGCGCCCGAGCCGGTCGCTCCTGTCGAGCGCGAGGAAGAGATCGAAGCCGAGGTCGAAGAAGAGGTCGAGATCGTCGCCGCCCCCGAGGCGGCACCGGAAGCCAAGCGCTCCTGGCTCTCGCGCCTGAAGGCCGGCCTGTCCAAGACCTCCAGCAACCTGACCACGCTGTTCGTGGGCGCGCGCATCGATGACGACCTCTACGACGAGCTGGAATCGGCCCTGCTGGTCTCGGATGCCGGCGTCGACGCCACCCAGTGGCTGCTGGACGAATTGAAGAAGAAGGTCAAGGCCGAGCGCCTGACCGAAGCCGCCCAGGTGCGCACCGCCCTGCGCGGCCTGCTGATCGACCTGTTGCAACCGCTGCAGCGCCCGCTGGTGCTGGGCCGCGACAAGCCGCTGGTGATGATGATCGCCGGCGTCAACGGGGCCGGCAAGACCACCACCATCGGCAAGCTGGCGTTACACCTGCAGGCGCACGGCCAGTCGGTGCTGCTGGCCGCCGGCGACACCTTCCGCGCCGCTGCCCGCGAGCAGCTGGCGGTCTGGGGTGAGCGCAACAACGTGGCGGTGATCGCCCAGGAATCCGGCGACCCGGCGGCGGTGGCCTTCGACTCGGTCCACTCGGCCCAGGCGCGCGGCACCCATGTGGTGATGATCGATACCGCCGGCCGCCTGCCGACCCAGCTGCACCTGATGGATGAGCTCAAGAAGATCAAGCGCGTCATCGCCAAGGCCATGCCCTCGGCCCCGCACGAGGTGCTGCTGGTCATCGACGGCAATACCGGCCAGAATGCGCTGGCCCAGGTCAAGGCCTTCGACGATGCGCTGGGCCTGACCGGCCTGGTGGTGACCAAGCTCGACGGCACCGCCAAGGGCGGCATCCTGGCCGCCATCGCCAAGACCCGCCCGGTGCCGCTGTATTTCATCGGCGTGGGCGAGCAGATCGAGGACTTGCAAGCCTTCAATGCCACCGAATTCGTCGACGCCCTCCTGAGTTGATCCGATGATTGAATTTTCCCGGGTTTCCAAGCAATACGCGCGCGAGGTCTATGCCTTGCGCGACATCTCGCTGTCGGTAAAGAAGGGGGAATTGATCTTCCTGGCCGGGCCTTCCGGCGCCGGCAAGTCCACCCTGCTGAAGATGATCGCGGCCATCGAGCGCCCCACGGCGGGCAAGCTCTCGGTCAATGGCACCGACATCGGCGGCATCAAGGCCTCCGGCCTGCCCTATCTGCGCCGCAACCTGGGCCTGATCTTCCAGCAGCAGAAGCTGCTGCTGGACCGCAACCTGCTGGCCAATGTGATGCTGCCGCTGATCGTCACCGGCGCTTCGCGCGGCGACGCCGAGAAGCGCGCCCGTGCCGCGCTGGACAAGGTCGACCTGCTGGACAAGGCCCAGTGCGAGCCGCTGGAACTGTCGGGTGGCGAGCAGCAGCGCGTGGCCATTGCGCGCGCCATCGTCAACCGGCCGCAGATCATCCTGGCCGACGAGCCCACCGCCAACCTGGACCGCGCCAATGCCAACAAGGTGCTGGCGGCGCTGAAATCCTTCCATGGCGTGGGCGTGACCTGCCTTATCTCGACCCACGACGAGCAATACCTCACCGGTGCCGACCGCATCGTCTACCTGGACCGTGGCCGCATCGTCGATGGCTGGCATAACGGCGTGGCCAATCCCGTGGAGGTCTCGCCATGAGCTGGATCACGCAGCATCTCAATGCCGCCGGTGACGCCCTGCGCCACCTGCTGCGCTCGCCGGGCAACTTCCTGCTCAATGTCCTGGTGGTCTCGATCGCGCTGGCGCTGCCCTTTGCCGGCCTGTCGGCGCTGGAAAACGTGCGCCCGATCTCGGACCAGATGTCGGTGGAGCCCGAGATCAGCATCTTCATGAAACCCGACGCCGGCCGCGATGCGGCCCAGGCGATGGGCAAGACCATCAGCCAGGTGTTGAAGGATGGCAAGACGGTGGGCAAGGTCGAGTTCATCCCGCGCGAGAAGGCCTTCGACGCCTTGAAGAGCAAGACCGGCCTGGCCGACGTGCTGGCCACGCTGGGCAGCAATCCCCTGCCGGACAGCTTCGTGCTGCGCCTGCCGGGCTTCGAGAATGCCATGGATGCCAGCCGTGTCGATGACATCGCCCAGCAGTTGAAGAAGCAGCCCGGCGTGGATACGGTGCAGATCGATTCCGAGTGGGTCAAGCGCCTGGCCGCGCTCTTGCGCATCCTGCGGCTGGTGCTGCTGTTCCTGGGCATCACGCTGGGTGCGGTGGTGGTGGCGGTGGTGTTCAATACCATCCGCCTGCAGGTGATGACGCAACGCGATGAAATCGAGGTCTCGCGCCTGTTCGGCGCCACCAATGCCTTCATCTACCGGCCCTTCTACTATACCGGCGCCCTGCTGGGCATCGGCGCCGGGCTGGTCGCGCTGGGCCTGGTGGTGATGGCGCAGCAACCGCTCAATACGGCCATCCTGGATTTCGCCCACCTGTATGCCTCCGAATTCCAGCTGGCCTTGCCCAGCCCCGTCGCCATCGCGCTGCTGCTGACGGTGAGTGCCCTGCTGGGCCTGTTCGGGGCGATGCTGTCGGTGCGCAGGCAGTTGGCGCGCAAGGTGTGAGCCTGGCGGATCGCCCGTCCCGAAGCAACGGCCACCGTTTTCCCGGTGGCCGTTTTGTATTCGTTGTGCCACGCACCGGGATGGCTTCCGGTAGTTCAGTAGAAGTAACGCTGCATGATCAATCGCTCTCGGTGCTTGCGCCCGGGCTTGCCCTGGCCAGGCGGGTCAGCCTGATCGAGGAAAGACCTGGGCCAGGATCATTTCCTGCAGGCCCTTCGGCTGCGCCTGATGACTCAATCCGCCGATCAAAACCTCCCAGAAACCGAGGGGTAGCGCTGCCACAATGTCGTCGGGGGTGAGTACATACCCACCGGGTTTTCGGCCTTTGACTTTTTGCATCGCGACCGCCACATCGTCCTTGGACTTCGGTGGCAGCTTGTGCCGTGCTGGCAGGAGCGGCGGCGCCGTCGGATGGCCGGCATGCGTGGGATTGGATCGCGGCATCATCCAGTCGAAGGAATCGGCCTTGCCGAAGTATTGCGACAGTGTCCGATGGAGTGCGTTGCGCAGCGATACCTCGAAATCAGCGAGGATAGGAAGCAGTCCGGCTCCGATGGCCTGGTTCCAGGCGTAGCAGCCCAGGAGGTCTTTCTCCGAGATGGTCTGAAAGAATACTTCGAGGGTGGCTAACCTGGGAACCGAAAGGTGTCTTAGCATGTGCTGTGTTGGGTACCCCGTTGCTGGTGGCGAATCGGCGGTGCTATACTCGAATACATAGAGACAAGGGTTTTCCGGGAAACCGGTCGTGCCCTTGTAAATTGAGGACAAAGCCCGCTATTGCGGGCTTTGGACTTTCTGGAAAGAAATTTTATCGTTCGGCATCGCCCGCAACAATAAATCCCCCCTGCCGAACGACTCCCTCTCTGGTTTCCCCGACATTCTTCGGGCAACTGCCCCGCAACGCCCACAAGGGCCGGATTGGACTGCGTCGGCCCGACTTGTGCACTGCATAAATTGTTACAAGTTTCTGGCCCGCTTTTGACCCGTATCGCAACTTTTGTCGTCCAAAGGCGACTAATATAAAGGGGAAACAATGCAATGGTTGGTTGAACAGCAATAGGTTTGAGCTATTACCGCTTCCCGATCATGCTATTAGCACTCCTGGGTGACGAGTGCTAGAATACCTTATCGAATTGCTCCAGTTTTATCGGAGCACCGCAACACATCGCGAATTGGCGTATGGCAGCGCTGGCCAGATCGGCGCCGACGTCCAAGCCTACCGCTTCATACTGTTTCCGGAAGGAACAAGGAGAATCCATGAAAACTGCGTCTGCACAAACTGCACTCATGCCTGCCGAGTCCAATGCACTCGCGCTGGGTTTTTCCGGCAGCCTGGGCAATATCGACGCGTATATCTCGGCAGTGAACCGCCTGCCCATGCTGACCCACGAAGAAGAGATCAAGCTGGCCCGCGACCTGCGCGAAAAGAATGACCTGGGCGCCGCCCAGAAGATGGTGTTGTCGCACCTGCGCCTGGTGGTGTCGATCGCGCGTGGCTATCTGGGTTACGGCCTGCCGCACGCCGACCTGATCCAGGAAGGCAATATCGGCCTGATGAAGGCGGTCAAGCGTTTCGACCCGGCGCAGAACGTGCGCCTGGTGTCCTACGCCATGCACTGGATCAAGGCCGAGATCCACGAGTACATCCTGAAGAACTGGCGCCTGGTCAAGGTCGCTACCACCAAGGCCCAGCGCAAGCTGTTCTTCAACCTGCGCAGCCACAAGGAAGGCCTGGACGCGATGACGCCGGCCCAGGTCGAGGCCCTGGCCAAGACCCTGGACGTCAAGCGCGAGGAAGTCATCGAGATGGAAACCCGTCTCTCCGGCCGTGACATCGCCCTGGAGTCGCCCACCGATGACGACGACGACAAGTTCGCGCCGATCGCCTACCTGTCCTCGGACAACTCCGAGCCGACCCGCGTGATCGAGGCCAAGCAGTACGACCGCATGCAGTCCGAAGGCCTGGAAGCCGCATTGTCCAAGCTGGATGACCGTTCGCGTCGTATCGTCGAAGCCCGCTGGTTGGCCAACGATGATGGCTCGGGTGCCACCCTGCACGAACTGGCCGACGAGTTCGGCGTCTCGGCCGAGCGTATCCGCCAGATCGAGGCAGTGGCGCTGAAGAAGATGAAGACGTCACTGCAGGCTTACTCCTGATCAGTCCGTCATCGCTGCACCAACAAGAAAGGCGCCCTCGGGCGCCTTTCTTTTTATCCAAACGATTTGTATCGTTTGTATCTTTTGTATCGTTTATCCGGATCAGCCCAGCAGCAGCTTGATGTCATGCGCCAGCGTCTGCGGTCCCTGCCCATGCTTGACGAACAGGCGGATATGGCCCTGCGGGTCGAACACGTAGCTGCCGGCGGTGTGGTCCATCGTGTAGCTGCCCGGCTGCTTGCCCGGCACCTTCTGGTAGAACACCTTGAATTCCTTGGCCACCTTCTCGGTCTGCGGCAGGTCGCCGCGCAAGCCGAGGAAGCGCTTGTCGAAGGCCGGCACGTATTGCGAGAGCACCTCCTGGGTATCGCGCTCGGGATCGACGGTCACGAACAGCACCTGCACCTTGTCCGCATCCGGGCCCAGTTCCTTCATCACGTTGGCCATTTCCACCATGGTGGTGGGGCATACGTCCGGGCATTGCGTATAGCCGAAGAACATCACCACCACCTTGCCCTTGAAGTCGGCCAGGGTGCGCGGCTTGCCATTGTGGTCGGTCAGGGCGAAGTCACGGGCGTAGTCCAGGCCGGTGACATCGGTGTTATTGAATTTCAGTTCAGACTTGGACGGGCCGCAAGCTGCCAGCAGCGTCGCGCAACCGAGCAGCAGCAGCGCCGAGAGGAATCGTTTCATGTCGTGGATTAGAAACTGCGGAACAGGAAGTAGTGGTCCACCAGCAGCACCGCGAACAGGATCGACAGGTAGACGATGGAATAGGCAAAGGCCTTGCGTGCGATCAGGTCGGTGTAGTGGCGATAGATGCGCCACGAGTGCCAGAAGAAGATCGCGCCCAGCACGATGGCCGTGCCCAGGTAGATCAGGCCGCTCATGCCGATGGCAAAGGGCAGCATGCTCACCGCCAGCAGGGCGATGGTGTACATCAGGATATGGAACTTGGTCACGTCCATGCCATGCGTGATGGGCAGCATGGGCAGGCCGGACTTGGCGTAGTCATCGCGACGGTACATGGCCAGCGCCCAGAAGTGCGGCGGCGTCCAGATGAAGATGATCATCACCAGCACCCAGGCCTGCATGGGCACATCGTTGGCGATGGCGGCCCAGCCCAGTGCCGGCGGCATGGCACCGGCCAGGCCACCGATGACGATGTTCTGGGGCGTGGCGGGCTTGAGGATGATGGTGTAGATGATGGCGTAGCCGACGAAGGTGGCGAAGGTCAGCCACATGGTCAGCGGATTGACCAGGGCGTACAGCACCCACATGCCCAGGCCACCGATGACGCCGGAGAAGATCAGCGTCTGCACCACCGTGATCTCGCCGCGCGCCAGCGGACGGCGGGCGGTGCGGGCCATGCGCGAGTCGATCTCGCGCTCGACCAGGCAATTGATGGCGAAGGCGGCACCGGCCAGCAGCCAGATGCCCAGCGTGCCAAACACCACCTTGTGCCAGTCCGGCAGTTCGGGGGAAGACAGGAACATGCCGATCACGGCACAGAACACGGCCAGCTGCGTCACACGCGGCTTGGTCAGTGCCCAGTACTGGGCGATGCGGTTGGGTTGGGCGGTCAGTGTGGTCATGGAGTGACGGGCTTGGCGGGGACCGGTGGAGCGGCGCTGGCCAGGCCTTGTGGAGCGTAACGAGTCTTGTAGTTTAACATGACCATGAGGATGACCAGCAGCGCCGCGCCGCCGTTATGCACCACGGCAATGGCCAGCGGCCAGTTCAGGTAGATCGTCGCCAGCCCGGTGCAGAGCTGCAAACCCGCGATGCTCAAGAGCCAGCGCCCGGTCTTGCGCAGCCCCGGATCGCGCAGCGCGCGCTGTGCCAGCCATACAACATACAAGATCACGACAAAGGCAAAGCTGCGATGCACCCAGTGGATCGCCGTGAGCGCCTGGAACGGCAGGTAGTCACCATTGGCGGTCATGCCCAGGTGGCGCCAGAGCGTGAAACCGTGTTCGAGATCCATGTCCGGCACCAGCTTGCCATTGCACAACGGGAAATCATTGCAGGCCAGCGCGGCATAGTTGGTGCTGACCCAGCCACCCAGCGCAATCTGCAGGGCCAGCAGGACGGCGCCCAGCGTGGCCGGTAGCACCAGGGCGCGACCAGCCGGGGTGACCGGCACATGCTGCTCCTGCCGAGCCGCCAGCCAGGCCAGCATGGCCAGCAGCACCAGGCCCAGCAACAGGTGCGTGGTGACGATGACCGGCTGCAGTTTCAGTGTCACGGTCCAGGCGCCGAAGGCCCCCTGCAGGCAGATGAAGCCCAGCAAGGCGGTCGGGAACCAGGGCCGGAACTGCGCGTCGGTCTTGCCGGACTTGAGCCAGCGCCGCCACGCCACCACCATCAGCACGATGAGCAGCACGCCCACGGCCATGGCGAAATAACGGTGCGTCATCTCGATCCAGGCCTTGCTCCAGGTCACCGGACCGGTGGGCATGGCTTGCTGGGCGGCGTTGATGTGCTCATGCGCCAGCAGCGGATTGGAATGGTCGTAGCAGCCCGGCCAGTCGGGACAGCCCAGGCCGGAATCGGTCAGGCGCGTGAAGGCGCCGAACATGATCAGGTCGAAGGTAAAGAACAGCGTCACCCACACCAGCTTGCGGTATTTGTTGACCAGCCCCTGCGCGCGCGCCACCAGCAGCAGCGGGATCAGGGACACCAGCAGGCCGGTCAGGCCCAGTTCTATCAGCGTGATTGCGTTCATCGTGTTTCAAACATGGACTGCCGCGCATACGGTGCCGATGGATCCATCAAAAACCATCGGAAACCATCAACACCATCAAAAACCATCAAGGGTGATTAAAGACGATCACCCGATGGAGGAGGCGCGCAGCAGCTTGGAAATGTCCTTCTTCATCTTGTTGGGATCGGGATCCTTGGGGAAGCGCATCATCAGGTTGCCCAGCGGGTCGATCAGGTAGATGTGGTCTTCCGCCGAAGTGCCGGCATCGACCGGCAGCCAGGCCTTGAGTCGGGTGGCGTCGGCCCTAAGGATATCGGTTCCGTCGTATTCGCGCAGCAGCATCGTTTCCACCGGCGCCTTGTCGGTCACCAGCCAGACCCGTTCGATGCGTTCCATCTCCTTGCCCTGCATCAGCCGCAGCTGGCGCATGGTGAGCAGCTTCTTGCGACACTCCTCGGCGCAGTCGCCGCGATCGACCTGCAGCATGATCCACTTGCCCTTGTAGTCCTCCAGCTTCGCGGGCGCGCCGTCGAGGGCACTGCTGCCCAGCGGCGGGATCGGATACTGGCGCGGATCGATCAGCGCGCCATAGTTGGTGCGGCTCTGCGGCTTGATCACGTAGTAGGTCAGGTAGGAAGCGATCAGCGGTGCGGCGCAGACGGCCACCACCGCCAGCATCTTCCAGCGTCCGGCGCGGCGGCGCGCCTCATCGGTCTTGTTGCCTGCTTCAGGTTTTGTCATTACGGCCACGTCGATATCCCGTCACGATGAAAAAGAGGATGGCCATGCCCGCCAGTGCATACCACTGCACGGCATAGCCACGATGGCGTTCGCTGCCCAGCGCAGGGGCCGGCCAGTCACGCAGCAGGCCATCGGCCGCGCCCGCCGTGGCAGCGCCCTGCTCGATCACATAGGGCGAGAGCACCCAGCCGCTGGCCTGCGCCAGTGCGGCCATGTCCAGGTTCTGCAGGATGGCCTGCGGGCGCGGTGCGTCGGGCTGGCCCAGCTGCATCACATGGCCGGCGTCGCGACGCAGTACCCCCTCCACCTGCGTCATCCCCACCGGCAGCGGCGCCTGTGGCAGCCGCGTGCGATCGACCGCATCGCGCGGCGCCCAGCCACGCGCCACCACCACGGCCTGTGTGCTGCCGACCGGCTTGAACAGGGTCAGGACATGGAAGCCCACTGCGCCGTCGTGGGGGCGGTTTTCAAGATAGACCGTCCATGGCGCGATGAATTCTCCGCGCAGCACGATATGACGGAATTCATTGGCATCAGCGTTGCCATCGGCAGGCAGCGCCGCCAGGGCCGCCTGCGTGGCACGTGCCTGCATGCTGGCCTGCAAGGCTTCCTTGGCCTGCGCGCGATGTGTCTGCCACTGGCCCAGTGCAAATCCTGCGGCAGCCACCACCAGCGTGGCGCAGAAGGGAACGAGCCTGAAACGGAATCTGGTCGGCATCTATTGGTTTGGCCTTACAATGAACAACGACAAATCAGGGACTAGTCCGGGACTGGCGAACTCGCCATCCGGGACACGACAACAATATCCACCAGGCCGTAGCAGCATACTGCATGCAGGCGACCGGAGACAGGGATTCTACCCGCATGAAAATCATCGTCGCCATCGCCTTCGTGCTCATCCTCGCCAGCCTGGCCTCGGCGCTGGTGTTCCTCATGCGCGACAAGGGCAAGAGCAACCGCACCGTGCAGGCACTGACCCTGCGCGTGGGCTTCTCGGTGGCACTGTTCCTGTTCATCCTCCTGAGCTACAAGCTGGGCTGGATACAGCCGACCGGCATCCGCTAGACGCTCTTTCCTCCAGGAGCCCAAGAAAAAGCCGCACCGAAGTGCGGCTTTCGTTTGCCCGGTCCGATGAGGGACTTACAGCCAGTACACCACCACATACAACCCCAGCCATACCACGTCCACGAAGTGCCAGTACCAGGCCGCGCCTTCGAAGGCGAAGTGATGCGTCGGCGTGAAGTGGCCGCGCAGCAGGCGATAGAGCACCACCGACAGCATGATCGCCCCCATGGTCACGTGGAAGCCGTGGAAACCGGTCAGCATGAAGAAGGTCGAGCCATAGATGCCGGAGCTAAGCTTGAGGTTCAGCTCGGTATAGGCATGGATGTATTCATAAGCCTGGAAGCCCATGAAGACCGCGCCCAGCAGGATGGTCAGGAACAGCCACACCGCCGTCTGGGCACGATGACCGGCACGCAGCGCGTGGTGCGAGATGGTCAGCGTGACACCCGAGGTCAGCAGCAGCAGCGTGTTGATAGTCGGGATCGGGAACGGGCCCATGGCGGTGAAGCTCTCCACGGTGCCTGCCGGACCGACGCTGCCCCACTGGCCGGCGAAGTCGGGCCAGATCACCTTGTGATCCAGGTCGGCCAGCCAGGGCATGGAGATGCTGCGCGCATAGAACAGCGCGCCGAAGAAGGCCGCGAAGAACATCACCTCCGAGAAGATGAACCAGCTCATGCTCCAGCGATAGGACAGGTCGACGCGCTCGCCATAGAGCCCCGACTCGGACTCGCCGATGGCATCGCCAAACCAGTAGTACAGCACCACCAACACCATCAGGATGCCGACGATGTTGACGTAGGGTGCCCATGACGCGCCATTGACCCAGGCCGATGCCCCGGCCATGGTGATGAGCATGGAAATGCCTGCCATCATCGGCCAGCGCGATGGCCCCGGTACGAAATAATGTGGCGCCTTGGCTTGCTGAGAACTCATGTTCTTCTCCCGGTACGAAATCCGATTGCTGTTTGCTGTTGCCTGGTATGGCCCAAGGCCGGTGTCTTCTCCCGCCCCACCGGCTTCCAGGTTCGGTCTGCTCAAAAACTAGAAATCCATCCACATCATCTACGCCTTAGCCACTCGCCGCATTGGCCACCACCACCTTGACGATGGCGACCAGGATCGCCACGAACACCGCCGCACCGATGATGCCGGCAATGATCACGTGCACCGGGTTGAGCCTGGCTGCATCCGATTCGTAATCCCGCCGCTTGCGCACGCCGAAGAAGGACCAGAACACCGCCTTCATCGTCGCCCCGAACGAGGCCTTGCGCTGCGCCGCCTGCTTCAGCTCATCCGTCACATCCGCTCCCCGCAGGCCGTCAGCCTGCCGTCTTGTCCTTGCCGTTGATCTCGAAGAAGGTATAGGACAGCGTGATCGTGGTCACGTCCTTGGGCAACTTGGGATCGATATAGAACACCACCGGCATCTGCTTGGCCTGGTTGGGGCCCAGGGTCTGCTGCGTGAAGCAGAAGCACTCGACCTTCTTGAAGAAGGCCGCCGACTGCTGCGGCGCATAGCTGGGGATGGCCTGGGCATCGACACTGCGCGCCTGGGTGTTCACCACTTCATAGGTGACCTGGGTCATCTCGCCCGGATGCACCTGCAGGCTGGCCACGGTAGGACGGAAGCGCCACGGTCCCTGGGCATTGCCATCGAACTCCACGGTCACCGTGCGGGTCTTGTCGACCTGGGTATTGGCCGGCGCCTCCACGGTCGCATCCTTGGGCGTGAGGAAGTTCACCCCGGTCACCTCGCAGATCTTGCGATAGACCGGGATAAGCGCATAGCCGAAGCCGAACATCAGCACTGCCACCACCACCAGCTTGCGCAGCATGACTAGTTTGAGGCCGCGCTCCTGCGCAGCTTGGTCCTGGTCCGGTTTCATTTGGCGAACCAGATGCGATTGATGAAGATGCCCACGAAGAAGGCCAGCGCCACCAGCCCCAGCAGCAGGCCGGTACGGACATTGTCGGGTTTCTTGCGTTCGCTCATGTGCGCTCCGTTGTTCTCAAGGCCCATGCTGCTCAATGCACCACCGGCGGTTCCTCGAAGGTGTGGAAGGGCGCCGGGCTGGGCACGGTCCATTCCAGGCCTTCGGCGCCATCCCAGGGCTTGGCGTCGGCCTTCTTGCCACCCTTGATCGAGGGGATCACCACGAAGAAGAGGAAGTAGACCTGGGTCAGCCCGAAGCCGAAGGCACCGATCGAGGCAAGCATGTTGAAGTCGGTGAACTGCGCCGGGTAGTCGGCATAGCGACGCGGCATGCCGGCCAGGCCCAGGAAGTGCATCGGGAAGAAGGTCACGTTGAAGGTGATCAGCGAAGCCCAGAAGTGGAACTTGCCGCGCCATTCGTTGTACATGAAGCCGGTCCACTTCGGGCCCCAGTAGTAGAAGCCGGCGAAGAGCGCAAACAGCGAACCGGCCACCAGCACGTAGTGGAAGTGCGCCACCACGTAGTAGGTATCCTGCATCTGGATGTCGATCGGCGTGACCGCCAGGATCAGGCCGGTGAAGCCACCCATGGTGAACACGAAGATGAAGCCCACCGAGAACAGCATCGGCGTCTCGAAGGTCATGGAACCGCGCCACATGGTGGCGATCCAGTTGAAGATCTTCACGCCGGTCGGCACCGCGATCAGCATGGTGGCGTACATGAAGAACAGCTGCGCTGTCACCGGCATGCCGGTGGTGAACATGTGGTGCGCCCAGACGATGAAGGACAGGATCGCGATCGAGGCCGTGGCGTACACCATCGAGGCATAGCCGAACAGCGGCTTGCGGGCGAAGGCCGGGATGATCTGCGAGACGATGCCGAAGGCCGGCAGGATCATGATGTAGACCTCGGGGTGACCGAAGAACCAGAAGATGTGCTGGTACATCACCGGGTCACCACCACCGGCGGCATTGAAGAAGGAAGTACCGAAGTGACGGTCGGTCAGCGTCATCGTGATGGCGCCGGCCAGCACCGGCATGACGGCGATGAGCAGGTAGGCAGTGATCAGCCAGGTCCAGCAGAACATGGGCATCTTCATCAGCGTCATGCCGGGCGCGCGCATGTTGAGGATGGTGACGATGATGTTGATCGAGCCCATGATGGAGGACGCGCCCATGATGTGCATGGCGAAGATACCCATGTCCATGCCCGGCCCCATCTGCGTGGACAGCGGCGCATACAGCGTCCAGCCGGCGGCGGTGGCGCCACCCGGTGCCAGGAAGGAGCCGGCCAGCAGCAAGGCCGCTGGCGGCAGCAGCCAGAACGAGAAGTTGTTCATGCGCGCAAAGGCCATGTCGGAGGCGCCGATCTGCAGCGGGATCATCCAGTTGGCGAAGCCCACGAAGGCCGGCATGATCGCACCGAACACCATCACCAGGCCGTGCATGGTGGTCAGCTGGTTGAAGAACTCGGGGCGGAAGAATTGCAGGCCCGGCTGGAACAGCTCGGCCCGGATCAACAGGGCCAGCACACCGCCCGAGAGCAGCATGGTGAACGAGAACCACAGGTAGAGCGTACCGATGTCCTTGTGGTTGGTGGCGAAGAGCCAGCGACGCCAGCCGTGCGGATGGTCGTGCGCATGGTCATCGTGTGCGTGCCCATGCCCGTGGTCGTGGGAATGCTCAGGTGCGTGATCGGCAGTGGTGGTCATGTTCCGGTCTCCAAACGATTACTTGCGTCCGGCCAGCACTTCGGCGGGCTGCACGATGTTTTCCTGGGCCTTGTTGGACCAGTTGTTGCGCGTGTAGGTGATGGCGGCGGCGATCTCGGTGTCGTTGAGCACACCCTTCCAGGCCGGCATGGCGTTCTTGCCATTGAGCACCAGGTGGATCTGGTCGGCCTTGGGGCCATTGACCACCGGGCTGCCGTCCAGCGCCGGGAAGGCACCGGGCACGCCCTTGCCATTGGCCTGGTGGCAGGCCACGCAATTGGCGGCGTAGACCTTCTCGCCACGCTGCTTCAATTCATCCACGGTCCAGACCTTGTTGGGGTCGTCGGCCTTGGCGGCCATTTCCTTCTTCTTTTCATCGACCCACTTCTTGTAGTCGGCTTCGCTGACCACGTTGACCACGATGGGCATGAAGGCGTGATCCTTGCCGCACAATTCCACGCACTGGCCGCGATAGGTGCCGATCTTCTCGGCGCGGAACCAGGTGTCGCGCACGAAGCCGGGTATCGCATCCTGCTTCACGCCGAAGGCCGGGATGGTCCAGGAGTGGATCACGTCATTGGCCGTGGTGATCAGGCGCACCTTCTTGTTGACCGGCACCACCACGGGATTGTCGACCTCGATGAGGTAGTTGTCGTTCTTCTTCAGCGTGGGATCGGTCACCTGCTCGCGCGGCGTGGCCAGCGCGGAGAGGAAGGAGATGCCCTCGCCATCGCCCTTGAGGTAGTCGTAGCCCCACTTCCACTGCATGCCGGTGACCTTGATGGTGAGGTCAGCATTGGAGGTGTCCTTCATCGCCACCACGGTCTTGGTGGCCGGCAGGGCCATGCCGATGACGATCAGGAAAGGCACCACGGTCCAGGCGATTTCCACGGTAGTGCTTTCGTGGAAGGTGGAGGCCTTGTGGCCCACCGACTTGCGATGCTTGATGATGGAATAGAACATCACGCCGAACACCGCCACGAAGATCACCAGGCAGATCACCAGCATCATGATGTGGAGGTCATAGATCTGTTCGGCGATCTTGGTGACCGGTGGCTGGAAGTTCGTCTGCAGCACGGCCGGTCCCCCCGGACTGTCCACCACGGCCCAGGCCGGCAAGCCGGCCGCCAGCATCGAGGCACCGATGATCGACGATTGAAGGCGCTTCGCAAGTTTCATGGATTTCCTCAAAAGCCCAAAAATTATAAGAATGAGAGTGCTGCCGTCCCATCAGTGCTGCCCACCAGCGCGCGCTCCAGGTCCTGTGCCAGCGCGCGTCGCCCGGCTTGATTGATGAAACGGCCTACTTCCACGCGCTGCCCCCTGCAGTCCAGCGCCACCAGTGCCTGGGGGCCAGCCGGATATGCGATGCGCGTGCCATGCAGCATTGCCAGGTCCAACTTGATACGGCTGGTCCGGCCCGCCTGCGTCAGCTCGACGACCAGGCCATCCTCGGCCAGGACCACGACTTCACGATCAGTTGCATGACGGGCGTACACCAGGAAGGCGATGCCGACCGCCGACAATTCAATGACTGAAAAAACCAGGATGGTCCATGCGCCATGGAGCGTGAAGCCCAGCGCGACCGTGAGCGATACCATACAAAGGATTGCGAAGACCCACGCCAGCTGGCGTGGCGCAATCGAACAATTGCGCTTCAATACCCATTCCCGCGTCTCCATAGCACCTCGCCAGCATGATTGTCGGTCGAGCGTGTCTCTCTTCGATCCGCAGCAGGTGTCAGGGATGGCGGCGTCGGCGCGGATGACTCTGGCGCTATCCGTGGCTATCTGTTTTGCGGTCTTTATTTATTCTTGCTATTTGTTCGTGCCGGAATTTCTTGCTGTGAATTTTTTTATCCATTTGAGTATAAGGGCTAAACTCGCCACGGATCAAGCACGCACCGCCGCATCGCTGGCGACAGCTTTCCCGGCCCATCCCACGCACTGCCACCCGCATCGCAAGTCGGCCAGGGGACTGGCTTTGCGGTCGTCAACACAATCCGCACCCTTCAGGCAGGGCGTAACGATACAGCAACGATGGCACTGGCCAGATAGCCGGATGCGACTAAGCCTTATATGTGTCAGCCACTATCGCGACGGTCGCTCGAAACGAATGATGCTCTCGCCAGCCGCCGTGGTCTTGGGCACCGGACGGAAGGCATGGCCATAGACCACCTCGAAGCTCAGCGGGATCTTGCCGTCACGGTTGCGCATGGATTCCAGCGCCGCCAGCAGGCGCTGGTACTGGTGGCGGCTGAGCATGCTGCGGCGCCGCGTCTCCAGCGGGTTGCCGCCCCAGGCACGCACGTCTTCCAGCAGCCGTTGCGGGGTCTCGTAGGTGACGGTGATGGTCTCCATGTCCATGACGGGCGTGGAAAAGCCGGCATTGACCAGCATGTCGCCGAAGTCGTGCATGTCCACGAAGGGCAAGGTGTGCGGTGCAATATCGATGCTCTCGAAGGCGCTGCGCACCTCACGCAGGGTATCGGGACCGAAGCAGGAAAACATCAGCAAGCCTTCCACCCGCAAGACGCGCCGCCACTCGGCGAAGACGCGGTCGGGCTGGGGATGCCAGTGCAGCGCCAGGTTGGACCAGACCAGGTCCAGCGCATTGGCCGCCAGCGGCAAGCGGGCAAAATCGGCACAGGCCAGCTCCGGGCCACTGACGCCGGGGCCGGAACCCAGCCATTTGTTGATCGAGCCGAACAGGCGGTTCATCGCCGACTGGGCGCCGCGCTGGTGTTCGGCGGCGACCGCCAGCATGCCGTAGGCGCCATCGATGCCGATCACCTCGGCCTCCGCATAGCGCTTTTGCAACATCGCCAGGTCGGCGCCCTCGCCGCAGCCGGCATCCAGCACTTCGCGCGGCGCGATCTTGACCAGGGCCAGGCGCTCCTGCATGCGCGCGGACACTTCGCGACGCAGGAAGTCGGACTCGGCCACACGTTGTGGCTGGGCGAAGCGACGGCGGACCAGAGGCAGGTCGATGGGGGCACTCAGCTTGGCGCTGGCGGAAGGCGGCGGCAGGGACATCGGGGACGGCGGCAAAAGAACAACGGTGGGAAAGGGGCGCATCGGCAGCCACATCGACGGATGAACAGATCGACAGGGGCAGATGCGATAATGCGCGTAGTTTAGTCGAAATCCATTTTTACCGGGCGCACCTCGCATGGATGCCAAATCGCCAAAAACCGCTGCTGCCAAGACCACTGCCACCGGCTATCGCCGCACCGGCACCGGTGCGCCCAAGAAGTCGAGCGAACCGGGCTGGATCAGCCGCATGCTGGCACGCGTGCCACCCTTGCTGCCCGCCACCTGTGCGCTGTGCGGCACGAGCGGACGCGAGAGCCTGTGCGCACCCTGCCACAAGCATTTCTACACGCGCCAGCACCGCCGCTGCATCCAGTGCGCCCTGCCCATGCCGGTGACCGGCAAGGAACTGCGCTGCGGCGCCTGCCTGAAGGACCGGCCGGCCTTCGACGCCACCATCGTGGCCACCGATTACTTCGCCCCCTCGGACCAACTGGCCCTGGCCCTGAAATTCGGCGGCGACCTGCGCCTGGCGCCCCTGCTGGCGCGCCTGATCTTTGACGCCACGCTGCGCAATCCGGTCCCCGGCAGCGAGGTGCAACTGGCCATGCCGACCCTGCTGGCACCGGTGCCGCTGGGTTCCGAGCGCCTGCAGGAGCGTGGTTTCAACCAGGCGCTGGAAATCGCCCGGCCATTGTCACGTCTGCTGGACATTCCCCTGCGCGCCCAGTTGCTGGAACGCAAGAAGGAAACCCTGGCGCAATCGGCCTTGCCGGTGGCCGCGCGCGCGCGCAACATGCGCTCGGCCTTCGCCCTGCCCTTCGGCGCCATGGACCAGGTGCGCGGCCTGCATGTCGGTATCGTCGACGATGTCATGACCACCGGCGCCACCCTGAATGAAGTGGCGATCGTGCTCAAGCGGCATGGCGCCCGGCGCGTGACCAACCTGGTCTTTGCGCGCACCCTGCCGACCTGAGCACGGGTCGGCCTCTTTTTTCCGCAGGAGAGTTTTTTGTTCCACGTCGTCCTGGTCGAGCCGGAGATCCCTCCCAATACCGGCAACATCATCCGTCTGTGCGCCAATACCGGCGCGCAATTGCACCTGGTCGAGCCGCTCGGCTTCCCGCTCGACGATGCCAAGATGCGTCGTGCCGGCCTGGATTACCACGAATACGCCAACATGCAGGTCCATCCCGACTGGGAGAGCTTCCTGGCCCGTCGTCGCGCGGATCCTCAGTTCGATGCAGGACGCATGTTCGCCATGACCACGCATGGCTCCACGCCCTTCGCCGGCCTGGCGTTCCGTCCGGGTGACACCTTCGTATTCGGCTCGGAAACACGCGGCCTGGCGCCCGAGCGGCGCGAGTCCTTCCCGACCACGCAACGCATCCGCCTGCCGATGCGGCCGGGCAATCGCAGCATCAACCTCTCCAATACGGTGGCGGTGGTGGTCTATGAGGCGTGGCGCCAGAATGGCTATGACGGCGGCAGCTGAACACGCTCTGCGCCCATGAAAAAACGGCTCCCGCGGGAGCCGTTTTCCTTTGCTTCACAGGCTAAGGTCTGGTCAGCCCAGCAGCAATGCATCGTCGGAGAGCTTCTCGCCGCGCGTCTGCTCGAACATCTTGAGCAGGTCCGGCACATCCAGCCCGGCGCGTTCCTGGCCCGACACATCCAGCACCACGCGGCCCTGGTGCAGCATCACGGTGCGGTCGCCGTAGTCCAGCGCCTGGCGCATGCTGTGGGTCACCATCATGGTGGTCAGCTTGCTTTCAGAGACGATCTTGGCCGTCAGCTCCAGCACGAAGGCAGCGGTCTTCGGGTCCAGGGCGGCGGTGTGCTCGTCCAGCAGCAGGATGCGCGACGGCTGCAGCGAAGCCATCAAGAGGCTCACCGCCTGGCGCTGGCCGCCCGAGAGCAGGCCGATGCGGTCGGAGAGGCGGTTTTCCAGGCCCAGGTTGAGGATGGAAAGCTTCTCGCGGAACAGCTCGCGCATCTTGCCGCGAATGGCGAAGTTGAAACCGCGACGACGTCCGCGCGCCATGGCCAGGGCCATGTTTTCCTCGATGGTCAGCGCCTCGCAGGTACCGGCCATCGGATCCTGGAACACCCGCGCGACCATGCCGGCGCGGTTCCAGGCCTGCTTGCGGGTGACGTCGGTGCCATCGATCTCGATGGACCCGGTATCAACCAGCAGGTCGCCCGAGATGGCATTGAGGAAGGTGGACTTGCCAGCGCCGTTGGAGCCGATCACGGCCACGAACTGGCCGGTCGGGATTTCCAGCGAGAGACCGCGCAGGGCCGGGTTCTCGATGGGCGTACCGGGATTGAAGGTGATCTTGAGATCAGTGGCTTTCAACATCTCAGGCTCCCTTTCTCAACAGTTTCAGCTTGCGCTTGCCCATGGGCAGCACCAGGGCCAGCATCACCAGCACGGCGGTCACCAGGTTCAGGTCTTGCGCCTGCAGGCCGATGAAGTCGCTGTTGAGCGCCAGCGCGATGAAGAAGCGATACAGGATCGCCCCCAGGATCACGGCCAGCGTGGTCCACACCAGGCGGCGCGCCGGCAGGATGTTCTCGCCGATGATGACCGCAGCCAGGCCGATGACGATGGTGCCGATGCCCATGGAAATGTCGGCGCCGCCCTGGGTCTGCGCAAACAGCGCACCGGCCAGCGCCACCAGCGAATTGGCCAGCGCCATGCCGGCCAGCGTAGCGCGACCGGTGGCGATGCCCTGGGCGCGTGCCATGCGGGCGTTGGCGCCGGTAGAACGCATGGCCAGGCCGATCTCGGACGAGAAGAACCAGTCCAGCAGCAGCTTGGCGGCGATCACCACCACCAGGAGGATCAGCGGACGGCCCACATAGTCGGGGATCCAGTCCGGCTGCAGGATGGTGAAGATGGTCGGCTCGGAAATCAGCGGCACGTTGGGCTTGCCCATCACGCGCAGGTTGATCGAGTACAGCGCGATCATCATCAGGATACTGGCCAGCAGGTCCATGATCTTCAGGCGCACGTTCAGCCAGGCGGTGGTGAAGCCGGCCAGGGCGCCCGCCAGCAAGGCGACGAAGGTGGACAGGAAGGGGTTGTAGCCGGCGGCGATCATGGTCGCGGCCACGGCGCCACCCAGCGGGAAGCTGCCGTCGACGGTCAGGTCAGGGAACACCAGAATGCGGAAGGAAATCAGCACTCCGAGGGCCACGAGGCTGAAAATCAGGCCGATTTCCAGTGCGCCCAAGAGGGTATACAGCGACATAAAAGGACTTTCTTAAAAAACACATTCGGCATTGCGCGGTACGCTAATGCCGAATGTCTTCTGCGTTACGCCGTCAGCCGCAGGGGTGGTGCGACTGCCGGCGATGCACGTGTGGCCCGGTCGGGGCCGGCTTCAGTTAAGGACCTTGGTGGCCGACTTCAGGAACTCCGGCGACAGGGTCACGCCTTGCTTCTGCGCGGCCGAGGTGTTGACGTAGAGTTCCAGGTTCTTCACCGGGGAGGAAGCGATCTCGCCCGCCTTCTCGCCCCGCAGGATACGCGCCACGACCTTGCCGGTCTGGCGCCCCATGTCATAGAAATTCACGCCCAGGGCCGCTACCGCGCCACGCTTGACGCTGCCGGTATCGGAAGCGATCAGCGGGATCTTGGCATCGTTGCAGACCTTGGCCAGCGATTCGAAGACCGACACCACGTTGTTGTCGGTGGTGGTGTACATCACATCGATCTTGCCGATCAGGCTCTTGGCGGCCGGCGCCACGTCCACCGAACGGGGGGCGGCGGCTTCCACCAGGGTGATCCCAGCCTTTTGCAGCTCGCCCTTGATGTTGTTCAGGGCCGAGACGGAATTGGCTTCGCCCGGATTGTAAACCACGCCGACGCGCTTGGCCTCGGGCACCACGCGCTTGATGATCTCGACCTGCTTGACCGGATCGAGCATGTGCGACAGGCCGGTCACGTTGGTGCCGGAGGGCTTCCAGTCCTTGACCAGCTGGGCGGCCATGGGATCGGCGATGGCCGAGTAGACGATGGGGATGGTCTTGGTCGCGGCCACCAGCGGCTGGGCCGAGGGCGTGCCGATGGCGACGATGACGTCGGGATTGTCACCCACGAACTTCTTGGCGATCTGGCCGGCCGTGCCCGCATTGGCCTGGGCGCTCTGGAAATCCCACTTCAGGTTCTTGCCCGGCTCGAAGCCTTCGGCGATCAGTTCATCCTTGGTGCCGTCACGCACGGCGTCCAGCGCCGGGTGTTCGACGAAGGAAGTGATGGCCACCACCTTCTCGGCTGCCAGCGCGGAGGCGCAGATGGTGCTCAGTGCCAGCGCACCGGCGATGGCGCGCAACGATTTGGATACTGCAAACATGGTGCTCTCCTCTTTCATGGTGGTCGGCGCCTCGGCGTCTTCATCGCCGGGCCCGTTATTCGTATGGGACGAAACGGTCTTGCCTACGCCGGATAAAGACGATCCCGCTCGCAAGCGGGATCGTCGGGCGTCGAATCGATTATTGCTTGATGACGGTCTTGGCCGAGCTGACCAGTTCCGGTGCCAGGGTCACACCCTGCTTCTGGGCGGCAGCGGTGTTGACGAACAGCTCCAGCTTGCTGCTGGTGGCCGAGGGGATGTCGCCCGGCTTTTCACCCTTGAGGATGCGGCCGACCACCTTGCCGGTCTGGCGACCCAGGTCGTAGTAGTTCACGCCCAGCGCGGCGATGGCGCCACGCTTGACGCTGTCGGTGTCGGAGGCCACCAGGGGGATCTTGGCATCGTTGCCGACCTTCACCAGTGCCTCATAGGCCGAGACCACGTTGTTGTCGGTGTTGGTGTAGATCACGTCGACCTTGCCGATCAGGCTCTTGGCGGCGCTGCCGACGTCCACCGAACGGGGCGCGGCGGCTTCCACCAGGGTCATGCCGGACTTGGTCAGCAGTTCCTTCAGGGCCTTGACGACCACGGCCGAGTTGGCTTCACCCGGGTTGTAGACCATGCCCACGCGCTTGGCATTGGGCACGACGCGCTTGATCAACTCGACCTGCTTGTCCAGTTCCAGCAGGTCGGACACGCCGGTGACGTTGGTGCCGGAAGCCGTCCAGCCCTTCACCAGTTGTGCAGCGACCGGATCGGTCACGCCCGAATAGACCACCGGGATGGACTTGGTGGCGGCCACCAGGGCTTGTGCCGACGGCGTGGCGATGGCCACGATGACGTCGGGCTTGTCACCGACGAACTTGCGGGCGATCTGGGCGGCGGTGCCGGTATTGCCCTGGGCGCTCTGGTATTCCCACTTCAGGTTCTTGCCGGCTTCGTAGCCTTCTTCCTTCAACTCATCCTTGACGCCATCACGCACGGCATCCAGGGCCGGGTGTTCAACGATGGCGGTCACGGCAACCGACTTGTCCGCCGCCATGGCGGGGGCAGAACACACGGCAGCCAGGGACAGGGCGGCAACCATGGCGCGCAGCGTCAGCTTGTTGTTGTAGGACATGCAGTCTCCCTTGGAAAATGGGTGGAATACCCGAAAAGACGCTAAGTCTAGCCTAGCGCATCTGAACAATCAATTTGCATGGCGGCATGGCCAAAACACCAGGCGCCATGCCTGCGCTACGATTTTCCGAAACGCAACAACTTATCAGCGACAACACTCGCATTACCGCCTTGCCGGTCCAGATAGTGGCCTGATCGTCACTATTGACCGGGCGCAGGTGAGGTCAGGCCTTGCATTGCTATAATCCCAGCCCATGCCTTCCCGCCCTTCCCTGCCGCGCTACGTCCCTCGCCGCCCCTGGTCGCGGGTGTGGCTGAGCCTGTCGCTGGTGCTGGCCATGCTGGCCGCGCCCTGGCAGGCGCAGGCAGTCTCGCGCGGTAATGGCGAGGGCCGCGACATTCCCGCCATGGCCATCTGCAGCTTGGCCGGTGGCGCGCCAGGCAGTGCGCCTGCCCATCTCGCGACCGGTCACTGCAGCCTGTGCTGTACCGGCCAGGCCGCCACCCTGCTGCCGCCATCGATACCGCTCACCGGTGCCGCGCCCGGCCTCAGCTACCCGCTGGCATCGATCGCCGCCGTCAGCCGCTCGGCCAGTCTGGCACCCGGCAACGCGCAGGCGCGCGCGCCACCGGCCTGATCCTCCTGCCCGCCCTGCCCGCAAGACCCAAGGAAGCCGCGACGCCCGATGCGCCGGCCTCGCCCATGAAGATCAACCAGGATAGAAGACCATGAAACAGCTTTTCCAACGCCTCGCCCTCACCGCCGCCCTGCTGGGCAGCGCCGCCCTCTCGCACGCCCATGGATACAAGCTCGGCCAGCTCGACATCGGCCATCCCTATGCCCGTGCCACCGTGCCGGGCCAGCCGGCTGCCGGCGCCTACCTGAGCATCGAGAACAAGGGCAGCGCACCGGACCGCCTGGTGGGCGTGTCCTCGCCGGTGGCCAAGTCCGGCGAGATCCACACCATGTCGATGGAAGGCAACCTGATGAAGATGCGTGAAGTCGACGGTGGCCTGGAAGTCAAACCCGGCCAGAAGATCGCCATGCAGCCGGGCAATGGCTACCACATCATGCTGATGGGCCTGTCCCATCCGCTCAAGGCCGGCGAGAAGGTGCCAGCCACCCTGACCTTCGAGAAGGCCGGCAAGATCGACGTGACCTTCAACGTGGAAGACCCGGCTGCCGCCGCAGCCGGCAAGGACGACATGGGTGACATGAAGGACATGAAGGGCCATATGCACCACTGATCGCCCCCCCCTGACATGACAAGGCCGGCAGCGAGCGTCACGCTCCTGCCGGCCTTGTCATTTTCTGGTGGGGTTGTGCGGGTGAGCCCGGCTTAGCCGGCCAGCTTGCGCACCTTGGCCAGCAGCTTGGAGGTGGAGCGGTCATGCTCGAAGGCGATCGCCAGCACCTGCCCACCGTAGGCGGCTACCGCCTGGCCTTCGGGGATGGCCTGCATGTCGTAGTCGCCGCCCTTGACGTAGATGTCAGGGCGGGCTTGCTGCACGGCTTCCAGGGCGGTGTCTTCGTCGAAGGGGACCACCAGCGAGACCGACTCCAGCGCGGCCAGCACGGCCATGCGGTCGTCGCAGGTATTGATGGGGCGGTCATCGCCCTTGCCCAGGCGCTTGACCGAGGCGTCGGTATTGGCTGCCACCACCAGCGAAGCGCCCTGCGCGCGGGCCTGGGCCAGGTAGGTCACATGGCCGCGATGCAGGATATCGAACACGCCATTGGTCATCACCACCGGCTTGGGCAGTTGGGCCACGCGTTGCTTGAGTTCTTCGCGGGTGCAGAGTTTGGATTCGAAGTCGGCCATCTTGATAAGGTCGGGTGCGAATGCGCCAGGAACAGCGCAAGGGATTGAACGGGACCGCGGTCGTGCGCGGCGCCATGAAAAAAGCCGCAACCTGGGTTGCGGCTTGTGATTGTACTGCCTTGTCCTGCCTGCAGAAGCGTTTAGTCTCAGGCCGCAGCAGCGCCAGCCGGCAGGATGCGCTGGGTCACTTCCTTGCGGTAGCGGTTCAGCTCCTGGACGTTGCTGAAGGTACGTTCGAACAGCAGCGACATGTTGTGCAGGATGCGGTCGACGACCTTCTTTTCCCACTCGCCATCGAACTTGATCTGGTTGTCCAGCCAGCGCTCCAGCCATTCCGGATCGGGCAGGCGGCTCTGCACGGTATCGTTGGGGAACAGCGCCTGGTTCACGTGCAGGTTGGTGGGGTGCAGCGGCTTCTCGGTACGACGGGCCGAGGCCATCAGCACGCCGATCTTGGAGAAGGCGGCACGCGCCTTGTCGCCCACTTCGTTCAAGGCCTTCTTCATGTAGCGCAGATAGGCGCCACCGTGGCGGGCTTCATCCTGGCTGATGATCTTGTAGATCTGCTTGATGACCGGCTCGGTGTGCCAGTCGGCGGCGCAACGGTACCAGTGGTTCAGGCGGATCTCGCCACAGAAGTGCAGCATCAGGGTTTCCAGCGGCGGGGCCGGATCGAACTCGAAGCGCACGTTGTGCAGCTCCTCTTCGGTCGGACACATATCAGGACGGAAGCGGCGCAGGTATTCCATCAACACCAGCGAGTGCTTCTGTTCCTCGAAGAACCATACCGACATGAATGCCGAAAAATCGCTGTCACCGCGGTTGTCGCGCAGGAACATCTCGGTCGCCGGCAGGGCCGACCATTCCGTGATCGCGTTCATGCGAATGGTCTGAGCCTGTTCGTCAGTGAGCAAGGAAGCGTCGAACTTGTCCCAGGGAATATCCTTATCCATATTCCAACGGACCTGCTCTAGCGATTTGAACAATTCTGGGTACAGCATCTCAGTATGTGCCTATATGCGTTAAGTGTTTGATTTAACAAGATTTTCCCTGGTCATACTAAAACCGTCAGGTTTCAGCAATATGACAAGCCCCCGCGCGTGAGCGCCGGGGAGGCTCTGTCGTGGCGACGATCAGGGGGAGGTTGGCTTGCGGGAGGCTGGCTTCTTGTTTTGCCGCGATTGTACAACACCCGCCCGGGCCGGGGCGCTCGTATTTGGGCCGGTCTTGGCTGCTTTCTTGACCGGTGGCTTCTTGGGCGCCGGCTTGGCTGCCTTGCCCGCCTTGGGAGCGGCTACCGGCTTGGCTTTCGGGGCGGCCTTGGCCTTCGGCGGCACTGTCTTATTTTCGCTACGCTTGGCGGCCTTGGGCGGCTTGGCCGGCTTCAGGAGCGGCGCCTGCTCGGCCGCACTGCCCGTCAGGGCATTGCCCACGGCGTGCTTGAACTGCTCCTGCAGCACATTCCACCAGGCATTGGGATTGGCGATGGCTGACTGGAAATCGGCTGCGGGCGGCGACGCCTCCGCTGCCTGGGGCTCGGCGGCGAGCTCCTCGCCCTGGTCCTCTTCCTCATCGTCAATCCCGGGCCCGCTGGCCTCCTGCTCCGGCGGTTCAGGCTCTTCCTGCGCGCCCGCCCCCGGCCACAGCGGGAAACCGAACGGGAACGGCGGCGGCGTGACGCTCTCGCCTTGCGTCCCCGATTCACCAGCCGGCGCCTCGCGCGAGGCCATGATGGCGCTCATCGCTTGCAGGGTGGACAGGGTCGCACTCTGCACCTCCAGGGTCTGGATGGTGGCCTTGAGCATGTTCAGGTTCAGTTCCAGCCAGGACGCCACGGTCTTCAGGTCCGATATCTTCTTGTTGATATCCTCGACCGACAGCGTCGGCGTGGCCATGGATGGCGCGCCCATGCTGCTCCACATCTTCTGCATGAAATCGATGGTATCGGTGACCGAGCCTGCGCCCGGCATCTTGTCCTGGTTCAGCATTGAACGCTCCTCTTGTAGTGTCCTCTGTGGGTCAGCGCGCTGGGCGCTGCATCTTGCACGAGCTGGGCAGGGCGGTCTGCTCGGCCGGAATGAAACGCTCGGTGCGGAAGCCGTAGCCACTGCCTTCGTTGTCGAAGCGGATACCGCCGCTGTCGACACGCTGCATCTGCATCAGGTACAGCGGCTGAATCAGCTGGTGATCGGCCGCGCGCATCGTGGCGTCGTGGAAGGCGCTCTGATAATGCGCGCCTTCCAGGGCATATGCAACCGCCGCGGGCTCGGTGCTGCGAGCCTTCTCGATGGCCTTGGCCAGCATCTCGATCATGACCTGCATGCGCAGGTAGAGGTAATCGTCCTTGGCTTGCGGATAGCGCTTGCGATATTCCTGGTAGAAGGCATCGCTGGGCGAGCCCGGCGTGCCGCCGGCATTCGCATGCCATTCGGCCACCGCCCGCACCACCCCCACACCGGCGTCGCCGATGGCGGCAGGCGCCCCCAGGCTGTTGGCGTAGAAGGTGTAGAACTTGGCCTTGAAGCCGGCATCGCGGGCGGCCTTCACCAGCAGCGTGAGGTCATTGCCCCAGTTGCCGGTGATGACCGCATCGGCGCCGGCGCTGCGCATCTTGGCGATGTAGGGCGCGAAGTCCTTGATCTTGCCGATCGGATGCAGTTCGTCGCCGACGATGGCGATATCGGGTCGCTTGGCGTTCAACTGCTCGCGCGCCGCCTTGGCGACCTGGCGGCCGAAGCTGTAGTCCTGGCCGATCAGGTAGACGCGCTTGGTGGCGGGATCGGCCTTGATGGCTTCGGTCAGGGCCTGCATGCGCATGTCGGCGCTGGCGTCGAAGCGGAAATGCCAGAAGCTGCATTTCTCGTTGGTCAGCGCGGGATCGACCGCCGAGTAATTGAGGAACAGCACGCGCCGCGCCGGCTCACGCTGGTTGTGCTTGTTGACCGCATCGACCAGGGCTGCGGCCACCGCCGAGCTGTTGCCTTCGATCAGGAAGGGAATCCCCTCATCGGTGAGCTGGCGGAACTGCACCAGCGAGTCTTCCACGCCCAGCTTGTTGTCGAAGGTGGAGAGTTGCAACAGATGCTTGCCATCGGGCAGGCTCACGCCGCCGCGCGCATTGACGCGGTCGATGGCGTAGCTGATATTGCGCACCACCGCTTCGCCGGCATTGGCAAAGGGACCGGAAAGTCCATCGATCATGCCGATGCGGATGGGCGCCAAGGGGGCCGCAGCCTGCACGGGCAGCGACAGCGAACAGGCCGCCAGTGCCACCGCAATGGCGCCGGCCAGGCGGGAGGACAGGGAGGCAATCATCTTCTGCGTCTTCTTCTGCATCGACATCTCGGTCAGGCGTAAAACCCGCATTGTACGTTGTTTGAAAAGCATCCCGGACACGGCGCCGGCGCCGCACGCCATCGATGCGATCCGATACACTGGCGGCATGACCGAAGTTTCCCGCTCGTCGCGGCGCTGGCCGCGCCTGCTGATCCTCGTTGCGCTCACGCTCATGCTGCATGCCCTGCTGGTGGGCTGGGGCCGGCGGCACATGATCGCCATGCAGACGCCGCAGGAAACGGCCATCACGGTGCAACTGCATCCGGTTGCCCCGCCCGCGCAACCGGTGGCGCTGCCGGCCGCCCCGCCGCCACCGGTCACGCCTGCCACGCCGCGCCGGACCAGCAAGCCGCAGCGCCCTGCCCGCCGCGCGCAAGCGTCCATCGATCCCCCCGACGAACCGATACGCGAAACCGTCGAGCGCATCGTCACGATCGCTCCTGAGGCGACACACACCGCGCCTGCCGATACCAGTGCCGGCAACGACGCCGGCCCGGCCAAGATAGACCCGGCCACCGCTGCCACCACTTCCGGCACCGATACGCCGGCTTCCGGCAAGCACTACCAGACCGATGCCCCGCCCAGCGCCGTGCTGGACTATGACGTCACCGGTACCAAGGACCAGGCGCCGGCCTACGGTAGCGGCCGCATCACCTGGGTCAACCATGGCAGCAGCTACGAGGTGATGGGCCGGGCCAAGGCCCTGTTCTTCACCGTACTCAATTTTTCCAGCCAGGGCGAACTCGATGACTGGGGCGTCTCGCCGGTGATCTATACCGAACAGAAGGGCTTCAAGGCCGCTACCAATACCCACTTCAACCGTGAACGCAACATCGTCAGCTTTTCCGCCTCCACCACCAGCTACCCACGCCAGGGCGGCGAGCAGGACCGCGCCAGCCTGATCTGGCAGCTGGCCGCCATCGGGCGCGGCAATCCGGCCCAGATCCAGCCGGGCGTGACGATCGACCTGTTCGTGGCCGGCGTGCGCGACGGCGAACTCTGGCGCGTGCAGGTGCTGGGCGAGGAAGACATCACCCTGCCCATCGGCCGTCTGCACACCTGGCACGTGGTGCGCATGCCCAAGCCGGGCTCCTATGACGACCGCGTCGACATCTGGCTGGCGCCGCAGCACGCGTGGTATCCGGTGCGGGTGCGCTATACCGACCAGCGCCCCGATGGCGACTACACCGAGCTATCGCTCTCGGGGCTGACGCCCTGAGGCCTGCCGCATTCTGCAGATGCTGTCAAAATGCGAAACAATTGTGAACAATTACGCAAAAATGCGGCAGAACCGTGAGCGCCCGCCCGAGTCGTACAAGACCCTCCGGCGCCTTCACGATTGATATTTATCCACAGAGACACAGACGAAAAAACTCGCCATGACCCGATTGCTCTCCTGCACCCTGCCCCCCTTCTCCACCCGCCTGGCCGCACTGGGCCTGGCTGGCTTGCTGGCCAGCGCGCCGCTGCTGGCCGCCGATGGTCCGCATCCGGTGGACAAGCGCCCCTTCAACCTGCCGCCCTCGGCCGAGCTGACCTACACCATCCAGGCCAAGCAGAGCGGCCTGGACGTGCAGGGCCAGGGCCTGGTGAAGTGGACGCAGAGCAAGACCACCTACACCGTCAGCACCGAAACCCGTGCCATGCTGCTGGGCAAGATCCTGGAAACCAGCAGCGAAGGCGCCATCGACGCCTATGGCCTGGCGCCGCAGCGCTTCGTCGAGAAGCGCCTGCGCCGTGATCCCTCCACCACCACCTTCAACCGCGAACAGAACAAGATCACTTTCACGCAATCCTCCGACAGCTACCCGCTGCAGGGCGGAGAACAGGATCGCACCGGCATCACCTGGCAGCTGGTCGCCATCGCCCGCGCCAATGCGGCCAGGATGAAGCCGGGCTCGGAGTGGAAGTTCTTCGTGGCCGGTCCGCGCGATGCCGAGCAATGGACCTTCAAGGTGGTCGGCCGCGAAAAGATCAGGACGCCCCAGGGCGAGACCGAGGCGCTGCACGTCTTCCGTGCGCCGCCACCGGATGACCAGGGCCAGAAGCTCGATATCTGGCTGGCGCCCAGGCAGGAGTGGTATCCGGTGCGCCTGAAGTTCACCGACCCGGATGGCGACTATATCGAGCAGGTGCTGGATTCGGTCAGGAAAACCAACTAAGCTTGCCGCAACGCTTCAGGTGGACGCGGGGCCTGGAAGGCATGGATGCCGCCAGGCCCCGCGTCCGTCCTTCCCCCTACACCGCAGAAAACCCATGTCCGATACTCCCCTCGCAAGCGCCAGCGGCGCCCTCGCTCCCACCGTCAAGACCCAGAGTGCCCTGGTGCTGTTCTCCGGCGGCCAGGATTCCACCACTTGCCTGGCCTGGGCGCTGTCGCGCTACCAGCGCGTGGAAACCATCGGCTTCGACTATGGCCAGCGCCATGCCATCGAACTGGAAGTACGCCCCTCCCTGCTGGCGACGATGAAGGCCTTCTCGCCTGACTGGAAGAAGCGCCTGGGCGAAGATCACATGATCGACCTGTCGCTGATCGGCAAGATTTCGGACACCGCACTGACCCGCGACGTCGCCATTTCGATGCAGGACAACGGCCTGCCCAATACCTTCGTGCCCGGCCGCAACCTGCTGTTCATGACCGTGGCTGCCACCCTGGCCTATCGGCGCGGCCTCAACGTGCTGGTCGGCGGGATGTGCGAGACCGACTTCTCAGGCTACCCGGATTGCCGCGACGACACCATGAAGGCCCTGCAAGTGGCGCTGAACCTGGGCATGGCCACGCAACTGAAGGTGGAAACCCCGCTGATGTGGATCGACAAGGCCGAGACCTGGGCGCTGGCCGAATCGCTGGGCGGCGCAGCGCTGGTGGACCTGATCCGCACCGATACGCACACCTGCTACCTGGGCGAACGCGGCGCGCTGCATGACTGGGGCCACGGCTGCGGCAAGTGCCCGGCCTGCGAGCTGCGCATGCGCGGCTATCGTCACTACGCGGCGAGCAAAACTTCCAGCTGATCAGGCACAATAGGCTCGTCCCGACCAGAACGAGCCCCATGCCCAACGCCAGAACCTCCCAGCTAGTCGCCCGGAGCGCCGCCACCCTCTTGGTCTTGCTGGCCGCCGCCGAAATCGGCCGGCGCGCCGCCGACCTGCCCAGCCTGCCGGCCCTGGTCGACCTGCAATTCGACCTGACACCGCGCAGCCAGAGCTAACAGGTATTCGACAACAGTCCGATCCGCCGCTCCTCGCACCCGCAGCCCTTGCCCACCGCCTTGCGGCCGCTCGATATCAGCGTTCCCTGGAAGGATGGCGGCAACCTGCCGGTGATCGATTTCCTCAAGACCACCTCGGCCCACGCCTTCCTGGTGGTGCAGGACGGGCGGGTGGTCTACGAGCGCTACATCGACGGTTACGATGCCAACTCGCACTTCACCTCCTTTTCGGTGGCCAAGTCCTTCGTCTCGGCGCTGACCGGCGTGGCGCTGGCGCAGGGCAAGATCAAGTCGCTGCAGGAGCCGATCGGCAGCTATCTCAAGAGCGACGAGATCGATCCCGCCTATGCGGGCATCACCATCGGCCAGTTGCTGGACATGCGCTCGGGCATCGATGTGGAAGAAAACTACGAAGGCTCACTGACCTCGCCGGTGGTGCGCATGTTCGTCAGCACCGACCTGCACGCCTTCGTGGCCCGCCGTCATGGCCTGCGCTTCGCCCCCGGTTCACGCTACGAATACCGCAGCGTCGATACCCTGGTGCTCTCGCGCGTACTGGCCCGCGCCACCGGCATGCACCTGGCCGACTATGCGCAGGCGCAATTGTGGGAACCGCTGGGCATGGAACAGGATGCCAGCTGGAGCGTAGACAGCAAGCAGCATGGCGTGGAAAAAGCCTTCTGCTGCCTCAATACCACCGCGCGCGACTTTGCCCGCCTGGGCTTGCTCTATCTGAACGAAGGCCGCATCGGCGCGCGCCAGATCGTCAGTCCCGCCTGGGCCGCCGAACCGCGCCTGCCGGTCAACAACGGCAGCATCCTCGACTATCGCGATGGCTGGTGGATCCCGCCGGGCAATGCGGCCGACCGCGATTACTCGGCCATTGGCGTGTTCGGCCAGTACATCTATGTCAATCCCGCCACGCGCACCGTCATCGTCAAGCTGAGCGATTACGGCGTGGAACAGGATGAGGTGCTGACCATGCTGGCCATGCGGCGCATCAGCCACTACGTCGCCGGCAAGGACTGATGCTGCTCGCCTGTGCGCAGGAATAAAAAAACCGCCTGTCTCGCAACAGGCGGTTTTTATCGGTGCGACAGAATCAGATAAATAATATAAATAATTTATCCTGAACCACCCATGCAACCGCAACGTCAGAACAATTCGTTCTTCATCTGCGTCTTGGCCTTTTCCTCTTCCGGCGTCATACCACCACGATCACCCATGCCCAGGTCACGCACCATGGCGCTGGGCGGGTACTCGGCGTAGTAGTACTCGCCACCGGCTTCGATCACGCCGTCGGGGACGCTGCGGTCGACGTTGGGCACATCCTTGAGTGCCTTGGACATGTAGCTGATCCACACCGGCAGGGCCAGGCCGCCACCGGTTTCACGGTCGCCCAGGCTCTTGGGCTGGTCGTAGCCGATCCAGGCAATGGCCGTCAGGCCGGGCTGGTAGCCGGCGAACCAGGCATCCATGGAATCATTGGTGGTACCGGTCTTGCCGGCCAGGTCGGTACGCTTCAGGGACAGTGCCTTGACCGCCGTGCCATGACGCACCACATCGCGCAGCATGCTGTCCATGATGAAGGCATTGCGCGCATCGATGACGCGGTTGGATTCATCGCTGGCGGTGGCCGGCTTGGCCTGGGACAGCACCGTGCCGTCGCTGTCGGTGACCTTGGTGATCAGGAAGGGATTGATCTTGTAGCCGCCATTGGCGAACACCGAATAGGCCCCCACCATCTGCAGGGGCGTGACGTTGCCCGCGCCCAGCGCCAGGGTCAGGTAGGGTGGGTTCTTGTCGGCGTCGAAGCCGAAGCGGGTGATGTATTCCTGCGCGTACTTGACACCGACCCGCTCCAGGATACGGATGGAGACCAGGTTGATCGACTTCTGCAAGGCACGGCGCATCGAGATCGGTCCCTCGAACTTGCCGCCGTAGTTCTTCGGCTGCCAGACCTGGCCACCGGTCTGGGTGAAGGTCAGCGGCGCATCATTGATGATGGTGGCCGGCGACAGGCCCTTCTCCAGCGAAGACGAATAGATGAAGGGCTTGAACGACGAACCCGGCTGGCGCCAGGCCTGCGTGACGTGGTTGAACTTGTTGCGGTTGAAGTCGAAACCACCCACCAGCGAACGGATCGCACCATCCTGGGAGTTGACCGAGACGAAGGCCGATTCCACCTCAGGCATCTGGGTGATGATCCAGTTGCTGCCATCCTGGAACACCCGGATGATGGCGCCACGGCGGATCTTCTTCTGCGGCGGGGCCTTGTCCGAGAGCAGGTTGGCGCCGAAGCCCAGGCCGGCGCCGGAGATGCTGATCTCTTCGCCGGTGGCCAGCATGGCGGTGATTTCCTTGGGCTTGGCTTCCAGCACCACGGCCGAGACCATGTCGTCGCTATCAGGATGGTCGGCCAGCTCCACCTCCACGGCGTCCTCCAGGACTTCGCGGCTGGTGTTCTCCGGCAGGTCCATGTAGCCCTCGGGACCGCGATAGCCATGGCGACGCTCGTAATCGATGATGCCGCGACGCAGGGCGATGTAGGCCGCATCCTGGTCGGTCTTGGTGATGGTCGTGAAGACGTTCAGGCCACGCGTATAGGTCTCGTCCTTGTATTGGCTGTAGATCAGCTGGCGCGCCATCTCGGCCACGTATTCGGCATGCATGCCGAAGGCCGAGCTATCGCCCTTGACGCGCAGTTGTTCATCTTTTGCCGCCTGATACTGCACTTCAGTGATATATCCAAGCTGGCGCATGCGCAGTAGGATGTATTGCTGGCGTGCATGGGCGCGCTTGGGATTGACCACCGGGTTGTAGGCCGACGGCGCCTTGGGCAGGCCGGCCAGCATGGCGGCCTCGGCGATGCTGAGATCCTTGAGCTGCTTGCCGAAATAGATCTGGGCGGCCGAGGCAAAGCCGTAGGCGCGCTGGCCCAGATAGATCTGGTTCATGTAGACCTCGAGGATCTGGTCCTTGGTCAGGTTGTTCTCGATCTTCCAGGCCAGCGGGATCTCGTAGAAGAACTTGCGCACGGCCTTCTGCAGGAAGGTCGGTTCGTTGCTGGTCAGGAAGAAATTGCGTGCCACCTGCTGCGTGATGGTGGAGGCACCGCCACCACCGCCGGAGAGGTTGGAGAAGGTCGCCCGGGCGATACCCTGGTAATCGACGCCGCCGTGTTCGTAGAAGCGGTCATCCTCGATGGCCAGCACGGCCTTCTTCATGATCTCGGGGATGTCCTTGAAATGCACCAGGTTGCGCCGCTCCTCGCCGAATTCGCCGATCAGCACGCCATCGGCCGAGAAGATGCGCAGCGGGATCTTGGGACGATAGTCGGTCAGGGTATCGAGGTCGGGCAGCTTGGGATAGGTCAGCGCGACGATGAAGGTCACGCCCAGCGCCGCCATCACGGCCAGGCCGAATACGGTGCCGAACACGCCCAGCAGGATGCGCAGGGACCAGTGCATGCGCTTGCGCGGTGGCTTGCCGGTGGGCTCGTCGGTCGCCGGCTGGGCCGCTGTTTTGGGTGCCGATGCCGGTTTCTTGGGATCGTCGCCGTTGGAAGGTGAAGACATTCGAGATATGCGTTAAAGCAGGCCGTAGCCGGATTGGAAGAAACAAGCCCGCATTATAGCGGCTCCCCCCCGGGGGCCGCGCGGCCCGGTGTTGCAAATAGACCAAACCCGATGGGACAGGGTTCCTGGCCGGGCTTGCGCCTGGGTGCCCGGTGGCTGCGAATTGGCCGGTCTTCCTCAAGTTTTGACTATTCCCGCACCGGCTTGTGCGTCTGACAATCCATGCTCCTTCCCTGGCATGAGGTGAGCGGCATGGTGCGGATATTCCTTCCCCGAGGCTTGCGCCCGGCGGCCCTGTGCGCCGGCCTCGACATCGGCCGCGATGACCTGCGCCTGGCCCTGCTGCGACGCCGTGGCGGGCGGCGGCAGGTGCTGCAGCTGGCCACGCGAAGGCTGCCGTCGGCGGGCGCGGGCCGCGAGCATTTCAGCGACCTCGATGCACTGGTCGAGCACTGCCGCGCCCTGCTGGCCGCTCCGGCTTGCCGGGATGCGGCGCTGGTGCTGGCCCTTCCCGCCGCCAGCCTGACGCATCGCCAGCTGGTCCTGCCGGCCGCTTCGAACCCGGTGCAACGGCTGTCCCAGGTACGCACCGAGATGGCCGCCCATGGCCTGGCTGCCGAAGAATACGAACTCGACTACCAGCGCCTGGGGCCGCAACCGGGTTCGCCGGGTGACGTGCAAGTGCTGGCCCTGGCCGCCCCGACGCTGGCCATCGAAGACCGGCTGGCGCTGGCCGATGCCCTGCACATGCCCTTGGCCGCGCTGCCACCGGAGGATCTGTGCCTGCGCGACTTCCTGCGCCAGGACAGGCCGGCCCGCGCCGCTGCCGTGCTGCGCGTCGACAGCGGCAGTCGCTGGCTGATCCAGGGTGCCGGCGCCAGCCAGCCCTTGCGCTGGCCCGCCGCCACCGTGGGCAAGAGCAGTGCCGACGCGGCCCTCACCCTGCTGGCCGAACTGGCGCCGCTGCTGCACCAGCGGGCGCATCCGCTGCTGCTGACCGGCGACCAGCCCGGGCTGGACCACCTGCCCCGCCTCTTCCGCCGCTACACCACCCTGACGGCCGCGCCGGCCCGGCTCCCCGCCAGCGTGGACCTGGCCCCCGATATCGGCGCCGCCAGCCCCACCGCACTGGCTGGCTTTCATCTGGCCATGGCGCTGGCGGCACGGGGGCTGGCATGACGACGTCCATCGACTTCCTCCACGCGCCGGGGCGACGCCGCCGTACTCGTGAGCGAATCTTCTACGGCTGGCTGGCCACGGCGACACTGCTGGGCGGCCTGTCGGCCGGCCTCCTGACCCTGCGCCTGCACCTGCACACGCGCGACCTGCTCGCCGCCAACGCCCTGCTGGACGGGCAACTCCGGGCGCTGGCCCCACAGGTCCAGGCCAGCACCGCGCTGCGTGCCGAGATCGACCGGCTGGAAAAGCGCAACGCCACCCTGCGGCAACTGGCGCAGCAACGCGCCCAGGCTGCCCGCCTGTTGCACGGCGTGGCCACGGCAAGCGACACCGGGATCCGCCTGCAGCGCATCACCCTGCAGGATGGGCGTGCTGACCTGTCCGGACAGGCCCCGGCCATGCAGGCTATCCAGGACTATGCCGGCGCACTGTCCGGAGCCGGCCTGGAAGGCGCCGTCCTGCATGATCTGCACGCCGACCAGGCAGCGGACGCCGGAGGCGGCTACACCTTCAGCCTCACCATCCCGCTGCTGCCAACGGGGACAGGAACCCAGCGATGAGCCTGCGCGACCTGGCCATCCATCCCGCGCACTGGTCGCTACCCGCACGTCTGCTCCTGATGCTGGCGTGTGCCCTGCTCTGCGCCGCCAGTGGCCTGCTGCTGGCCGCACAGGAGCAGGAAGACAGCCGCCACGCCGCCCGCCAGCGACAACAGGAACTGCGCACGCAATTCCGGGCCGCGCTGGCCCAGGCCAACCGCGTGGCTACGCTGCGCGTGCAAAAGACGGCACTGCAGATGCAATTGGCGACCCAGGAAGAGCAACTGTGGCCGCCATCCGCCACCAGCAACGGCCTGCTGCACACGAAACTGATGCGCCGCGCCGCCGAATGCGGCCTGGCGCTGGAGTCGTTCAAGCCCCATGCCGGCAAGCCCTCGGCCGGCCTCAGCCTGCGTGGCCCCTATGCCAGCCTGCTGCGCCTGGTCGAGCTGGTCACCGCGCCACCGCTGCCGGTGCTCTTCGACAGCCTGGAACTGCGGATCAGCGAACGGCCCGGTGACAGCGCCCTGCTCATGACCACCGTCGTCACCGCCCCGCCCCAACCCGCCCCGAATGAAAAGGAACGCTCGCCATGACCTTCCTGCATCTCGCCCTCCCGATCGGCATCGCCTGCGCGCTGGCCCTGCCGGCCCGCTCCCT
>QFZN01004830.1_pt1 | contig 103749 bp, 98 predicted proteins | sample 1740101 | NCBI WGS metagenome assembly QFZN01 (sample SAMN09210849, study PRJNA391713) | Ciliate metagenome, whole genome shotgun sequencing project. | isolation source: combination of 50 Heterometopus sp. ciliate cells from an enrichment culture... | host: Heterometopus sp. ...
ATCGCTGCGGTCAGGGTGGTCTTGCCGTGGTCAACGTGGCCAATGGTACCGACGTTCACGTGCGGCTTGGTCCGTTCAAACTTGCCTTTTGCCATTTTAGACTCCTAGATTTGATGAGAATGTCCAGGCAACACGCCCGACTGATTACTGACTTGTCAGCGATACGACGAGAAACTGGTGCCCTTGACGTGGATTGAACACGTGGCCTCTCCCTTACCAAGGGAGTGCTCTACCACTGAGCTACAAGGGCATTTTTCCGACTGCACAACAACCAAACATGCAACCGGACCAAAACTTGGAGCGGGTGAAGGGAATCGAACCCTCGTCTTAAGCTTGGAAGGCTTCAGCTCTACCATTGAGCTACACCCGCGAGGAGACGACTTTCACTTCACAACCGCCGCGTCTTTCGATCGCGTAATTACTGCAGGACTGCTTTGACTTCCCGGCTTTATGGTGGAGAGGGCTGGATTCGAACCAGCGTACTCGTAAGAGGGCAGATTTACAGTCTGCTGCCATTAACCACTCGGCCACCTCTCCGTTCAGGGAACTCAAAACTATAGAGGAACATCTTTTGTCTGTCAACTAAATTTTCGCATCAGGGCAAAATATTTTAGCGACTCAAGATTTGTTGCTCAAAGGAACGATGCGCGACGTTTTTTCGAATCTTCAGGCTTTTTGTGTCTGCGACTCAACCGGCTTTTCGTTCCAGGCCGCAATTCTAGGCAACATCAGCATTCCAGGCAAGGCCAGAACGAAACAAATTAGAAAAAAATTTAACCAACCGGTCTCGGCGACGATAAAACCGACCGAAGAATTGACGAATGTCCGCGGAACCGCCATCAAACTGGTGAACAGTGCAAACTGTGTCGCCGTATAGCGCGGATCGGTCTCGCGCATGATGTAGGCCACGAAGGCCGTTGTCCCCAGGCCCACGCCAAAGGCTTCCAGGCCGATCACCACGGCCAGGGTGGGCAGGTCGGCACCGACATGGGCCAGCCAGGCAAAGCCCAGGATGGGCACGGCCTGCAGCACGCCGAACACCCACAAGCCGCGATTGATGCCCAGCCGCACCATCCAGATCCCGCCCAGGATGCCTCCGGCCACGCTGGCCCAGAGACTGGTGGTCTTGGAGACCACGCCGATCTCGGTCATCGAGAAACCCAGGTCGATATAGAACTTGGTCGCCAGGGCGGTCGCCATGCTGTCGCCCAGCTTGTAGAGGAAGATGAAGCCCAGCATCCACAAGGCATTGCCCCAACCGCCGCGGGCGATGAATTCGCGAAACGGCAGTACCACGGCGTCGCCGAGGCTCTTGGGCGGGGTGCCATAGACCTTGGGCTCGCGCACCAGCAGCGAACACAGCAGGCCCGGCAGCATGAAGGCGGCCGTCACCCAGAACACCGTGGCCCAGGGCATGCGGTCGGCCAGCACCAGCGACAGGGCGCCCGGCACCATGCCCGAGAGCTTGTAGGCGTTCACGTGGATGGCGCTGCCCAGGCCCAACTCCGCCTCGGGAAGGATCTCGCGACGATAGGCGTCGATGGCGATGTCCTGGCTGGCCGAGAGGAAGGCCACCACCGAGGCCATGAAGGCAATCGTGCTGACCTGGGTCAGCGGATCAAGCATCCCCATGGCACCAATGGCCAGCAGGAGCAGCAGCTGAGTACAGATCATCCAGCCGCGCCGGCGGCCCATGCGACCGAAATGGAAGCGATCCATCAACGGCGACCAGAGGAACTTCCACGTGTAGGGGAACATCACCAGCGCGAACAGGCCCAGGGTCTTCACATTCAGGCCCGACTTGGCCAACCAGGCCTGCAACAGGCTCAACAGGATGAATAGCGGAAGCCCCGAACTGAAGCCGAGGAAGAGGCAGATCAGCATGCGCCGATTCAGGTATTGGTGCCAGGAAGCGGCGGGTGCGGTCATGGGCAGGCCGAATCAGAGAGATCAGAAACAAAAGAAAAACGCCGGCGGCCGGCGGACGATGCCGCGGTCGGACCGGCGTTTGCGGTGGCGGGAGCCGCCTTACTTCTTGCGCAACCTGAACACTGCCAGACTGCCGCGCCAGTTGGGCAGGTAGCGCACCGGCTTGCCATCCTTCAGGGCCACGCACTCCAGCACTTCCAGGCCGAGCTGGTTGGCCAGCGCCGCGAAATCCCTGATCGTGGCGCAGCGCAGGTTGGGCGTATCATACCACTGGTAAGGCAGGCTCCTGGACACCGGCATGCGCCCCCGCAAGAGCGCCACGCGGTGCGGCCAATAGGCGAAATTGGGGAAAGACACCATCACCTCGCGCCCCACCCGGGCGATCTCGCGCAGCGTACCTTCCACGTCCTTGACCATCTGCAGCGCCGACAGGCACAGCACGGTATCGAAGGCATTGTCCTCGAACATGGCCAGGCCGCCATTCAAGTCCTGCTGGATCACCGACACATTGCGCGCCACGCACTTGGGAATCTGCTCATCGTCGATCTCCACGCCATAGCCGCTGCAGCCCTTGTCGCTTTGCAGGTAGTCCAGCATCACGCCATCGCCACAGCCCAGGTCCAGCACCTGCGACTGCTCGCGCACCCAGTGGGCGATGAAGGCCAGGTCGGGGCGCAATGCGCTCAATTGGTCGAAAGTCATGCGCGGCCCTCCTGCTGCAGTTCAGTCCAGATGCTGGCGTAGTATTCGCGCACCACCTTCATGTAGCGCGCATCATCGAGCAGGAAAGCATCATGCCCGTGCGGCGCGTCGATCTCGGCGTAGCTCACGCGTCGCTTGTTGGCGACCAGCGCCTGCACCATCTCGCGGCTGCGTTCCGGCGAGAAGCGCCAGTCGGTGGTGAAGGACACCAGCAGGAACTTGGCCTGGGTGCCGGCAAAGGCCCGCGCCAGGTCACCGCCGAATTCGCGGGCCGGATCGAAATAGTCCAGCGCCTTGGTGATCAGCAGGTAGGTGTTGGCGTCGAAGTAGGTCGAGAACTTGTCGCCCTGGTAGCGCAGGTAGGATTCGATCTCGAAGTCCACGCCATAGCCGAACTGGTAGCTACCGGAGCGCAGGTCGCGGCCGAATTTCTCGGCCATATCGTCGTCCGAGAGGTAGGTGATATGCCCCACCATGCGCGCCACGCGCAGGCCGTTCTTGGGCACCACGCCGTGCGCATAGAAGTCGCCGCCATGGTATTGCGGGTCGGTCAGGATGGCCTGGCGCGCCACGTCATTGAAGGCGATGTTCTGGGCCGACAGCTTGGGGGTGGAGGCGATCACCAGGCAGTGGCGCAGGCGGTCCGGGTACATCAGGCTCCAGGCCAGCGCCTGCATGCCGCCCAGCGAGCCCCCCATGACTGCGGCGAAACAGTGGATGCCCAGCCGATCGGCCAGGCGTGCCTGGGCATTGACCCAGTCTTCCACCGTGACCACCGGGAAATCGGCGCCATAGGGCTTGCCCGTGGCCGGATTGGCATGCATCGGGCCGGTCGAGCCGAAACAGGAACCGAGGTTGTTGACGCCGATGACGAAGAAGCGGTCGGTATCCAGCGACTTGCCGGGGCCGACCATGTTGTCCCACCAGCCGACGTTGTCCGGATTGTCGGCATAGGTGCCGGCCACGTGATGGGAGGCATTGAGCGCGTGACAGACCAGCACGGCATTGGACTTGTCAGCATTGAGCGTGCCATAGGTTTCATAGGTCAGCGAATAGTCCGCCAGGGAGGCGCCTCCCTGCAGGGGGAGCGGCTCGGCGAAATGCATGACCTGAGGCGATACGATTCCGATCGACATGATTGTTCTGCGTGAGTGACAGGGCGCCCCTGCGGCCATCAGGGCAGGCACGGGCGGTCGCTTCGCCGGGATGCGGTCAACCAGGTTGCGACAGGCAACAAAAAAGCCCGGAAGCATGGCTTGCGGGCTCACTCATCGACGGGGCTGGGCTGGTCTTGGGGGAATACTGCTGATCCAAGCTCGCTTTAGCCGCATTTAGATGGGATCAGTATCCCGGCGCCCGCAAGCTGAAGTTGGTCAAACCGTTCAAATCGGCGCAGTGACGTAAGAATACCCAAGTCGGGCAGGCCCGTCAAACGGCCCTGCCCTGTGCACGCTGTCAGCCTCAACGACGCCGTGCCACCTTGGTATCGCGCACCTCGGGCTCGGCCGCCAGTGCCTGCAACTGCGCCATGGCCGTGCGGATCGCCGCCGGCTCGCTGGCGCGCAGTACCTTCTTGACCTGCGGCTCCAGCAGGCGCAGATCGCTGTTGAGGACCTCGTTCTTCACCGACAGTATCTGCGAGGGATGCATGGAGAACTCCAGCAAGCCCATGCCCAGCAACAGGCGGGTCCACTTCAGGTCACCGGCCATCTCGCCGCAGACCGACACCGGAATCCCGGCCTTGCGCCCCTGGGCGATCACCGTCGAGAGCAGGAACAGCACCGCCGGATGCAGCGGGTCGTAGAGATGCGCCACCTCGTGATCGACGCGGTCGATGGCCAGCGTGTACTGGATCAGGTCGTTGGTGCCGATGGAGAGGAAGTCGAGCCGCTTGATGAACAAGGGCAAGGCCAGTGCCGCCGCCGGGATCTCGATCATCGCCCCCACCGGGATGGCTTCGTCGAACTTCTGCTTGCGCTCACGCAGTTGCTGTTTGGCCCGGTCGATCATGGCCAGGGTCTGGTCGATCTCGAAGGCGTGCGCCATCATCGGTACCAGCAGCTTGATCGGACCAAAGGCCGACGCCCGCAGGATCGCACGCAGTTGTGTCAGGAACATCTGCGGCTCGGACAGGCAATAGCGGATCGCGCGCAAACCCAGGGCCGGGTTCAGGGCGGTTTCCTCATCGGCATCCAGCGGCTTGTCGGCGCCCACGTCGAGCGTGCGGATGGTCACCGGCCGGCCCTTCATGGCGATGACGGCCTGCTTGTAGGACTCGCACTGCTCATCCTCGGACGGCAGCTTGTCCAGATGCCCGGCGCGCCCCATGAACAGGAACTCGGACCGGAACAGGCCAATGCCCATGGCACCGGCTTCCCAGGCCGTGGTGGCATCCCCGGGCAACTCGATATTGGCCAGCAGCGTGATGGGCTCGCCATCCTGGGTGATGGACGGGGTCTTCTTCAGGCGCGACAGCTTCTTGCGCTCGCGCAACATGCGCTCCTGGCGCGCGCGATATTGCGCCAGCACCAGCGGCGAGGGATCGACGATGACCACGCCGGCATCGCCGTCGATGATGAGGACATCGTCATGCTTCACCAGCACCGAGGCATTGTGCATGCCCACGGCAGCCGGGATGTCGAGACTGCGGGCGACGATGGCGGTATGCGAGTTGGGGCCGCCCAGGTCGGTGACGAAGCCGGCAAAAGAGCTCTCGCGGAACTGCAGCATGTCGGCCGGCGAGATGTCGTGCGCCACCACGATGATGTTGGCAGCCGCCTCGCCGCTGGGCGGCAGGTGGCTGGCCGTGCCGGTCAGGATCTTGAGGATGCGCTCGCCGACCTGCTGGATATCGGCCTTGCGTTCACGCAGGTAGGGATCCTCGATCTCGTCGAACTGCGCCGACAATTCCTCGATCTGCGTCACCAGCGCCCATTCGGCGTTGTAGTAGCGGTTGCGGATGATGTTGAGCGGCACCTCCGAGAGCATCGGATCCGACAGGATCAGCGAATGCACATCGATGAAGGCCCCCAGCTCGGGCGGCGCCTCCTTGGGCAACTCCGAGCGGATGGTGTGCAATTCCTGGTGCACGGCCTTGACGGCACTCTTCAGGCGCTCGATCTCGGCCTCGACCTGTGCCGCTGCGATCAGGTAGTGTTTGACGTCCAGTGCGGCCGGCGCCATCAAGTGCGCACGTCCGATGGCGATGCCTTGCGACACCGCGATTCCATGTAAGCTGAAAGAAGCCATCGCGTATCTCCTGCCTGTTTTTATATTCCGCCGTATTTCCGGTCGCGGTAGCCTCAAGCAAGTTACCGAACAAATAGCGGTTTGGCAATCGCGGCGGTCAAATGCATGGCAGGGAAAATCTGACAGGCAGCCAGGGTGAACATTGTTTCAAGCCACGTGCGGCGCACATGGCCATCCTCACATCGCAAGAAGCATTCCAGCCACGCCGCGATGATGCGGCGCAATACCGCGGGCGCGGTAGGAACGGGGGGCTCAGGCCCTGATTATTGGCCTTCGCCGAACTTGTCGGCAATCAGCGCTTCCAGTGCATTGAAGCATTCCTGCTCGTCGCCGCCATTGGTTTCCAGGGTGATGATGCTGCCCTTGCCGGCGGCCAGCATCATCACACCCATGATGGACTTGGCGTTGACGCGGCGCTTGTTGAAGGTCATCCAGACTTCGCTCTTGAACTTCCCGGCGAGCTGCGTGAGTTTGGCGGAAGCGCGCGCATGCAGGCCGAGCTTGTTGACGATCTCTAGTTCTTTTTGAATCATTTTTCAGCTTTCGTTTTTATCTTGCCAACCGGTACCACTAGCTCTTCAGCTCAGGCCGACGCCGCCACACGGATACGGTTGTCGATGCGCACTGCACCATTCTGGCCGCCCGCCAGCGCCATTTCAACCACCACGTCGAGGGTATCGTTGCGATAGGTCAGGGCGCGCAGCAACATGGGCAGGCTGATGCCGGCGATCACCGACACATTGCCCAGACCGCACAGAAAACCGGTGCAATTGGAAGGGGTGCCGCCCATGACATCGGTGATGACCAGTACGCCACTGCCATCGTCGAGGCGTTCGACGGCCTCGATCGCCAGTTTTTGCACTTCCGCCGGATTCTGGTCGGCGATCACGTCGATCGCCTCCACCCTTTCGGGCCGCCCCCGGAAAACGTGGGTGGCCGCGGCCAGGAAAGCTTGCCCCAGGGGGGCGTGCGTCAAAAGAAGAATACCAACCATGAAATTGTTGCCATCTGTTGCGACGCGCTTTTCCCCGAGCAGCCCGTCATGCTCTGTTGATCCCATTAGCCAACCGTTCCTGCTGCCGTTTCCAACGCGTCGATGAACATCGCCGCCACATCAAAGCCGGTCTGCTGGGTGATTTCCTGGAAGCAGGTCGGGCTGGTCACGTTGACTTCCGTCAGATAGCTACCGATGCAATCCAATCCTACCAGCAACAGACCACGTTCATACAGGATAGGCCCCAGGGCCTCACCGATTTCGATATCCCGCGCCGAGGCCGGTTGGGCTTTCCCCAGTCCGCCGGCGGCCAGGTTGCCACGCACCTCATTGCCTTGCGGAATGCGCGCCAGCACGTTGGGCACGACCTTGCCGCCGATGAGCAGGATACGCTTGTCACCGGCACTGATCTCCGGAATGAAACGTTGCGCCATGATCGTGCGTTGACCATTCTCGGTCAGGGTCTCGATGATGGAGCCCAGGTTCATGCCATCGGCCTTGACCCGGAAGATACCCATGCCACCCATGCCATCGAGAGGCTTGAGGATCACGTCCTGGTGCTCGGCGTGGAAGGCGCGCAGGCGCTTATCGTCACGCGTGACCAGGGTGGGCGCGGTGTATTGCGGGAACTGGGCGATCGCCAGCTTCTCGTTGTGACTGCGGATCGCCGCCGGCTTGTTGAACACGCGCGCACCCTGCTTCTCGGCCAGCTCCAGCAGGTAAGTGCTGTAGATGTACTCCATGTCGAAGGGCGGATCCTTGCGCACGATCACCGCGTCGAATTCGGAGAGGAAGCTGGCGACCGGCTTGTCGGCGCGATACCAGTCCTCGCTGTCACCGGTGAGCGTCACCTTGAAGGCATTGGCGGTGACCAGCCCGCTCTCCAGCACCAGGTCGGCCTGCTCGAAGGCATAGATGGCGTGGCCGCGACGAGCCGCCTCGCGCATCATGGCGAAGGTGGAATCCTTGTACGTCTTGAACGTATCCAGAGGATCGGCGAGGAAAGCGATTTTCATGAAACGGGCGTCCTGTTGTCCTGTTGAGCCCCGTCAACGCGGGGCGGGATGGTCGTTGATTGCTGAATGCTTAATACACTTCCGGATTCGGATCGGTCTTTTCCATCTCCAGCGAGGCCGCCAGCAAAGCCAGGCGCGCCACCACACCGTACATATAGAAGCGGTTGGGGGCAGCCGTACCGGGCTTGGCCAGCATATCCGGCAGCGCATGCTGCTGGGCAAAGGCCAGGGGCACGAAATGCGCGCCGGGGGCGTTGAGGTTCTCGTTGACGTCGCGATCGGCATGCACCCGGTAGAAGCCACCGACCACATAACGGTCGATCATGTAGACCACCGGCTCGGCCACGGCCTGGTTGATGCGCTCGAAGGAATGCACGCCCTCCTGCACGATCACCTCCGAGACTTCCAGCCCTTCCTTGCCGGCCACCATGCCGGTGCGCTGCTTGCGCGTCAGGTCCTTGATCTGGCTGGCGTCCTTGACGGTCATGATGCCCATGCCATAGGTGCCGGCATTGGCCTTGATGAACACGAAGGGCTGTTCCTTGATGCCGTATTCCTTGTATTTCTTGCGGATCTTGGACAGCAGCGAGGATACGCTGTCGGCCAGCGCATCAGTGCCGGTGCTCTCCTGGAAATCGATATCGCTGACCTTGGCGAACATGGGATTGAGCATCCACGGATCGACCTCGACCATCTTGGAAAACTTCTTCACCACCTCATCATAGGCGGCGAAGTGATTGCTCTTGCGGCGCAGCGCCCAGCCGGCATGCAGCGGCGGCAGCACGCTCTGTTCGTGCAGGCCTTCCAGCACCGAGGGCACACCGATGGACAGGTCATTGTTGAGCAGCACCGTACAGGGGTCGAAATTCTTCAGACCCAGGCGACGGCCATTGGCCGAACGCTCCAGCGGTTCCAGGGTGATGCTGGTGCCATCGGGCAACTCGATATGTTGCGATTTGGTCACGCCCGGCGCCAGCGTCCCCAGGCGCACATTGAGCCCGGTCTGCCGGAAGATCTGCATCAGGCGGCCGATGTTCTGCAGGTAGAAGGTATTGCCGGTGTGGTTTTCCGGGATCAGCAGCAGGTTGCGCGCGTCCGGGCAATACTTCTCGATGGCGGCCATGGCAGCCTGCACGGCCAGCGGCAGCATCTCGGGAGAAAGGTTGTTGAAGCCGCCAGGGAACAGGTTGGTATCGACCGGGGCCAGCTTGAAGCCGGCGTTGCGCAGGTCGACCGAGCAATAGAAGGGCGGCGTATGTTCCTGCCACTCCATGCGGAACCAGCGTTCGATGGCCGGCGTGGCTCCCAGGATTTTCTTCTCCAGCTCCAGCAGGGGACCATTGAGAGCGGTGACAAGATGCGGAACCATAAAAGACCTTAACGATGTGAATGCCGGCAGCGGATGTCGATTTTAGCGGATTCCTGAAATCGTGTTGCGACGCAGTAGGCGCCACTGTTGCCATTTCAGCCCATTGCCAACCCGTTCACGGCCGCTGCCGGGCCGTATCTCGGGAAGTTCAGATGGTGATCATCCTGTCGTTTTAAAGAGTCCGACTCAAATAGTCGGGAATTAATGTTTCCATCATGCAATGAGACAATGAAAAAAGGCGCCCGAAAGCGCCTTAGAAAGAGGCCGTTTCCAGCCCCGAAGGAATATTGCAGACTCGGTACAGTCTTGATGCTTGGTGCTTAGTGGTAAGCGGATTCGCCGTGGCTGGAGATATCCAGGCCTTCGCGCTCTTCCTCTTCGGTCACACGCAGGCCGATGACCACGTCCACGATCTTGTAGGCGATGAAGGACACCACACCCGACACGATCACGGTGGTCAGCACGCCCTGGAACTGGATCCAGACCTGGCCGCCGATGGAGTAATCCGGTGCCACGGCGTTGGCGACGTAGTCGTAGATACCGGTGCCGCCCAGGCTGGGGGCTGCGAACACGCCGGTCAGGATGGCACCCAGGATGCCGCCCACACCGTGTACGCCGAAGACGTCCAGCGCATCGTCCGAACCCAGGATCTTCTTCAGGCCGCTCACGCCCCACAGGCACAGCAGACCAGCGATCAGACCCATGACAACCGCGCCGATCACACCCACGAAACCAGCAGCCGGAGTGATGGCCACCAGGCCGGCCACCGCGCCAGAGGCGGCACCCAGCATGGAAGGCTTGCCCTTGCCGATCCACTCACCGAAGCTCCACGACAGCACGGCTGCGGCGGTGGCCAGGATGGTGTTGACGAAGGCCAGGGCGGCGCTGCCGTTGGCTTCCAGGGCCGAACCGGCGTTGAAGCCGAACCAGCCGAACCACAGCAGCGAGGCACCGACCATGGTCAGGGTCAGGCTATGCGGCTTGAAGGCTTCCTTGCCGAAACCGATACGCTTGCCGATCACATAGGAACCCACCAGGCCAGCGATAGCGGCATTGATGTGCACCACGGTACCGCCAGCGAAGTCCAGCGCGCCCTTCTGGAACAGCCAACCCGAGACAGCGGTCGCCTTGTCGGCAGCAGCAGCGTCGGTGAAGGCATCCGGACCCGGCCAGAACCAGACCATGTGCGCCATCGGCAGGTAGGAGAAGGTGAACCACAGGATCGAGAACAGGATCACGGCGGAGAACTTCACGCGCTCAGCGAAGGAACCGATGATCAGCGCCACGGTGATGGCAGCGAACGCACCCTGGAAGGCCACGAAGGACAGTTCAGGAATGACCACGCCCTTGCTGAAGGTGCCGGTATTGGAGTCACCCGTGAGACCGTGCAGGAACAGGCGATCGAAGCCGCCGAAGAACGCATTGCCTTCGGTGAACGCGATGCTGTAGCCGTAGACGAACCACAGGATGTAGATCAGCGAGAAGATGACGAAGCACTGCATCAGCACCGACAGCATGTTCTTGCTGCGCACCAGGCCACCATAGAACAGGCCCAGGCCGGGCAGGGTCATCAGGATGACGAAGGCGGTGGAGATCAGCATCCAGGCGGTGTCGCCCTTGTTGGGTACTGGTGCCGGAGCAGCGGCGGCAGCAGCCGGAGCGGCAGCAGCAGCGGCCGGAGCAGCCGCGTCAGCCTTGGGGGCAGCCGGAGCTGCAGCGACAGGTGCCGCAGCGGTCGCGGCTGCAGCTTCAGGCTTGGGCGCGTCCTGCGCCTGGGCCGGTGCGGTAAAACCTACCGCCAAGAGCAGCGCGCCAATGGCGAGCGCGCCGGAAAACATTTTCTTCATGCTCATTAGAATTCCCCTTTTTTTACAGAGCGTCTTTGCCGGTTTCGCCGGTACGGATACGGATCACATCCAGCAGGTCCTGGACGAAGATCTTGCCGTCACCGATCTTGCCGGTACGGGCAGCGGTCTCGATGGCTTCCAGAGCACGTTCGACGATGGCATCGTCAACGGCGGCCTCGATCTTGGTCTTGGGCAGGAAATCGACCACATACTCGGCGCCGCGATAGAGTTCGGTATGGCCTTTTTGACGACCGAAGCCCTTGACTTCGGTCACGGTGATGCCTTGCACCCCGATCGCGGAGAGGGCTTCACGCACCTCGTCCAACTTGAACGGTTTGATGATCGCTGTGATCAGTTTCATACGAACCTCGTATTAGAAAGTTTTGCTGAGGGAGAAGACAACGCCGTTCTTGCCGACGTTCTTGGAACCGTCCGAAGCCGGCGTGGTGGACACGCCGTCCTTGAGGTCGGTACCGACATAGGCCAGGCCCAGGGTGATGCCGGCCAGGTCGTCGAAGGTCTTGGACAGGCCGATCTTCCAGTCGGTATAGCTGACCGCGCTGGGGTTGCCGCGCACGCTCTGGTGACCCACGTGCAGGCCCAGGACCATGCCGTAGAAGGTGTCGATGTTGGCACCCAGGTCAAAATACTGGCTGTACTTGCTGTTGACCGCGCCGAACAGGTTGGTCAGCGACTGCGAATACTTGAAGTAACCCGGACCGTAGCCGACCTGGCCGTACAGTTCGAAGGTGTTGGCATTCTTCACGCCGCTGTTGGCCAGGGTGTTGCCGGGGTAGTAGTAGTACAGGCCACCCACGTCATAGGTGAAGCCGCCGCCGATGTCACCGCGCTTGCCGCCGTAGATATCCCACTCGACCGGGCCTTTGGTATCAGTACCGGTGAGCGTACCGGCATCCTTGATCCATTTGATGGTGCTCAGCCAGGTGCCGGCATACAAGCCCGTCGGGTTGTGGGTGTAATCGGCGCCGGCCTGCAGGGCAGGGTCGAAACGGGTCTGGGTCAGGCCGCGGTAGCGATAGTCGCTCACGATCGCAGCGTTGAAGCTCAATTCATTGTCTGGCTTGGCGTCTTCTGCACGTGCCACGGTAGAAACGAAGGATGCGGCGATGGCTGTTGCAAGAATCAGTTTCTTCATGACTTCCCTCTGGTTTGTGTTTAAACAATAAAGTCGTTTTTTTGTTTTGCCTTTACCACTTAGCAGGAGCCGTGCCATGTCTATTAGGCATAGGAGGCTTGTGTTTTCGGCATAAAGCCGGAATCCATGTCGAATTTTTTCGCGCCTCAGTTCAAAATAGTGCAGCAAACTCAGAAATGCACGCCATTGGTGCAACAATATTTGCTTTTTGACAAACTTGCGTCAAACACGGCAAACACATTTTGGTGCGCCGAGGACAAAGACGGTCGGGATCACCAAGTCGGCGCATTTCCTGAAGGAAAAGCCAGTCGTCTTTGGCACGGACTCGCAAAATTGAGGTCTGAAGAAGACATCCTGTTTTGAGGATGGGCGGGAAACCGCTAAACTTGCGATCCAGCTATCTGCCAAGGAGATCCGATATGGACAAGCCCCCGTTTTTTGAAGACCTGCAATCCAAGATCAACAAGGCGATCGAGAACTCTCCGGCCAAGGACATCGAAAAGAACGTCAAGGCCATGCTGAGTCAGGGTTTTGCCAAGCTGGACCTGGTCACGCGCGAGGAATTCGACGTCCAGGCCCAGGTACTGGCCAAGACCCGCGCCCGCCTGGAAGCGCTGGAAGCGCGTGTTGCCGAGCTTGAAGCTCAGCAAAAACAGAATCCATGATCCTGGCGACGACTCTCTTTCTTCTTCCTACCCCGCGTTTTATTCTTTCTGCCAGGCTGCCGGGCTCATCGCGATGAGCCTGGCGGTCTTGCGCAGTCGTGCCCTGGCCGGCATGGCCGCCCCACCGGTGACGGTGGAGGTGCATCTGGCCAACGGCCTGCCGTCCTTCACCATCGTCGGGCTCCCCGAGGCCGAGGTGAAGGAAGCCCGCGACCGCGTGCGGGCCGCGCTGCAGAATGCGCGCTTCGAGGTGCCGGCCCGGCGCATCACGGTCAACCTGGCGCCGGCGGACCTGCCCAAGGAATCCGGACGCTTCGATCTCGCCATCGCCCTGGGCATCCTGGCGGCCTCCGGGCAGATTCCTGGTGACCGGCTGGATGACTATGAATATGCTGGCGAACTCTCGCTATCGGGGCAATTGCTGCCGGTACGCGGCGCGCTGGCCATGACCTGCGCCATGCACGGCACCCACCCTGCCGACCGCCATCCCCGCGCCTTCATCCTGCCCCTGGCCAATGCCGACGAGGCGGCCCTGGTGGCCGAGGCCACCATCCTGCCGGCCGGCTCGCTACTGGACGTCTGCGCCCATTTCACTGCCCGGGACGACACACAGCGCCTGCAACGTCACCACGCAAGCCCGGCCGTGGCGACGCCGGTCTATCCCGACTTCAGCGATATCAAGGGCCAGTTGCAGGCCCGCCGCGCCATGGAGGTGGCCGCTGCCGGCAATCACAGCATCCTGCTCGTGGGTCCGCCGGGCGCGGGCAAGTCGATGCTGGCCACGCGCTTTCCCGGCATCCTGCCGCCGATGACAGAGGAACAGGCGCTGGAATCGGCCGCCGTACAATCACTGGGCGGCAGTTTCGAGATGGCCCGCTGGAAGCAGCGGCCCTACCGTGCCCCGCATCACACCGCCTCAGCCGTGGCGCTGGTGGGGGGCGGCGGCACCCCGCGCCCTGGCGAGATCTCGCTGGCCCATCACGGCGTGCTCTTCCTGGACGAAATCGCGGAGTACCCGCGCAGCGTGCTGGATGTGCTGCGCCAGCCGATGGAGTCCGGCCGCATCAGCATTTCGCGGGCGGCGCGGCAGGCGGAGTTTCCTGCGCGCTTCCAGCTGGTGGCGGCCATGAATCCCTGCACCTGTGGATGGCATGGCCATTCTTCGGGCAAATGCCGTTGCACGCCGGAGCAGGTACGGCGCTACCAGGACCGTCTCTCCGGCCCCCTGCTCGATCGCATCGATATGCAGTTGCAGGTCGCGGCCCTGACGCCGGCCGAACTGGCCACGCAGAACACGGGGGAATCCAGCGCCAGCATCGCGGCCAGGGTGGCCGAAGCCTTCGGCCGGCAACTGGCCCGCCAGGACAAGCCCAATAGTTTGCTGGCCGGTCGCGAAATCGACATGCATTGCCAGCCCGATGCGCCGGGGGAACAGTTGCTGCAGGCGGCCATGATGCGCCTGGACTGGTCGGCACGGGCTTATCACCGGGTGCTGAAGCTCGCACGCACCATTGCTGACCTGGAGGGCGTGGCGCGAGTGGAGAAACGGCATGTCGCAGAAGCGATCCAGTGTCGGCGGGGGCTGGTTACCTCATAGGAGGCGCCGGTCACAACCGGCCGAATGATGCCACGCTGGAGATCAGCTCCGCGCCGCAGGAGGTCTTATGGCCGTCAAACGCCACGGCCCTACCCGCAATCAGCACGGTGGAGTCGCCTTCTGCTATCACGCAATCGTGATGACCTGAGATAGGGCAAGTACATTGATCGCCAACACAGGCAACGGCCCGTCCCAACACAATCGATTTTCCTTGCCCCATCACGACCTTGCCGCCGTGGCTGGTAGCGTCACCTATTCGAATTACTCCGCGCATATCGATGCTCCTTGCATTTAGGCTTTATTCAAATGGGCTTCGACCGCCATGATCCTTGGCCCATGCCGCCTTGACCGCCTCATCCGGCGGGCTCACCATCACAATGCTGGCCATTCCATTCGGGCGCCGATTCACTGTTGCGCTGGCCCCCCCTTGGTGATAACTGGCGATCAGCCCAAGGCCGATTTGCACCATCGGTGAACTGCTGCCGGTATTGCCGATGCGCGCACCGATGTCATAGGCTTCGCTCACCTCGTCCAGGTGTGGCGCCGCACTTCCCAGCTGGCTCAAGGCCAGATTCAGCGGGATCGCCCATTGCCTTTCGCCTGTCGTGTCATAAAACACGCGCTTGGGTTCGACATTCTCAGCAAGGGCCGAGACGGCTGTTTCCCATCCCGCCTTCAGGGCCAGCGCCTGAAGTGCGGCCTTCAATGGTCGGCCCTTGTCGTCGGTCAGCATCACGTTTACCGGGCGGTGGAGATAGCCCAGCAACGGCGCTGCATCAAATTGCTTCAACTGCCAGTTGGTCCAGCGAACGGGAATATAAGGAGTCGGCTGGAAGTTGCCTGGTCCTTGGTTATTGATGGTCTTCCATAACTCCGGCAATTGGGCATGCCACCAGCTTGCCGACATCAGGCTCATCGCTGGGCTATCCACCCCAGCCTGTTTTTCTTCGTTTATGAAACGCGTATTGAAGCTATCTGGACCACGGTCCGAAATCTTCCGCCAATAAAAATTCCACAACTTCACGATGTCATATGCGGTGTCGTACTTGTTGATATTCGACCTTTGCTGGACTACATATGGCCTGACCAACTCGTTGACCCGATCCGATCTGGTCACCAGAAATGCGCCTACACTATCTGGCATGGCGGGAATGACGTGGCCTACCGCAGGCGTCTCCACATTGCCCGGCGTTTCGATCAATGAACGAATCATCGATCCATCCGTGCTGAATATCAGTGCCGCTGGTACGTCAGGATGCGTGTCGAAAAAGGTGAACAGCCTTTCAATCATGGCTGCGCCATCCTCCGTATTGGCATCTTCCTGCCACAAAAGTAGCGTCACTCCCAGGCCAGCCTCTTGACGCAGACCCGCCAAATCCCCTGCTGGTCGCGACCGTTCTTTTGCCCTTGGCGGATACCACATAATCACGGGTAGCGGCCACTGGTCCACTGCACGGCCCGCTCCTTCTCTAAATGACAAGCCAGTTGCCACACCTAGATCTGACAAACGTTGGTCGGCACTATTCGTGTAATCTTCCGGATTCTGCGAGCGATAACTGGCATGATTGCTGGCCTTCTCTTCAATTGCCTCCCAAATTTCTTCATCGCTTTTTTTACCAACAGCAACGCCCATTCCGCGTACTTCCAGCACGAATTTCTGCCCCGTCTGGGCGAGCATCATCTGTCGGACACTAATACCTGGCTCTATCCCCGCCGGCACAACCTGCCCTTGCGCTGCTGCATCAGTGGCAACAAACGACGAGCGGTGCATCCAAGCCCAACTTCCGACGTAAGCCAGCACAGCAACGCAGAATGCGGCTGCCATACCGTTACGCATACTGCTTCCCATATTCACCGTATTTCGTCCTGTGGCTTGCCAGTGGTGGTAATCTGCCGTTGCGAGATGGGTGAATTGGATTGGTCATACAGTGTCAGCATCTCCTGGAATGCCTCCAGTCCGCCGCGCATGAGCGAGAGATGATTCAGGGAGAGATGTGAGATCAACCGCCATTGCGCGCCGCGTCCGCGTTCGAAGCGCGATGGCAACGTCGGCTTGCGCAGCAAGGCCGCTGTCCGGGTCACCCCGCCGCCTTCCATGCTCAGGTCACCGCCGGGCAAGCCGTAGGTCAGCAATCCCGGCAGGTCGCGGTTGGTGCAGGTCAAGTCAATGCTGAGCGTATCGGTCTCGACGCTTGCGGGATCGAAATCGATGTCGACAATGGAGATTTCCGTTTCATAGCCGGGGCTCTTCAAGGCCACCAGCTCGTCACGACGCATGGTCCAGTAGTGACCATCACTCTCGGGCGATTGCCCGTGACACAGGGAGTAGAAGGGGCGAAAGCGCGTGATCGATTCGCCCTGCGGCGTCTGCCGCACCAACTGCACCGAATCGATCGAATACACCTCGAAGCCGAAGGCCCGCCGTCCGTCGGGCAAGACCGGATGGTAGGCACCGGCATGCGTGAGCCGGATCGGGTCGCCCCGCTGGCTGAACAGGTTGATGACCGGCGTGCAGCCCAATAGCAGCTTGGCCGCGCTGACGCCGCCAAGCTGCCGGGCGATATGCGAATCGGCACGCAGACCGGACAAGCCCAGATGCAAGGTGAAACTCTTGGTACCGACAGGCAAGGCGGCGAGAATGGCAGCCAGGTCGATATCGAAGAAGTTGAACTTCTCGGGGAAAGAAAAATACTCGGTCAGCAAGCGATAGGCCGGATGAGACTGAGAAGGGAATTCCATCAGCGCATCCTCCTCGGCAAATCCGACCTCAGCCAGAGGGACCTTGCGTAGCGCAGTCCAGCGTCCGGCGCGAGGCAATTCTACCCAGGCAGCGGCGCTGCGCATGAAGAGGCTGTCCCGCAAGGCGGCACAGAACGAGGCCTCGCCATCGATGAAAACGCGCAACGAGGCCAGTCGCAGATTGACCAGGGCGACCGGCTCTGCCGTGGTCTCGACGGTAATGGACAGGGCCGACGTCACCGAGGTCGGAAGTACCACGGCCTCGGGCGCATCGATGATCGGTGAGAAGACGGCGTGCGACAGCCGGATGGGAGCGACCGGGACATCATAAGTGGTCTGGAACTGGCAAACCACGCCCTTGACTGGCCGAGCGGACAGCGTGGTTCCCCGCGGAATGACGGCCGCATTGGTCAGCTGCTCAGCCGGCTCGGCGTAGTCCATGCGGGCGATCGAGCAGGAGGGGAAAGGACGAAGATAATGCGGATAGAGGACCTCGAACAAGGCCTCGGTGAATTCAGGATAGTCGTCATCCAGCCGCTTGGAAACACGGGCATTGAGCAGTGCATAGGACTGGATCATGCGCTCGATGTGGGGATCTTCGCATATCTCGCCGGCCATCAGCAGGCTGCCGGCGATCTTGGGATAGCGCTCGGAGAACTCGCGGGAATAGCGCCGCAGGAAGCTCAACTCGCGCTCGTAATAAGGTAACAGCTCTTGCACTTAAACTCCTATGCGGGTCGTTCGCGACTTGCTGATCGAATACTGCAAGGTCGAAGGTTGCAGAACGGCGTCGAAATTGACGGTCTCGCGCGCAGCATTGACCTCCAGCAAGGCGCTGATGGCGAAGTTGAGACGGTTGATCGAACCTTCCTGAATTTCCAGCGTAGCCTTCACATTGCGCAGCCGGGACTCGTGCCGGGTAATGGCCTCTTCCAGGGAATGACAAATGGCGGTTCGGTCATCAAGGCTGGCCAGGCTCATTCCAGCAAAATCATTAAGGCCATAGGAAATGATGGAGCTGCTGCATTCTGGATATTGTTGAAGCAATACCTCGGGAACGACCGAGCGCGTATTGAGCATCGCCTCCAGGTCACGCGCCACCACATCCTTGAGTTCCTCCATCGACAGGCGGCTGACGACGGGGCTTAAGGAAGAACGCGTCCCTTCATTGATCAGCTTGTCAAAAAGGCTGGGCGCAAAGCCTTTCATATATTTTCCTGCGTCTGGTTATCGAAATATTGGAATATCGGATCGACTGGCGTCGAAAACGGCCGTCCGCCGGCATACCGGCGGACGTCATACCGCATCATGAATGGCCGTTCATCGATCAACGACGCATCCGCCCAGTACTGGGCTCAATCGAAGATCAGATGACTTTGTTGGTCGACAGATCCCAACCACCCGAGGTGTTGCCGGCGGCACCACCATCCTTTTTCTGCTGGGTGTACTTCCACTTCACCGTGGAGTACTTCAAGCCTATCCTTTCATTCAGGATGTCGCCCGATTCGATGGAGGGCTTGACGCTACTGATCATGACATTGGTCAGTTCGATTTCGAAATATCGGACGCGCTCGCCCTTGCCATCTGCGCGCATGAATTCGAACTTGGCCTTTGGTATGGTCTTGCCCGAGGAAGAGTTTTGCAGCAGTAGTGGCGATGCCAGATCAGCCACCTTGGTGAACACGATGTCCTTGTGCTCGCAACGTTCAGCGGTGTGGCCACCACCGGTCGATGCGGTTGCCGACTTCGGCTGTAGGACTTCCCAGTCAACGGTCTTGCACTCGATCCAATCCTTGTGCAAGTCATCAGTGGACTCACCCTTGATACCGTCGATTTGCAGATAGACGTCAATTGCCATAACTTATCCTGTAAATATGAGGGAGAAAAAAATAGTTAGGATTTACCTGCCTGCGGCAACTCCGCGACCAGGCGAAGCGACACGGACAGTTCATCCAACTGAAAATGCGGACGCAAGAACGACACGGCGCGATAGACCCCCGGCCGTCCCGGCACTTCCGACACCTGTACCGAAGCTTCGCGCAGCGGGAATTGCGCTTTTGCCTCTTGCGTGGCGTTGTCGTCCAACAGCACGTATTGCGCGATCCAGCGATTGAGAAAATCTTCGACGTTTGAAGCGGCAGCAAAGCTGCCGATTTTGTCTCGCATCATCGACTTCATGTAGTGAGCAATACGCGAGACGGCAAAGATGTACTGCAACTGCGAGGACAGGACTGCGTTGGCGTTGGCCGCATCCGTGTTGTACTTCTTGGGTTTCTGGGCCGATTGCGCGCCAAAGAAGGCGGCGTAATCCGTGTTCTTGCAATGGACCAACGAAATGAAGCCCAGGTCCGACAATTCCTTCTCGCGCCGATCGGTGATGGCGATTTCCGTGGGACACTTGAGGGCCACTTCACCTTCGTCCGTCTTGAACGTGTGGGTTGGTAGGTCCTCGACCAGGCCACCGCCCTCAACACCACGGATGGCGGCGCACCAGCCAAAATCCTCGAAGGCCTTGGTCAGCTTGCTACCAAATGCATAGGCTGCATTGCACCAGAGATATTTGGCGTGGTCGGTGCCATCGACATCCTCAACGAAGTTGAATCCTTCGACAGTCGTACCATCCTTAGGATTGAAGGGTAGGCGGCCCAGGAAACGAGGCAGGATCAGGCCGACGTAGCGCGAATCCTCGGAATCACGAAAGGATTTCCACTTGGCGTATTCAACCGTGTCGAATACCTTGGAGAGATCACGCGGCCGGCCAAGATCGGAGAAGCTTTCCAGGCCGAACAATTCGGGCGAGGCCGCTGTGATGAATGGTGCATGCGAAGCGGCGGCAATACGCGACATCTGTTCGATGAAATACATGTCTTCAGGCTGGCGCGTGATCTCGAAATCACCAAGCAAGGCACCGAAGGGAGCGCCACCGAAGGTACCAAATTCTTCTTCGTAGATTTTCTTGAACATGGCGCTCTGGTCGAATTCCAGCGCCGAATTGAAGTCCTTGACCAGCTCCTTCTTGGTCGCATTGAGAATCTTGATTTTCTGGTTTTCACCCACGCTGGTGTTGCGAACCAGATAGTTCAGACCGGTCCAGCTTCCTTCCAGCTTCTGGAACTCCGGGGCGTGCATGATTGAACTGACCTGACTGGATATCAACCGGTCCAGTTCGGCAATGCGGGCGTCCAGGGTGGCGGACAGATTTTCGGACACGACCACGCTGCCCTCCATGACCTGGCTGACCAGTTCGGAAATGAGGTCCTTGGCGCGATCATGCTCGGAAGAGGACTTGGCCACCTTGCTTTGCTCGATGATGTCATCGAGCAGAGTGCTCCCCGCAGCGGGGGGGACAGTGTTTTCTACAGCGTCGGTATTGGCTTGAACGGACATGATGAATCTTTTTATTTGTGGGTTTTCTTGCTGAGTTCGGCAAGCTTCTCGGTACTGTTGAGCACATCGCTGAGGATGTCGTCCAACTTGTCATTCCCGGCGATCTTGTTGCGCAAATCGGCCAGCTTGGTCCTGGCGTCCAACAACTTGCGCAGCGGTTCGACCTGCTGTACCACCGACTCTGGGCGAAAATCTTCCATCGACCTGAACTTCAGCTCCACCGCGAACTCCCCGCCCGCGTCAGAAAGCTCATTGGAGACGCGGTAGACGGCGCGCGGCTCAATTCCCTTCATCACTTCATCGAAATTATCGGGATCGATATTGATGAATTTTCGATCCTTCAAGCGCGGCTGCGGCACCTCCGAGTTGCCTCCGAAGTCCCCGACCACACCGCTCACAAATGCCAATTCCTTTTTCTCTATGGCGTCACCGATTTCGACGTCGTAAGTCATCTGCACGCGCGGGGGACGCACCTTCTGCAATTTCTTCTGAATGCTTTCTCTCTTGACCATGTTTTCTCCACTGCTGTATTGGGTGAACTGCCCCATCGGATGACGTTGTTTCAGATTCAGGGACGAACTTTCCGCCCGGCCCGATCTACTTCAGATTGCCGAACGGATTGGGGCCGCTGCCGCCGGTACCGCTGTCGGCGCCAGTGCTCGGCGTGGGCTTTTGTACCGTCTTCCCGCGCGGACGCGAACCGACCTTGGCGGGTGCTGGAAGCAAGGTGTTGTCGCCGAGGCTCTCACGCAGGATCTTGGTCTGATCCTGGGCTTCGGTCTTGAGCGAAGCGCTCAAGGCATTCTGTGAACGCAGATCTCCCAGGGATTTCGTCGCCATCCGCAGGCCGGAGATCATCACGATGCCGTTGGCGACCTTGTCGGAGGCATCACGCCTGAGTGCTTCCTGGGCATTGACGATGGCGTCACTGTAGTCACCCGTATCGAAGCGGATCTGCGCGATGCGCACCCACGGTGTCTTGTCGACGGGAAAACGGCTTGCAACCACCTTCAGCACCGATACGGCCTCATCGCTCTTTCCTTCAGCCTGCGCTGCGTTGGCCTGCGCCAGGCCGCTTTCCAACGTGATCTTGGCTTCACCTTCCTGATTCGACTTGGATTGGGTGTTGGCACAACCGGACAACATCATCAACACCGCAAGAAAGACCAGAGCTGACTTCAGTTTGCTCGCGAACATTCGTAACTACTCCTTATTTTCTAAATTTCAGTAATCCTTGCGCGAGACCGTGCAAGCAAATTTTGCTACACCGAAAAAATCCGGGTATTCCATTTTTTTAAGCTTCGAATGCCAAACTACTGCGACTTTCGGGAGACATTGACGTTTTTTAATATCCCGCTGCCAGTGACGCTGCATTACAAATTCAGTAACCAGCTTGTTGCTCTGTTTAATAACTTTTTGGAATCCGAACTTAAGCTCGTTCAAACGCAAATGTATCGCACAGTCTCTCAAGGAAGAACGTAGGTCGATCATCCATAAGGACTTCCTAAAAAATTTTCGGCAGACGAGAATTCTGCGCACAACAATTCGATAGAACATACGAGGCAACGTTGAAATAAAACCTGATCAATCTCTTGGCAATGGAACTTGTCCTCTTTTCCCTATCCGGCTGTGCCGCTATCGACGCGACGTCCCCGGTCGCGCGGGCCGTCAGGTCGACGCTGGAGGCATTGGCGCTGAAAAAGCCGGATCCCCCTGAAGTCGCTGATGCGATGAAGCAGCCGCGAAACATCCTCATCAGGCTGCATGCATCCAAAGCGCTCAACCTCGATGCGCAACAGCATCCGCTGGCCCTGGTCGTGAGGATTTATAAGTTGAAGCAGGGCATTGGTTTCCAGCAGGCGTCATACGACACCTTCCTGAGCGCGCAACAGGAGAAGGACGCCTTGGGGGCCGACCTCCTCGAGGTCAAGGAGATCACGCTGGTCCCGGACCAGCGCTACGAGATTTCCGAAAAGGTCAGTTACGAAGCCGGCTACATCGGCGTGGTGGCGCTGTTCGCCCATCCGGCACAGCAGCGATGGCGCGTTGCCTTGAAGGCCGATGAAGCCGAGAAGAGCGGTGTCACCGTGGGCTTGCAATCCTGCTCACTGACTGTGGGTGCGGGAGCGCCCGCTGTCGATACACAGGGCAAGTCGCTGGAGCGCAATCTGATGCTGGCACCGGTCCGGTGTCTTTGGGATTGAAACAAGCACTCGCAGCAGATCGCGACATGACAATCATCACGACGAGGAAATCCACATGAATCACTTCAATAAAGTCCTCTGGGGCGAAGGCCTCTTCCTCAGGCCGCAACACTTCCAGCGCCAGGATCATTACCACGAGTCGCGCCTTCACCAGACCGCGCTGGCGCTCAATCCCTATTGCTGGGGCGTGTCGTCCCTGCAGGTCGATCGCGATGCGCTGAACAACAATACGTTGCGCGTTCTCGAACTTTCGGCCATCTTCCAGGACGGGGATATCTACCGGGCCCCGGATGGCGACGACCTGCCCGCTCCCATCGAGCTGACCGAAATCCCGCTGTCACAGCAGTCGGTCACGTTCTACGCGGCCCTGCCTGCACTGAAGAGCTTCGGTAGCAATTTCTCCTCCGGCACCGGCAATCACCAATCGAATCGCTACCTCCAAGGCGATATCGAGACGCCGGATCTCTTTACCGATGCCGCCAAGGCGGAAATCAGCTACCTGAAGAAGGCGGTCCGCCTGGTATCGGAGAATGAACCACGCGACTCGCTGGTGTGTATCCCCATCGTGCGCCTGCGTCGCGCAAGCTCCTCCGGATTTGAACTGGATCCGGATTTCGTCGCGCCCAGCCTCTCGGTCCATGCAGCGCCGCTGCTGTCCCTGCGCCTGCGGCGCCTGCTCGATGCCTTGCAGGCCAAGGTGAGCGCGCTCTATGGACATCATCGCGAACCGAGCAAGAGCGTAATGGAATTCCGTTCCGGCGACATCACCTCTTTCTGGCTGCTGCATACGGCCAGCACCGCCTATGGCAGGCTCTCGCATTATTTGAGCAATCCCCAGCTGCATCCCGAACGACTGTATGAACAGTTGCTCACGCTGGCAGGTTCCTTGATGACGTTCTCGCGCAGCCTGTCCCTGTCTGACCTGCCGCATTACGACCATCGGGATCCCGCCCCACCCTTCGCACGACTCGACGGCATCATCCGCGAGCTGCTCGACACCGTGATCTCCTCGCACCACTTCGCCATTGCCCTGCACGAGAACAAGCCTTCCTATTACATGGGCATGCTGGACTCGGGCAAGATCGACGAGAAGACCAGTTTCTATCTCGCCGTGAATGCCGACCTGCCCGCCATCGAACTGGTGGATATCGTACCGCTGCGCTTCAAGATCGGCGCGCCAGACGATGTCGACAAGTTCGTGCTCGCCGCGCTGCCGGGCGTCACGCTGGTGCACTCGCCGCAAGTGCCGACAGCCCTGCCGGTGCGTCCCGATACGTATTACTTCACGCTCGACAGCAAGGGCGCCATGTACGAACGCATGCTGCAGGCGCAGTCGATCTGCATCTATGTACCCTCAGGCATCCGCGAACTCAAACTTGAACTCCTGGCGGTGACGCAATGAACATGACTTCGGCCCCCTCCCTGCTCGATCCTGACCAGCTGCCACTGGGCCAGGTAGCCGGCGCACCGGTCAAGGCGCGCTCCCTGCTGGATCTGATGTATGACGGCTTCTACGCCCTCTTCATGCTCAAGAACGGCAGTGCCCCCCTGGACGAGGCATCCTTCGTCGTCAAGATGCAGAAATTCCTGGGTGACGTGGAACGCAATGCCAAGAAGCTCGATGTCTCGCCTGAGAATGTCCATGCCGCCAATTACGCTTTTTGCGCTTCAGTCGATGAGATCATCCTGCACTCCAGCTTCAGCATCCGCGATGCATGGGAGCGCCGTCCCTTGCAGCTGACCATGTTCGGCGATCAGCTGGCAGGTGAAAACTTCTTCAAGCGCCTGGAAGAACTGCGGATATGCGGCAATGGGCAGATCCAGGCACTGGAGGTGTTCCACATGTGCCTGCTGCTGGGTTTCCAGGGCAAGTACGCGCTCGAAGGTCCGGAAAAGCTGAACTACCTGACCGCCCGGCTGGGCGACGAAATCGCCCATCTCAAGGGCAAGAGCGCCGGATTCGCACCGCACTGGGCGCGTCCCGATGCCATCGCCAACAAGCTGCGCAATGACCTGCCGCTATGGGCGGTGGCCTCGTTGTTCGCACTGACCGCCACGTTCGCCTACCTGGGACTGAACTGGATGCTCACCAGCAATACGGAGAACAAGCTGGCCGGCTATTCCGATATCGTCAGGCTGGCACCGCGCACGGCCAATCTGACCATTATCCTGCCCTAGGCACGATTGCCTCTTCGGATTTCATGGAAGGCCACGCAGGTGAATCTTCCTTTTACCGATTCTCTGCACAGCATGTTCAGGCATCTGGTCGACCCTGCCCCGTCATCACATGCCCGGGGCAGCGGTCGGGTCATCGCAAGACGAGTGGCACCAGCAAGACGATTTTTATCTAAAATCCTCTCTTGTCTGCATTCACGCCCCGTCACTCCCCACTCATGTCCGCTGACCGTCGCATCGCGCATATCGACATGGATGCCTTCTTCGCATCCTGCGAACTGTCCCAGTACCCCGAACTGCGCGGCCAGCCCATGGTGGTCGCGGGGCGGCAGAGCCATGCGCCCAGGATGAAGGAAGACGGTACACGGGAGTTTTCGCTGCTGCGCGACTATGTGGGTCGCGGCGTGTTGACCACCGCCACCTATGAAGCCCGCGCCCTCGGCGTGCATTCGGCCATGCCGGCCATGAAGGCGGCCAGGCTGGCGCCGGATGCGGTGCTGCTGCCGGTCAATTTCGAGCTGTATCGTCGCTATTCGCGGCAGTTCAAGGAAGCCGTACGGGACATCAGCCCCATCATCGAAGATGTCGGTATCGACGAGATCTACGCCGATGTCTCAGCGCTGGAGGGGAGTTCGGAAGAGATTGCGCGCACGCTGAAGGCAGCCGTCTTCGCCGCCACCCGGCTCACCTGTTCGGTCGGCATCGCGCCCAACAAGCTGCTGGCCAAGCTGTGCTCGGATATGCAGAAGCCCGACGGCTTCACCATCGTCACCATGGAAGACCTGCCCGCGCGCATCTGGCCGATGCCAGCCAGCCGCATCAATGGCATCGGGCCCAAGGCGGCGGCGAAGCTCAAGTCCCTGGAGATACAGACCATCGGCGAGCTGGCCGCCTGCGAGGAGCACTGGCTGGTCGGCCATTTCGGGCGCAGCTACGGCGCCTGGCTGCACCGGGTCGCCCATGGCCTGGATACGCGCGCCGTGGTCACGGAAAGCGAACCCGTCTCCATGAGCCGCGAGACCACCTTCGAAAACGATCTCCACGTCACCCGTGACAAGGCCGAACTGGGCCGGATCTTCACGCAACTGTGCGAGCGGCTGGCGGCGGACCTGGAGCGCCGGGGCTATCTCTGCCGCAAGATCGGCATCAAGCTGCGCTTCAGGGATTTTTCCACCATCACCCGCGATACCACGCTGGAGCGCCCCGCCGCTGATGCCACCGCGATCCGGACTGCTGCCGGCGCTTGCCTCAAGCGGGTCGACCTGAGCCAGGCCATCCGCCTGCTGGGCGTGAAGGCCAGTGGCCTGGTCCGGCCCGATGCGCTGGCCGGGAACGAACCCCGGCAATTCTCGCTGGACCTGGAATGAGCTGGCGTATGCCCGCTCTTAGCGCGCCGGCATGATGCGGCGTGCAAACACCAGCAGGATCCAGGCAAATGCCGCCAGACCCAGCCATTGGCCGATGCCTTCGAAGCTGCCCGCTACCAGCGCCAGCGGCGCATCGCGGCCGGTCAGGCCGATGATGGCGGCCAGCAAGACACCCACCAGGCTTTCGCCGACGATCAGGCCGGAGGCCACCAGGATGCCGCGTTGGCGCGGTTTCTCGGCATAGTCCGCGAAGTCTGCCCCCACGGCCTGGGCGCGCCGGCGCAAGGCACGTTCGATCAACCAGCCCAGCAAGGCGCCCACGAACAGGGCCGAACTCACCATCGGCGGCAGGTAGATGCCGATGCCCACGGCCAGCACTGGCAAGCGCGCAACACCGCCGCGCCGCGCCAGCAGCCAGTCGACCACGATCAGTACCAGCCCCAGTACCACGCCGATGCCCAGCATGGTCCAGTTCAACTCGCGCGTGAAGATACCGGTGGCAATCGCCGTCATCAGCGTGGCCTGCGGCGCGGCCAGCGCCTGGGCGGCATCCATGCCCGCGCGCGGCAGCGCGCCGGTGAAGCCATAGGCGTTATAGAGCAGGTTGAGCACCGGCGGGATGACCAGCGCCCCCACCACGCAGCCCACCAGCAGGGCCACCTGCTGTCGCCACGGCGTGGCACCGACCAGCTGGCCGGTCTTGAGGTCTTGCAGGTTGTCATTGGCGATGGCCGCCACGGCGATGATGGCCGCCGTCACGAACAGCGCGATGGCAATGGCCAGCTTGCCGCCTTCGGCCGTGGCCAGCAGCGGGTCGACCGCACCCGAGGCCAGCAACAGCAGCGACACCAGGATCACCGCGACGATGCCGATCCCCGAGATGGGGCTGGAGGACGAGCCGATCAGGCCGGCCATGTAGCCGCAGGCGGCGGCCACCAGGAAACCGAAGACGAAGGCAAACACCACCGCGTAGACGATCAGGCCGATGAACAGCGCCGGGCTCACCGGCGCATCGGCCAGGAAGGCCGCGAACACCACGGCCAGCAAGGCGATCATGGCCAGGCTGATGAGGATGATCCAGCGTGGCGACAGGTCCTGGTCCTGGCGCTCAGACCTGCCCTGCTGGCGCCGCGCCAGCGTCGACAGCGAGGCCTTGACGCCATCAAGCATGGGCTTGAAGAGGGTGGCCAGCGTCCAGATCGCGGCCACGCCTATCATGCCCGCGCCGATGAAACGCACCTGGCTTTTCCACAGGCCGTTGGCAAAGTCCGACAGCGCCAGGTCGGCCGCATGGGGCGTCACAGCCGTCAGGTAAGGGACGGCCACGCCCCAGGCAATCACCAGGCCGATCAGGATGGCGATGCCCGAGACAATGCCGATCATGTAACCCGCGCCCACCAGGGCCAGCGAAAAGCCCATGGTCAGGCGCAGCACCGAGGCGCCGGCCGGGAACCACAGGCTGATGCTCTCGGCGAAGACCTTGAAGCCACTGGCGATGACACTGAAACCGGCCGCCAGCGCACCACCGAAGAGGATGTCGCGCAGGCCGCGCCGGGTTTCCTCGCCACCGTCGGCATCGGCGCTGCCCACGCGCAGGATCTCGGCGGCGGCCACCCCTTCCGGATAAGGCAGGGCGCTCTGTACCACCATCACGCGCCGCAGGGGAATCGAAAACATCACGCCCAGCATGCCGCCGGCGGCGCAGATGCCCAGCGTCTGCAGGAAGGGAAAGCCCTGCCAGTGGCCCATCATCACCAGGCCGGGCAGGATGAAGATGATCGATGACAGGGTCCCCGCCGCCGAGGCCTGGGTCTGCACCATGTTGTTCTCAAGGATGTTGGCATTGCTGAACAGGCGCAGCACCGCCATCGAGATCACGGCCGCCGGAATGGCCGAGGAGAAGGTCAGGCCCACCTTGAGCCCCAGGTAGACATTGGAGGCGGTGAAGATCACCGTGATCAGCGCGCCCAGCAAGATACCGCGCAAGGTCAGTTCCGGTAGTCCGGCTTGGTTATTGTTCATGGAAATTGAGGGTTCCGTTGGGATACATTCTTATACCGCAAGAATTACTCTTCCACTATCAGACAAGGCCCTTTTTTGTGGCCGCTCGGCGCTTTGCTATGATGGACCTCCCTGCCCTGACGCCTCTTGCCCCATGCGCCTTCGCTCAGCCGTGATGTCCCTCAGCCTGGCTTGCCTGCTCCTGGCGGCCTGTTCGCCCCGTTACAACTGGCGCGAAGCCAGCGACAACGGCGCGCATTTCGTCGTGCTGCTGCCGGCCAAGCCGGCCAGCGTGACCCGCAGCGTGGACCTGGACGGCCCCCGGGTCGACATGAGCATGACCGCCGCCGAGGTCGATGGCCTCACCTTTGCCGTCGGCACGGCCGAGCTGCCCGATGCCGCCGCTGCCGCCCGGGCGCTGGCGGCCATGCGTACCGCGCTGCTCAACAATATCGGCGGCCAGGCGCAGGGTACGCCGACCTGGCCAGGCAAGACCGACGGCCTGGCCCACAGCCAGGATATCGATGCCCGGGGAGTGGCACGGGGCCGGCCAGTCCGGCTGGTGGCCCGACTGGCGGCCAAGGGCGCGCGGGTGTACCAGATCCTCATCGTCGGCGATGAAAAAACCATCACCGATGAAAATATTGAAACCTTTTTCCGCTCTTTCAAACCAACATAGGCCCGGATGACAAAGCCCCGGACTGCGGAGTATTCTTGTGCCTGCCTGTGACTCCAGACAGGTAGTCCCGCAGCGATGCGGTAGCAGTCTGCAGCGCATTTCCCGATGTACCGGCCAGGCCGGGCCTCGACCAAAAATCGTTTCCAATCAAAGATCCCAGAGGAAATATGCTGATCACATTCAAATCAAAAGCGGCCGCCGATGTGGTGATGTATGAATCACACGCCAAGCCCATCCTGGACCTGCTGCACAAGGACCCCGCCCGTGGCGTGATCACCGCAGCCGAAGCCGGCGACGCCATCGCCCAGCTGGAAAGCCAGATCAACGCCAGCAAGGCGCACGAAGCCGCCGAAGTGCTGGCGCGCGACGTCAATGCCCATCACAACGCCGACATCGACGACCACAAGCACGAGAAGATCGAGCCGGTCACCTTCTCGGCACGCGCCTATCCGCTGCTGGACATGCTGCGTGAGGCCAAGAAGGGCAACTACGACGTCCTGTGGGGCGTCTGACACACCTGTCACCCTGAAGTCCGTGCAGTGCCGCCACCCGGCGGCATGAAAAAACGGCTACCGCGATCATCCACCGCGGCAGCCGTTTTTGCGTCTAGGCGCGCCATGCGCTGGCCTGCGGGATCAATGCCGCCCGCGCAATTCACCCAGGTAATACAACAACGCCACCATCGGGAAGGCAAACCCCAGCCAGGTCACGCCACTCCAGCCGGCCTGGGCGTAGATCCAGCCTCCCAGCCCCGAACCAGCCGCGCCACCGGCGAAGAAAGTGGCCATGAAGAGGCCGTTGAGGCGGCTGCGGATTTCCCCGCCGAGGGCATAGATGGCGCGCTGGCTCAGCACCAGGTTGGCCGACACGGCGAAATCGAGCAGGATGGCGGCCAGCACCAGCATGGCCAGCGAAAACGTGCGGCCGCCCTCGAACAGATGCGGCAACAGGAAGGACAGCGCGCCACACAGCAGCGCCGCCCCGGTGGCCGGGCGGCTCCAGCCGCGGTCGGCCATGCGCCCGGCCAGGGGAGCCGCCACCACGCCGATCACGCCGGCAAAGGCGAAGAGCGCAATGCCCTGCTGTGAAATGCCGAAGCGCGGGCTGGCCAGCCACAGCGGCGAGGCCGTCCAGAACAGGCTGAAGGAGGCAAACAGCATGGCGTGGTAGAGAGAGCGGCGGCGCAGCAGCGGCGTGGTCTTGACCAGTGTCCACATGGAAGCCAGCAGGGCCGCATAGTGCAGGCCGGCCGGCGGCTGGCGCCTGGGCAGGTAGCGCGCCAGCACCACGATGAGCGCCGCCACCAGCACCGCCGACAGGCCGAAGATGGCATGCCAGCCGAACAGGTCGGCCACCAGGCTGGCCAGCGGTCGCGCCAGCAGGATCCCCAGCAGCAAGCCGCTCATCACATTGCCCACTGCCCGGCCGCGGCTGTGCAGCGGCGAGAAATGCGCCGCATACGGCACCAGCACCTGCGCCCCCACCGAAGACAAGCCGATCAGCAGCACCGAGACCAGCAGTTGCGTGGCGCTCTGGGCCAGGGCCGCACCGACCAGGGCGATGCAGGTCGCGTAACGATCAGGCCGGCGGCGCCCGGCGAGATGCCGGTGGCGCGGCTGATCGGCCCGATCAGCGGCTGGGCATAGTAGAGGTTGGCAACGATGATGCCGCAGGCGGCGGCCAGCAGCAGCACCATCCAGCGGGGAATATCGTCGTGCGGGGCGTGATCGGCCTGGGGGGCGGACATCGGGACCTTCCTTCTACGGGAGCAGCCTCGGAGCGGACTGCGGGAGGGCACTTTAGCCGAACCCGGCATTTCTTGCTGGCGGCTTGCTCACACGTCTTCATGCTTCTATTTCCAAGGTACAGGTGTGGTCGGGGCTGGCGGCTGGTACACTGGCGGGCCGCGCCGGTCGCACCCGCTGTTGCTATAGTGAAATACCGACAAGCCTGGCGCCTGGCCTCCTAGAGCAAGCATTGACGTGATCCAGATTTCCCTTCTCTCCTCCTCGGCCAAGGCCGATTCGCTGGCTTACCAGCTGGCCTATGCCGCCCAGGCAGTGGCCGCCGTGCGTGCCGGCCACGCCTTGCCGCAGGCACTGGCGCAGATCTTCGCGCGCAGCGATGCCCCCGCCGCCTCGCGTGGTGCCATCCAGGACCTGAGTTACCGCGCCATGCGCGGCCTGGGCCTGAGCGATGCCCTGCTGGCCCTGCTGGCCAACAAGCCGCCCCAGCCCGAGGTGCTGCACGGCCTGCTGGTGAGCGCGCTGGCGCTGCTGGCCGACGAGGACGAGGCCGGCTACGACGGCTTCACCGTGGTCAACCAGGCCGTGGAAGCCGCCGCCATCAGCCCGGACATGAGCTTCGCCAAGGGCGTGGTCAACGCCATCCTGCGCCGCTTCCTGCGTGAGCGGGCGACGCTGATGCCGCAAGCCACCAAGACTCCGCCCGGCACCTGGAACTACCCGACCTGGTGGATCGACCGTCTCAAGTCGGCCTATCCCGAGGATTGGCAGCGCATCCTCCACGTGGGCAACCAGCCCCCGCCGCTGACCCTGCGCGTGAACCGCCGCCGGGCCACGGTCGAGCAATACCTGGCTACGCTGGACGCCGCCGGCATGCAAGCCCGCCAGGTCGGCCCCAGCGCAGTGCGACTGGACAAGCCGGTGCCGGTGCAGCAGATCCCCGGCTTCGTCGAGGGTGTGGTCTCGGTGCAGGACGCCGCCGCCCAACTGGCCGCGCCGCTGCTGGATGTGGCCGACGGCATGCGCGTACTGGACGCCTGCGCCGCCCCCGGCGGCAAGACCGGCCACCTGCTGGAGCTGGCCGATCTCGACCTGGTGGCGCTGGACCATGACTCCCGTCGCCTGCAACGCATCGACGAAAACCTGGCACGCCTGCAGCTGACGGCCCGCCTGACCACCGGCGACGCCCGCGAGGACGACTGGTGGGATGACCAGCCCTTCGACCGCATCCTGGCCGACGTACCCTGTACCGCCTCGGGCATCGTGCGACGCCACCCGGATATCCGCTGGCTGCGGCGCAAGACCGACACCACGCAGCTAGCAACACTTTCCGCGCAAATTTTGGACAAGCTTTGGCACATGCTGCGACCGGATGGTAAATTGCTTCTCGTAACCTGCTCGCTGTGGCCCCAGGAATCTGAACAGCAAGCGATCGCCTTCGCGCAGAAACACCATGCCATCCGGCTGCCCGCTCCAGGTCAACTGTTGCCGACCGCCGGCGCGGATGCCGACCACGATGGCCTGTTCTATGCGCTGTTCCAAAAAACGGGTGCATGAATTTGACGCAATCGGCCCTCTTCCCTTCCCGTGCCCGCAGCCTGCCAGGCTGCGCCGGGCGCGTTCATGGACGCCTCGCCACCCTGCTGCCGCAGGGATGGCGGCAATGGCTGCTGACCCTGGTCCTGGCGCTGCTGCTGACCTGCCCGGGTACCAACGCCCATGCCGCCGAGATCACCGTCAACCAGGCCAGCATCGAGGCCAGCGACGAGGGCTATCGCCTCTCGGTGGCCTATGACTTCGAGTTGAATCGCGGGCTGGAAGATGCCCTCTCACGCGGTGTGCCGCTGTATTTCACGACCGAGGTACAACTGACCCGGCGCCGCTGGTACTGGTTCGACGAGAGCAGCGTGTCGCTCTCGCGCACCGTGCGCATCTCCTACAATGTGCTGACGCGCCAGTACCACACCGCCATCAGCGGTCAATTGCAGCAAAGCTTCACCAACCTGGAAGACGCGATGGCGCTCATCCGGCGCCCGCCGCGCTGGATCATCGCCGACAACAATGCCCTCAAGGCCGGCGATAACTACAACGTCGGCCTGCGCATGCGCCTGGATGTGGCACAGCTGCCCAAGCCCTTCCAGGTCAATGCGCTCAACAACAGCGACTGGCGCCTGTCCTCCGACTGGATCGAATTCACCTACAAACCCGAATGAGCCGCACCTTACGCTATCTGCTGGTGGTCGGCGGGGGCGTCATCAGCATCCTGCTGTTCCTGCTGGCCTCGGCTTCCGAAAACTCCGCCCTCTTCGAGCAGCACTATCCTTGGCTGCTCTTCCTCAACGGCCTGGCCGCCATTTCGCTGCTGGGCCTGGTGCTGCTGCTGCTGGGGCGTCTTTACAAGCGTTACCGGCGCGGCAAGTTCGGCTCCAAGCTGCTGGCCCGGCTGGTACTGATGTTTGCGCTGGTGGGCATCGTCCCGGGGGCGGTGATCTACCTGATGTCGGTGCAGTTCGTGTCCCGCTCCATCGAATCCTGGTTCGACGTGCGCATGGAGGCGGCGCTGGAGTCGGGCCTGAACCTGGGCCGCAATGCCCTCGATTCCTCGCTGTCGGACCTGGTCTCGCGCGCCCGCGGCATGGCCCAGGAACTGTCGGACATGAGCGATTCCGAGCAGGTGACCTACCTTTCGCGCCAGCGTGACCAGAACATGGAAATCACCATCGTCAACGGCAGCGGCCAGGTGATGAGCACGGTGGGCGGTGCCATCGGCTCGCTGACCCCCATCCTGCCCACTACCCAGGCAATGCGCCAGGCGCGGGTCTCGCGCGCCTTCTCGGCGGTGGAAAGCGACGACACCCGCCCTCCCAACGGTGAATCCGACTCCGACGGCAACCTGCGCCTGCACGTGGTGGTACTGGTACCGGCGCCCAGCCGTGGCCTGAGCCTGCAGTCCGAGACGCGCTACCTGCAGATCCTGCAGCCGGTGCCTGACTACCTGGCCACCAATGCCGAGACCCTGCGCCTGGCCTACAACGAGTACCAACAGCGCTCGGTATCGCGCTCGGGCCTACGCAAGATCTACCTGGTGACCCTGACGCTGACCCTGCTGCTGGCCATCTTCGCGGCCATCGCCAGCGCCTTCCTGATCGCCAGCGACCTGGCCAAGCCCCTGCTGCTGCTGGCCGAAGGCACCAAGGCGGTGGCCGAGGGCAATCTCTCGCCCCGGCCCATCGTGAGCACCTCCGACGAGCTGGGCACCCTCACGCAATCCTTCAACATCATGACGCGCCAGCTGCTGGAGGCGCGCACCTCGGTGGAAAGGAACCGCGCCGAGCTGGAAAACGCCAAGGCCTACCTGGAGTCGGTACTGGCCAACATGTCAGCCGGGGTGATGGTGCTGGACGGCCAGTTCAACATCGTCAGCGCCAATGAATCGGTGCGCCGCATCCTGGGCTACGACTTCTCGGCCGACATCGGCACCCCGCTGCAGACCATCGAAAGCCAGGCGCCGTTCGCCCAGGCCATCATCCGCGCCTTCTCCGAACAGCTGGCCCAGCACAGCAGCGACGCCTCGCGCGACGGCCTGCACTGGCAGCGCCAGTTCGAACTGTCACGCCAGCCGGGCGCGGCGCTGGAGGCCGAGGGCGAACAGGGCGGCAAGCCCGACCATGACAAGCTCACCCTGCTGGCGCGCGGCTCGCACCTGCCGGTGGAAAACGGCGTGGGCTATGTGGTGGTGTTCGACGATATCAGCAACGTCATCTCGGCCCAGCGCTCGATCGCCTGGGGTGAGGTGGCGCGCCGCCTGGCCCACGAGATCAAGAACCCGCTGACCCCCATCCAGCTCTCGGCCGAGCGCCTGCAGCACCGCCTCTCGGACAAGCTGATGCCGGCCGATGCCGCCATCCTGGACAAGAGCACCACCACCATCGTCAACCAGGTCACGGCCATGAAGCGCATGGTGGACGACTTCCGCGACTACGCCAAGACGCCGCCGGCCAAGCCGGCGGCGCTGGATCTGAATGCGCTGATCGAGGAAATCCTCAACCTCTACCTGGCTGGAGACGGTCGTGACGTCATCCAGGCACGCCTGGCGCCGGACATGGCCAAGGTGATGGGGGACGCCACCCAGCTGCGCCAGGTCATCCATAACCTGCTGCAGAACGCCCAGGATGCGGTGGTCGACGGCCAGCCGGACTCGCCCCGTATCGATGTGCTGACCGAACAGATCGAGATTACCGGTGCCGATGGCGCCCCCCGGCCAGCTGTGCGGCTGTCCATCACCGACAATGGCCCGGGTTTCTCGCCCAAGATCCTGGCCCGCGCCTTCGAACCCTACGTCACTTCCAAGGCCCGGGGGACCGGTCTGGGGCTGGCGATGGTCAAGAAAATCGTCGAAGAACACGGCGGACGCATCGATATCCAGAATCGTACAGAGGGGAGAGGCGCAAAAATTGTAATTTTGCTGGTAAAGTTAGCACCTATTGAATAAGGCTCAAGATTCGAATGCACTATGTCGGGTTAACCGGCAGTTCATCAAGGCTGGGTCCGCCACCGTCGAACCGGCCGGCCCGGAACAAGATCGAAAACTTGGACAATGAACTAGCAGCGAGGAAAGCAGCACATGGCTAACATCCTGGTCGTCGATGACGAAATGGGTATCCGCGAATTGCTCTCAGAGATTCTGGGCGATGAGGGGCATGTCGTGACCACTGCGGAAAACGCGCAGCAGGCACGCGAGCTTCGCCAGGCCGGCGTGCCTGACCTCGTGCTGCTCGATATCTGGATGCCCGACACCGACGGCGTCACGCTCCTGAAGGAGTGGCAGCGCGATGGTCTCCTGACGATGCCGGTGATCATGATGTCCGGCCACGCCACCATCGATACCGCCGTCGAAGCCACCCGCATCGGCGCGCTCAACTTCCTGGAAAAGCCGATCGCGCTGCAGAAGCTGCTCAAGGCCGTGCAGCAGGGCCTGTCGCACAGCCGCGAAGCGGTGCGCCCGGCCAGCTATCGCCCGGCCCCGGTGGCAGCGGTTGCCAATGGCGCTGGTGACGGCCTGCATGTCCCCGAACACGTCGCCCCGGTGACCGCCTACGCCCCCGCCCTGGGTGGCGAGCCGGCGCATCACGGCACACCGGCTGCCACTGCTCCCTTCGGCCAGGTCGCCGACAATGCGGCCAATATCTCCTTCGACCTGCCGCTGCGCGAGGCACGCGATGCCTTCGAGCGCGCCTACTTCGAGTACCACCTGGTGCGCGAGAACGGCAGCATGACCCGCGTGGCAGAACGTACCGGCCTGGAGCGCACCCACCTCTATCGCAAGCTCAAGCAGCTGGGCGTGGAACCGGGCAAGCTGGCCCGCAAAAATCACTGAACCTGATAGCGCAGCCACAAGGCTGCCGGCCGGATGAACAACGGGACCCTGTGCGGTCCCGTTGTCTTTTACGCCACCCCGCGCCGATACGGGGCCGGGATGCCGACTGTGGCGCGTTCAGAATTTTCCTGATGTTCTTTTCCGCGCAAAAACGGCATGCTGGTCTCACATCAGGGCCAGCCCTGTTGCAAGGCCTGTGGAGGGGCCTGCCCGGCGATGAACTTCCCCCGGGCAATGCCATCTACCTTCTGCAGGACAAGCTGGACCGGGGGCCATTGGGCAAAGGAAACAGGAGAGCAATCAAAGTTTTCGGCCACGGCTGCCGTAACCAGAGACAGGAGCGCAAGCGACGCGGCGCTCCGTCAGGAAGCTGTATCGAAGTAGCCAGAATTGCATCATCAGGCGCGGCCCGGCAGGATGGGCCTTGAAATTTGACGGTGAAGGCGCCACTTCCTTTTCGAAGCAGTATTCCAGCATAAGGAGTCACTATGAACCTGATCTACAACAGCGAGCAATACAGCGTCGTCGAATTCGGTGCCGATACCGACCATGAAGCCCTGCGTTTCGGTGGCTACGAGATCATGGACAAGTCCGGCCAGCGCGAGATCTACATCGACGGCCCGGCCGCCGAGCTGTTCCGCAAGGACGTGCAGGAGCTGATCGCCTCCGAACCCACGATGGACGACATCGACACCTTCCTGAGCCGCTATGACGTGATGATGCGTCATCCCATGACGCTGCACTGAACACGGATGATCTCCACCGTCCCATGACGCCGCGCTCCAGCGCGGCGTTTTTCTTTGTGGTCAGCTTGCGGTCAGCTAGCTGTCGGCGTGACCGGGGGCACCTCCGTTAGAATGGCGCTTTGCCGTCCAAGCTTGCGTCCCCGTGAATTCCACCCCCATCAGCAGCGCCCAGACCGGCGTACATGAGCAACTGGCCGACCTGGTCGCCCGTCACGCCGCCCATCCCTTCCGCAAACCCGTCACCGACTACAACCTGCGCGCCTTCGAGGCCAGCATGGCGGCCTGGCGCACGGCCGGCGAAGCGCCGCTGATCCTCGATACCGGCTGCGGCGTGGGCCTGTCCACGCTGAACCTGGCCACGCAATACCCGGACCACTTCGTCATCGGCATCGACCAGTCGGCCGACCGCCTGGCGCGCAATACCCTCTGGGAAGGACCGCAGCCGCACAACCTCTGCTTCGTGCGCGCCGACCTGGTCGACTACTGGCGCCTGGCGCAGCAAGCCGGATGGCGCCCGGCGCGGCATTACCTGCTCTACCCCAATCCCTGGCCCAAGATCGGCCACCTGGCGCGACGCTGGCAGGGGCATGCGGTATTTCCCGCCATCGTGGCCCTGGGCGGGCAGATCGAATGCCGCAGCAACTGGCAGATCTATGTCGAGGAATTCGCCGCCGCGCTGCAGCAGTTGAGCGGCCTGACCGTCCAGGCCGAACCCTGGCTGCCGGAGACGCCCATCACGCCCTTCGAACGCAAGTACCAGGCCTCCGGCCATGCGCTGTGGCGCTGCCGCGCCGATCTCGACGCGGTGCGCAGCGCATGAGCCTGTCCGTCATCGCCCTGGTGCTGGCCGCCGCACTGCTGCATGCCTCCTGGAACGCCCTGCTCAAGAGCAGCCACGACCGCCTGGCCTCGCTGTCGCTGATGACCATCGGTGCCGGCCTGGGCGCCATCCCGCTGGTGCTGTGGCGGCCCTGGCCGGATGCCGCCAGCTGGTTCTACATCATTCTCTCGGGCGTGCTGCATACCGGCTACAACCTGTTCCTGATCCGTGCCTACCAGATCGGTGACTTCGGCCAGTCCTATCCGATTGCGCGCGGCTCCTCGCCCCTGCTGGTGGCACTGGGGGCGGCGCTGTTCGCTGGCGAGCAACTGGGCGTTCATACGGTGGCGGGCATCCTGCTGGTCTCGGCCGGCATCGTCAGCCTGGCCGACCTGCGCAGCCTGGGCCGGCGCGCGCACCTGGCCGGCCCCATGGCGGCCTTCGCCACCGGTGCCTTCATCGCCGCCTATACCGTCACCGATGGCATCGGCGCACGCCTGGCGGGCGATGCCATGGCCTATGCCGGCTGGCTTTTCGTCACCGACAGCATCCCGCTGGCCCTGATCTACTGGCGCCGGCATGGCCGCTCGCCCGTGGTGCTGAACCAGAAGGAAACCTGGATCGGCCTGGCTGGCGGGGTGATGTCACTGCTGGCCTATGGCATCGTGATCTGGGCCGTGACGCTGGCGCCCATGGGCATGGTGTCGGCCCTGCGCGAGACCTCGGTCCTGTTTGCGCTGCTGATCGGCGCGCTGTTCCTGGGTGAAAAACTGACGCTGCGACGCGTGCTGTCCTGCCTGGTCATTGCCGCCGGCGCCGTCGTGCTGGGCGCGCATCACTAAAAAAAACGCCGGGATCACCCCGGCGTTCTTCATTCCAGCAGGCGCGCTTACAGCACCTTGCGCAGGAAGTCGCGCGTGCGCTCATGATGCGGGTCGCCCAGCACCTGCTGCGGCGGCCCCTCTTCCATGATCACACCCTGGTCGATGAACAAGACGCGATCCGAGACTTCGCGGGCAAAGCCCATCTCGTGGGTGACCACGACCATGGTCATGCCCTCCTCGGCCAACTGCTTCATCACCGTCAGCACTTCGCCCACCAGCTCGGGATCCAGCGCCGAGGTCGGTTCGTCGAAGAGCATCACCTTGGGCTCCATCGCCAGCGCACGGGCGATCGCCACGCGCTGCTGCTGACCGCCCGAGAGCTGGTTGGGGAAGGCATCGATCTTTTCCAGCAGGCCCACCTTCTGCAACAGCTTCTCGGCCACCAGCACGGCCTCGCGGCGCGACATCTTCTTGACCTGCATGGGCGCCATAATCAGGTTCTCCAGCACCGTCATGTGCGGAAACAGGTTGAAGCGCTGGAACACCATGCCCAGGCCGGCGCGCAGGGCGTTGAGATCGACCTTGGGGTCATTGAGCTGGACCCCCTCGATGAAGATCTCGCCATCGCTGACATCTTCCAGGCCGTTCAGGCAGCGCAGGAAGGTGCTTTTGCCCGAACCCGACGGGCCGATCACGCACACCACTTCGCGGGCCTTGATCTCGCAATCGATGCCACGCAGGATGTGCGCCTGGCCGAAGCGCTTCTGGAGTTGATGGACCTTGATCATCGTGCTCATCGTGCATCTCCCTTGCCATAACGGGCTTCCAGATGGCGCACCAGCGCCGACAACAACAGCGTGATGACCCAGTAGATCACCGAGATGGTCAGGTAGGGCTCCCAGTAGCGCGCATAGGCGCCCGACACGGTACGTGCGGCATAGGCCAGCTCGGCCAGGCCGATGGCCGAGGCCAGCGAGGAATCCTTGACGATGGCAATGGCATTGTTGCCCAGCGGCGGCAGCATGCGGCGGAAGGCTTGCGGCAGCACCACCTTGCGCAGGGTCGCCATGTAGGTCATGCCCAGCGAGCGCGAGGCTTCGGTCTGGCCACGGTCGATGGACTGGATGCCGGCGCGGAAGATCTCCGACACATAGGCACCCGAGTTGAGCGTGATGGCCAGCACGGCCGAGGCGAAGGCGCCATAGTGCGAGCGGATCTCGCGCGCCAGGTCACCGGAGAGGATCAGGCCGCCGCTGGGATTGATCAGCATCGGCATCACCGCGAAGTGGATCAGCAGGATCTGCACGAACAGCGGCGTGCCGCGCAGGAAGCTGACATAGAAACGGATCGGCCACTGCACGCAGTAGCACAGGAAATATTTCCAGAAACCGTGGCGAGCCTCGGCCAGTCGGCCGACGCCCAGCACCAGGCCCCAGCAGGTTCCGGCGATCACGCAGATGATCGCGGCCTTGAGGGTCATCCAGGTGCCTTCGACGAACAGGGGTAAATATTCGCCGATGATTTCCCATTGGAAGAAGGAATTCATGAAGAGGTCCGGGTAAGCAGTGAGGCTGCCGCCCTGCGCAGGTCGCGGGCGGCAGCCGGGAGGAAGGACGGCGCAAGGACGATGCCGGTGCGCCGGTGATGTCGATTACTTCAGCGGCAGGGTCGGCACTTCACCATCGAACCAGGTCTTGTAGATCTTGGCATAGGTGCCGTCGGCGACGATCTGCTTCAGGCCGGCGTTGATCTTGTCCAGCAGCTCCTTGTTGCCCTTCTTGACGGCGATGCCAAAGTACTGGCGCACGAACTTGGTGTCGCCCACCACCTTGAACTGCTTCTCGGGGTGATTCTTGATGTAGAACTTGATGACGCCCACGTCACCCACGGCGGCATCGACGCCACCGCGATACAGTTCTTCCAGCATCAGCACGGTGTTGTCGAAACGGTGGATGGCGGTACTGGACTTGCCCAGCTCTTCGGAGACCACGATGTCGCCGGCGGTGGAGTTGACCACGGCCACTTGCGACTTCTTCAGGTCGGCCAGCGAGGTGATCTTGGCGTCGCTGCTGGTGATGATGACTTGTTCAGCCGGGAAGTAGGGCAGCGAGAAATCCACCATCTGCGAACGCTTGTCGGTGATGGTGATGCCGGAGACGATGATGTCGCGGTCACCCTGGCCGAGGGTGGCGAAGATGCCTTCCCAGGGCGTGCTCACCAGCTGGATCTTGAAGTTGGAAGCCTTGGAGATGGCCTTGATCAGGTCGATGTCGAAGCCCACCAGTTCCTTCTTCGGGGTTTCGAATTCGAAGGGACGATAGGTGCCACCGGCGCCCACGACGTAGGTCTGGTCAGCGGCCAGTGCGCCGCCGGCGGCACAGGACATGGCCAGCACGCTGGCGGCGACGGTCAGGATTCTCTTGAGCGACATGATGTGATCTTTCTGTAGGTAGGCGTTGGAGTGGTCGGGCGGCCAGCAAGCTGCTTTTTTGCCCTCATGCACCCCGGTTGAGGACCGATTCCTGGCACGCGGGAAAGCGCATGAGCCTGCGCCCCTCTCGACCGCCAGAAGCGGAAAAACCCTGAATAATCCGGCATTCGCCGGATTCCTTCAACTGCAAATTGCAAGCCTTACCGAATCAATGTCGATTTGCCGAACAGGCTTTCCACCAGGTCCACCACCAGCTCGGCGGTCTGGTTGCGCACATCACAGGCGGGATTGAGTTCCATCACCTCCAGCGACGCCAGGCGGCCGGTGTCGGCGATCATTTCCATGCACAGCTGCGCCTCGCGATAGGTAGGTCCACCCGGTACCGCCGTGCCCACCCCGGGGGCCAGCGCGGAATCGAGAAAATCCACATCGAAACTCACATGCAGGTGGGTCTGCGGCCCCACCCCCGAGAGCGCCTGCTCCATGGTCAGGCGCATGCCGTGTTCATCGATGTGACGCATGTCGTAGACCCGCACGCCCAGCTCGCGCAGGTGGCGCTTCTCTTCGCGGTCGACGCTGCGAATGCCGATCTGGCAGATCTGCTGCGGCAGCAGGGCCGGCGCCTGGCCGCCGATACCGGCCAGCGCCTCTGGCCCCACGCCCAGCAGGCAGGCCACCGGCATGCCGTGGATATTGCCGGTGGGCGAGGAGGCATCGGTGTTGGCATCGGCATGGGCATCCAGCCACAGCACGCACAACTCCTTGCCCTGCTGGCGACAATGCTGCGCCACGGCGGCGATCGAACCGATCGCCAGGGCATGGTCGCCGCCCATCAGCAAGGGCAGCTCTTCCTGCCGCAAGGCATCGCCCACGGCCGCGAAGACCGTCTGGTTCCATTGCACCACCTGCTCCAGGTGACGCAAACCCTGTACCGGCGGCAATTGCGGATTGGCCGGCCCGGCCAGGTCACCGCTGTCGCGCACCTCCAGCCCCAGCTGCGCCAGGGCGCGTCCGAGGTCGGCCACACGCAGCGCCGCCGGGCCCATCGAGGCGCCACGACGGCTGGCGCCGACATCGGTGGGCGCACCCATCAATCTGATCTTGTTCATGCGTTTGCCTGCTCCTTCCATGCGCCGGGCGATACCGCCAGGCCGTAGAGATTCTTGGGATCATCGAGATGCGGGACCAGGTCGATCTCGCGAGTGAAGCGACTATCGACCTGTTCGTCGAGGTAGCGCAGCGCCGAGAAATCCTCCAGCGCGAAACCGACCGAATCGAATACCGTCACCTCGGCGGCATCGACCCGTCCGCTGGCCTGGCCGGCCAGCACCTGCCACAGTTCGGTGACGGCAAAGTCGGCCGGCATCTGCTGCAGCTCGCCTTCGATGCGTGATTGTGGCTCGAATTCCACGATCACGCGTGCGGCCTCCATGACACCACGATGCAATTCCGTCTTGCCCGGACAATCGCCACCGACCGCGTTGAGGTGCATGCCCGGCGCCAGCATGTCCGGCGTGATGATGACGGCACGGCGCTTGTCGGCGGTCACGGTGGTGACGATGTCGGCCCCCTTGACCGCCTCGGCCACGCTGGCCGCGCGCGCCAGCCGCAGGTGTGGATAGCCGCGCAGGTTGCGCACCAGCTTGTCGGTGGCGGCCGGGTCGGTATCGAACAGGCGGATTTCCTCGATGCCCAGCAGCGTATGGAAGGCGATGGCCTGGAACTCAGCCTGCGCGCCATTGCCGATGAGCGCCATCACGCGGCTGTCAGGCCGCGCCACGTGGCTGGCCGCCAGCACCGAGGTGGCGGCCGTGCGCAAGGCGGTGGTCACGGTCAGCTCGCTCAACAGGCGCGGATAGCCATTGTCCACGTTGGCCAGCACGCCGAAGGCAGTCACCGTCAGCAGGCCCTGTGCGGTATTGGCGGGATGGCCGTTGACGTACTTGAAGGAATACAGCTTGCCATCCGAGATCGGCATCAGCTCGATCACCCCCAGCGGCGAGTGACTGGCCACGCGCGCCGTCTTGTCGAACTGCGGCCAGCGCAGGTAGTCGTCGCGGATGAAATGCATGAGCTGGCCCAGGATGGTGGGCAGGGATTGGCTGGCAATGAAGGCCTGGATGTCGTGGGTACCGATGTACTTGACCATGATGCGTCGGCCACGCGACTGGCCGCCTCTGCTGTCGTAATGGATGAAATTTTATCCACATTGACGAGAAATTAGCTTTCGTTTTCTCTCACGATTTACCATTATCATGAAACTTTATTTCATCAATGGGGAGCATCATGGACAAGATCGACGTCAGGATCCTGGAATTGCTGCAGCAGGATGGCCAGATGAGCAATGTCGACCTGGCCGAGCGCGTGCACCTGTCGCCGCCGCAATGCATGCGGCGCGTGCGCGCGCTGGAGGAACAGGGCGTCATCCGCCGCTATGCCGCCCTGGTGGCGCCCGGTGAAGTGGGCCTGAACGTCACCGCCTTCGTCTCGCTGTCGCTGGACCGGGCGCAGTTCAAGCGGGTGCGCGAGGTCGAGAAGGTGATCAAGGCCTTTCCCGAGATCATCGAATGCCATACCATCTCGGGCGACTTCGACTACCTGTTGAAGGTGGTCTCGCAAGACCTCAAGAGCCTGTCGCACTTCCTCACCGACCGGCTCATGCAAGTACCGGGCGTGGCCGGCCTGCGCTCGATGATCTGCCTGGAAGAGGTCAAGCCGAGTTCACCGCTGCCGATCTCGCTGGAATGAAAAAGGGCCGCCTCGATGGCGGCCCCTTGCTGTCGGGCATGCGTGGGCAAGCCCACAGGACGGTCAGATCTCGACCTTGGTCCCCAGCTCCACCACCCGGTTGGCCGGGATGTGGAAGAAGTCCGAGGGCTTGGCACCGTTCTGGTACATCCAGGCGAACAGGCGCTCGCGCCACAGCGACATGCCCAGCAGCTTGCTGGGCACCACCGTGTCGCGGGCCAGGAAGAAGGACGTGTCCATCAGGTCGAAGTGGTGGCCGAACTGTTGCTCGGTCAGGTCCATGACCTTCTGCACTTCCGGGGTTTCCTTGAAGCCGAAGGCCGCGCGCAGCAGGTAGGTGTTGCCGCCCAGTTCCTTCATGGTCAGGCGCTCGCTGTCGGCCACGTAAGGCACGTCCCAGATGCTGATCTTCAGGAAGAACACGCGCTCATGCAGGATGCGGTTGTGCTTCAGGTTATGCAGCAGCGCTACCGGCACGGTATCGATGTTGCCGGTCATGAACACGGCGGTCCCGCCCACGCGATGCGGCGGGTGGGCCAGCAGGCCTTCGATGAAGGGCTCCAGCGGGATGCCGTCATCCTTGACGCGCATGCGCAGCAGCATGCGACCCGAGTACCAGGTCATCAGCAGGAAGAAGGCCGCGCCACCGATGACCAGCGGGAACCAGCCACCCTCGGTGAGCTTCAGCAGGTTGGCCGCGAAGAAGGCCACGTCGACCACCATGAAGCAGCCGATGGCCACGACCACGGCCGGCATGCGCCACTTCCAGATATGGCGCATCACCACGGCCGCCAGCATGGTGGTGATGACCATGGTAGTGGTCACCGCCACGCCGTAGGCTGCGGCCAGGTTGTCGGATTTCTTGAAGGCCAGCACCACGGCCACCACCAGCAGCAACAGCATCCAGTTGATCAGGGGGATGTAGATCTGGCCCTGCTCATCCTCGGACGTGTGCAGCACGCGCATGCGCGGCACGAAGCCCAGCAGGATGGCCTGGCTGGTCAGCGAGAACGCGCCCGAGATCACCGCCTGCGAGGCAATGACGGTGGCCAGCGTCGACAGCACCACCATGGGCAGCACCAGCGGGTCGGGCACCATCAGGTAGAACGGATTCTGGATCGCCTGGGGATGGGCGATCAGGTTGGCGCCCTGGCCGAAGTAGTTGATCAGCAGCGACGGCATCACCGTGAAGATCCACGCGTAGCGGATCGGCTTGATGCCGAAGTGGCCCATGTCGGCATACAGCGCCTCGGCCCCGGTCAGCACCAGCACCACCGAGCCCAGCACGATGAAGGCCTGCAGCGAATGCTCGGCCATGAAGCGCACGGCGTAATAGGGATTGATGGCCACCAGCACTTCCGGCGCCTTGGCGATGTTGTACAGGCCCAGCAAGGCCAGCGACAGGAACCAGATGAACATGACCGGCCCGAAGAAGCGCCCCACCACGCTGGTGCCGTGACGCTGGATCAGGAACAGCACCACCACGATCACCAGCGTCAGGGGAATGACCACGTGCGCCGTGGACGGTGCGGCGATCTCCAGGCCCTCCACCGCCGAGAGCACCGAGATGGCCGGCGTGATGACCACGTCGCCATAGAACATGCAGGCGCCGAACACGCCCAGCATCATCAACAGCTTGGCCCGTGGCGACCCCGAGGTGGCCGCCCGTAGCGACAGGGCCATCAGGGCCAGCACGCCACCTTCGCCGTTGTTATCGGCGCGCAGCACGAACATCACGTACTTGATGGTCACCACGATGGTGATGGCCCAGAACAGCATGGAAATGATGCCCAGCACGGCCCCGGGAGAAAAGGCGATGCCATGGTCGGGACTGAAACATTCCTTCAATGCATACAGCGGACTGGTACCGATGTCGCCGAACACGACGCCCAGCGCGGCCAAGGTCACCAGGTGGAAGCGCTGCGAACGTAAGGAAAGATTTGGATTGGTGTGAGATGAACTCATCTGGCTCCCTTTGCTTCTTCAAATTGTTGCCGGCGGGTCTGACACTGACAGCGCATTGGGCCATCGTCAGACGTGGCCGGCCATCCACCCGGGCAGGACGCGTACTTTATCGCACTCTACCTGCGACGGGCTCAAAATGCCTCAGGGCGCTGCAAGTCGTTGCGCGCCAGCCTCTTGCGAGACGTCGAAAACTTGACAGCGGGATAATGTCCGAGGTTCGGAATTGCGCTGCGACAATTCCCCCGATTCCTGCCAGAACCCGCGCCAGGCCTGGCCCGTCGCGCTATGCCAAGGCCGCATATGGATATGCGGTAATCGAGTTTTTCTTTCTCCCCTGCGCTTTATATACTCCGAACGAATAAAGAACCGCGTTTTCCCATCATGACGGTTCTAAGCCATCGCCGCCGGTTTCACCGGCCAGCCATCCACCGACACAGGACATCATGACCACCACCCTCCCCTCCCCGGGACGCCTGCGGCGTCTGTTCAACCTCAGCCTGGCTGGCGGCCTGGCACTGTCGCTGCTGGGCGCACCGCTGATGGCACGCGCCGAGGGCCAGTTGCGCATCGCCGAGCAGTTCGGCATCGTCTACCTGCTGCTCAATGTCGCGCAGGACCAGCAACTGATCGAAAAGCATGGCAAGGCGGCCGGTGTCGATATCAAGGTGGAGTGGCTCAAGCTCTCCGGCGGCTCGGCCGTCAACGATGCGCTGCTGTCGGGCTCGGTCGATATCGCCGGTGCCGGCGTGGGGCCGCTGCTGACCATCTGGGACCGCACCCATGGCCGCCAGAACGTGCGCGGCGTCGCCTCGCTGGGCAATTTCCCCTACTACCTGGTGAGCAACAATCCCAAGGTCAAGACGATTGCCGACTTCAGCGACAAGGACCGCATCGCCCTGCCCGCCGTGGGCGTGTCGGTGCAATCGCGCGTGCTGCAGTATGCCTCGGCCAAGCTGTGGGGGGATGCGCAGTACAACAAACTGGACAAGATCAGCATCGCCGTACCGCATCCGGATGCCACCGCCGCCATCATCAGTGGCGGCACCGAGATCACCGGCCACTTCGGCAATCCGCCCTTCCAGGAACAGGAGCTGGCGGGCAACCCCAACGCCCATATCGTGCTGAAGTCCTACGATGTGCTGGGCGGTCCCTCCTCGGCCACGGTGCTCTACGCCACCGAGAAATTCCGCCGCGACAATCCCAAGACCTATGGTGCCTTCCTCGGTGCGCTCGATGAGGCGGCCAGGTTCATCACCGCCAATCCCGAGAAGGCCGCCGACATCTACCTCAAGGTCAACAAGGGCAATACCGACCGCAAGCTGCTGCTGCAGATCATCAGGAATCCGGAAGTGCAATTCAAGATCGCCCCGCAGAATACCTACGGCCTGGCCGAGTTCATGCACCGCGTGGGCGCCATCAAGAACAAGCCGGCATCGGTGAAGGATTACTTCTTCGATGACACACACATCCAGGGAGGCAGCTGAGATGCGCCCAGCATTGTTATCGGCTAAATGGTTTCCCGCCCGGCTGAAGAATCACGCAGGCGCCGGAAAAGACAATCGCCCCAAGGACGGCTATGCACAACCCGGCAGCTGAAACCGCCAGCGTGAGCGCGGCCGCAGCCAAGGTCTTGACACCGCTGTTGCAGGTGGACCGTGTCAGCCTGCAATACCGCAGCGCCACCGCCGTGGTGCAGGCCACGCATGAGGTCAGTTTCGACGTCCATCCGGCCGACCGCTTCGTGCTGTTGGGTCCCTCGGGATGTGGCAAGTCCAGCCTGCTGAAATCGGTGGCGGGCTTCCTGCCACCGGCTGCGGGCGAGATCCGGCTGGACGGCCAGGCGGTACACCAGCCGGGGCCGGACCGCATCGTGGTGTTCCAAGAGTTCGACCAGTTGCCGCCCTGGAAAACGGTACTACAGAACGTGATGTTCCCGCTGCTGGCCTCGCGCACGCTGGGCAAGCGCGAGGCCGGCGAACGCGCCCGCCACTATCTCGACAAGGTCGGCCTGGCGCGCTTTGCGGATGCCTATCCGCATACGCTCTCGGGCGGCATGAAGGCGCGCGTGGCCATCGCCCGCGCGCTGGCGATGCAACCCAAGATGCTGTTGATGGACGAGCCCTTCGCCGCGCTCGATGCACTGACCCGCCGCAAGATGCAGGAGGAATTGCTGGCCCTCTGGGAAGAGGTGCGCTTCACCCTGCTCTTCGTGACCCACTCCATCGAGGAAGCGCTGGTGGTCGGCAACCGCATCCTGCTGCTCTCGCCCCATCCGGGCCGGGTACGCGCCGAGATCAACAGCCACCAGTACGACCTCGGCAGCCTGGGTGGCGCGGGCTTCCAGCAGACCGCGCAACGCATCCATCGCCTGCTGTTCGAGGAAGGCACTGGCGGCGCCACGCCCGCGACTGAACACGCCATCCATTTCGGCGACGTCCGTTTTTCCTATTGAGTATTGAGTATTGAGGATTGAGCAATGAGTCACCCCCTGCCGCAGACGCCGCCGATCCGCGACGAATACGAAATCCCGCTGGCGCCCCTGCCCGGCCTGGTGCTGCAACGGCAGTTCTCGCTGGCGCAGCGCATCTGGCAACAGGGCTGGGTGCGCAAGGGTGCCATCCTGGTCCTGCTGGCGCTGGTGTGGGAAATCATCGGCCGCTGGCAGGACAATGACCTGCTCCTGCCGACCTTCCTGCAGACGGCCCAGGCCTTTCTCGAGGGACTGCGCAGTGGCGAACTGTTCGGCAAGACCTGGCTGTCGCTGCAGGTGCTCCTGAAAGCCTATGTGCTGGGTATCCTGGCCGCCTTCGTGCTGACCACGCTGGCGGTGTCCACCCAGTTCGGCCGCGACCTGCTGGGCACGCTGACCTCGATGTTCAATCCGCTGCCGGCCATTGCGCTCTTGCCCATTGCGCTGCTGTGGTTCGGCCTGGGCGAAGGCAGCCTGATCTTCGTGCTGGTGCATTCGGTGCTGTGGGCGCTGGCGGTCAATACCTATGCGGGTTTCCTGGGGGTATCGGAGACCTTGCGCATGGCTGGTCGCAACTATGGCCTGCGCGGCCTGGGCTTCGTGCTGCAGGTGCTGGTGCCGGCGGCACTGCCATCGATCCTGGCGGGCCTGCGCATCGGCTGGGCCTTCGCCTGGCGCACGCTGATCGCGGCCGAACTGGTGTTTGGCGCCACCAGCGGCAAGGGCGGTCTGGGCTGGTACATCTTCCAGAACCGCAACGAGCTCTATACCGACAAGGTCTTCGCCGGCCTGGCGATGGTCATCATCATCGGCCTGCTGGTAGAAAACCTGGTCTTCAATACGCTGGAGCGGGTGACGGTGAAGAAGTGGGGCATGCAGCGCTGATGCCTGCCGTGCTGCGTGTGACCTGGGCGCTTACAGCAGCGAGAGCTGGTTGGGATCCTCGCGGCGCCGATGCTGCGCCTTGCGGCGCGGATCGATGACCTGGCCGGCATCGCGGCCCTCGGTGGAAATGCCCTCGATGGCCAGCAGCAGTTTCTTGACGTGCAGGCCACCGGCGAAGCCGGTCAGCTCGCCGCCCGAACCGATGACGCGATGGCAGGGTGCGATGATGGAAATGGGATTGCGGCCATTGGCCGCACCCACGGCGCGCACCGCTTTTTCGTTACCGAGCTGGCGCGCGATATCGAGATAGGTACGGGTCTGGCCATAGGGAATCTCCAGCAGCGCGGACCAGACCTGGCGCTGGAACTCGGTGCCGTCGAAGTGCAGCGGAATGTCGAAGCTGTCGCGCTCGCCGGCGAAGTATTCACGCAACTGCTGCTCGGTCTCCAGCAACACGGTGCGATCCTCGTCCTCGACCATCTCGCCCAGGCGCACGCGGGTCGCGTCATCGTCTTCCCACAGGATCGCCGCCAGCTGGTCGCCACGGGCCACCAGTTTCAGCAGACCTGCGGGTGAGGCCATCAGCTTGTACGCATATTCCATTTGCCACTCTTTTCTTGCATCGAAGCGGGTGATTCTACTGCGTCAGCCAGGAAGATGGTCAAGGCTTGCACAGAAAGTTCGAGGCCGGAAGAGATACGATGATATATGATATGTATATCATCCATCATCATGGAGCCATCGCAATGAGCCGTATCCTGATCGATATTCCCGAGGCACAACTGGCGGAGCTGACGCAGCTTGTCGAGCATCAACACCGCCCCCGCGCCATGCTCATCCGCGAAGCCATTGCCGCCTACCTGCTCCAGCACAAGCTGGAGCAGGGCGCCGAGGCATTCGGGCTATGGAAGAAGAAAAAGCCCGATGGGCTGACCTACCAGAAGGAGCTACGCTCCGAATGGTAAAGGCACTCTTCGATACCAACATCCTGGTCGACTACCTCAACGGTATCTCCGCCGCCAGGAAGGAACTGGCGCGCTACGAAGAGCGCTACATCAGCATCATCACCTGGATGGAAGTCATGGTCGGCACCTCGGAAGAGGATGAAGAGACCATCCGCGCCTGGTTGTCCTCCTTCCATCTGGTCGAGCTGGATGCGGCCTTGGCCGAACGGGCTGTCTTGCTGCGCAAGCGCCGGCGCATCCGCTTGCCGGACGCCATCGTCTGGGCCAGTGCGCAAGTCCACTCGCTGCTGCTGGTGTCGCGCAATACCAAGGATTTCCCGGCCAACGAACCTGGCGTGCGCGTTCCCTACAAGGTGTAGAGACGACGCAACGCCAGATCACCATGGCACCATCGACAATGAAACAGGGCGCCGCTGTCCAGCCGGCGCCCTGCGTTCTTTCGTGTCGCTGCCTGTTTGTCTGTCCCGGATGTTCTCGGTTCCTGTCGGTCGTTCCCGGTCAGAGCGTCAATACCGAACGCCCGCTCTCGTTGATCGCGTCATAGACCCGGGTGCATACCCGGCACACCAGGTGGCTGCGCTTGACATGGCGATGCCGCAACACCAGCTGCAAGGCCACGCCATCGCAATGCGGGCAAGCCTCGCGCATGGGACCGATCGGCACCACATCGGCGGCCAGATAGCCATTGGGGGTCATGATCCCATCGATGACTTCGCGCGGATCCAGTTCGACCAGTTTCAACATCAACGGCGAGCTGCGCTGTTCGTAGCGGGGACGCACACGCTCCCCGATGGGGGATACGGCAAAGGGCGGTAACGGGGATGGCCTGACATCCGGGTGCCGGGTGGCGATGCTCATTTGTGTCTCCTTGATGAGAACGGCTGAGGCTGATCGGACTTGCATGAGGGAGAAGGCCGCAAAACGGCGCTTCCGGGTGCCGCATTCCACGTTGGCAAGAGATTCAGGCGGCGGGGCGGCGAGACTTCACTTTAGACGGCAGGCGGGGCGAGTTCAATGGTGATATTCAAAGATTTTTATGTTGTTGATTCTGCAATCCCCGACCATTCCGGCATCGGTCGAAAAGCGCATACAGGGCAGCAGGATTTGCATGAATCGACATCTGGAGGCCGGCAATATCGATTTATCTGCATCGTGGTCCAGGATCTGCAGGATCTGCTACAAAACAGTGCCTAGGCTCTACAATCGCAGCATGACGACACTCAACGATATCGAAGCAGCTGCACAGCGGCTGCAAGGCCAGATCCTGGAGACGCCCTGCGTGGAATCGCGCACGCTCTCGCAGATCGTCGGCGCCCAGGTCTTCCTCAAGTTCGAGAACCTGCAATTCACCGCCTCCTTCAAGGAGCGCGGCGCCTGCAACAAGATGGCCGATGTGGCGGCCAGCGGCAACGCCGCGCGCGGTGTGGTGGCGATGTCGGCCGGCAACCATGCCCAGGGCGTGGCCTATCATGCGCAGCGCCTGGGCTTGCCGGCCACCATCGTCATGCCGCGCTTCACGCCGGGCGTGAAGATCGAACGCACGCGCGGCTTCGGCGCCAACGTGGTGCTCTTCGGCGATACGCTCGAAGCCGCCCGCACCCATGCCTATGAACTGGCCGAGAAGGAAGGATTGAGCTTCGTCCATCCCTATGACGACGAAGCCATCATCGCCGGCCAGGGCACGGTCGCGCTGGAAATGCTCAAGGCCGTCCCTGACCTGGATTGCCTGGTGGTGGCCATCGGTGGTGGCGGCCTGCTGGCCGGGATGGCCGTGGCCGCCCGCGCCATCAAGCCCGAGATCGAGATCGTGGGGGTGCAGACGCGACGCTTCCCGACCATGGTCAACGCCGTCAAGGGAACCGACCACCCGGTGGGCACCAGCACCATCGCCGAAGGGATTGCCGTGGGCACCCCCGGGACGCTCACGCGCGCCATCATCGCGCGCGAAGCCAATGACTTGCTGCTGGTCGATGAGGGCGATATCGAGCAGGCCGTGCTGATGCTGCTGGAGATCGAGAAGACCCTGGTCGAGGGTGCCGGCGCGGCCGGACTGGCGGCGCTGGTGCGCTATCCGGATCGTTTCCGTGGCAAGCGCGTGGGGCTGGTGCTGTCAGGCGGCAATATCGATCCGCTGCTGCTGACGGCCATCATCGAACGCGGCATGGTGCGCGCTGGTCGCCTGGCGCGGGTCAAGGTCAGTTCACGGGATGTGCCGGGGACGCTGGCCAGGATCACCGGCATCGTCGCCGAGGCCGGCGCCAATATCGATGAGGTGCATCACCAGCGCGCCTTCACCCTGCTGGCGGCACAGAACGTGGATATCGAACTGGTCTTGCAGACGCGTGGCCGCCCGCACCTGGCCCAGGTGTTGCAGGCACTGCGGGCCGCCGGCTTCGAGGCCGAGGAACTGCACTAGGGCTTAGCGGCGACGGTGGAACTGGATCTTCTGCTCCAGCGGCGGCGAGGCATCGCCGCCATCGCCACAACCATCACAGGCACCACCCCCACATCCGCCGGCCTTGGCCGGCGGCAGCAGGCGTCGTCCCAGGGCCTGCCAGGGTGCGGCGCGACGCCGCAGCAACCACGCCGCCAGGCCTGCCTGCCCGCGCCAGGAAAAAGTCGGCGCCAGCTTGCGCAGCATGAACAGCAGACTGGCCGCCACCAGCGCGCCAATCACCAGGTATTGCCACCACAGTCCGTGTGCGCCCCTCATGCCAGCCACCCCGCGATACGATAAGTCAGGAACGATGCTGCATAGGCCAGCACGAACATGTAGCTGAAGGACAGCACCACCATGCGCCAGGACTGCGTCTCACGGCGGATGATGGCCAGCGTGGACATGCATTGCGGCGCAAAGGCGAACCACACCATCAGCGACAGCGCGCTGGCCAGCGAGATATGCGCCGCCAGTGCGCTCTGCAAGGCCGCGCCTTCCTCGCCACCGACCGCATAGACGGTGGCCAGCGTGGCCACGGCGGTTTCGCGGGCGGCAAAGGCGGGGATCAGCGACAGGCTGATCTGCCAGTTGAAGCCCAGCGGCGCGAAGACGTATTGCAGCGTATGGCCGATCATGCCGGCGAAGGAATAATCGATGGCGGCGCGGGTGGCATCGGCCGGCGCACCAGGGAAGGTGCAAATGGCCCACATCAGCACGGTCAGCGCCAGCATCACGCCGGTCAGGCGCTTGAGGAAGATGGCGCCACGTTCCCACAGGCCCAGCGCAATATCGCGCCAGTGCGGCAGGCGGTAGGAGGGCAGTTCCATCAGCAGCGCGCGCTCCTGGCGCGAGCGGCCGATGCGCTTGGCCACCCAGGCCACGAACATGGCCGCCGCAATCCCCGCCACATACAGGCAGAACAGTGCCAGCCCCTGCAGGTTGAACACGCCCAGCACGGCGCGATGCGGGATGAAGGCGCCGATCAGCAGCGCATACACCGGCAGGCGCGCCGAACAGGTCATCAACGGCGCCACCAGGATGGTGGCCAGGCGGTCACGCGGATCGGTGATGCTGCGCGTGCCCATGATGCCGGGGATGGCACAGGCAAAGCTGGAGAGCAGGGGAATGAAGGAGCGGCCCGACAGGCCCACCGAGACCATCAGCTTGTCCAGCACGAAGGCCGCGCGCGGCAGGTAGCCGGATTCTTCCAGCAACAGGATGAAGAAGAACAGCACCAGGATCTGCGGCAGGAAGCCCAGCACCGTCCCCAGGCCGGCCAGCAGGCCATCGGTCACCAGGCCGCGCAACGGCCCTTCCGGCAGCCACTCGCCGACCACGCCGCCGAGCGTGCCGAAGCCATCGGCGATGGCATCGGTCATCGGCTTGCCGATGGCATACACCGCCTGGAACACCAGGAACATGGTCAAGGCCAGCAAGAGCACGCCGAAGACGGGATGCAGGGCGACGCGGTCGATCGCATCGTCACGGCGGTCGGTCGGCGCGGGCATCACCACGGTATCAGCCAGGATGGCGCGCACCTCGGCATGCAGGTCGGGCGGCACGGCGGCCACGCCCAGGGTGGCCGGTTCGGCCGTATCGATGGCGCCCACCAGGGCAGCGGCGCCACCGCGCTTCACCGCAATGGTCTCGATGACCGGCATGCCCAGGCGTTGCGACAATGCCGGTACATCGATGCGGATGCCGCGACGCGCCGCCGCATCCATCATGTTCAGCGCCAACACCATGGGACGACCGATGCGCCGCACCTCCAGCACGAAGCGCAGGTGCAGGCGCAGGTTGGTGGCATCGGCCACGCAGACGATCAGGTCGGGCACGGCCTCGCCCGGATAATGGCCCTGCAGCACCGCCTGGGTCACGCGTTCATCGGGGCTGACCGACTGCAGGCTATAGGCACCGGGCAGGTCGACCACGCGCACGGTACGTCCGGAGGGGGCGGTGAAGCTGCCGGACTTGCGTTCCACGGTCACACCGGCATAGTTGGCGACCTTCTGGCGCGCCCCGGTCAACTGGTTGAACAGCGCCGTCTTGCCGCAATTGGGATTGCCCACCAGGGCGATATTGAGTGCGCCGCCGCTCATGCCGCCACTCCCTGCGCCACCTGCAGGTTGACCCGCTGGGCTTCGGCGCGGCGCAGCGCAAACCGGGTCGAACCGATCTGGACCACGATGGGGTCGCCGCCCCAGGGCGCAGTCGCCACGATGCGCACCGGCTCCCCATGGACGAATCCGAGGTCGCGCAAGCGCGCCGCGACAGCATCGGCAGTGTGCTGGTCGGCAACATGATCAACGATGGCGGCAACGCCCTTGGCGAGTTCGGTCAGACGCATGATGTTCTTGTATGTTCAGAATCGATAAGCATTCTCATTATATTCCTTCACCCTTGCAGATGGCTGACCGGTTCCGACCGCGCGCGGTAGTGCGACGATTTGACGCAGCCAGCAGCAGCAGCGATGTCCCGCAGAGCTTGTGGCGTAAAAGATAATGAAAAAAACACAACATGAGTGGCAACACGAAGGTTTTCTTTTATTATCTGAACAATAAGGTCTGCGACGTTGTCGCTTCTTCGTCCAACAGCTCGAAAATTTCCATGCGTAAATTTTTGCGGCGCACTATACTTGCTCGAGTTTCCTTACGGAAATTCACGTTTGGCGTACCAGAACTGTTGCTTTCTACAGCGCTCGCTGAAGCGCAGGAAACGATAGCGGTGCCAGCGTCCGGGAGCCGGCGAGGCATCCGCATGGGGGCGGGTTCGCCGGGAAGATCGATTCACGCAGGCGGTTGCGGCCCTTGCCTGGCCGTCTCTGCAACAACAAGAACATGAATCAACATCCAGCTGGCCCAGCCGAATCCGAGATGCCGCAGCAGATGCCGCTGCGCTCACTGCTCAACGAAATCAGTGCATTGACCTTGCACGTGCAGCAACTCAGTCGCATGGCCGGGGAAGCCAGCGCACTGATCGAGCACAGCCAGATGCCAGCGCCGATCGATCCCGAGCCCCTGGCCACCCACGCGGCGCAAGAGGCGGATGGAGCGACCCAGCGGGTCGAGCTGGAAGAAGCCATCATCGCCATCTTCGAGGAAGTCTTCGGCCCACGCACCGACACGCTGGAGCGCCAGATGAGCATGAGCCTCATCGCCGAATACGGTCCGGCAGCCTTCGTGCAGAGGGTGTTGTGGGGCGAGGAGATCAGCGACATCGCCCTGACCATTGCGCTGGAACGCATGCTGCCGGCGCTGGAACAGCTGGTGGAAGCCTACCCGGCCGCCTTCCTGATGCAAGCCAACTCGGTGCTGGGCCGCTTCAAGCCGGCCAGCGACGTCTAGTCCCTCAAGCCTGGTCCTTGTCAAGCTGTCCACCGGCGCGCCGCAAGGAGCGCTGCAAGTGGGCGGCAAAGCGCGATGCGGCAATCGACTGGCGGTGGTAGGCCAGCGAAAGCTGGGCGCGTGGCGCCGGTTCGCGGATCTCGATATAGCGCACCTGGGCCAGCTGCACCTGCTCGATGGCCTCTGGCACGATGGAGATGCCCAAGCCCGAGGCCACCAGGTTGATGGCCGAGGTCAGTTGCGGTGCCAGCTGGATCACCTGCGGATCGAAGCCGGCGGCCTGGCAGGCAGTGAAGATGTTGTCGTACAGCGCCGAGCCCTTGCCCCGTGGCACCATGATGAAATTCTCCCCGGCCAGGTCCTGCAGGCGCAGCGACTTGCGGCGCGCCAGCGGGTGCGAGCGCGGCAGCGCCACCTTCAGCTTCTCGGCGGGCAATTCCACCACGCCCAGTTCGGCCGAGGGGGTGGAGACGATGCGCACGAAGGCTGCATCCAGCTGGGAAGCGGCGATATCGGCCAGCAACTGCTCGGTGATGCCTTCGCTCAGTGAAATCTCCAGCTTGCGATGGCGTTCGCGGAACTGCTGCAAGGCATTGGCGACCAGCGGATGAAACACCGCCGAGGACGTGAAGCCCATGCGCAGCAAGCCGACCTCGCCACTGGCGGCCTGCTGTGCCGCGCGCAGCGCCTGCTCGGCATCGTCCACCGCCTTCTGCGCATGCGGCAGGAACACCCGTCCCACCTCCGACAATTCCACTCCGTGCGAGGTGCGCAAGAAGAGGGCACCGCCGATCTCTTCTTCCAGCGCCTTGATCTGCATCGACAGCGGCGGCTGGCCGATGCCGACCTTCTCGGCCGCACGCGTGAAGCTGCGCTGTTCGGCCACGGCCAGGAAATAGCGGAGGTGTCGGAGTTCCATGATGAGCGCGTGGTATCTGTTTTGTAGATGGCGTGGGCCAGTCCCATATATTGGACAATATAGCCGATTTCTTCCAGACTGCATTCCTCCCCAACCAGATGCCAGATGCGGCGTGTCCACCTGCCGACACGCCATGGCAAGGAAATCGCCATGCAGTCCCTCTCCGACCCGGCCGATACGACCACCACGGCCCGTCGCTCCGCCGCCACCATTGGCGCCAAGCCGGTCCCCGTCCAGGGTGCCACGCGCGGTTCGGCCGCCTATCAACGCATCGTGCTGGCGCTGTTCTGCTCGGGCTTCGCCACCTTCTCGCTGCTGTATTGCGTGCAGCCACTGCTACCGGCCTTCGCCCACGAATTCAATATCGGCGCGGCCAGCGCCTCGCTGGCGCTATCGGTGTCGACCGGTCTGCTGGCGCTGTCCATCCTGCTGGCCGGCATGGTCTCGGAACGCTATGGCCGCAAGGAACTGATGTTCGCCTCGCTGGCCACCGCCGCCTGCTGCAACCTGCTGGCCGGCGTGGCGCCCACCTGGCACCTGATCCTGGCCGCGCGCGCCCTGGAAGGCCTGGCCCTGGGTGGCGTGCCGGCCGTGGCCATGGCCTACCTGGCCGAGGAAATCGACGCCCGTGGCCTGGGTTTCGCCATGGGTCTCTATGTGGGCGGCAATGCCTTCGGCGGCATGATGGGGCGGGTGAGCATGAGCATGCTGGCAGAGTCCTACGGCTGGCGCACCGCGATGCTGCTCATCGGCGCGCTGGACCTGGTGCTGGCCGTGGTGTTCGTGATGCTGCTGCCGAAGTCACGCAACTTCGTGCGCAACGGCACCCTGCGACTGCGCGACCACCTGGCGCTGTGGCAGCGCCACCTCGGCCACGCACGGCTACCGTTGACCTTCGGCATCGCCGCGCTGAACATGGGCATCTTCGCCACCTCGTACAACTATGCGGGCTTTCGTTTGATGAGCCCGCCGTTCTCGCTCTCGGCCACCGTCACCGGCCTGATCTTCAGCGCCTACATCTTCGGCATCGTGTCTTCTTCCTGGGCCGGTGCGCTGGCCGACCGCTACGGTCGCGCGCCGCTGGTGGGGGCCGGCATCGCCATCTCCTGCGCCGGCCTGTTCCTCACCTGCACGCCGTGGCTGCCCCTGGTGATCACCGGCATCGTGCTGCTGACCATCGGCTTCTTCACCACGCACTCCGCCGCCAGCAGCTGGGTCGGCCGCATGGCCAAAGAGGGCAAGGGCCACGCCGCCTCGCTCTACCTGCTGGCCTATTACCTGGGCGGCAGCATCCTGGGATCGGCCGGTGGCTGGTTCTGGGAACACTCGGGCTGGAACGCCGTGGCCGCCTTCATGCTGCTGCAGGTCGCGACGGCGGCTTGGCTGGCGCGCCGGCTGTGGCAGCAGGGACGTAACTGACATCACGCGGACACGACAATGACGACAAGGCCGGCGCACACGCGCTAGCCGGCGGCAAATAAAATGCCCCGGCCGTGACCGGGGCATTCATTTCACAACACCACCAGGATCAGTGACTGTTGTCGGTCTTGGCGGCCGGTGAGGTGGCCAGAGCCTCGTTGCGCTGGGCGGTGGAATCCATCTTCTCCTGCTTCAGCTGGGCCTTGGCGGCCTTGCGGTCGGCCTTGTATTCCTGCTTGGCCGCCTTCTTCTGTTGCTTGTACTCGGCCTTGGCATCGGCGTCGGCCTGGCGCTTCTGCACGAAGGGATCCGCCGATGGCGTACCCGCCGTGGCCGCTGCCGGTGCGGTGGACTGGGCCATGGCGCTACCGGCCAGGGCGAGGAACAGGGACGGGATCAGGATATGACGTGCTTTCATTTTTCTACCTCCTTGCTGTCGTTTGCTGTGTTTGCTGTCACGGCAATGGCGAACGGGTTTCGCCTGTCCGAGCCACCACTATAGGCAGGCAAACGGTCGCGTCATGTCGGACAAGCGCTCATTCTGGGCTTCGCCGATGGCGCGACTTGCTGTGCGACGATGCCGACCATGGCAGGCGAGAACGCCCCGCAAGCAAGGCGGGGCAAGTGCTGGCTTGGCTTTTGCTCCACAATGGACCTGGTTTTCCTGCATCAACATCGACGCTCATCGCACACGACCTCATGGACACCCGCACCACGCCCTCCGACATCGCGCCCGACCTGCCGCTGGCAGCGCGCCTGTTCACCCAATTGCGCCAGGACAACGACGCCCTGCATGGCCCGGACACCGGCATCACCCGTGACACCTATGGCGCCGGCGAAGAACGCGCCCACGCCCTGATGGCCGGGACGGCCCGCGCACTGGGACTGGAAGTGCGTACCGATGCCGCCTGCAATCTCTACCTGACCCTGCCGGGCCGCGATCGCAGTGCGCCCGCAGTGATGACCGGCTCGCACCTGGATTCGGTGCCGCGCGGCGGCAACTACGATGGCGCCGCCGGCGTGGTCGCGGGCCTGGCCGTCCTGGCGGGGTGGGTGGCCGCAGGCCGGCAGCCGCAATGCGATGTCACCGTGATGGGAATACGTGCGGAAGAGAGCGCCTGGTTCCCGGTCTCCTATATCGGCAGCAAATCGGCCTTCGGCCTGTTGCCACCCGATGCGCTGGAGATCCTGCGCCTGGATACGCGCCGCAGCCTGCGCGCGCACCTGCAGGAATGGGGCGGTCGCGCCGAGGATCTCGCGGCCGGCCAGGCCCACCTGTCGGCGCCGGCCATCGCCTGCTTCCTCGAATTGCATATCGAGCAGGGCCCGGTACTGGTGGAAGCCGGCGAACCGCTGGGTGTGGTCACCGGCATCTGCGGCAGCCTGCGCTATCGCCACGCGCGCGTACTGGGCGAGTATGCGCATTCGGGCGCGACCCCGCGCAGCCATCGCCACGATGCCGTGGTCGCGCTGGCCGAAGTCATCACGCGCCTGCAACAGGATTGGGCGGACATGGAAGTCGCAGGTGAAGAGCTCACCCTGACCATCGGCCAGGTCTATACCGATGCGGCGCAGGCCGATATCAGCAAGGTCGCCGGGCTGGTCAGCTTCGGCGTCGATATCCGCTCACGCAGCACGGCCAGCCTGCAGCGCATGGAGGCACACCTGCTGGAAACGGTGCGCCGGGCCGAGGTGCGCCACGGCGTGCGCTTCGAACTGGGGGAGCGTACCGGCAGCCAGCCGGCGCAGATGGATGCCGGCCTGCAGGATGCGCTGGCCGATGCCATCGGCGCGATGCAGTTGCCGCATCGCCGCCTGCCCAGCGGCGCAGGCCATGACGCCGCGCTGTTTGCCAACCAGGGCATCGCCACGGCCATGCTGTTCGTGCGCAACGCCCATGGCAGCCACAACCCGGACGAGGCGATGGACCTGCTGGATTTCGGTGCCGGCACGCAGGTACTGGCACGGGTGATGGCGCAGCGCGCCGGACTGCGTTGACGCCTCGTCGAGACAGGGAGCGCTAGGCAGCGTTGCGCGCCGGCTGTTTGCCCGCCTCCAGGCTGCCTAGCCAGCCTTGCCAGAACTGCCGCGCCGCCGCCTCGAAATGGCGCCCGTATTGCTGGGCGTCGGCCCGCAGGCGTGTCACGCTGACGTTGCGGGTGTGCGCAATCTCGTGGGCATGGCCGACCAGCCATTGCTCGACCGTGCGCACATCGACCTCGGGATGGAATTGCAGCGCCAGGCAATGCCGGCCCCAGGCGAAGGCCTGGTTGGGATAGCGCGCGGATGAAGCCAGATGGCGCGCGCCCCGTGGCAGGTCGAAGGTATCGCCATGCCAGTGCAGCACGCGTGTGTGCGGATCCACCAGTGGCCGCAACCAGGGTAGCTCATCGAGGTGTTCACCGGCCTGCAGGCTGTCCCAGCCGATCTCCTTGCCGCAACTGCCGGGATAGACCCGCGCATGCAGGGCTGCCGCCATCAGTTGCGCCCCCAGGCAGATACCCAGCGTGGGCAGGTCTTCCAGCATGCGCGCACGCAACCAGGCAATCTCGGCGCGCAGCCAGGGATAGGCATCGGTGTCATACACCGCGATCGGGCCACCCAGCACGATGACCAGGTCGGCATCCAGCGGCGAGATATCGGCGAAGGCATCCACGCCCGCCTCGAAATAGCGGATCTGGTAGCCGTTCCTGGTCAGCAGCGGGGCCAGCTGACCCAGGTCTTCGGAGGCCACGTGGCGCAGCGCGAGGGCGGTCTTCATGCAGGGATCATCCATGGGGAGGGACGGGCGCGGGATGCGCCGGTCGTGTTTGACGCTATCTGATTCGCTATATCTTATCGTATACAACGATGTATCGAATGGCTTTATCAAATCCATTGAACAAGTTATTGTCATTTTGTATCAAGGCGATAGGTATTGCCTTGATGCGCCGCAAAACAACACTTGCCGCTGCTGATCAAGGATCAGCATTCAAATTTAATTAATCCTTGTTTTTCAATTACTTAAAGAACAAATCACCGCTCTTTCCTTGCATTCTCCTCGGCCATCCCCATGTGCAATTGCAGTGTCAAAAATCCAATTCTGGTACGAAAAAACTGATTGTTCTGGATTCTGGAATGATGTATTCCGGTTTGGATCCTTTTTCTTGACGCCGTCAATCCTTAAACTTGGTTTCACGATGACAGCACACAGCGACTGATCCAACACAGATGGAACGGGCTGAAGTGCACATCTTCCCTCTCACAAGGAAAAGATCATGAACACCAAGAACATTGCCAAGAACCTGCTCGCAGGCCTGTTGCTCACCAGCGCCGTGGGCGCCGCCATGGCCGAAGCACCGTATCCTCCCGAAACCAAGATCGTCTCGACCAAGACCCGCGCCCAGGTGGTTGCCGAGCTCAAGCAAGCCCGCGCCAACGGCGACATCCTGGTCACCGACCAATATCCGGCCGACAAGCCTTTCGTCTCCACCAAGACCCGTGCCGATGTGCGCGCCGAACTGCAACAAGCCCGCGCCAATGGCGAAATGATCGTGACCGACCAGTATCCGGTGGACAAGCCCTTCCACTCCACCCTGACCCGTCAGCAAGTGCAAGACCAGCTCCAGCAAGCCCGTGACAACGGCACCGCCGTCAGCAACGCCAACGGCCGCGCCCTGTAATCTGCCTTACCACGACACCCGGCGCTACCCGCGCCTCGTGTCATCCGCGCCGGTGATCCCGGTGCGCCAGTCTCCCCCCAGGCGGGCCCACGAAAGCGACAGTCTCTCCCCTCGGTCGCCGCTAGTGTGGTCCGCCTGACTTCTTTGCGCCGTGTTCACGGCATCGTCCCTCCCGTCACCGTCTCGCGCCCACCCTCGCGCTCCATCACCTGTGCCCGCAGCTGCGGCAGCGCATGGGGATACTCGCGCGCGATGAAGGCGATCATGTGCTCGCGGATCAGGCAACGCAGGTCGAAGGCGCTGCCCGAATCGCGCGCCGACACCAGCAGGCGCAATTGCATCGTGCGTTCGCTGGTATCGGTGACGTGCATGACGCAGACCCGTCCATCCCACAGCGGCTGGGTCTTGCAGAGGCGCTCGAACTCGGCACGCACCGCCTGCGCCGGCACCGAGAAATCCAGCCACAGGAACACCGTGCCCAGGATGGTGGAGGAGGTGTGGGTCCAGTTCTCGAAGGGATTTTCGATGAACCACTGCAGCGGCACGATCATGCGCCGCTCATCCCAGATCCTGACCACCACGAAGGTGCCGGTGATTTCTTCCACGCGTCCCCATTCGCCCTTGACGATCAATACATCATCGATGCGGATCGGTTGCGAAAACGCAATCTGCAGGCCCGCGAAGAAATTGCCCAGCACCGGCTTGGCAGCAATACCGGCGACGATGCCGGCCACCCCCGCCGAGGCCAGCAGGCTGGCGCCGAACTGGCGCGCCCCCGGCAAGCTCAGCAGCACGAAGGACAAGCCCAGCAGGGCGATGAGGAAATAGGCGCTGCGCGACAGCACCCGCGTCTGCGTGAGGAGGCGACGCGCCTTGAGGTTGTCGGCCACATCGTAAGGATTGAGATTGACGATGGTGGTGTTGACGGATTTCACGCAACGCATCAGGAACCAGGTCAGCGCCAGGATCAGTGCAATCGAGCTCAGGTAGGAGGCGGTGGTCAGGCCCGGTGTGTTGTCGGGCGCGCCGGTCAGCACCAGGCGCAGCATGAACAGCATCACGCATAGCCGGCTGGCGTTGAAGGCCACCTGGGTGGCCGTGACGGTAAAGGCATGGCCGCGCGCCAGCCGGCGCACCAGCAAGATGCCGATGCGATGCAGGATCACCGCCAGCACCATCGCCACCAGTGCTGCAGCGCAGACGATCAGTGCGGAGCGCAAGGGCCCCTCGTTGATGTTGTAGAGAAAATCCAGGTTCATGCGCGCCCTTTCCGGTCCGGGATGGTCGAAGCTGGTGCCAGCAGGGCGGGCACCAACGGTTTCCGGTTCGAACAGGGCAGGCGGATTTTGTTTCCGCCCTGTGGATAACTTACCTGGCCTGGACCGCCGCCAGGGTTGCCACCAGCAGGCAGGCGGTTTCCACCGCAGCCGCCTGGGCCAGATGTACCGGCGCCGGGCGGCGACGCGGCAAGTCCTGCAGGGCGGCCAGGTCATGCGCCTCCAGCGCCTGAGCCAGCCCGCGCAACCAGTCGAGCAGGCCGGGCGAGGGCGCTTGCGGATGCGCCCACAGATGGCTGGCCGCTGCCGCCAGCCGGCGCGACAGCGCCACCGCCGTGCGGCCCGCGCCCTGGTCGCGCTCGGCCCAGCCGCGCTCACGGGCCATGCGTTGCAACAACAGCCCGACCTCGACATTGGCCACGCAGGCGTCGCGCCGATGGGCGTGCATGCGCTGCATCTGCTGCGGGTCGTGATCGGCGGCCACGGCGTCGACCAGGTAGGCCAGGTTGAGCTGGGCCATGCGCATCAGTTGCGCGCGCGCATCGGTCTGTTGCCGGCGTGGCCAGAACAGGTAGCTGGCCAGCACCGCCACCACCGCGCCGATGACGTTGTTGCCGGCGCGCAGCGCGGCATTGGACAACTGATGCGCCGGATCACCGGCCACATCGGCCACCAGCACGAACACCGGCGTGAGGAAGGTGGCATACAGACCATAACTGACCGGGCGCAGGGCCATGGTCAACACCGTCAGCGGAAAGACCAGCACCGCCAGCGCCAGCGGCGAATGCACCACCAGGCAGACCGCCAGCGCCAGCACGCCCCCCACCACACTACCCACGGCGCGCTCCATGCTGCGCGACCAGCTGTCGGAGATGCTGGGCTGCATCACCAGCATGGTGGCCATGGTGGCCCAGTAGCCGAAGGGCAATTCCAGCAGATGCACGATCAGGTAGGTCGCGCCCGCCGCCGCCGCGCAACGCCAGGCGTGGTGCCACTCGGCCGATCCGGCGTGGGCATGCGAGGCGGCCTTGCGCCACAGGGCGCGCACGCGATGGGTGACGGCCGCCAGGCCACGGCGTTGCAGTGCCGCTTCGCGGGCGGCCTGCTTCAGGTCGGCCGGGTCCACGCTGGCGGCCACCGCCAGCGGTGTCTCGACCTGCTGCAGCATGCGGCCCGCACCACGGGGCAGGCGCGCCACCAGCTGGCGCAGGCGCAACATGATGCGCGCATCCTCGTCGGCGGCGATGGCATCGCCCTGGCTCATGGTCCTCTGCATGGCCTGCAACTGGCGCGCGATGGCGGCCAGCACGCGGGCGGTGCGCCGGCGTGCGTGCGGCTCCTGGTAGTGCGTCAGCTGCAGGTCGGCCAGGACCGTGATGCCGTCCAGCAGGTCGCCGGCCCGCGCCAGGCGCACCAGCAGGTTTTCATACAGGCGACGTGATTCGGTGCGCTCGACGGCGACCGCCTCCAGGGCGCGATGTGCAGCGGCGATGTCGAAGCGCGCATGACGACGCGTGTGCGCGGCCAGCTCGGCGGCATGCACAGCGTAGGCCACATCGTCGAGGTCGGTGGCCGCAGCGATGGACGCCAGCTCGGCCAGGGTGCCATAGACCCGTGCCACCGCCTGGCGCGCTGGCGCGAACGGGTGGATGCGCCAGACCGTCAGGCTCAGCAGCAGCGCCCACAGGCAACCGCCGACATAGATCAGCACATGGCTTTGCGAAATCGGCCACAACACCACCGGGGCATCGGCCATGATGGCCGAGACGCCCGCGGCCAGCATCAGCACCAGGCCGGCGGCGGCGCCATAGATGCGCGAATAGCCGGCCACGCCGGCACAGGCCATGATGGCCAGCAAACCCGCTTCCACGCTCAGTCCGGCGGCGCTGGCCGCGACCATGCCGCCCACGGTGGAGGCCAGTGCGAAGCCGCCCATCGATGCCAGCCGGGCGCGGTTGGAACCGGCGCTATCAGCCAGGCTGGTCAGGAAGGCGCCAATGGCCGCCCAGGAGAACAGCGGATTGCCCAGCCACTCGCCCAGCAGCAGCATGGCGCTGGCGCCACAGGCCGCGCGCAAGCCTTCGGACAAGTTGGTATGGCGCAGCGGGAACTGGGCGCGCCAGCGCTCCACGCGGGTGCGGCAGCGGCGGCAGCCGGTGAGCAGGAGGAAACGGAACAGCGAAAAACGCGACGACAATAGCGGCGGCATCATGACAGCGTAGGCGGCTCGGGCAGCAGGGGAGGCAGGCAAGACAGGAAAGGAGTGCCGACACCCGCGTACTCATGCTCGCGACGACGTCATTCCGGTTCCGCCTTCACGGAGGAGGGGGGGGCGGCAGGTATCGGCAAGCACCAGTATAGGAAGCCAGCGGCATGCACGGTATGACTAAAGTTCCGCTTTTGCATTCCATATTGGAATGCTATCGGCCTGGCATCCTCAGGCTGTCTTCGGCGTCCTGCCGGCCACTTTGCCACCGGCGAAGAGCTCGCTGCTCAAGGCCATCCAGGCCCTGGCCGCATGGGAGAGATAGCCGCCCCGCGTCACATAGGCGACCTGCCACTGCACCTCGGGCTCCACCAGCCGCACCGCCTGCAACTGGTCGGTGGCCAGGCGATGGATGAAGGGCTCGGGCAGCAGGGCTGCGCCCATCCCGGCCAGGGCCATGGCCACCAGCCAGTCCCACTGGGCGCTCTGGGCGACGATCTCGGGGTGGATGCCATGCTCGCGGAAGACCCCACGCAGGCTGCGGGTGAGGCCGAATTCGTTGTTGAGCATCACCAGCGGCATGCCGTCGAGCTGGGCGCAGCGCAGCGTGGCGCGGTTCTTCTGGAAGCTGCCGGCCTGCGCCACCACCCACATCGGGTAGCGCGCCACTGGCAGGGTCTGCAATTCCAGCTCGGGGTCGGCCGGCAGCACCGTCATGCCGATCTCCAGTTCACCGCTGGCCACGCGCTGCTCGATCTGCGGGCCGGTGTCTTCCTTGAGCACGATGGCGATGTCCGGGTGGCGCTGGCGGAAGGCCTTCAGCACCGGCGTGCAGAGGATGTTGATCATCGGCGGGATGCCGATCTCCAGGCGGCCCTGGCGCAGGGCCTTGGTGTCGCGCACCTCGGCGTCCAGCCGCTGCATCGACGCCAGGATCTGCTGGCCCTGTTCATACACCACGCGGCCGGTGTCGGTCAGCTGCAGGCGCCGACCGTCGCGGATCAGCAGCGGTGCCTCAACCTCGTCCTCCAGCTGGCGCACCATCTTGCTGACCGTGGACTGGGTCACGTGCAAGGCATCGGCGGCGCGGCTGAAACTGTTCAGGCGCACCGTTTCGGTGAAGTAGCGCAGGGCGCGGATATCCATGGCGACGGCTTTCGGAAGGGCAGGGCGATCCAGTCGCTTTATGACTGGAAGGAGAGAATTTTAATCATACAGCGCATAGTAGCCGGCTTCTATACTGGTTCCAAACAAGAATGCAGGAAGTCCGTCGTGGACGCGCTGCTCACCTTCCCAAGAGAACCCGAGCAGGAGCACACATGGATAGCCAACGCATCCGCCAGCCAGCCTTGGCCGGCAAAGTCATGTCGGCCGCACAGGCCGCGACATTCTTTCACAACGGCATGACCATCGGCTTGAGCGGCTTTACCCGCGCAGGCGATGCCAAGGCCATGCCACGCGCATTGGCCGATCGCGCAGCCCACGAGGACCTGCGCCTGACCGTCATCACCGGCGCTTCGCTGGGCAATGGCAGTGACGGCCTGATGGCCGAAGCCGGCCTGCTGGCGCGCCGCCTGCCGTTCCAGGTCGATCCCACGCTGCGCAAGAAGATCAATGCGGGCGAGGTGATGTTCATCGACCAGCACCTCTCCGAGACCGCCGAGCAGCTGCGCAGCGGCACGCCTTCGCGCATCGACATCGCCGTCATCGAAGCGGCGGCCATCACCGAAGAGGGCATCGTGCCTACCATGTCGGTGGGCAATTCGGCCAGCTTCGTGGAACAGGCCCGCCAGATCATCATCGAGCTCAACACCAGCGTGCCGCTGGCACTGGAAGGCCTGCACGACATCTACCTGCCCGCCGCCCGCCCGGAACGCCAGCCCATCCCGCTGACGGCCGTGCAGGACCGCATCGGCAGCACCACCATCCCCTTCGATCCGGCCAAGGTGGTCGGCATCGTGATCACCGAAACGCCCGACAGCCCCTCGTCGGTACTGCCGCCGGATGCCGAGACCAAGGCCATCGCCGGCCATGTGATCCACTTCCTCGAATGCGAAGTCGAGGCCGGTCGCCTGCCGCATACGCTGGCGCCGCTGCAGGCCGGTATCGGCACCATCGCCAACGCCGTGCTGCACGGCCTGGTCGATTCGCCGTTCCGCAACCTGGTGATGTATTCGGAAGTGTTGCAGGACAGCGCCATCGAGCTGCTTGATTCGGGCCAGCTGGCCTTTGCCTCGGCCTCCTCGATCACGCTCTCGCAAGACAAGTACGCGCACTTCCTGGCCAATATCGACCGTTATCGCGACAAGCTGGTACTGCGTCCGCAAGAGATCAGCAACCATCCTGAACTGGTGCGCCGGCTGGGCATCATCGGGCTGAACACGGCACTGGAATTCGATATCTACGGCAACGTCAACTCCACCCACGTGGGCGGCACGCACATGATGAACGGCATCGGCGGCTCGGGCGACTTCGCGCGCAACGGCCAGATCTCGATCTTCGTGTCCAAGTCGGTAGCCAAGGACGGCGCCGTCTCCAGCGTGGTGCCCATGGTCTCGCATGTGGACCACAGCGAGCACGACGTCGATGTGCTGGTCACCGAATGGGGCCTGGCCGACCTGCGTGGCCTGGCACCGCGCGAGCGCGCCATCCAGGTCATCGAGCACTGCTGCCATCCCGACTACCGGCCGCAACTGCGCGACTACTTCGAGCGTGCTTGCCAGGCCGGCGGCCACACGCCGCACCTGCTGGGCGAGGCCTTCTCCTGGCACCAGCACTACGCCCAGCACAAGACCATGCGCCTGGGCTGAACCTAACGCTCCAGCGCGCCCCAGCCGACGGCCTTGTGGACGACGGCGGGCATGGCTTCCTTCATGGTGTCGATGAAATGGCGCAGGCGCGCCGGGTAGAAGCGCGCGTAGGGATACATCAACGACACCGGCAGCGGCGCCGGCTGCCATTGCGGCAGCAGTTGCACCAGCCGGCCTTCGGCCAGATCGTCCTGGAGCACCCAGGACGATCCCACCGCCACCCCCAGGCCCTCGATGGCGGCATTGCGCAGCGAATAGAGGCTGTCGGTCACCAGGCGCGGCCGGAAGCCGACATGACGCTGCTCGCCGCTTTCCTCATGGGTCAGCGTGACTTCACGCCGGTAGAAGGCGGGGATGGCGATCCACGGCAGTTCGGCCAGGTCAGCCGGATGGCGGGGCAGGGGTCGCCCTTGCAGCAAGGCCGGCGCCGCCACCGTCATGCGCGGCACCTCGGCCAGGTGGATCGCCACCACCGACGGATCATGCACCTCACCCACCTGGATGGCGCAATCGATACCCTGGCTGATGAAGTCGGCGGCACGGTCATGCAACAACCACTCCACCGTGATGCGCGGATGACGGCGCATGAACTGGGTCAGCGGCCCGATCAGCTGCTTCTGCCCGAAGGCATGCGGCACCACCACCCGCAAGCTCCCCTCGGCATGCTGGCGCGCGCCACGCAGCTCGCTCTCCAGCTCGTCCCAGCCGGCCAGCAGATCCTTGGCCCGCTCATAACAACGCTCGCCATCCTCGGTCATCTTCATCGCGTGGGTGGAGCGTTGTAGCAGGCGCACACCCAGCGAACGCTCCAGGGTCTGCAGGCGGCGGCTGATGGTGGGCTGGGTGGTCCCCAGTTGCGCAGCTGCCGCCGAGAGACTGCCGGCCTCGACGATGCGCACGAAGGTCTGCATGAGCTCGATGCGGTCGGTCAGGCCGGGGGCCGCAAAGGCGGAAGCGGGAGCGGGGGAGGGCTTGGTCATACGGCTAACGTATATCAATTCTGCCCGTCACGCTACTACCGTATGCGAGCAGGGCGCGAGAGAATCCGTTCCAACGCTGGCAGAGAGGGATTTCCCGGGCCGGCAATGATACAACCCGAACGGAGTCTCCACCATGAACACCATTCCCAAGACGCATACAAGCGGGGCCGGGGCCGGTACCGCAGCCGCCCATTCCCCGGCACACGGCCAGGCCCATGGCCTGTCGGGCTCGCTGATCCTGCTGCTGGCCACCGGCGCCGGGCTGGCCGTGGCGTCCCTGTATTACTCCCAGCCGATGCTGGGCGTGCTGGCCGACGACATCGGCGCTTCAGAGCGCACCGTGGGCATGGTACCGATGGCGACCCAGCTCGGTTATGCATTGGGCATCCTGCTGCTAGCCCCCCTGGGCGACCGCTATGACCGCCGCCGCATCATCCTCATCAAGGCGGCCATCCTGACCGCCGCGCTGCTGCTGGCCGGCGCTGCCTCGGGCGTGGGCGCCTTGCTGGGGGCCAGCCTGGCCATCGGCCTGACGGCCACGCTGGCGCAGGATATCGTCCCGGCCGCCGCCAGCCTGGCGCCGGAGCAGCATCGCGGCCGCATCGTCGGCACCGTCATGACCGGGCTCTTGCTGGGCATCCTGCTCTCGCGGGTGGTGGCCGGTTTCGTGGCCGAGCATTTCGGCTGGCGCGCCATGTTCGTGGCGGCCTCGGCCAGCATCGCCGTCATCGGCGTGGCGGCCTGGCGCGGATTGCCGCGTTTCCATCCGACCACGCATCTGTCGTATGGCGCGCTGCTGGGCTCGCTGCGTACCCTGTTCAACAAGCATGGCGCCTTGCGTCGTGCCGCACTGGCCCAGGGCTTGCTGGCAATCGGCTTCTCGGCCTTCTGGTCGACGCTGGCGGTGATGTTGCATGGCGCGCCCTTCCACCTCGGTAGTGCCGCTGCCGGCGCCTTTGGCCTAGCCGGTGCGGCCGGCGCCCTGGCCGCCCCCCTGGCCGGTCGCATCGCCGACCGCAAGGGTCCGGAGCTGGTGACCCGCCTGGGGGTGGGCCTGGCCACGCTGTCCTTCGCCGCCATGGCACTGTCGCCCTGGTTCTCGACCCAAGGGCAGCTGGTCTTGCTGGCGCTGGCCGCGATCGGCTTCGACCTCGGTGTGCAGGCCACCCTGGTGGCGCACCAGACCATCGTCTACGGCATCGAGCCGGGTGCCCGTAGCCGCCTCAATGCGGTGCTGTTCGTGGGGATGTTCATCGGCATGGCCGCCGGTGCGGCGCTGGGCAGCCTGGCACTGGCGCAATGGGGCTGGATCGCAGTGGTCGCCCTGGCGACGGCCAGCTCGGCCCTGGCGCTGGTGGTGCGGATGTGGCCGGGTGAGGCGAAGGCACGGTAAGCCGAAGTAACGGGTAGCGCAGGAATCCCTGTCCCGGCTTGCCGGGACCGTTTTTTTTATTCACATCTACGTCGACGAATAACCCTGTTGCTTATGCCGTCAAATGACAATGATTCTCATCTATAATCAGGGCACCCCGTCGCGTATCCGTCACCGGCGGGTTCGCAAGGGAGACCCCGATGGACCACAACACCGCCACCCCGCCTGAGCCCACCCAGGCCGAATACCTTACCCTGCTGCGCCACCTGGCGTCGGTGCAACAACGTTGCAGCGCAATGATTGCAGAACAGGCGCAGGAAATCGCCCGACTGCGCGGCCAGACCATGCAGTTGCGCGCCCAGGTGATCGCCCGCGACAGCGCGCTGGCCTGGGCGCTGGCCGACCGCGCCGCGCTGGAAGAAGCGGCCCCCGACCTGGCCCCGCGCGCCAGCCTGACCCGCAAGGTCAGGGAATTGCATGGCAAGCTGCAAGACCTGATGCGCGAAAAGATGCAGCCCGCGCTGGTCGCCAGCGCGCCCCCCAGCCAAGCGGCCGCCGCCGAACCCGAACTCTCCGACCTGGAAGCCAGCGTGGCCGCCGCCGACCTGGTGATCTGCCAGACCGGTTGCCTCAGCCACGGCGCCTACTGGCGCGTGCAGGACCAGTGCAAGCGCAGCGGCAAGACCTGCATGCTGGTGGAGCAGCCGGCCCGGTTCCGGGTCATGCGCATCCACCAGGTCAGCCAGGCCGTGATGCTGGATGCGGACGATTGAGGCGCGGGTCGCATCAGCATATTAGTAATGGTAATCACTATCATTTATACTGGAGGTTTTGCCGGGGCTGCTTGCCAGCCTGCCAACCTGTCCAGGGATGTGTATTCCCATGTCTATCGAAGCCCTCTATTGCGACCACCATTCCTGGCTCAAGGGATGGCTGCAGCGTCGTCTCGGCAATAGCGAGCAGGCAGCCGACCTGGCGCAGGACACCTTCCTGCGGCTGCTGGGCAGCGAGCGCATCCCCAGCGTGATCCACGAACCGCGCGCCTACCTGACCACGGTGGCGCAGCGACTGGTGGCCAACCTGTGGCGGCGCGAGAAACTGGAACAGGCCTACCTGGACGCGCTGGCCCAGGCCCCGGTGGCGATGGCCCCCTCACCCCAGGAGCAGGCCATCCTGCTGGAAACCCTGCTGGAACTGGACCAGTTGCTGGACCAGTTGCCCACCCTGGTGCGGCGCGCCTTCCTGCTCTCGCAGCTCGACGGCCTGACCCATGCGCAGGTGGCGGCGGCCCTGGGCATCTCCATCCCCACGGTGAAACGCTACCTGGTCAAGGCCTTGCAGCGCTGCTATTTCGCCGATGTGTCCTTCACCGGCTGAACCCCGGTGACCGATTCTTCCTGGTACCAGCACACCCCCGAGGCCGCCAGCGTGCCGCCGGTGGTGGCCGAGCGCGCGCTGGAATGGCTGGTCGAGCTGCAAACCCCGTCCCTGCCACCGGCCACCCTCGCCGCCTGGCAAGCCTGGCGCGCCGCCCATCCCGACCACGAGCGCGCCTGGCAGCGCATCGAATCGGTAAGCGGTCGCCTGCAGGTGCTGGCCTCGCCGGTCAGCGCCGCGATCGCCCAGGCCACGCTGACACCGCGCCACTCCCCCCGGCGCCGGCAAGCCATCAAGGCGCTGGCCGTGCTGGTCTTCGGTGGTGGTGCGGCCTGGGGCGTCAGTCACAGCGAGCCATGGCGGGCCTGGAACGCCGACCTGCGCACCGCCACCGGCGAGCGTCGCACGCTGGTGCTGGAGGATGGCACGCAACTGCTCATCAATACCGGCAGCGCGCTCGACCTGCTCTTCGATACGCAGCAACGCCGCATCCGCCTGATCGCAGGTGAAATCCTCGCCACCACCGGCCATGTCGGCGGCAGTCGCCCCTTCCTGGTGGAGACCGCCGAAGGCGTAGCCCATGCGCTCGGTACGCGCTATCGGGTGCGCCAGCGGGAGGGGCAGACCGAGGTCAGCGTCTTCGACGGTGCGGTGCGCCTGGTGCCGCGCAACCCGCTCGCCAGCGCGCTGGTGCTGCAGGCCGGCCAGCAAGCCCGCTTCAGCGCCGATGCAGTGGGCGTGGTGACAGCGGCCGACCAGGCCGCCACCGCCTGGGCCGATGGCGTCATCGTGGCCCATGGCCTGCAGCTGCAGGACTTCCTCGATGAGCTGGGACGCTACACGGTCGACAGCCTGTCCTGCGACCCGGCGGCGGCCGGCCTGCGGGTCTCGGGGTCCTTCCCGCTGGCCGATACCGGTGTCGTGATGGACAGCCTGGCGCTCACGCTGGGCCTGGGCGTGGAACGCCGTCAGCGCCTCTGGGGCGCGCGCCATGTGCGGCTGGTCATGGCACAGGCGAAGTGAGCTCTTTTTTACGTTCGCGTGTCATGCATCAGAGGAGCTTGCTTTCCTGATCTCCTTCCAACCGGCCCGACCCTGATGCCATGACCTCCGCCAGTACCGACCGATCTCGCCAGTGCCAGCCAGCGGCATGGCTGCCGGCGATATCGCTGGCATGGCTGCTGGCCTGCAGCCCACCCGCCTGGGCGCAGGCGCGGCACCACTATGCGCTCCCTCCGGGAACGCTGGAAGAAGTGCTGGGCCGCTTCGGCCAGCAGGCCGGCATCCTGCTCTCGTTCCGTCCCGAACTCACCGCCGGCCTGCACAGCGCCGGGCTGCAGGGTGACTACGAAAGCGCCGACGGCCTGGCCGCGCTGCTGGCCGGCAGCGGCCTGGCAGCGCGACGCCAGCCCAATGGCAGCTACCTGCTGGTGCGCACCGCGACCGCTGCCGGCGCTGTGCCATTACCCGCCGTCACGATCAGCGCCACGGCCACCGACACCTCAGCCTACGCCGGTGGCTACCTGGCCAAGGGGGGAGGGCTGGGCATCCTCGGCAGTGCCGGGGTGATGGAGATCCCCTTTGCCACGCTCAACTACACGGCCGAGCTGCTGCAAGACCAGCAGGCCCGCAGCGTCGCCGACGTGGTGCTCAACGATGCCTCGATCCGCATGCTGACCGCCACCGGCGGCTTCGGCGAGACCTACCAGATCCGTGGCTATGGCTTGACCAGCGGCGACGTCGGCGTCAACGGCCTGTTCGGCCTGGCCTCGGGCAGCCGCATGCCGGCTGCCATGATCGAGCGGGTGGAAGTGCTCAAGGGGCCGGGCACGCTGCTCAACGGCATCAATCCAGGCGGCAGCATCGGTGGCAGCATCAACCTGGTCACCAAGCGCGCGGGGGACGAGCCCCTGACGCGCCTCACCGCGCTCTACCAGAGCCGCCGCCAGCCGGGCGTGCAGGCCGACCTGGGGCGGCGCTTCGGCGAGGACGAGGCCTGGGGCATCCGTGTCAATGGCGTCGTACGCGATGGCGAGGCCAGCATCGCCGGTGGCCACCAGCAGCTGGGCGCCGGCGCACTGGCGCTGGACTATCGGGGACGCGGCCTGCGCTGGTCGCTGGACGCCTATCACCAGCGCGAAGACAGCGACAACTTCCGCCCGCAGGTCGGCTTCCTGCCGGGGGTGACGGCGCTGCCCTCGCCACCGTCGGGCGATGCCGACTTCTTCCCCGACAATCGCCTGCACCTGCAGGACGACGCCCTCCTCACGCGGCTGGAACTTGACCTCAGCGCGGGGCTCAGCGCCTATGCCGCCATCGGCTACCGGCACGGCGCCACGCAACAGAACCTGCCCACCGGCTCGGTCGATGCCAACGGTGTCGGCCTGGTGCGCAACGCCTACTACGATACCGATACCCGCACCGTCACCGCCGACGCCGGCCTGCGCTGGCAGGTCAGTACCGGCGAGGTGCGCCATACCATCGCCGCCGGCGTGACGCGGCTGCAGCAGGAAGCCGCCAATGCCTACCTGACCTCGGCCACCACGGGCAGCTACAGCCTCTACACGCAAGCCGCGCTACCGGCCATCACCAGCACCCGCAGCGCGCCCCGCAAGGCCTACGAGATGGTGCTGGAGAGCCTCACCCTGACCGATACGCTCTCGCTGGCCGACGACCGCCTGCGCCTCTTTGCCGGCGCACGCCGGCAGTCGGTACGCTATGACAGCTACGACACCAGCAGCGGCGCGCAGGTCTCGACCTACGATGCCAGCGCGGTCTCGCCCTTGTGGGGCGTGGTGCTGCGTCCACGCAGCGGGCTTTCGCTCTACTTCAACTACACCGCCGGGCTCACGCGCGGCACCATCGTCCCCAGCGGCATGGTCAATGCCGGCCAGGTACTGGCACCGTATCGCTCGCGCCAGCTGGAGGGCGGCGTGAAGGCCGACTGGGGCCGGCTGATGAGTAGTCTCTCGCTCTTCCAGATCGACAACCCCAGCGCCATCATCAGGGTCCTGCCGGGGTCGCCGGCCAGCAGTTCCTATGGCTACGACGGCCAGCAGCGCAATCGCGGCGTGGAATGGTCGGTCTATGGGGAAATCGCGCGGGGCCTGCGCCTGCTGGGCAGTGCCACCTTCTACGACGCCCGCCTGCTGCGCACCGCCAATGGCAGCAACGACGGCCACACCGCCCCGGGCGTGCCGCAGCGCACCGCCAATCTCGGCACCGACTGGGAGACACCCTGGCTGGCCGGCCTGGCCTTCAATGCCCGCATGATCTACACGGCCCCGGTCTATTTCGATGCCGCCAACACCCTGCGGCTACCGGGCTGGACGCGCTGGGACCTGGGCGCGCGCTACCGCACGCAGATCGCCGGCAGGGCCGTGGTGTGGCGCGCCAATGTCGAGAACCTCTTCGACCACCGCGCCTGGCTGCTGGACAATCCCTACGTGACGGTGGCCGCACCGAGGACGGTGTTGTTGTCGGTACAGGTGGATTTCTGAGACACGGGCCTGCCGTTTTTTCCCTGCGGGAACATGCACGGCGACAGCCCCCAGTACCCTCACATCTTCTATAATCAAGGCCGGAGACAACCCATCGCCAGCAAGTTGCCAGTCAGTCATCGCGTCCATCCGACGCGGCGCGCGGCGACGATGCTGCGAACAACGCACGGTGAATGGCATGGCACTGTATTTCAAGAACAAGAGACAAAAGACTTTCCTGGGTGCGCCGGTGGGCTGGCCATTGATGTTCCTGATGGCCATCGACCTGTGCATCGCCGGCCTGATGTTCCTGTCGGATCACGACTGGAGCGGCCTGATCCTGCTGTATCCGCCGCTGGCCCTGGCCCTGGCCATGCTGGCCGATGCCCGCAAGGAAAAGGACGCCGCCCGGCAGGCCGAACGTCGCCAGCGCCGCTGATCCTCCCCGCTCCACCAGATTCCAGCAGACTCACTATGCCCCAGGTGACCGACCGGCCAGCCCTGCTGCTGGCCTCCCGCATTGCATTTTCCTATCCCGGCATGGCACTCTTCCATGACCTCACGCTGCGCATCACCGCCGGTGTGACGCTGGTGCGCGGCGGCGATGGCCGTGGCAAGACCACGCTGCTCAATATCCTGGGCGGCAGCCTTCCTGACGCCAGTGGCGCACTGGAACTGAATGGCGTGCGCCTGGACAGCGATGGCCCGGCCTATCGACGTGAGGTGTTCCATATCGATCCGCGCAGCGAAGCCTACGACCAGATGACGCCGCCGGATTTCTTCGAGGCTATGCGCGCGCGCTATCCGCGCTTCGACGCGCGCCTGCTGCCGGCGCTGACCGAGGGTCTGTCGCTCACGCCGCACCTGGAGAAGAAACTCTTCATGCTCTCCACCGGCAGCAAGCGCAAGGTCTACCTGGCCGCCGCCTTCGCCGCCCATGCCACGCTGACGCTGCTGGACGATCCCTACGCCAGCCTGGATCGCGCTTCCATCAACGTCGCGGCACGCACGCTCGATACGCATGCCGACGATGCGAAGCAGGCCTGGGTAGTGGCCATGTACGAGGCGCCAGACGACATCCGGCTGGCCGGGATGGTCGACCTCGGCGACTGAGTCGATCGAAGGAAGCCTGCTACCCGCGATGCCGCCAACTACCAGATCCGTCTACTCGTTCATGCAGCGTCTGATAGGCTGCCCAGAAATCTGCGTCTAGTCTGTTCCTGCCTGCATATCAGGCAGCCGTCCCTCTGGCACCAGGATAACCCGGCTGCCAATATGGGGCGCCTCTGCGTTTGCTGATTGCCGCAACAGAATTTCTCCCCCGGCCAACGATGACTTGCGCCCTTGTACCACCGTTATCCGGGATGCCAACTCCAACTGCAGGGGTGCATCGAGCGCCAGGATGCCCAGTGCCGCGCCACCGGTGGCGCTATCCTCTTCGCCTGCCAGTGAGGTTGTCCAGACCCGGAGCCTGATGCGATCCCGTGCCAAAGCGACAAAAGCGCAAATCGCGGTCAACGCATGTTCACGGCACCATTGATCAACCTTGGCCGACTGACATGCCAAGTTGTCCAGCTCTTCTTCATTGGACATCGGTAGATAAATCCGACGCCGGCCAACACCAGCCAGATAGGCAGGAGCATGCAGACAATCGACCTCAATCCCCAGGTCAGCAAGACTTTCCACAATCTCCATTGCAGCGGGGCTCGCGGGTTGCAATTCCGCTTGCAGCCACCATACCTGGGGGTCAGATTGATCTTGCTGAACCCGATAGGGACCATTGGCCGTTTCAAACTGGAAGGAGGTGTCTGACGGCTGCTGGAGCCACCGCACGGCTGCAGCGCCGAACAAGGTCTGGGTGCAGAACTTCAGTGATTCGACTGGAGAATACGACAGGAGACGCCAGACATCCCGGCCAGGCTCCGGCCACACGAACCCCGTATCCGCAAACCCCAATTGTGCTGCAATGGCCTGGTATTGATCCGCACCCTGCTGGGCGCTTACCACCAACATCCCGGTCAGACTGCCTGCTGCATCAGGTGAGGAAAAAACGCGTGTGACATGAAGTTTTGGAAGCATCTGGTATCTCCTGTTGATCGCCTTTGACTAGGATGGTATCAATCAACTGGAGCAGGTTGTCGATAGCCACATCTCGCTTGCTAACGCCCCGCACTCGACAACAACTCCGACAATACCGAACGCAACCAGCGATTACCCGGATCGTGATGATAGCGCTCGTGCCAATGCTGCTTGACCGCGTAGTCCGGCAGCGCGAAGGGCACCGGGAAGACCTTGAAGCGTCCGCGTCCCTCCAGCACCTCGGCCAGTCGTTCGGGGATGGTCACCAGCATGTCGGTCTGCTCCACCACGAAGGCAATGCCGAGGTAGTTGGGGACCCGCAGCGCGATGTTGTGGGTGATGCCCTGGCTGGCGATTTCCCGGGCCAGGATCAGGTGGCCGGTGCCTGAGGTCGTGACCACCGCATGCTCTTCGCGTTCGAACTGCTTCAGGCTCAAGCGGTTGCGGATGCGCGGGTGGTCGGCGCTGGCCACGCACACATAGCGCTGGCGGAACAGCGACTGCTGGTAGAAGCCAGCCTCCAGCTGCGGCATGAACCCCAGCGCCAGGTCGGCCTCGCCGGATTCGAGCAGGCGCGGCGTGTCGGTGGACAGTGGAACGATATCGATATGGATCCCCGGCGAGGTGCGGCGCAGGTGCGCCCACAGGCGCGGCAGCAGCACCAGCTGGCTGATGTCGGTCATGCTGATGCAGAAGGTGCGCTCGGCGGTGGTCGGATCGAAATCGCTGCGATAACCGAATACCTGCTCCAGCGAGGCCAGCGTACCGCTGACCTGTGGCTCCAGTTCGCGCGCCAGCGGCGTCGGTTCCATCACGTTGGCAATGCGCACGAAGAGCGGGTCATCGAAGTGCTCGCGCAGGCGCCCCAGGGCGATGCTCACGGCCGGCTGGCCCAGGCCCAGGTTGTCGGCAGCGCGGGTGACGCTGCGGGTCTTGTAGATCTCCTCGAAGACCTGCAGCAGGCGGATATCGGCGGTTTGCATGGTCATCCACACTATTCTTTATTCGAATGGAATCCATTAATACCATTGCATAGACCGAATGTCGATGCGGCGCGTACATTTTCGTCACAGAACAAAACCTGCCGCTTTCCCTCCGGGAAACCAGGCAGGAAATCACCTCACCTGGAGACGACACATGCTGCAACTGGGCACACTGGATGACCTGCCATCCGACTATCGCGACGCACTGACCCGAGAACACCTGGTACCGCTCTGGCCCAGCCTGCGCAACGTATTGCCGCCGGCCAAGCCGATACCCCGCACCCAGCCTGCTTGCTGGCGCTACCAGGCCGTGCGGCCGCTGTTGCTGCAGGCCGGTGAGCTCACCCCGATGGAGAAGGCCGAACGGCGCGTGCTGGTGCTGGCCAATCCCGGTCATGGCCTGGAGAAGATGCAGGCCAGCGCCGCCATCTACCTCGGCATGCAATTGCTGCTGCCCGGCGAATGGGCGCCTGCGCACCGCCATACCCCCAATGCGGTACGCATGATCGTCGAAGGCGAGGGCGCCTACACCACGGTGGAGGGCGAGAAATGCCCCATGCAACGCGGTGACCTGATCCTCACCCCCAGTGGCCTGTGGCACGAGCATGGGCACGATGGCCAGAACCCGGTGGTGTGGCTCGATGTGCTGGACCTGCCGCTGGTGCATTACCTGGACACCTCCTACGTCCAGGAAGGCCAGGCGCAAACGGTGGCTGCCGGTGGCAGCGAGCGCGGCTATCGCAGCGGCGGCGTGGTGCCGGCGCCGATGTTCGTGCGTACGCAGCAACGCTATCCGATGCTGCGCTATCCCTGGGCCGAGGTGCGCGCCAGCCTGCTGGCGCTGGCCGCGCGTTCGCAGGCCGAACAGGCCGTGCAGCTGGCCTACGTCAATCCGGAAAGCGGCGAGGATTGCCAGAACATCCTCGGCTATTCGGCGCTGATGCTGCGTCCCGGCGAGACCCTGCAACTGCCGGCACGCTCGCCAGCCATGGTCTTGCATGTGATCGAGGGCGCCGCCTCGGTGGCGGCGGCCGATGCCAGCTTCGCACTGGACCAGGCCGATACCTGCTGCGTGCCGGGCTATGTGACCGTGCGCCTGCGCAATGCCTCGGCCAGCGAAGCGGCGTTCCTCTTCGTGGCCGACGAAAGTCCGCTGCACCGCAAGCTGGGCCTGTACGAAGTGCGCCAGCAGGCCTGAGCGCCACCCCACATTCCGACATATCGCAGGCCAGCGCCTGCCGCTGCGCATGCACATGCGCAGGCAAGAAAGGAGACTTCCATGACCCCATCCCTCCCCATCATCGTCGCCGGTGGCGGCATCGGCGGCCTGGCCGCCGCCCTGGCGCTGGTGCGCCAGGGCTTTGCCGTGACCGTGCTGGAACAGGCTGCCGAGATCGGCGAGATCGGCGCCGGCATCCAGCTGGGACCCAATGCCTTCCATGCCTTCGACGCCCTGGGCATCGGCGAGAAGGCACGCGCCCGCGCCGTCTACACCGACGAGATGGTGATGCACGATGCCATCGATGGCCGCCTGGTCGGACGCATCCCCACCGGTGCTGCCTTCCGCGAACGCTTCGGCAATCCCTATGCGGTGATCCATCGTGTGGACGTGCATCTCTCGCTGCTGGAGGGGGCGCAGGAGACCGGACAGGTGAGCTTCCTGACCTCGACCCGGGTGCAGCACGTGGAACAGGATGAACATGGCGTGACCGTCTACGACCAGCATGGCCGCGCCCATCGCGGCCAGGCGCTGATCGGTGCCGATGGCACCAAGTCGGTGGTGCGTGCGCAATACGTCAACGACCCGGCGCGGGTGACCGGCCATGTGGTGTATCGGGCGGTGATCGACAAGCATGACTTTCCGGCCGACCTGCAATGGAATGCCGCCAGCATCTGGGTCGGTCCGAACTGCCACCTGGTGCATTACCCGTTACGCGGTGGCGAGCAGTACAACGTGGTGGTGACCTTCCACAGCCGCCAGCAGGAGCAGTGGGGCGTGACCGACGGCAGCGCCGAGGAAGTGCAGAGCTACTTCCAGGAAATCTGCCCGCAGGCGCGCCAGCTGATCGACCTGCCCAGGAGCTGGAAGCGCTGGGCCACCGCCGACCGCGAGCCGATCGGGCAATGGAGTTTCGGTCGCGTCACGCTGCTGGGCGATGCCGCCCATCCGACCACGCAGTACATGGCGCAGGGGGCCTGCATGGCGCTGGAGGATGCAGTGACGCTGGGCGAGGCCCTGCGCGTAAACGGCAACGACTTCCTGCGGGCCTTCGACCTGTACCAGCGTTCGCGGGTGGCGCGCACGGCGCGCATTGTCCTGTCCTCGCGCGAGATGGGGCGGATCTATCACGCCAAGGGAGTGGAACGGCTGGTGCGCAATGACCTGTGGAAGGGGCGCACGCCGGAGCGCTTCTATGACGCCATGGAATGGCTCTATGGCTGGAACGTGCAGCGCTGCCTGGCGCAGGACTGAGGACCCGATCATGCAACTCTACAACTTCTTTCGCAGCGGCACCTCGCATCGCCTGCGCATCGCCCTGGCACTCAAGGGCCTGCCCTACGACTACGTGGCCGTGGACCTGCGCCGCGAGGAACACCTGGGTGCCGCTTACCGCGCATGCCATCCGCAGGCCATGGTGCCGGCGCTGGTCGATGGCGAACAGACGCTGATCCAGTCACCGGCCATCCTGGAGTGGCTGGAGGAACGCTACCCGACGCCGCCCCTGTTGCCCGCCGATGCCGATGCACGGGCGCGTGTACGGGCCCTGGCGGCCATCGTCGGCTGCGACATCCATCCGGTCAACAACCGCCGCATCCTGCAATACCTGCGCCAGCACATGGGCTGCGATGAAGCAGGCATCCTGCGCTGGTGCCAGCAGTGGATAGGCGATGGCTTCGCCGCGCTGGAAACCCTGCTGGCACAGGATGGCCAACGCGGCCCGTTCTGCTTCGGCGGCCAGGTGAGCCTGGCCGATGTCTACCTCATCCCCCAGGTGGAAAGCGCACGGCGCTTCCAGCTCGACCTGGGGCCGTATCCGCACATCGTCGCCATCGACCAGGCCTGCAGCGTCCTGCCAGCCTTCCAGCGTGCCGCACCGGCGGTGCAGCCGGATGCGGCGGGCACGACCTGAGCATCCGCTTCATTCCCTTCAACTCACTCCACCAGGAAACGCTCCATGACCTATCTCTTCCCTCCCGCCGGCGTGGTCGGCTTGCCCGTGGCCGGCAGCCAGGCATTGTTCCCGGTACGCCGGGTCTATTGCGTGGGTCGCAACTACGCAGCCCATGCACGCGAGATGGGTTTCGACCCGGACCGCGAACCGCCTTTCTTCTTCTGCAAACCCAACGATGCGCACTCCATCGTGGCGGTCCCCGCAGGCGAAACGGTGACGCTGCCTTATCCGCCGCTGACCCAGGACTATCACCACGAAGTCGAGCTGGTGGTGGCCATCGGCAAGGCCGGCAAGGATATCGCGCCCGACCAGGCCGCCTCGCACATCGCCGCCTACGCCGTCGGCCTGGACATGACCCGCCGCGACCTGCAGATGACGATGCGCGAGATGGGCCGCCCCTGGGAGATCGGCAAGGCCTTCGACTATTCGGCCCCGGTGGGCGTGCTGCATCCGGTGGCCGCGACCGGCACGATCACGCGCGGTGAAGTCGGCCTTGAGGTCGATGGGGTGACGCGCCAGAAGAGTGATCTGACGCACCTGATCTGGTCGGTGGACGAGATCATCGCCAACCTGTCCACGCTGTTCGAGCTGCAGCCCGGCGACCTGATCTTCACCGGCACGCCCGAAGGCGTCGGCGCGGTACGTAGCGGCCAGACCCTGCACGCCCATATCGACGGCCTGACCCCGATCACGGTCAGGATCGCCTGATCCTCATCTGCTCACCACACATCTCGACGAAGCGGCGCCACGCAGCGCCGCTCATCCCTCATCCAACCGAGGAGACCTGCCATGCACGCCAGGCAAGACGTACAGCAATTCATCGACCAGCTTCCCTTCTCGCGGCTGCAGCGCCTGACGCTGTGGCTATGCTTTTTGGTAGTGACCGTCGATGGTTTCGACACGGCCGCCATCGGCTTCATCGCCCCCGCCATCCGCGCGGAGTGGCAACTCTCCGCCAGTGCGCTGGCACCGCTGTTCGGTGCCGGCCTGTTCGGCCTGATGGCCGGCGCGCTGGTATTCGGCCCGCTGGCCGACCGCCTCGGGCGCAAGACCATCCTGCTGTTCTCGGTCCTGTTCTTCGGCCTGGCCAGCCTGGCAGCGGCCTGGTCACCCAGCCTGGGGGCGCTGGTAGCCTGGCGCTTCCTGACCGGACTGGGACTGGGCGGGGCCATGCCTTGCGCCATCACCATGACCTCCGAGTACTGCCCCTCGGCACGGCGCTCCACGCTGGTGACGCTGATGTTCTGCGGCTTCACCATCGGCTCGGCCGTGGGCGGGCTGGTCTCGGCGCATCTGCTGGTGCAGTTCGGCTGGCGCGGGGTGCTGCTGGTGGGCGGCATCCTGCCCTTGCTGCTGGTGCCGGTGCTGGCATTGTGGCTACCGGAATCACTGCGCTTCCTGGTGAGCCGGCAGGCCTCCACGGCGCGCCTGCAGGCGCTGCTGCGCCGGCTGGCACCGGCCCTGACCGAACCACCCGAGTTGAGCGTGGGCGACCGGGTCGCCGGCACGCCCGTGCGCGCGCTCTTCAGCGGCCACTATGCGGTGGGGACGAGCTTGCTGTGGGTCAGCTTCTTCATGAGCCTGCTGATCATCTACCTGATCTCCAGCTGGCTGCCGACCCTGCTCACCCATGCGGGCGCGTCCATGAGCCGGGCCTCGCTGGTGACCTCGACCTTCCAGATCGGCGGCACCCTGGGCGCCATCGTGCTGGGACGGTTCATGGACCGTGCCGGCGCGCATCGCACGCTGTCGCTGGCCTATGTGCTGGGGGCGGTGTGCGTGGCCATGAGTGGCTTCGTCGGTGGCCAGCTGTGGCTGCTGGTGTTGGCGATCTTCGGCGTGGGGGTGTTCGTCAGTGGTTCACAGGTGGGCGCCAATGCACTGGCCGCGCAGTTCTATCCCACCCACAGCCGCGCCACTGGCGTGAGCTGGGCCAATGCCGCCGGACGTTGCGGCTCGGTGGTCGGTTCGCTGTGCGGCGGCTGGATGATGTCGATGGACCTGGGCATGGGCGTGATCCTGTCGATGCTGGCGGTACCGGCACTGGTCTCGGCGCTGGCCATCGCCTTGCTGGGACGGCGGCATGCGGCATGGATGCGTCAGCCGCTGTCTACCTGAGGCGCTGAACGCCGGACCCACGCTGGCCTGCGGCATTGCCGCAGGCCAAGACGGCATGCCGAGGCCCTGCACATCGGCGGGCGGCCCTGCTTGGTTTCCTCGTTGTTGTCTCCTATGCTGGAATGGCAGCCTGTCACACGGGCTGTTGTTTTTTATTGCTTTCCGGTTACGCCATGTGCCGGTTTGCCAACCAGCAATGCTGTGATAACAAGGGGAAAACCATGCAGCTTTCCAACGTCACGATCCGCGTTCGCCTGTGGCTGGGCTTCGGCCTGTTGATGGTACTGATGCTGGCGATGGCCGCCTCGGGCATCACCCGCCTGGGGCAATTGAACGGGCAGATGAAGGACGTCATCCATGACAAGTATCCCAAGACCGTCGTGGCCGGCGATATCGTCGACCAGGTCAACGTGGTGGCACGATCGGTGCGCAACATCCTGCTGCTCAAGAACGAGACACAGATCAAGAGCGAATACGATCGCATCGTCGGTGCCGACCGCGCCTTGCGCGAGGACATGACCCAGCTCGACAGCCTGCTGACCGACAGCGAGAGCAGGACGGCGCTGGCGTCGCTGGTCAAGGCCCAGGCGGCCTACGTCGACAAGCGCGACAAGGTCCTGGCCATGGTGCAGCAGGGTGGCAAGGCCGGTGCCATCGATGTGCTCATCGATGAAGTGCGGCCGGCGCAGAGCGCCTACATGAACGCCGCCGACGCCCTGATCAAGCTGCAACACAAGATGATGCAGAGCGCGGGCGACGAGGTGGAGGATAACTACGCCCATGCGCGCGCGCTCTTGACCGGCCTGGCCGTGGCCGGCCTGCTGGCGGCCGTGGCCATCGCCTGGATGATCACGCGCAGCATCACCGCGCCGCTGGACCGCGCGGTGCGCGTGGCCGAGACGGTGGCCGCAGGCGACCTGACCTCGGCCATCGACGACCGTGGTCGCGACGAGACCAGCATGCTCCTGCGCGCCCTGAAGAAGATGAACGAGCGGCTGCTGGAGATCGTCAGCCAGGTGCGCGTCTCCACCGACACCATCGCCACGGCCAGCAGCGAGATCGCCCGGGGCAACCTGGACCTGTCCTCGCGCACCGAGCAACAGGCGGCCTCGCTGGAAGAGACCGCCTCCTCGATGGAAGAACTGACAGCCACCGTGAAGCAGAACGCCACCCACGCCAGCGAAGCCAACACCCTGGCCGGCTCGGCCTCGGACGTGGCGCGCCAGGGTGGCACGGTGGTCAGCCAGGTGGTGCAGACCATGGGGGCCATCGATGCGTCGTCCAAGCGCATCGTGGATATCATCGGGGTCATCGATGGCATCGCCTTCCAGACCAATATCCTGGCGCTGAACGCCGCCGTGGAAGCGGCACGCGCGGGCGAGCAGGGGCGCGGCTTTGCGGTAGTGGCCTCGGAAGTGCGCGCACTAGCGCAGCGTTCGGCCACCGCCGCGCACGAGATCAAGGCCCTCATCGCCGACTCGGTGGCGCGGGTGGCCGATGGCAGCAAGCTGGTGGAGCAGGCCGGGCACACCATGCAGGAGGTGGTGGAAAGCGTGCAGCGGGTGGGGGCGGTGGTCAACGAGATCAGCGCAGCAGGGCAGGAGCAGAGCGCCGGCATCGAACAGGTCAACCTGGCCATCGTGCAGATGGACCAGGTGACGCAGCAGAATGCCGCGCTGGTGGAGCAGGCCGCCGCCGCCGCGCAATCCCTGCAGGACCAGGCGGCGCACCTGGCGCGGCTGGTCTCGGTGTTCAAGCTGGAGGGCGGGGCGCCGGAACTGCGGGTCATCGTGGCGCCGGTGGGGCGGGCATTGCAGTACGCCGGATGAGCTGATCACGCCAGGCCAGGCCGCCGCGCGCGCGGGAATCGATGCAAGGCTGGGAGGAAGGCTATGATATGCACGTACGCGTACCCCCGATGCAGGGGTCGCGACCAGAACATCCCACAGGAGACGCTACGTGAGCATAGACATCCAGCCCCGGACGGTGATCGGTTCCGCGCATTACCGCCAGGACGAAAAGACCGACTACCGGTGGAACATCCCCGAGTTCTTCAACATCGGTATCGAAGCCTGCGACAAGTGGGCCGATGGCAGCGCCCGGCCGGCCATCATCAGCGAAGAGGCCGACGGTACCATCACCACCTGGAGCTTCGACCAGCTGAAGTCGCTCAGCGACCAGTTTGCCAACGTCCTGGCCGAGGCCGGGGTGAAGCGGGGTGATCGCATCGGCATCTACCTCTCGCAACGCATCGAGACGGTGATCACCCACATCGCCGCCTACAAGCTGGGCGCCATCACGGTGCCGCTGTTCTACCTGTTCGGCCCCGACGCCATTGCCTATCGCCTGCACAACAGCGGCGCCACTGCGCTGGTGACCGATGGCAGCGGCATGGAAAAGGTCCACCTGGCTGGCGACTTGCCTGAGCTCAAGGTGATCTATTGCGTCGAACCCTCCGACATCGTGCTGCCCCAGACCACCGACTTCTGGGACCGCCTGAACGCCGCCCCCTCGCTCTACACGCCGCAGCCCACGCTGGCCGATGACCCGGCCATGATCATCTATACCTCCGGCACCACCGGCAAGGCCAAGGGCGCGCTGCATGCCCATCGCGTGCTGCTGGGCCATCTGCCGGGCGTGGAGGTGTCGCACGACAGTTTCCCCCAGCCCGGCGACCGCTTCTGGACCCCGGCCGACTGGGCCTGGATCGGTGGCCTGCTCGATGTGCTGCTGCCCTCGCTGTTCCATGGCGTGGCAGTGGTGGCCAGACGGCTGGAGAAGTTCGATGCCGAGGCGGTATTCGGGCTGCTGGCGCGGCATGGCATCCGCAACGTGTTCTTCCCGCCGACGGCGCTGAAGATGCTGCGCAGCACGCCTTCTCCGCGCGATCAATGGGATTTCAGCCTGCGCAGCGTGGCCAGCGGTGGCGAGACACTGGGGGATGATCTCATCGCCTGGGGTCACCAGGCGCTGGGCGTGACCATCAATGAATTCTATGGCCAGACCGAGTGCAACCTGGTGGTGTCCTCGTCCTCGCGGCTCTACCCCAGCGCCTCCGGCAGCATGGGGCGCGCGGTGCCGGGCCACGACGTGCAGATCGTCGATGACGATGGCCACAGGGTGGCACCGGGGACGGTGGGCAATATCGCCATCCGCTCGCCCGATCCGGTCATGTTCCTGCGCTACTGGCGCAACGAGGACGCCACGCGGGAAAAATTCGCCGGCGATTTCCTGCTCACCGGCGACCTGGGCAACATGGATGAGGGCGGCTATATCCGCTACCTGGGCCGCAATGACGACGTCATCACCAGTGCCGGTTATCGCATCGGGCCGGCGCCGATCGAGGAATGCATCATGCGCCATCCGGCCGTGCGCATCGCGGCGGTGGTGGGTATCGCCGACGAACTGCGTACCGAGGTGGTCAAGGCCTTCGTGGTGCTCAAGGAAGGGCATGCCGGTGATGCGGCGATGGTGGCGACGCTGCAACAGCATGTGCGCTCGCAATTGGCGGCGCATGAATATCCGCGCCTGATCGCCTTCGTCGAGGCATTGCCGACCACCGCCACCGGCAAGATCATGCGCAAGACGCTCAAGGAAATGGCCACCTGAAACCCCGGCAGCAGGGCCAGCGGCCCTGCCGTCTTTTCATGACGAGCCGCCCCTAGGCGGCTCGCATCGCATTTGCGGTCCTGATCAAGAATATCAAAGATATTCGATATTTTTCTGCGCAGTTTTCGAGGTAAATCTCGTCGAATGAACGAAGTTTTTCTCGACAAAATTCGATTAAACATTGGCAGATTCCGGGGTATAAATGTTTGTCACCGATAGTATGTGCCTTTCAAATTGTAGCTAATCGACCATCACCTCTAGCCGCCTGATCCTTGCGCTCATGAAAAAATCCGAGACTCCACCGAGCGCCCGCGTCACCTTTGGACAAAATGTCCGTAGAGTGCGCCGGCTGAAAGAGATGTCACAAGAAGAACTGGCCTTCCGGGCCGACATCAGTCGCACCTACCTGAGCGAGGTTGAACGCGGAGATCGCAATATCTCCGTGGACAACATGGAAGCCCTCGCCCAGGCCCTTGAAATGGAGTTGCCCGACCTGCTGCGTCATACGCTGCTGGCCTTGCCCAGTGACGAGCCGAGGTTACCCGACTAGATTGCCCGCCGGCTTGCCCGGACGACCCGGCCGCGCAAGGGAGGACGATGCGGCCGCCGGAGAGGGCAGGGGAAAGCGCAGGCTGAACACGGTATGCCCACCGGGCTGGCTGCGCACGCTGGCCTGGCCGCCATGCAGGCTCATGATGGAACGCACGATGGCCAGGCCCAGGCCGCTGGAACCGCTGGCGCTGCTGCGCGAGGGATCGGCGCGGTAGAAACGGTCGAAGATGCGTTCCTGCAACTCGGGGTGGATCCCGGTACCGGGATTGGCGACCTCGATGACGGTGGCGCCGTCGACCATGCTGGCGGTGAGTGTGATGACTCCGTCCTGCGGCGTATAGCGGATCGCATTGGCCACCAGGTTGCCCACGGCCCGCCGCAACAACATCATGTCGGCGTGGATGCGTCCGCTGCCCTGGATGGCGATGCGTACCCGGGCGTCATCGGCGATCCCCTCGAAGTAGTCGGCGATCTTGCCCAGTTCCTCCCTCACATCCAGCGCCTGGACCTGCAACACCACGTGCGCATTCTCCGCGCGCGCCAGGAAGAGCATGCTCTCCATCATCCGCGACAGCCGTTCGTACTCCTCGATATTGGAACTGAGCAGCGCCTGGTATTCCTCCACCGGGCGCGGCTTGCCCAGCGCCACCTGGGTCTGCACCATGAGGTTGTTGAGCGGCGTGCGCAAGTCATGGGCCAGGTCGGCGGAGAACTGGCTCAATTGCTGGAAGCTGCCGGAGAGGCGGTCCAGCATGCCGTTGAAGGATTCCACGATCTCGTGCAGCTCTTGCGGCGCAGCCTGGATATCGAGCCGGGTATCGAGCCGGTTGGCGGAAATGGCGCGTGTCTGCGAGGCCATCATGCGCAAGGGCTGCAGGCCGCTGCGCACGAACAGGAAGCTCAGCAGCGTCGCTAGCACCGTGCCGATGCTGGCGGCCACCCAGACGTCGGAGCGGTATTCGGAGAGCAGCATCATGCGGTCCGAGGACGTGCGTACCACCAGCACGATGGCCTGCTCCCCTGAACGCGTCACGGGCTTGCTGGCGATGTAGCGGGCATGCTGCTCACCCAGCTTCCACGACTGGATGCTGTCCCACTCGCGGATGGCGATCTTGCCCAGGTCGATACCCGGCGGGGCGCGTTCGGGATCATGGCTTTCCAGCAGCAGCGTGCCATCGACGCGGGCGATGCGCACCAGCAGCTGGTCGTGACCACTCAGGTTGTCCAGCACCAGGTGGCGCCGCGCCAGGATGTCTTCCAGCGAGGCTGAATCCTGGACCAGGTGATTGATGGAGCGGCACTTGCCGGCCAGCTCCTCGTCATCGCGCCGTTCCAGCTGCACATGCAGCGAATGGCACAGGTAGCTGCCAAACCCGGCGAAGGTGACGATGGCCAGCAGCGCGAACAGCACCACCAGCCGCAGGTTCATCGACGCGGGCGCATGCTGCTTCACGGCCTGGCCTCGAAGACGTAGCCCATGCCCCAGACGGTATGCAGCAGCTTCTTGTCGAAGCCGTCGTCGAGCTTGGCGCGCAGGCGCCGCACGGCGACATCGACCACGTTGGTATCGCTGTCGAAATTCATGTCCCACACCTGCGAGGCAATCTGCGGGCGCGAGAGCACCTCGCCGGGACGGCGGATCAGCATGTGCAGCAGCGCGAATTCCTTGGCGGTCAGGTCGATGCGCTGGCCGGCACGGCTGACCTTGCGGCGCACGACATCGAGCACCACATCGTCGTACTCGATCACATCGGCCTCGCGGCTGGGTCCGCGCCGCAACAGCGTGCGCACGCGCGCCAGCAGCTCGGTGAAGGCGAAGGGCTTGACCAGGTAGTCGTCGGCCCCCAGCTCCAGCCCCTTGACGCGGTCATCCACCTCGTCGCGGGCGGTCAGGAAGAGCACGGGCGTGTCGTGGGTGCGGCGTAGCTCGCGCAGGATGTCCCAGCCATTCATGCCGGGCAGCATCACATCCAGGATGATCAGCTTGTAATCCAGCGTGCGGGCATTGTGCAGGCCATCCACACCGGTCTGCACCCAGTCCACCACGAAGCCGGACTCGGTCAGGCCGCGACGCAGATAGTCGCCCGACTTGGGCTCGTCTTCTACCAACAAGATGTGCATGATCGGATTCCTGGCGGGCAAGCCAAGGCAAGGTAGAACAAGGCGACATTGTGAACCAGCGGGCAGGCCTATTCATTACAAATCTGTAATGACTGAGCAATCTTTCTGTGCGGACCCGCTGCCTAGAATGCATCCCAACGATACGCCAAACGCTGCAGCAGGCCAGCAGGAGCAGCAGGGCGGTCGACGGTGCCGGCTGCATTATCCCCTCTGTGGCCTGGTGTCTTGTGTATCACTTTCCCCCTTAAGGAGCATCCTCATGAAAACTTCGCAATTGATCCTCGGCACCCTGGTTGCCGCTTTCTCCCTGTCGGCCTTCGCCCAGTCCACCGTCCCCACCGAAGCCGCCCGCGACCAGGCCAACCTGAGCGCCCGCAACAACTACCCGGTCATCAAGTTCAGCAGCACCAAGACCCGCGCCGATGTCATGGCCGAACTGAAGGCCGCCCGCCTGGGCGAGCCGATGCAAGCCAGCGCGGCCAAGCCGTCGGTCAAGGACAGCAGCACCCAGGACCAGGCCTTTGACTCCTCCCTCTACAACGGGGCATAATCGGCGCCGACCGGCTGGTCTGACTCCAATCCAGCGGCTACCCGCCTTATCCGGCCGGTAGCCGTGTGATTTTTACAATGCGCGCTCTCATCCTCTTCCTGGCCTTGCTCTTGCCGCTGCAGCTCTCATGGGCGGCGATGGCGAGCTATTGCCAGGGGGAACGCAGCAGCGCGCCGGCCCATCCGGGCCATCATGAACACCCCGCAGCCCAGTCAGTGCAGACCGACAGCGACCACGCCAAGACCGGCGAGGCCGACAACGGCTGTTCCCTCTGCCAGTTCTCCTGCATGAAGTCGGTACAATGGTCGCGCCTGTCCATGGCTAACCATGGCGGCACATCGCTTGACGTTTTCTGCACCGGCACCCGCCATCCCGCCTCCCACATCGCCGACGGGCCCGACAAGCCCAACTGGCTGCTCGCCGCCTAAGTCGGCGAGAACGCACACGCTTTCCCTGCTCTCGCCGGATTCCCCTCATCTTCACTGGAGAATTCGATGTACCGGCACAGCCATCTGCTGGCGCTAGCCCTGCTCGCGCCCAGCCTGGTCCTTGCACAAGGACCGACCCCACCCATCGCATTGCGCATGTCGGCACCGGCCACCGGTCAGGCGGACCTGCTGACCCTGTCCTCGGCGCTGGCCCTGGCCGACACCGGCAACCGCTCGCTGGCCGCCGCCCAGAAGGAAATCGAGGCGCTCGACGCCAGCCTCGAACAGGCCGGCGCTCGGCCCAATCCGGAGTTTTCCGCGTTGATGGAAGACACCCGCAAGTCCAGCCGTACCACCACCTACCAGATCAACCAGCCCATCGAACTGGGCGGCAAGCGCAGCGCCCGCATCGAAGCCGCGCAGCGCACCCGCGACATGGCCGTACTGGAGCACGCCAGCCAGCGCAGCGCCCTGCATGCCCGCGTGACGGTGGCCTTCCATGAGGCCGCACTGGCCATGGAGCGCCAGCGCCTGGCGCGCGACCTGGTCACACTGGCGCAGACCGCCGCCGACATGACGGCGCGCCGCGTGCAAGCCGGCAAGGTCTCGCCGGTGGAGCAGACCCGGGCGCAACTGGCGCTCTCCAATGCACGCCTGGAAGCCGGCCAGGCCGACAGCGAAGTGACGCTGGCGCGCCGCCAGCTGGCCAGCCTCTGGGGCGCCACCGACCCCGGCGCGCCACTGGCCGATATCGGCGTGGAAACGCTGCCCGACCTGCCCGACATCGGCACCCTGACCACGCGCGTGGCCAACGGCCCGGCCGTCCAGATGGCACGCCTGGAAGTGGAGCGCCGCCGTGCGCTGGCGCGCATCGAAAGCAGCAAGCGCGTGCCCGATCTCACCCTGAGCCTGGGCAACAAGCGCGACGAGGAAGCCGCCCGCAACATGTGGGTGGTCGGCTTCTCGGTGCCGATACCGGTGTTCGACAGCAACCGCAGCAATGAACTGGAAGCCCTGAAGCACGTGGACAAGGCCCGCGACGAACAGGCCATGGTCGAGCTGCAACTGCAGAACGACGCCGCCCAGGCCTACGAGCGCCTGCGCAATGCCCGCCAGGAAGCGCAGGCCCTGCGCGAGGACATCGTGCCCGGGGCGCAGAGCGCCTATCTCGCCGCGCGCACCGGTTTCACGCTGGGCAAGTTCGCCTTCCTCGATGTGCTGGACGCCCAGCGCAGCTATTTCCAGGCCCGGGCGCAGTACTGGAAGGCCCTCTCTGGCGCCTTCCAGGCCAGCGCCGAACTGGACCGCCTGGCCGGCGAGGCCGCCCTCACTCCACTCAATCCGCAATGAGAACGCACATGAAGACACACATGAGCAGCAAACAGAAACTCGCCATCGCGGCGATCATCGCCGTGGCCGCGCTGCTGTCGGGCTGGGCCCTGATGCAGGGCCAGGGCGCGCAAGCCAATGCCAAACCGGACACCGAAGCCGCTGGCCGGCACCAGGATGACAAGAATGACGGACACGGCCACGAGGAGAAGTCCGACCAGAAACAAGCCCATGCCGAAGAGGGCGAGCATCATGATGAAGAGGGTGAAATCGCCCTGACCCAGGAACAGATCACCGCCGCCGGCATCGTGCTGGCACAGGCCGCAGCGGCCAGCCTGGAGAGCGGCCTGCAACTGCCCGGCGAGATCCGCTTCAACGAGGACCGCACCGCCCACGTCGTGCCGCAAGTGGCCGGCGTGGTGGAGTCGGTCTCGGCCAACCTGGGCCAGAAGGTGAAGAAGGGGCAGGTGCTGGCCGTCATCAGCAGCAGCGCCGTCTCCGAACAACGGGCCGACCTGATCAACGCCCAGCAACGCCTGGCGCTGGCGCGCAGCAACTGGCAACGCGAGAAGCAGCTCTGGGAGCAGAAGATCTCGGCCGAGCAAGACTACCAGCAGGCGCAACTGGCCTTGCAGGAAGCCGAGGTGGCGGTGCGCAATGCCGGCCAGAAGCTGCATGCCATCGGCGCAGTCAGTGGCAAAGCGACGGCCAGCCTCAATCGCTATGAGATCCGCGCCCCCTTCGACGGCACCGTGGTCGAGAAACACCTGAGCCTGGGCGAAGCCGTGCGCGAGGATGCCAATGCCTTCCTGATCTCCGACCTCTCCACGGTCTGGGCCGAGATCATCGTCTCGCCCAAGGACTTGCAACAGGTCCGCGTGGGCGGACGTGCGGTGGTGCGTGCCACCGCCTTCGAGGCCACGGCCAGCGGCACGATCGCCTACGTCGGCGCCCTCATCGGCGAGCAGACCCGCACCGCGCGCGCCCACGTGGTGCTGCCCAATCCGCAGGACAGCTGGCGGCCCGGCCTGTTCGTCTCGGTGGACGTGATGAGCCAGGTCAGCCAGGTGCCGGTGGCGGTCGCGGCCGATGCCCTGCAGACGGTGGAAGACAAGAGCGTGGTCTTCGTGCGCACGGACGACGGCTTCAAGGCACAGGCGGTACGCACCGGTCGCAGCGACGGCAAATTCGTCGAGATCCTCGATGGCCTGCGGGCCGGCGACCAGGTCGCCAGCGCCGGCAGCTTCGCCCTCAAGGCCGAACTGGGCAAGGGTGCCGCCGAACACAGCCACTGATGGCCGCCGCGCCACTACTTCATTCGAGAGACCACGATCATGTTTGAACGCATCATACGCTTCGCCATCGAGCACCGATGGCTGGTCCTGCTGGCGGTGCTGGGCATGGGCGCCTATGGGGTCTACAGCTACCAGAAGCTGCCCATCGACGCCGTGCCCGACATTACCAACGTGCAGGTCCAGATCAACACCGCCGCCCCCGGCTACTCGCCGCAGGAAACCGAGCAGCGCATCAGCTATCCGCTGGAGACGGCCATGGCGGGCCTGCCCCAGCTGGAACAGGTCCGCTCGCTATCGCGCTACGGCCTGTCGCAGGTGACGGTGATCTTCAAGGATGGCACCGACATCTACTTCGCCCGCCAGCTGGTCAACGAACGCCTGCAGCAAGCCCGGAGCCAGCTGCCGGGTGGCATCGATGCGGCCATGGGACCGATCTCCACCGGCCTGGGCGAGATCTACCTGTGGACCGTGGAAGCCCGCGAGGACGCCCGCAAACCCGATGGCACACCCTATGACGCCAGCGACCTGCGCGAGATCCAGGACTGGGTCATCAAGCCGCAGCTGCGCCTGGTGCCGGGCGTGACCGAGATCAACACCATCGGTGGCTACGCGCGCGAATTCCTGGTGGCGCCGTCCGCCGAGCGGCTGGCCTCCTACGGCATGACCATGGACAGCATCATCAAGGCGCTGGAAAAAAATAACGGCAATGTCGGCGCCGGCTACATCGAGCGACGCGGCGAGCAATACCTGATCCGCGCCCCGGGCCAGGTCGGCTCCATGGAAGACATCGGCAATATCGTGCTGGCCAATGTGCGTGGCGTGCCCATCCGCATCCGCGACGTGGCCGAGGTCGGGGCAGGGCGTGAATTGCGCACTGGCGCGGCCACCGAGAATGGCCGCGAGGTGGTGCTGGGCACCGTCTTCATGCTGATCGGCGAGAACAGCCGCACCGTCTCGCAAGCGGTCGACAAGAAGATGCGCGAGATCAATCGCAGCCTGCCCGAGGGGGTGGAAGCCATCACCGTCTACGACCGCACCGTGCTGGTGGATCGTGCCATCGCCACGGTGAAGAAGAACCTGGTCGAGGGCGCGCTGCTGGTCATTGCGGTGCTGTTCGTCTTCCTGGGCAATATCCGCGCGGCCATCATCACGGCCATGGTGATTCCGCTGGCGATGCTGTTCACCTTCACCGGCATGGTCTCCAACAAGGTCAGCGCCAACCTGCTGAGCCTGGGAGCGCTGGACTTCGGCATCATCATCGATGGCGCCGTGGTGATCGTGGAAAACTGCGTGCGGCGCCTGGCCCATGCCCAGCAACACCATGGCCGCCCGCTGACGCGCAACGAACGCTTCCACGAAGTCTTCGCGGCCGCAAAGGAAGCGCGCCGGCCGCTGCTGTTCGGCCAGTTGATCATCATGATCGTCTACCTGCCCATGTTTGCGCTGACCGGCGTGGAAGGGAAGATGTTCACCCCGATGGCCTTCACCGTGGTGGCGGCATTGCTGGGCGCGATGATCCTGTCGGTGACCTTCATCCCGGCCGCCATTGCGCTGTTCATCGGCGAGAAGGTGTCGGAGAAGGAAAACATCATCATGCAATGGGCCAAGCGCCTCTATGCGCCGCTGCTCACCCGCATCATGGACAACAAGCCGGTGGTACTCACCTTTGCCGCCGCGCTGATCGTGGTCAGCGGTGCGCTGGCCACGCGCCTGGGCACCGAATTCGTGCCCAGTCTCAACGAAGGCGACATGGCCATCCAGGCGCTACGCATTCCCGGCACCAGCCTGACGCAATCGCTGGAGATGCAGCAGCAGATCGAGAAGACCCTGAAGCAGCAATTCCCCGAGATCGAGCGCGTCTTCGCCCGCACCGGCACGGCCGAGGTGGCGTCGGACCCGATGCCGCCCAACATCTCCGACGGCTACATCATGTTGAAGCCGGAATCGCAATGGCCGCAGCCGCGCAAGACCCACGCGCAACTGCAGGAGGCCATCCAGCAGACCGTGGCGCGGATTCCGGGCAACAGCTACGAATTCTCGCAACCGATCCAGCTGCGCTTCAACGAGCTGATCTCGGGCGTGCGTAGCGATGTGGCGGTCAAGATCTTCGGTGACGACATGGCGGTGCTCAACGACACCGCCGCCAAGGTCGCCGCAGTGCTGCAGAAGACCGCAGGGGCCACCGAGGTCAAGGTCGAGCAGACCACCGGCCTGCCGATGCTCTCCATCGATATCGACCGCCAGAAGATCGCGCGCTATGGCTTGAATGTCTCCGACATCCAGGACACGCTAGCCACCGCCATCGGTGGCACCCAGGCCGGCACGCTGTTCCAGGGTGACCGTCGCTTCGCCATCGTGGTGCGCCTGCCGGAGCCTGCCCGCGCCGACCTGGAGGCGCTGCGTCGCCTGCCCATCGCGCTGCCGCTGCAGGAAGGCGCCAGCCGCACCAGCTACGTCCCTTTGGGCGAAGTCGCCAGCCTCACCATCGCACCCGGCCCCAACCAGGTCAGCCGCGAAGATGGCAAGCGCCGCATCGTGGTCAGCGCCAACGTGCGCGGGCGCGACCTGGGCTCCTTCGTGGCCGATGCCGAACAGGCGCTGCAGGCCCAGGTCAAGATACCGACCGGTTACTGGACCACCTGGGGTGGCCAGTTCGAGAACCTGCAATCGGCCACGCGACGACTGCAGGTGGTCATTCCGGTGGCGCTGCTGATGGTGTTCGTGCTGCTGTTTGCGATGTTCAACAACGTCAAGGATGGCTTGCTGGTGTTTACCGGCATTCCCTTCGCGCTCACCGGCGGCATCCTGGCATTGGCCGCGCGCGGCATCCCGATGTCGATCTCGGCGGCGGTGGGCTTCATTGCACTCTCCGGGGTGGCGGTGCTGAACGGGCTGGTGATGATCTCCTTCATCCGCAGCCTGCGCGAAGAAGGCCGCTCGCTGGATGAGGCCATCCATGAGGGCGCCATGACGCGCCTGCGGCCGGTGCTGATGACCGCGCTGGTGGCCTCGCTGGGCTTCGTGCCGATGGCGCTGGCCACCGGTACCGGCGCCGAAGTGCAACGACCACTGGCGACCGTGGTCATCGGCGGCATCCTGTCCTCCACCGCGTTGACGCTGCTGGTCCTGCCGCTGCTGTACCGCCTGGCGCATCGCAAGGATGAGGAGGCCGCATCCTGAAGTCAGGTCCTGCCGGGCGGGTCAGTGATAGCGTTGCGGCGTCAGCAGCAATTGGCCGAACTGCTCGCCCGGCATGGGTTTGTCGTACCAGTAACCCTGGTACAGCGTGCAGCCCTGTGCATACAGCAGGTCGCGCTGTTCACGCGTCTCCACACCCTCGGCGATGATGGACAACTCCAGGCTCTGGCCCAGCATGATGATGCTGCGCACGATGCTGGCGATGGCCGCATCGCTATGCATGCGGCGCACGAAGCTCTGGTCGATCTTGAGCTGGTCGATCGGGAAGCGACCGAGGTAGGAGAGCGAGGAATAGCCGGTGCCGAAATCGTCCAGCGAGATCGACACCGCCTGCGCCTTCAGGGCGTGCATGCGATCGATCACTTCCTCGACGTGGTCGACCATCATGCTCTCGGTCAGCTCGACCTTAATGCTCTCGGTCTTGATGTGACGCTCGCGCAAGGTCTGGCAAAAACGCTGCACGAACCTGTCGCTCTGGAATTCCTGCGCCGCGCGCCGAGCACATCGCCCTCGTAACTGACCTGGGGCTGGTAATGCACCACGAACTGACGCTGCTGCACGGCCTGACGCAACGCGTTTTCCAGCGTACTGCGCTGGTTGGCCAGCGCCTGCATGGCCGGGTCGAAGAAGCGGAACACGCCGCGACCGGCGATGCGCGCCTGCACCATGGCCAGCTCGGCCTGCATGATCACCTCCTCGGCGGCATGATCATGGTGGCGCACGATGTTGATGCCCACGCTCAGCGAGCAGGGCGAGGTACTCGCCCAGGACGCCTGCAGATCCTCGAAGGCCGCCAGCAGCTTGTGGGCGAGGGCTTCGCACGCCTTGATGCCATCGGCAATCTGCGCGCCTCTGAGCTCGGTCAGCAAGGCAAACTTCTCGCCCTCCAGGCGCGCCAGGGTCTGCTCGGGCGTCACGCAACGGCCCAGCCGTCGGGCGCAATCGATGAGGAAGCGCTCGGCTTCATCGGCCTTGACGGCGCCATAGGCAAAATCGCTGCGATGGATCTCGATACACAGAACGGCGCCGGAATTGCCGCTACCGGCCATACGCGCCAAGCCGCGGCGCAGGCGATCCATGCAGAGCTTCTTGTTGGGTAATTCGGTGACCGGATCGTAGAAGGCCAGCCGGTCTATCCTGGCCTCGCTCTCCAGACGCTGGGAGATATCGACGATGACCCAGATCTGGTCGGACTGGCGCGCACCGTCGATGAGAGTGGTATGCAGCTCGGCCGGGAAGCTGCTGCCATCGCCGTGGCGCAGCAGCACGACCTCCCCGCTGGCACCGCTGGCACGGGCGACGGCCTGGGCGACATAGGCCGCCTGCTGGGCTGGCTCCACAAAGACCTGGTCGCTGGGCAAGCCCACCAGGCTGGTATCGTGCCGCCCCAGCAGGGCTTGCGCTGCGCCGTTGAAAAAGGCGATGCGGCCATCGCGCACGAACAGCACACCGGCAGGGATGTTGCCGAGGATGGCGGCCTGCTCATCGAAGAGTGCCTTCAGGCTGCCCTGCATGGCCTCCATATGCCGCGCCAGCAGGCCGATCTCATCCTGCTGCGGCACTGCGATGCGGGTATCGAAACTGCCGCGCTGGATACGATCGGTGGCCTCGGTCAGCTTGCCGATGGGCGCCAGGATGCGGCGATACACCAGCGCACCGATGATGAGCAACGACACCACCGCCTGGGCCAGCAACACCAGCGTGTAGAAGCGCTTGTCGGCGGACAGCTTGCGCTGCAGCTGATCATCCGACACCACCACGCGCAGGCTGCCCAGGCTGAAATCCTGCTGGCTTCGCTGCAACACCAGCGGCACGCTGCGCGCGATGAGCTTGCCCGCGCCGCGCTGCGGATCGTCCAGCCGGATGATGTTCTTGTCGTCGGGATCGAAGATCTCCACGCTCACCACCTGCTTGTCCAGCATCGCCCCGTTGAGGATGGCCATCATGTCGGAGCGATCCAGGTTCCAGACGGGCAGGATCAGGCTGTGCTGCATGGTCTGCAGTTTTTCGCCGACGAGCATCTGCATCTCGGCATCGATCTGTTGGGCGCGCGTGCTGTTGAGGACGGTCACGGCCAGCACCACCGGCAGGCTCAATGCGGCCAGCAGGGCGATGGCGATATAGACGCCGAGACTGTTGAACTTGGTTTTCATGCACTTGCCTGGCAAGGTGGTAAGGGGAGGTGGCGGGACTACTTGAACCAGTCTAGCTTGTAGGTCTCGATGGCTTGTCGTTCCAGCGGCGTAAGCCGCGCATTGTCGAGCTGGAACACGCGCCCCCTGGCTGACTGCAGCAAGGCCCTGGCATTGCGCGTGGAGCGATGGGTGCGGATCAGTTCGGCAAGTTCACCGTTGCGATGGATCTTGCGCAGGCCATCGAGAATGGCATCGCGGATATCCTCGCGGTTGGGCGAGGTGTAGAAGAACAGGTCCTCGGGATAGACCAGCACCAGATCCGGGACGATGGCCAGTTCATGCCGGGCATCGTAGCTTTCCAGCTCGCCGGCCACCTCGAAGACGGAGCGGTTGTAGAAATCGAAACGCCCGGCCTTGAGCATGGCGAACAGGTTCATGTAGTTGCCCTGCACCACGGCCAGGCCATTGGCCTGCATGATGCTGGTATCGACCCAGCCGATGCCGGAACCGATGCTGAACTTCCTGAGATCATCGAGGCTGCGGATCGCCTTGGCCGCCGCCAGGCTCTTGCGATTGGCCAGCAACACGCGATAGCCGCCGCCGCCGAGATAGATGGGGAACTGGATGGGCAGCAAGCCCTGGGTCAGGCCGCTGCCGGCCGAGGTCGCCAGCAGGTTGCAGTACTGGCCCGACTTGATCAGTTGCACATAACGCAGGTCGGAGGTGGCCACGTCGGTGAGCTGGCATCCGCTGATGGTGTAGCGGCGTCCGCTGGCCTGCAGGGCCAGTTCCAGCAGCGCCTTGCGGTAATCGATGAGGGGATTGTCGTCGTTGAGGTCGGCCAGCTTGATCTCGATGACGCGGTCCTCGGCGGGTGGCTGTTGCGCGTGGGCAAGGCCGGCAGCCAATACACCCGCGACCAGGGCAAGGAAAATTGCGCCCACCTGGCGGGCGCAGCGGCTGATCTTGCTTGGGGTCGCGGAGGCTGGCATCGTGGAACGATGTTATTCAAGCATTGCCGCGAATGCAATGCATTGTATTGGCGTGCCAAGCAAAATAATGAACGGCCAACGCGATGATTGATGACTTTCTCAATTGACGAGCGGGCTCGCGAGGGGGAGAAAAGTCCGATTCGACGCCAAAGTCATTCTTTGACATGACTGAAACGGTGGATTTCTGGCTTGACAGCCCTCATCCGGAGGCGGCACCAGCAATGTTACGATAGCGCACTAACAAAACAACACCCGCTCATTGTCCATGAATCACCAGGCTCTCTCATCCTTCATCTGGTCAGTCGCTGACCTCTTGCGTGGCGACTACAAACAATCCGAATACGGCCGTGTCATTCTTCCCTTTACCATCCTGCGACGGCTGGATTGCGTGCTCGAATCGAGCAAGGCGAGGGTACTGGCCGAGTTCGAGAGCAAGACCAAGGCAGGCCTGAACCCCGAGCCCTTCCTGTTGCGCAAGGCCGGGACCAGTTTCTATAACACCTCGCCGCTGGACCTGGTCAAGCTGCTGGGCGACCAGGACCATATCCGCCAGAACCTGTATGCCTACATCCAGGCCTTCTCGCCGGCGGCACGGGACATCTTCGAGCGCTTCGACTTCCATACCCAGGTCGAGCGCCTGGCCAAGGCCAACCTGCTGTATCTCGTCACCGAGAAATTTGCCGGCATCGACCTGCATCCCGACGTGGTGGACAACGCCAGCATGGGTCTGGTGTTCGAGGAGCTGATCCGCAAGTTCGCTGAAATCTCCAATGAAACCGCCGGTGAGCACTTCACCCCACGTGAAGTAATCCGCCTGATGGTGAACCTGCTGTTCATCGAGGATGACGACGTCCTCACCGCCGGGCGCGACGTGGTGCGCACAATCTACGACCCCACCGCCGGCACCGGCGGCATGCTGTCGATTGCGGACGAGTTCCTGCGCGAGCACAACCCGCGCGCGCGACTGACCATGTTCGGCCAGGAGCTCAACGACGAGTCCTACGCCATCTGCAAGGCCGACATGGTCATCAAGGGACAGCCGGTGGAAAACATCGTCGCCGGCAATACCTTGTCCGAGGATGGTCACGCCGGCCGCAAGTTCGACTACATGCTCTCCAACCCGCCCTTCGGCGTGGAGTGGAAGAAGGTGGAAAAGGCGGTGCGCCTGGAGCATGAACAGAAAGGCTTTGATGGTCGCTTCGGCCCGGGCCTGCCACGCGTCTCCGACGGCTCCATGCTGTTCCTGATGCACCTGTTGTCGAAGATGGCGCCGGTGGTCAATGGCGAGGGGGGTAGCCGTTTTGGCATCGTGTTGAACGGTTCACCGCTCTTCACCGGCGGCGCCGGCAGCGGAGAAAGCGAAATCCGCCGCTATGTGCTGGAGAACGACCTGGTGGAAGCCATCATCGGCCTGCCTACCGACATGTTCTACAACACCGGCATCGCCACCTATGTCTGGATACTGTCCAACAAGAAACCGGTGGCACGCAAAGGACGCCTGCAACTCATCGACGCCAGCAGCTATTGGCAGAAGATGCGCAAGAGCCTGGGCAGCAAGCGCAAGGAGATGAGCACAGACCATATCGATACCGTGACGCGCCTGTTTGGTGGCTTCGTCGAGGCGGAACTGGTCACGGTATGGGACGCGGCAGGAACGATGCAAGGTGAGCCGCAACTCATCAAGAGTGGCGACAAGCTGCCCCGTGTGCCGGAAGGCGGCAAGATCAAGCGCCAGCCCATCTCGCGCATCTTCAAGAATGAAGACTTCGGTTACACCACCATCACCGTTGAACGCCCCTTGCTCGATGAAGCAGGCAATGCGGTGCTGGGTGTGAAGGGGAAGCAGAAAGATAAGGTTCAGGCCGACAGCAGCTTGCGCGATACCGAGAACGTCCCCCTTAGCGACGACATCCAGGCCTACTTCGAGCGTGAGGTGTTGCCGCATGCGCCGGATGCATGGATCGATATGGAGAAGAGCAAGGTCGGGTACGAGATTCCGTTCAATCGGCACTTCTATGTGTTTGAGCCGCCGCGTAGCTTGCATGCGATTGATGAAGAGCTGAAGGCGGTGTCGGCCAACATCATGAAGATGCTTGAGGAGTTGGCGGAATGAGCTTGCCGAAGTATGGGGAGTATACCCAAGTCGTCCGTCACCACGATCGCCGACTTGACCTGCCCTAAAGCCAAGAGCCAGCAATCTGTCTGGCCAGGCGGCGAGCGACCACCTGAAGTGTAGCGATCAACGTCACTCAGAACCCATCCATGCAAAATACTTTGAGCCACTGCAATGCCCTGCTTGTCATCTTCGCTAAGCCGGATTTGTTTGGCCAGACGCTCGGTAGCGAACTCCTCGGAGTCAAACCAAGGATACTTGGCCTTGAGTCGAGGATTCCTATGGACTTCGTCCTCTACTGACTTGTGAACCGTGAGCACATAGCCTTTTTGGCCAAAGCTAATGCCCACCGCGGGCCTGATACGTTTGGCCAGTCGGAGATAGGCATTTGTATCAAGCAAAACCAGCATCAGCGAGAAAGCTCACTGTGTAGAGCCATTGCATCTTGCACGGGAATATCCATGACTTGCTGAACATACCCAGCGCCGGTGCCCTTGCTCTTAATCATGCGCTGCAACGCCGGAAAGAAGGCGCTACCGAACACGTTCTGGGCCGCCGCAATATAGGAGGGAAGCTCTGGCGGAGTGGGGTCAAATAGGATCTCACTTACCAACTTGCCTCTCAACCCATTCCGAATTGCATGGACGTCACCATCCTTGCACCTTAGCGGAGGCAAGCCTAGCGATTTGGCAAACCGGTTAACCTCACAGAACACGCTGTAGAGCGAGATGCTGTGTGCAGTCGCATAGCGGTGCAATTCCTTGATTTCATCTGCCGCATTACGTCGCTTGATGGCCTGATGATATGCCACTTCGGACAAGGCTTTAGGGAAAAGCAAGGCACCTGCAAACGCATCGGCAAAATCCTCACCTTCGGTCTTCCCAGCTAGGTCAGGCGTGTAAACGTGCGCAAGCTCGTGCGCCATCCAAAACTTGAAATCTTCCAGCCTAGTGTCAAGGTTCAGGAAAATGAAAGTGACCTGCTCCTGAGGCAGCAAGATGTGAAGTGCATTCTTGTGATTCTGCTTCTCACCCCATAACACCGGGACGATGACCGCACCATTGGACTCAAACTCACCGATCAGATGTTGATAGGTAAGAACAGCCTGAGCACCTAGTCCTATCCTGACGCGAACCTCTGCCGCAATCGCTTGCAAAGCATCGTATTGCACTGTGGGCGAAGGAATCTGAACTCGGAGCGAGCGCAGCTCGGGAAGGAATGACACCAGCGGCTTTAGCAAAGCCCCCATCGCCATCGCTTTGAGAATGTGCCCATCCGTTGTCTTGGCCCCAGCCTTCTTGCGAAAGGCGATCACGGGCTGGCCCTCTGCCGGGCTGATCACCAGATCGGCAAAGTTCAACTTCAGTGTGGTGGCTAGCTTGAGCAGCTTATCGGGACGAGGGAAGTCGGCGCCTTTGATCCAGTTCGTCACCGCTTGCGCCGTCACGTTCAGTTCAGCGGCCAGATCCTTTTGACTCCATCCCCGATCCTGCAGCGCTCGCTTGACCTTTTCGCTGTGGATAACTTTGTGCATAGCTTGTGGATTATCGACCCTTCCCATTCAAAAATCAAGTTTAATCAAGTGACGGGAATCTTCTGGATGCTCGTATATCCGTATTGCCCGAGACCTGTCGCTATCACCTGTTGATTTGCTCGCAGATTTGACCCTCTCCATTTGACCCACCTTCCATTGCCTGCTGAAGGCAGCCACCCGGTCATACGACCCCTCGTATCCCAGCT
>QFZN01005176.1_pt1 | contig 102306 bp, 97 predicted proteins | sample 1740101 | NCBI WGS metagenome assembly QFZN01 (sample SAMN09210849, study PRJNA391713) | Ciliate metagenome, whole genome shotgun sequencing project. | isolation source: combination of 50 Heterometopus sp. ciliate cells from an enrichment culture... | host: Heterometopus sp. ...
CGCTTGCGCGGGCTTTTTTATTTGGCGTCCCCTGGGGGATTCGAACCCCCGTACTCACCGTGAAAGGGTGATGTCCTAGGCCTCTAGACGAAGGGGACAAAACGGTTACAACAACAAACTTCCTCGAATCAGCTCTTCCACTAATTCACCCCACATATCCATATGGGTCGCTGGTGGAGGTAAGCGGGATCGAACCGCTGACCTCTTGCATGCCATGCAAGCGCTCTCCCAGCTGAGCTATACCCCCTGCGAAAGGAAAAGTCCCAAACTCCGGACTATCCAACCTCAAGGTAGCCTGAATAATCAGACTACTTCAACTATCAACAGAACGGCGGCAACCGAACTGCTCTACAACCTGGCGTCCCCTGGGGGATTCGAACCCCCGTACTCACCGTGAAAGGGTGATGTCCTAGGCCTCTAGACGAAGGGGACACTGTACTGCTTCATACCTGTGCCAGGTACTTCAACTACATCTTCTTACTTCAACATCTCAAGCTTCGCCTGAAATATCACCGCCAAACATCTGCGGGTCGCTGGTGGAGGTAAGCGGGATCGAACCGCTGACCTCTTGCATGCCATGCAAGCGCTCTCCCAGCTGAGCTATACCCCCGTTGCGAAGAAGCGAGATTATGCAATACCTCTTTTCAAAAGACAACAGCTTTTTCTAAAATAATTTCTTTTTTTAAAGATAAGCGGCCAAACGTGCCTCTACAGCCTCACGACCGAACAATTGCAGTACGGCGTCGATGGCCGGAGTCTGCAATTGACCGGCGACGATCAGGCGCAGGGGCATGGCCAACTGCGGCATCTTGATGCCGTGTGCGACCAGGACTTCCTTGATCATCGGGGCGATCGCTTCCTTGGTCCATTCCACGGTGGCGACGCGCTGGGCAAAATCGGCCAGGGCGGGCTTGATGGCGTCGGTGATGTGCTGGGCCACCAGGGCGGCGTCCGGGGACGGCTGGCGATAGAACATCAGCGCGGCGGCGGCAATCTCGTTGACGGTGTTGGCACGGTCCTTCAACAAGGCGATCACGGCGTCCAGCGCCGGCGCGCCCTCGAAGGCGGCGCCCTGCTGCTCCAGCAGCGGACGCACCAGGCCAGCCAGGCGGGCGTTGTCGGCCAGCTTGATGTAGTGGTTGTTGAGCCAGTTCAGCTTTTCCGGGTTGAATTGCGCCGGAGCCTTGGTCAGGTGGTCGAGATCGAACCATTCACAGAACTGCTGCATCGAGAAGATCTCGTCGTCGCCATGGCTCCAGCCCAGGCGGGCCAGGTAGTTCAGCATCGCTTCGGGCAGGTAGCCCTGGGCCGGGTAGTCCATCACGCTGACCGCGCCGTGACGCTTGGAGAGCTTTTCACCGTCGGCGCCCAGGATCATCGGCACATGGCCGTATTCAGGCAGCGTGCCGCCCAGGGCCTTGAGGATGTTGATCTGGCGCGGGGTGTTGTTGACGTGGTCGTCGCCACGGATGACGTGGGTGATCTTCATGTCCCAGTCGTCCACCACCACGCAGAAGTTGTAGGTCGGGGTGCCGTCCGGGCGGGCGATCACCAGGTCGTCCAGCTCGCGGTTGGAGATCGTGATCGGGCCCTTGACCACGTCGTTCCAGCTGACCTCGCCCTCTTGCGGGTTCTTGAAACGCACCACCGGCTTGCGCTCTGCGGGAATGGCCGGCAGGGTCTTGCCGGGTTCCGGACGCCAGGTGCCGTCGTAGCGTGGCTTCTCGCCGGCGGCGCGCTGGCGTTCGCGCATGGCTTCGACTTCCTCGGGCGTGCAGTAGCAGTGATAGGCCGTGCCTTGTTCCAGCATCTGGCCCACCACCTCGCGGTAGCGGTCCATGCGCTTCATCTGGTAGAACGGGCCTTCGTCATGCGCCAGGCCCAGCCATTGCATGCCCTCGATGATGGCCTGCACTGCTTCCGGGGTGGAACGCTCGACGTCGGTGTCTTCGATGCGCAGCACGAAGGTGCCGCCGAAGCGACGGGCATAGGCCCAGGAGAACAGCGCCGTGCGGGCGCCGCCCAGGTGCAGGTAGCCGGTGGGACTGGGAGCGAAACGGGTGCGTACTTGAGTGGCAGTCATGATCGGGAATAAAAAACCAAAACGGCCTTGGCATGCCAAAGCCGTACAACGGTCAAGGGTTCTATCGGAAAGACGTCATTTTAACGCCTTTGCGGACGGGCACGCCATGCCGGCGGCACGCCCTGGCTGGAATGTTCAGTCGTTCTGCACCACGATGGTGGGGAACTTGCTGGACATGTCGCGCGCCTTCTCGGCCACCTTCACGGCGACCTTGCGGGCGATGGCCTTGTAGATCTCGGCGACCTTGCCCTGCGGATCGGCCACCACGGTGGGGGTGCCGGAGTCAGTCTGCTGGCGGATTTCCATGGTCAGCGGCAAGGCGCCCAGGAAGTCCACGCCAAAGTCGGCGCACATCTTCTCGCCGCCGCCCACGCCAAAGATGGGCTCGGCATGGCCGCAGTTGGAGCAGACGTGCATGCTCATGTTTTCCACGATGCCCAGGATGGGGATGCCGACCTTCTCGAACATGCGCAAGCCCTTGCGCGCGTCCAGCAGGGCGATGTCCTGGGGGGTGGTGACGATCACGGCGCCGGTGACCGGCACCTTCTGCGACAGCGTCAGCTGCACGTCGCCGGTGCCGGGGGGCATGTCGACAATGAGGTAATCGAGGTCGCGCCAGTTGGTCTGGTCCAGCAGCTGCTGCAGGGCCTGGGTGACGATGGGACCGCGCCACACCATGGGTTCGTCCGGGTCGATCATGAAACCGATGGAGGAGACCTGCAGGCCGTGGTTTTCCAGCGGCTCCATGGTCTTGCCATCCTTGGTCTCGGGCTGGCCGGAAATGCCCATCATCATGGGTTGCGAGGGGCCATAGATGTCGGCATCCAGGATGCCCACGCGCGCGCCCTCGGCCGACAGCGCCAGCGCCAGGTTGACGGCGGTGGTGGACTTGCCCACCCCGCCCTTGCCGGAGGCGACCGCAATGATGTTCTTGACGTTGCTCTTGAGCTTGATGCCGCGCTGCACGGCATGGGCCACGATCTTGAACTGCACGTTGGCTTCCACGGCGGTGACGCCGGGCAGCTTGCCCAGGGCCTGCTCCACCATCTGGCGGATGGGTTCCAGCTGGCTGGCGGCCGGGTAACCCAGTTCCACGTCCAGCAGCACGCGGCCGCCGTCGACACGGATGTTGCGGGCTTCCTTGCCCCGGATCAGATCCCGGCCGGTATTGGGGTCGATCACCTGCAACAGGGCCGCCTTGACCTCTTCCACGGTAATGCTCATTGTTTCTCCTTGCTCAGAACCCGCAAGTCTATCGCAATCGCGCCCGCGCCGCCCTGTGACGGGATCAAGGCAAGCCCATCTGCACCCGGATTTTCATTGCAATTTAGCAACTACTGCGCCGGATCGTCATCGACTGATAGAATGGCTCCCTTCGGCCACGCAAAACGTCGCCCTTTATCCACCCATCGCATCGTCCGTATTGCCAATGAGTACAACTGCACCTCGCCAACTCTTCGTCACAACCGCACTCCCCTACGCCAACGGCGCGTTCCACATCGGCCACATCATGGAATACATCCAGGCCGACATCTGGGTCCGGTTCCAGCGAATGCAGGGCAATGAGGTCCATTTCGTCGGCGCCGACGATGCCCACGGTGCGCCCATCATGATCGCCGCCGAAAAGGCCGGCATCACGCCGCAGCAGTTCGTGGCCAACATTGCTGCCGGTCGCAAGCAGTACCTGGACGGTTTCCATATCGCCTTCGACAACTGGAGTTCCACCGACAGCCCCGAGAACCACGAGCTGTCGCAGGAAATCTATCGTGCCCTGCGCGACGAGGCCAAGCTGATCTCGACCAAGACCATCGACCAGTTCTATGACCCGGTCAAGAACATGTTCCTGCCGGACCGCTACATCAAGGGCGAATGCCCCAAGTGCGGTACCAAGGACCAGTACGGTGACTCCTGCGAGAACTGCAGCGCCGTCTATGCGCCGACCGACCTGAAGAACCCGTACTCGACCCTCTCCGGCGCCACCCCGGTGATGAAGTCATCGGAACACTTCTTCTTCAAGCTGTCCGATCCGAAGTGTGTGGAATTCCTGCGCGAATGGGCACTGGAGAGCAACCGCCTGCAGCCGGAAGTGGCCAACAAGGCCCGCGAATGGCTGGATGGCGAAGGCGGCCTGGGCGACTGGGACATCAGCCGTGACGCGCCCTACTTCGGCATCGAGATCCCGGATGCACCGGGCAAGTATTTCTATGTCTGGCTGGATGCCCCGATCGGCTACCTGGCCTCGCTGAAGAACTACTTCGGCAAGACCGGTCGCGATTTCGACGCCTTCATGGCCGATGACAAGACCGAGCAGTACCACTTCATCGGCAAGGACATCACCTATTTCCACACCCTGTTCTGGCCCGCCATGCTGAAGTTCGCCGGCCGCAAGACGCCCAACAACGTCTTCGCGCACGGCTTCATCACGGTCAGCGGCGAGAAGATGTCCAAGTCGCGCGGCACCGGCATCTCGCCGCTGCGCTACCTGGATATCGGCATGAACCCGGAGTGGCTGCGCTACTACATCGCCGCCAAGCTGAACGCCAAGGTCGAGGACGTGGACTTCAACCCGGATGACTTCGTCGCCCGCGTCAACGCCGACCTGATCGGCAAGTACGTCAACATCGCCAGCCGTGCCGCCGGTTTCATCGCCAAGCGCTTCGAAGGTCGCGTCTCGACCCAGTGGGCCACTGGCGACGACGCCTTCCTGGGCAAGCTGCGTGGCGTGGCCGATGACATCCGCGGCCTCTACGAGCAACGCGAATACGGCAAGGCCCTGCGCCTGGTGATGGAACAGGCCGACGCCATCAACGCCTATGTGGATGCCAACAAGCCCTGGGAACTGGCCAAGGACACGGCTCGCGACGCACAACTGCACGAGGTCTGCAGCCGCCTGCTGGAAGCCTTCCGCATCCTGACCGTCTACCTCAAGCCGGTGCTGCCGCAGCTGGCCGCGCAGGTGGAAGCCTTCTTCAAGGTCCAGCCCTTCCAGTGGGGCGACGTCACCGTGCCGCTGGCCGACGGCCACGTCATCAATGCCTACTCGCACCTGATGCAGCGCGTCGATCCCAAGATGCTCGATGCCCTGTTCGAGGCACCGGAAGCCCCCGCGGCCCCCGCTGCAGAAGAAAGCGCCATCGAGGAACTGGCCCCCGAGATCTCCATCGACGACTTCGCCAAGATCGATCTGCGCATTGCGAAGATCGTCAACTGCGAAGCCGTGGAAGGCTCGACCAAGCTGCTGCGCCTGACCCTGGATGCCGGCGAAGGCCGCACCCGCAATGTCTTCTCGGGCATCGCCTCGGCCTACAAGCCGGAAGAACTGGTCGGCAAGCTGACCGTGATGGTGGCCAACCTGGCGCCGCGCAAGATGAAGTTCGGCGTCTCCGAAGGCATGGTGCTGGCGGCTTCGGCCAAGGACGAGAAGGCCAATCCGGGCATCTACGTGCTCAATCCGTGGCCGGGCGCCGAGCCGGGCATGCGGGTGCGCTAAGGCGCCGCCGGCCTGAAGGGAGTCTCCAGCATGGACCTGCTCATCCGCGAAGCCACCTCCGAGGACACCATCCTCATCGCCGACCTGACCCGGCACAGCTGGGCCAACAAGGTGGCGGCGAACTCGTCCGGCCACCGCGAGGCCGCCGATCACGTGGCCGAGGACTTGCAGCATGGTGGCGCCTTCATCCTGCTGCGCGGTGAAACGCCGGCCGGTTCGGTGCGCTGGATCCCGCTCGATACCGAGAGCGATGTCTGGGAAATCCGTCGCATGGGCATCGCCCCGGCCTTCCGGGGTGAGCGCCTGTCGCAGCACCTGATGGAAGCCCTGATCCATCGGGCGCAAGCGGCCGATGTGCGCGAGCTACGCCTGGCCGTGCGCCATGACCAGGTCAGGCTGGTGGACCTGTACGCCGCCTTCGGCTTCGAGATCGCGCCGGAACTGGAGTACACCCGGGCCAATCCGCTGGATGCCCCGCCCATCGTGATGCGTCGCATGATGCGTCACTGAGCTGTCGGCTGGACCTGAAAAAAATGCGATGCCACGGCGTCGCATTTTTTTCGTCTGATCCAATCGGGCAGTGCTCAGCGCCGGTGATCCAGCCGCCGCGCAATCGCCTCCCCGGTGAACTGGATCACCGACACCAGCGCAATGAGGATCACGATGACCTCGAACATCACCCGCGTCTCGTAGCGTTCATAACCATAGCGGATGGCCAGGTCGCCCAGGCCACCGGCGCCCACCGCCCCCGCCATGGCCGAGGCATTGATCATGGCAATGACGCTCACGGTCATGCCACCGACAATGCCCGGCAAGGCCTCGGGCAGCAGCACATGGCGTACGATGTGCCAGCGCCGGCACCCCATGGCGCGGGCCGCTTCCACCAGTCCTCCATCGACCTCGTTGAGCGAGACCTGGGCGATGCGGGCATAGAAAGGCAGCAGGTTGACCGTCAGCGGCACCACGGCCGCCCAGGTCCCCAGGGTGGTGCCCACCAGCCAGCGCGTCACCGGCAGCAGCGCCACCAGCATGATGATGAAAGGTACCGCCCGGAACACGTTGACCGTCACCGACAAGGCCCGGTGCAGGCGTGGCCGGGGGTAGAGGTGATGGCGCGCCGTCACCGTCAGCACCACCGCCAGGGCCAGCCCCAGCAGGATGGCCAGCACCGCAGCACTGCCCACCATCAGCAGGGTCTGGAAGAAAGCCAGGACATACTTGTCGAGTTCAGGCAGGGACATACGCAATCACCTTGATACGGCCGGCCCCCTGGCCGTCCTCGAACACCTGGCGCACGCGCGCCAGGTCCTGCGCCGGCAACAGGAACAGCAGTTCACCTTGCGAGTGCCCGCGAATGCGGTCCAGTCCGCCATGAACCAGCACCGCCTGCGGCCCCAACTGCGTCAGCACCGGCAACGGCAGACCCTGGACCGCCGCGCTGCCGTCGACATGCAGGCTGACCAGCGCCTGCCCGGGACCACCGCGCAGATCATCCACCAGTCGCGCCGCCAGGTCCATCGGGACCCCGTGCAGCAAGGGACTGAGCAGCGCACGCGTGGCATCGGCCTGCGGCTGGCCGAACACCCGCCACACCTCGCCCAGCTCCACCGCCCGCCCCTGGTCCAGCACCAGCACGCGGTCGCAGATTTCACGGATCACCGCCATGTCATGGGTGATCAACACCACCGTCAGCCCCATGGCCTGGCTGACCTGGCGCAATAGCGCCAGGATGGATTGGGTGGTCTCGGGATCGAGCGCCGAGGTGGCCTCGTCACACAGGAGGATGTCGGGCTCATGTACCAGCGCGCGGGCAATACCCACGCGCTGCTTCTGCCCGCCGGAGAGCTTGGCCGGATAGACGTCAGCCTTGTCGGTCAGGCCCACCAGCGCCAGCAAGTCATCCACCCGGGCGTGGATGCGCTCGGGTGGCACACCCGCCACCCGCAACGGCAGACCGATGTTCTCGCGCACGGTCTTGGCCGAGAGCAGGTTGAAGTGCTGGAAGATCATGCCGATGCGCCGCCGCAGGGCCACCAGCCCCGCTTCGTCGAGCGTGCCGACATCGATGCCATTGACCAGGACCTGGCCCGAGGACACCGCCTCCAGCGCATTGAGGGTGCGCAGCAGGGTCGACTTGCCGGCGCCACTGCGCCCGATGATGCCGAAGATCTCGCCACGGGCCACGCTGAAGTCGATCCCGCTCAGGGCCTGCACGCTCCCGGTCGGCGCGGCATAGTGCTTGCCGACCTCGCGCAGGGTGATGTGCGTGTCGCCCGGGTGCAACGCCGTCGCGCTGTCAGGCGCAGGCGTCGCCGCTGGCGTCAGCGGCGGCGCCTTGCGACGGCGTGCCGGCAGGCTGATGCCGCCTCGAATCAGGGCGGCGATGCTCAAAATACCGGCACTACCGAGCCATTGAACTGCTTCTGGATGAACTGTCGCACTTCCTCGGACTGGTAGGCCTTCACCAGCGGTGCGACCCAGGGGGCATTCTTGTCCTGTTCACGCACCACGATGATGTTGACGTAGGGATTCTGCTCGCGCTTTTCGACCGCGATACCGTCGCGCGTGGCGATCAGGCCAGCCTGGTAGGCGAAGGTATTGACGATGGCGGCGGCATCGACATCCTCCAGCGCGCGCGCCAGCACCACCGAGGCACTTTCGATCAGGTTGATCTTCTTGCGGTAGCCGGTGATGTCCGACAGCGAAGCCGTGCCGGTATAGGGATCGAAGCCCTCGCGCAAGGTGATCAGGCCGGCGTCGCGCAGGATCACCAGCGCCCGGGTCTGGTTGCTGGGGTCATTGGGGATGGCCACCTTGGCGCCCTCGGGCAGGTCCTTGAGCGACTTGTACTTCTTCGAATAGAAGGCAATCGGCGAGATATAGGTATCGCCCACGGCGCTGAGCTTGTAGCCGCGCTGCTTGATCTGGTCGCGCAGGAAGGGGATGTGCTGGAAGGAGTTGGCATCCAGGTCGCCATTGTTGAGCGCCTCGTTGGGACTGGCCGCGCCCGAGATGACGACGGCGTCGACATTGAGCCCGTTCTTCTTGGCCACCTGGGTCACCACCTACCAGATCAGTTCGTCGGTGCCACCCCGCACGCCCACCTTCAGCGTCCTGGTGTCGGCACCATGCGCCAGGCCGAACAGGCAGAAAGTCGTCAAGGCGAGCGCGGTGGACAGGCGGGATAGAAGGGTCATGGAGGCTCCTTTTGTAGTGATCTGATGGGTGGGCAGAGATGCACCTTCCGGGTGCAGGCTAGCCAGTGTAGGGACGCCGCTCCGTGCGGCCAACGAAGCTTTTCGTATGTCCTTATACGTCACCCCATGCGCCTGCCCACGCGCCAAGAACATCTGTTCATCAAGGTGTAACAAAGGATCGCTACCATCGTGAAAACGTTGCCAGGCGGCCGCTGCACACAGACCACCTACTTATCTATTTATCTATTTCGCATCACTTTCGACGTCCGGACAAGAAAATGGCCCAAGGGGAGAGGCAGGAAACCGCCTACATGGCCGTGCGCGTGGCACGGCTCTACTATTTCCAGAACATGACCACGGCGGCCATCGCCGACGAGATCGGCACCTCGCGGGCGACCGTCTCGCGGCTGCTGTCCTATGCGCTGGAGCGTGGCCTGGTGGAAATCCGCGTACACGACCCGCAGGAAGTCTCCGGTAACCTGGAAACCCTGATCGCCACCCATTACCGCCTGCGCTCCATCCAGGTGGTACCGGTGGCGGCCGCCGCCAGCGACAAGGAAACCCTGCAGCGCGTGGCCGCCCATGCCGCCGCCTATGTCAATGCGCTGGTCACCCCCTCGTCGGTCATCGGCCTGGCCTGGGGCACCACCGTCTCGGAGATCGCCGACCAGTTGCTGCCGCGCCATGTGCATGACGTCGACGTGGTGCAGTTGAACGGCTCCGGCAGTGGCGCCAGCTTCATCAATACCTTCGGCGAATCCATCGTCTCGCGGGTGGCCCAGAACTATGGCGCGCGCGCCCATCATTTCCCGGTGCCGGCCTTCTTCGACTACGCCGACACCCGCAGCGCGCTGTGGCGCGAGAAGAGCATCCAGGCCATCCGCGACCTGCAGGACCGTGCCTCCATCCTGCTGTTTTCCATCGGCGCCGAAGCTACCGGCAGCTACATTCATACCGCCGGTTACCTGGGTGAACAGGAACGCCAGATCCTGCGCGACGAAGGCCTGGTGGGCGACATCGCCACGGTGTTCTTCCGCGAGGATGGCAGCTGGCGCGATGTCGCCCTCAATGCCCGCAGCAGCGGCCCCGACCTGGGCTGCTTCCAGCGCGCGGCGCATTCCATCTGCGTGGTGTCCGGCACCGGCAAGCTGCCCGGCCTGAAGGCGGCGCTGCGTGGCGGCTTCATCAACGAACTGATCATCGACGAACCCAGTGCGCGCCTGCTGGTGGAGCATATCCGCCGCAGCAGCCTGGCCACGTCCTGAGCCATCACCACGGGGAAACCGCAATGGCAGCCATTTCCTTGCAAGGCCTGTGCAAGCACTGGGGCGAGGCCCAGGCCCAAGGCATCACGGGCATCGATATCGAGGTGAAGTCGGGGGATTTCACCGTCCTGCTGGGCCCCTCGGGCTGTGGCAAGTCCACCACCCTGCGCCTGATCGCCGGACTGGACAAACCCAGCGCCGGCCGTATCCATATCGGCGGCCAGGATGTGACGCAGCTGCCGCCGGCGCAGCGCAAGATCTCGATGGTGTTCCAGTCCTATGCCCTGTTCCCGCACCTGAGCGTGCGCGACAACATCCTCTTCGGCGTGCGGGTGCGCAAGGAGCCGCGCCAGGGCTATGAGACGCGGCTCAAGCGCGTCGCCGATATCCTGGGGTTGTCACACCTGCTGGACCGGCGTCCGGCGCAGCTCTCCGGCGGCCAGCAGCAGCGCGTGGCACTGGGCCGCGCCATCATCGCCGACGCCCCGGTCTGCCTGATGGACGAACCGCTCTCCAACCTCGACGCCCAGTTGCGCCAGGAAATGCGCCGCGAGATCCGCGCCCTGCAGCAGCAGCTCGGCATGACCATGATCTACGTCACCCACGACCAGACCGAGGCCATGAGCATGGCCGACCAGGTGGTCCTGCTGCGCGATGGCCGCATCGAGCAGGATGCGCCGCCGGCGCAGCTGTATGCGCAACCGGCCAGCGCCTTCGTCGCCCGCTTCATCGGCACGCCGCCCATGAACCTGCTGGCGCTGGAGTCTTCCCCGCAAGGCCTGGTCATCGCCGGCAGCACGCACAGGGTCAGGGACGATGCCAACACATCACTGCAACTGGGGCTGCGTCCGGAGCACATCCGCATCGCCGACGACGGCGTGGCGGCGGTGGTGGAGACGGTCGAATACTTTGGCGCCGACACCATCGTGGCCGCGCGCATCGGCCAGGCATCCCTGCTGGCGCGGGTGCCAGGCCAGCACAGCCTGCACTCCGGCGCGGCGATACGGCTGGCCTGGGATGCCCGCGACCAGTATTTCTTCGCGCGTGACAGCGGCCTGCGCCATGGCTGATGCGCGTCCAGTTTTCCGTTGCAAGTCCACCTTTCCCTCATGGAGATGTCTCATGCGTAGAACCATCCTGAAGTCCCTGGCCGCACTGGCCGTCACCGCCGCCTTCAGCGCCCCGGTCCTGGCGGCCAACCCGGTCGAGATCAGTTTCTACTACCCGGTCGCCGTCGGTGGCGCGGTGACCAAGACCATCGACAGCATGGTGGCCGACTTCGAGAAGGCCAACCCGGACATCAAGGTCAAGGCCATCTATGCCGGCACCTACCAGGAAAGCATCGTCAAGGCGCTGACCGCCTTCAAGGGCGGCACCCCGCCCACGCTGGCCGTGCTGCTGTCGACCGACCTGTTCACGCTGATCGACGAGGGCGCCATCGTCTCCATCGACAGCCTGGCCAGCAGCGCCGAGGACAAGAAGTGGATCGATGGCTTCTACAAGGGCTTCATGGAAAACAGCCAGACCGAAGGCAAGACCTGGGGCATCCCCTTCCAGCGCTCGACCATCGTGATGTACTACAACAAGGCCCTGTTCAAGGAAGCCGGCCTGAACCCCGACAAGGCCCCGGCCACCTGGAATGAGATGGTGGAAGCCGCCAGGAAGCTGACCAAGCGCGACGCTGCCGGCAACGTCAGCCAGTGGGGTGTGAAGATCCCTTCCACCGGTTTCGGCTACTGGATGTTCCAAGCCATGACGGCCTCCAACGACACCCTGCTGATGAACAGCGCCGGCACCAAGACCTACTTCGACAAGCCCGGCGCGGTCCAGGCACTGCAGCACTGGGCCGACCTGACCACCCGCGACAAGGTCATGCCGACCGGCGCCATCGAATGGGGCACCACGCCCAAGGACTTCCTGGAGCAGAAGGCGGCCATGGTCTGGACCACCACCGGCAACCTGACCAATATCCGTACCAACGCCAGCTTCCCCTTCGGCGTGGCCATGCTGCCGGGCATCAAGCATCCCGGCAGCCCCACCGGCGGTGGCAACTTCTACGTCTTCAACAAGACCTCGCCGGCCGAACAGCAGGCCGCCATGAAGTTCATCCGCTTCGCCACCGAGCCGGCGCGCGCGGCCCAATGGTCGATCGCCACCGGCTACGTGGCACCGCGCCAGGACGCCTGGGATACGCCGGAAATGAAGAAGTACCTGCAGGATGTCCCCGCTGCCGACGTCGCCCGCGAACAAATGAAATATGGTGTGGCCGAACTGTCCACCCATGACAACCAGCGCGTGACCAAGGCCCTGAACGACAACCTGCAGGCGGCGCTGTCCGGTACCAAGACGCCGGACGCGGCCCTGAAGGACGCCCAGCGCGAAGCCGAGCGCATCCTGCGCGCCTACGGCCGCTAAGGCGCTGCGCACCTGGCCCGCCGATGAAACGCCTGTCTTCCGCCATCCTGCCCTGGCTGCTGCTCTCCCCGGCCATGGTGCTCTTGCTCGCCTTCACGCACTACCCGGCGCTGGCGACGCTGTGGCATAGCTTCTTTTCCACGCCCAAGGGCAGTAGGCCGTCGGTGTTCGTCGGCCTGGAGAACTATGCGCTGATGGTGGACGATCCGGTGTTCTGGCGGGCCTTGTGCAACAACCTGTGGTTTGCCCTGGGCACCATCCCGGTGGCCATAGCCCTGGCCATCCTGATGGCCCTGTGGGTCAATGAACGGCTGGCCGGGCGCGGCGTGCTGCGCCTGGCCTATTTCACGCCGACGGTGCTGCCCATGATCGCGGTGGCCAATATCTGGCTGTTCTTCTACACGCCCCAGTACGGCTTGCTGGAGCAGATCACCGGCGCGCTCGGCCTGCCCTCGCACAACTGGCTGGGCAACCCCGACACCGTGCTGGGGGCCCTGATGGTGGTGGCGGTGTGGAAGGAAGCCGGCTTCTTCATGATCTTCTACCTGGCCGCACTACAGCAGATCTCGCCGGTGCTGGCCGAGGCGGCCGCGCTGGAGGGCGCCTCGCGCTGGCAGTATTTCTGGCAGGTGCAGTTCCCGCTGCTGATGCCGACCACCCTCTTCGTGCTCATCAATGCCCTGATCAATGCCTTCCGGCTGGTAGACCATATCGTGGTGATGACCAAGGGCGGCCCGGACAATGCCAGCGCGCTGCTGCTGTACTACATCTATGAAGTCGGCTTCGCCTTCTGGGATTCGTCCTACGCGGCGGCGCTGACGGTGGTGCTGCTGGCCATGCTGGGGCTGATCGCGCTGGTGAAGTTCCGCATCCTCGACCGCAGGACCCACTACCAATGAACGCGCCGACCTCCCCCTTCGCCACCGGCAGCCGGACACTGGAAACCCTGTCCGCCTGGACGCTGGCGCTGCTGTGGCTGCTGCCGCTGCTGTATGCCCTGTGGACTGCCTTCCACCCGGCCGCCTACGCCACCCGCTTCGCCCTGGACGCGCCGCTGACGCTGGAGAACTTTGCCAATGCCTGGCATGCCGCGCCGTTCCCGCGCTACTTCCTCAATACCTTCCTGCTGGTGACGCTGATCCTGGTGGCGCAGATGGTGCTGGCGACGCTGGCCGCGTATGCCTTTGCGCGCTTCAGCTTCCGTGGCAGCAATGTGATGTTCATGCTGGTGCTGATGCAGTTGATGGTGATGCCCGACATCCTCATCGTGGAGAACTACCAGACCATGAACCTGCTGGGCCTGCGCGACAGCATCCTCGCCATCGGCCTGCCCTACTTCGCCTCGGCCTTCGGCATCTTCCTGCTGCGCCAGACCTTCAAGACGGTATCGCGCGAGCTGGACGAGGCGGCCACGGTCGAAGGCGCCTCGCCCCTGCAGATCCTGATGCAGGTGTATGTGCCGCTGGCCAAGCCGATCTACATCGCCTTCGGACTGGTCTCGGTGAGTACCCACTGGAACAACTTCCTGTGGCCGCTGATCGTCACCAACTCGGTGGAATCGCGCCCGCTGACGGTGGGGCTGCAAGTGTTTTCGTCCACCGACCAGGGCGTGGACTGGTCCATCATCACCGCCGCCACCCTGATGACCTCGGCGCCGCTGCTGCTGGCTTTCCTGCTGTTCCAGCGGCAGTTCGTGCAGTCGTTCATGCGGGCGGGGATACGCTGAAAAGCAGCGTTCAGATCAGGGGTTCCACTGTGCAAGCTGTACCGCGACCTGCGCCAACAGATGATCAATCTCGGCAATTGCCAGACCAATGCTGGCATCATTGACCGCCAGGCGCGCCGCACCAAGCTGCGTTGCCGAAATGATCTGGCTTGCATGGCGCTGTTCTGCAATGTGCAATTGCGTCTTCGCCAGCGACAACTGGGCATGGGCAACACCGATGGCCTCCTGTGCCTCGGTCAGTTTGGAAAGTACATTCTGCCTTTCGATCTCCTGATCGCGGCGAATCTTGTCTAGCCTGATGCGAGCCTGGTCGTAGAGCGCTACCGCCTGCACCACGCGCTGGTCCTTCTGGCCACCGTCGAAGATGTTCCAGCGCAACTGGATTCCTATACTGGCGCGGTCTCGGCCGAATTCGTCGTAGACCCGACCGTAACCACTATCCGCCCGGCCCGTCCCAGAATAACGCGCGACCAGGTCGATCAACGGACGATAATCGGCACGTGCCTGCGCGATGCGGGCCTTTGCGGCATCCATCTCGGCCAGCGCCGTCATGCTCTCGCTATCGAAGATCAAATCGAGCTCCCTGAAAATACGCTCCACGCCAATCGTTGCAGGCGACTCGGACATGCGCGGCAACCCTGCCTGCGCCTGCCGACCGGGCGTCATACCCAACGAGAGGACATAACGAAGCTGCGCATCGCGCAAGGCACGTGATGCACCGCGTTGCTCCATGTCTGCTTTCTGCCATTCCAGCAGTCTGGCCTCACGTTCCACCGGCGCCAGCAATCGCTTCTGCAGTCGCACGACAGACTCGTCGGATTCCGCGCGCGCCTGCAATAATCGGTAGTCGGCACGCTCCATGGCCAGTTGAGCCTTTTGCAGGCCCCAATAGGAGGCAGACAATTCCCGCGCGATCTTTTTCCGCACCTGTCCATGCCGGGCTTGCGCCTGCGCCTTCTCGGCGCCGGCTTCGTCCACCCGCGCCGTGCGCGCACCGCCCGAATAGACCCGATAGCTCAACTCCAGCGCCCCGCCTGCCTGATACGCTGGCGTCGTACTCTTGACCTGGATAGGGATGCGGGTGTTATTGAACTTGCCGTCGATATCCAGGCCGGAGAAGTCGTCATAGGAGCGCACGCGCTGCAACTGGGAGGAAAAGTCGATAGACGGAAAAAATGCCCCCTTTGCCTCATCGACTCGCGCCTGTAAGCGCAGGACATTGAGGCTTTCCATGGCCACCTCGTCGCGGATGGACAAGGCCAGGCGCAGCGCCTCTTCGAACGTAGCGGGGGGAAGCTGTTCAATCCCGGCGCCTGAGGCCGTGATCGTAGCGGCCAGCAGGCTGCCGCCAGCCAGGGCAATAAGCAATCTTCTATTCATAGCGCAACGCCGTCACCGGGCGCAATCGCGCTGCCCGTCGCGCCGGGACCAGGCCAGACAATAATCCGACCGTGATCGACACGAGCAATCCCAGCCAGGCCATCGACCACGAAGGAATCAGCGGAAATCCGGTCAACCAGGCCAACACAATTCCCATCAGGCTACCCGCCAGCAAGCCCAGCAGACCTCCCGACGTGCTGATGAGTACGGACTCCATCAGGAACTGAAACAGGATATGTTGCCCGGTCGCGCCGACCGCCTTACGCAGGCCGATTTCACGGGTACGTTCGATGACCGACGTACTGATCACGTTCATGATCCCCATCCCTCCCACCAACAACGACAGGGAAGCCGCCACCACGCCGATGAGGGAGACGCCACGCAAGATTCGCTCGGCCGTACCGATGTACTTGGCCATGGTGTCGGATTGGTAGGCATATCGATGCTGATGCGCACGCTCGAAGAACGACACCAGCTCCGCCGCTGCAGAGTCGGCGCGTTCCAGCGCAATCGCTTCGGCCTGGACAAAGTGGATGATCTTGCTTCCCAATTGCTGCTGCATGGTGGTGTAAGGCAGGAGGATCTGGTTGTTGCTATCCTGCCCGCCGGTCGAGCCTATGCTGGCGAGAAAGTCGCGGCTCTTGCGCTCCATCAAGCCGATGACGGTGTATCTCCGTTCGCCGATGCGCAAAAATTTGCCCACCGGATTGCCGGATGGTCCGAACAGGTCGGCGGCAACCGTCGGTCCGATCACGGCCACGCCATGCCTCTTGCCGATATCGTCGGCAACGAAGAAGCGTCCGCTGGACAGCCTGTCGTTATTGATGGCCAGGTAATGGCTGTTGACGCCGATGACCTGCGCATTGCTGTAGGCGCTGGCCACACGTACCGTCCATTGCCGCTCGCGCAACTGGATCACTGGCGACAGACGCCTGATCTCGTTACAGCAATGTTTCTCCATGAGGGCCAGGTCGCTGTTGTCAAATCCTGTCCCCTGGCGTTGGGCAGTATCGGGCTTCTTGTCCTGGTTTTGTCGGAACACCCACACCGAGCGCAGCCCGAAAGTCTCCAGCTCATCGAAGACCAGACGCCGTCCTCCTTCACCGATGGTGCCAACCGCCATGACGGACGCCACGCCGACGGCCACGCCGAGGATGCTCAGCAGGGTGCGCAGGCGATTATCCCGCAGGGCAATGCCTGCCTGCGCGCACCCGTCCCGACAGAAGCGCCAGTAATGCAGAAGCTGTCTCATATCATCGCTCCATCGAGACGACCGTCCCGCAAGCGAACGGTCCGACTGGCGAAGGCAGCAATGTCTTCCTCGTGCGTCACCATGACGATGGTGATGCCCTTGCTGTTGAGCTGCGAAAACAGCTGCATGATGCCCGCACCAGATAGAGAATCCAGATTACCGGTAGGCTCATCGGCGATCAGAATATCGGGGTCGTTGACCAAGGCCCGTGCAATGGCTACACGTTGTTGCTGCCCTCCAGAAAGCCGCGCAGGCGAATGCTCTGCCCGATCCACCAAGCCCACCAGCTCCAGCATCTCCCTGGCCTTTTCGCGACGACGCCTGGCGCCTATGCCCGCGTAAAGCAGCGGCAGTTCCACGTTCCTGATGGCGCTGATACGCGGCACCAGGTTGAACAGCTGAAAGACGAAACCCAGGCGTCGGTTCCGTATCCCGGCTAGTGCAGCTTCCGAGGCTCCGGCCAGCTCTACGCCATCGAGTCGAACACTTCCGCCATCCGGCTCGTCCAGGCAGCCGATGATATTGAGCAGGGTCGACTTGCCCGAGCCCGAAGGCCCCATGATGGCGATGAACTCCCCGCGCCTGATCGTGAGCGATATACCGTGCAGGACGCTTATCTTCCTGTCACCCAGTCGGTAGGATTTCTGCAGATCACGGATCTGGATCATCGCGCGGCTCCCGTGAAGAGCAGCTTGACCGCATCCCCTTCATGCAGGGCTTTTCCCTGGTCTAGCAAGACGACTTCACCCTCGCCCAATCCCGACAGGATTTCGCTATCACCGATATCTTCGATCCCCGTCGTGACCTCCCGGAAGCGGATACGGCCTTGCACCGCCATGACGACATAACGCTTTCCATCGCGGGACAGGATCGCCTTCGCAGGGAGCTTCAGGACATTGTCACGCGCAGCCACTTCCAGTCGAACATCCACCTGCTGCCCCAGCAGCAACGGCGCCGTGACATTGTCCATCCCGATACGGAAAGCCAGCTGATTGAGCGAGCCATCACGGCTGGTAGCGGGAGCGACCCAGGTGATCTTTCCCGGCCACACCTGGCCCGGAAAGGCCTCGCTGGTGACCAGCACGGTCTTGCCCGGAACAACCGCAGCGCTATCACCGGCATCCAGCCGTGCTTCAATTTCCCGCCCCTGCAGGGGACTCAGGCGAAACAGCACATCCCCTATCCGCAGTTGCGCACCTGGCCGCGAGGGGACCGCGACGACGTAGGCGTCTACCGGTGCCGTGATACGACAGCGATCCAATTGCCATTGCGCCTGGCGTTGATCCAGACGCGCCAACTCGACATCCTTGCGAAGCGATTGCCAAGCCAACTCGGCATCTTCGACTGACTTACCGGATTCGCCTCCTGCCTGGTACACCAGGCGCACCCTCTCGATTTGCTCTCGTGCCAGTTCCTGCCTCTGAAGAAGATGCCTCAACCCGGCTTTTGCTCGCTGCAGATTCAACCTGGCCTCGCGATCGTCAAGCCGGGCCAGCAGCTCTCCACGCCGCACCTGCTGGCCTTCTTCAATGGCGACTTCCAGCACCTCGATGGCGAATGGACTAACGAGGCTGACTTCCTCCTTGTTGAGCAGCACCCCCGTTGTCAGTAAGGAATTGGAAATCCTTCCGCGTTCTACCAATACGCCGGGCAGCGTCCACTGCTTTTCCGTAAGGCGTGACCCAGACAGAAGTACGCCGCCGACAAGCAAGCCCATTAGAAAAAACGCGATTACCGCGAGGTGCCAGCGACGTATCCGCGCTTTCTCCGGTCGCAAATGCATGGACATCATTCGGGATACATATTGACGACAATACCCGAGGCAGCAGTGATTAACTTGCCCGTCGTATCGCCCCCGTTGCTCAACATGATGGCGATGACTCCGCTTCTCTGGTCGATATAGAGCAAGCTCTGATATCCGTCACTTTGTCCGCTGTGGTAGAAGACCGTTCCACCTTCGCTATCACGTGGCACAAACCAGCCATATCCGTAATGTGAACTAAAGGCTTCATTAACAATTGCGTGACTGTGATCCGATGTCATCAGTCGCAGTGAATCTGGCGAGACCAATTTTCCGGCGAGCAGGGCCAGGCTGAAGCGTTCGATATCCTCAACCGATGCATAGACGCCCCCAGCACCATGCAAGTAAAAACTGCGTCTGAATTGAAGCGGGCTGAAGCCGTAATTGAGTGCGATGTGCCGATCCGTAGCGAAGGGATTCGGCGATACCGCCGCCGTGCTCATCCCGGCCACATTAAAGATGTGATACTTCAGATAGTCCGAATAGGACATACCGCTGGCGGCTTCGATGACCTGCGCCAGCAGCATGTACGCTGGATTGCTGTAGCCAACCGGCTGGTCCGATAGCGGCTGCCATGTCTTGGTATCCCTGAGCCTGTCCAGAACATCCTGATTGGTCATGCCATTGAAGAGCGGGATCTCCGGAAAATTGAAGTGAGTTTGATGGGAAAGCAGCCGCTGAATGCTTTCCATCCTCCATTCCTGAGGCAGCTCTGCTATCCATTTTCCGAGAGGGTCGCTCAAGGAAAGCGCTCCTTTTTCCGCCAGCTGCAATAGCGCAATGGCGGTCATCGGCTTGGTGATGGAGCCGATGGCGAAAAGCGTGTCCGGAGTGATCGGCCGCTTTTTTTCAACATCGGCCAGTCCCACACTATGCTGGTACCGCGTCTGGCCATTCTTGATGACTTTGACGATGAGCCCAGGACTGTTGGCCGGCACTCGCTGCAGGATGCGATCAATCTGCATGACAAAAACGGCCTGACGTTCCTCGGACGTCGTTGCCGCCTGGCGTTCTCGCTCTTCAATGGCTTCTTGCGATGCGCAGGCAGGCAGCAGCAAGGCCACCAGCAACGGGAGAAAAAGGCTGTACCAGACGGATCTGATATTGATGACAGGTTTACTCATGAAATGGGGCTGTTCTTTAAATTTGGTCGCAGTGATGGGAAGCAACGTCTTAGCGCAGGTGCTTGGTCATCCCCCTGGATATGTCTTGACGATCAAGTCCAGCACGGCATCAAGCACCTTGACCGTCGCCCCTCCCCCATTGCTCATCAGGATGGCGATGAGTTCTCTCTCCTGATCGATATAGAGGCAAGTTTCATAACCATCAGCACCTCCGCTATGCCAGAAGACTTTTCCACCTTCGCTCCGGGATGACACGTACCAGCCGTAGCCATAGTGCGAAGAGAAATCGTGACGACTGACGGCTGCATGGCTATGATCCGACGTCATCAAGCGCAGCGATTCTTGCGAGATCAACTTGCCAGAGAGCAGGTTCTGGCTGAATGTTTCCAGATCGTCAGTCGACGCAAAAATTCCTCCCCCGCCATTGAGCGTATTGCGCATTCCATAGATCTGGCGGCTTGTCCCGTAGTTGAGGGCGACAGAAGCCTTCGATAGAGTCGCAGGCTCATGTACGAACGCATCCACCATTCCTGCGGGGGAGAAGATGTTGGAGGCCATATATTGTGAGTACGACACGCCACTTGCCTTTTCGATGATCTCTGCCAACAGGATGAAGTTGCCATTGCTGTATTTGGCAGGTCCTCGCACATCGGGCCGAATCGCTTTGTCAGTGCTCATTCTTTCCAGCACATCCTTGTTGCTCATCCCGTCCAGCAACAGGACGTGGTTCAAATCGATGCCAGACTGATGGGAAAGAAGTGCATGGATGGTGATATCCCCCCAATCCTGAGGAAGATCGGGCAACCATTTGGTGACGGGATCATCCAGGGACAATCGCCCCCTCTCGACCAGTTGCATCACTGCAACGGCTGTCATCGGCTTGGAGATGGAGGCAATCGAAAAGACAGTAGTTGTGCTGATCGGGAGCGCGCCTTTGATATCAGCCATTCCCTTGACGCGACTGTACAAGGTCACGCCGTGCTGAACGACCTTCACGCTGACCCCCGGCTTATCGGCATCCTGTCGTTGCAGGACCCGATCGATCTGCATCGAGAAAACGGCCTGCCGTTCCTCGAGCGTCTTAGCTGCCTGGCGTTCTTGCTCTTCAATGGCGCCTTGCGATGCACAGGCAGGCAGCAGCAAGGCCACAAGCAATGAGAGAAAAAGGCTGCACCAGACGGATCTGGTATCGGTAACTGGCTTGCTCATGGACGGATGCTCTCCATTCAAATAGGTTACGCAACAGGTATCCGATGGCGATTTACAGCCTCGGATCCGGAATCTCCAAGATGTCTTCAATGATGCTGGCGAAGGCTTGTCCGTGGGTGATCAGGACAACGGTAGTCTTGCCCTTGATGCTATTCAGATAGGTCACCAGCTGCTGCAGTGAATCGGCGTCCAGGTTATTGTCCGGCTCGTCGAGGATCAGCAGTCGCGGCTGGCCGACCAGTGCCCGCAACAAGGCGATCTTCTGGCGCTGTCCGCCGGAGAGTCGATTGCCGCCTTCAGCGATGATTTGATCCAGTGCATCCGGGGCTGAAAACAGGGCTTCGGTCCAGCCCAACTGCTGCGCCAGTTGCCTGATGTGTTGATCAGGCATATCCCGTCCCATGGCAATATTGGCGCGCAGGGAATCAGCGAAGACAAACACCTGCTGTGGCACATAGGCAACGCAACCATGCAGTGCCGTCATCCCCACGGACAGGTCCTCACCATCGATGCGAACGCTGCCTTGGCTTGGGCGCTCCAGCCCCAGCAGCATCAGGGCCAGGGTCGACTTGCCCACGCCGTTTCCGCCCACCAGTGCGGTGCAACGGCCGGCTGCTATCGTCGCGTCAAGCTGATTGAAAATGGGCTCACTGTCATAGGAAAATGCGACGCCGTGCAATGCCAGAGCGGGAGGTGCGATACGCGCATCGCTTGGTAGCGACCGATGGTGCAGCTCGCACGGCACTTCGTCCGAGTCACGATGCGAGTCCTCGCACAGGGCGACAATACGCTGCCATGCAGCCAGCTCAACCACATATCCAGAGGCGGCATTAAACAAGGTACTCACCGGCGAGTACAACAGCGAGAGCAAAAGAAACAGCGATACCAACTGCCCCACCGTGAATTCCTGTGCATCGACCTTGGCCTGTCCGATCAGCCATATGGTTGCCGTGATCACCACGGGAATAAGTCCAAGCACGCCCTGCATCAAGGCAGAGTGGCGATGCATTCCCAGCATCATGTCATCGCTGCGCAGCAAACCCGCACGCAATCGCGCACGATGAAAGTCGCAGCTCGCGGTAATGCGGCTCTCGCGGAGGCTGAGCAAGGACTCGTGGAGCGTGACATTGGCTTGCGCCTGGCCGATCCTGGCCAGGCGCGACCGCTCCGAGAGCCTCCTTCCTAGGATCCTGAATAGCGCTATTGCCAGCGGCAAAAAGCCGAGAATGCTCCAGGCGATGGCCGCACTTTGATGAAACAACATGGCGCCGAGAGCCAGAATGAAGATGACGTCGCGTAAAGCATGGGCCAATCCGGTCGGAGAAAGGTGGTGCAAGGTCGCGATATCGCCGATCATGCGACTACGCAAATCGCCGAAATCAAAGCGTCTGACGCGTTTCCAGGGGGCGCTCTGCAGGGCCGTGAAGACAGCTATCCGAAGATCATGCTGGAAGCGCTGGGTAATGGCGATGCCGAAGAGATTGGCACGGGTCGCCAGCAGCAGCGACAGGCTGGTCAGCCCGGCTACACCGGCGATCAAAGCCCGCAGGGAGTCTCGCTCAGCATGGTTGGAGATCCCGTCGACCAGTGCGCTGAACAGCAAGGGAACGGGCATCTGCAGGCCCGCCACGACAAACAGCAGGAAGAGGTAGCCCACTATGCGCAAGCGCTGCCTATCCACAAGGCGCGTGTAAAACGAATGGCGATAGAGAAAATTGCCTGGCATCCGGATTGGCTTGGTGCTCACCGTTTCATCCTCCCGCAGCGAACGCCGAGCGCGCCGCTGTCTGCAGGCCGATCAGGTAATTGCGCATGGCATGGACGATCACCACTGCCAGGATGTCCTGCGTGGCATGGAACATCCAGCCCAGGCACAGCGAAAAGACGAACAGATCGATGAAGCAACGTCCAAAACCTCGTGTGGATTTCCTATGCAAGCAGGAGAAGGAAAACGCTACCGCGATCACCGCAATACTGCTCCCGACCACGGCGACCAGGACGGTCTGTAACACCATGCGCCAGACCACTTCCTCCGTAATCGCCGTCGCCATGGATCGCCACAAGGCCGTGCGGTGGGCGTGCCAGCTGGCCTGGAACGCAATGACCGCGCAGGCTTCGAGGTACCGGATCGGATGGCGCGTGGTCAACATCACCGACAGGGTGAAAAGTATCAAGCCGAGCAACAGATATGCCGGCAACAGGGGCCAGTTCATCACCGGCATGAAGTCGGGTAGAGCGCGCCAGATAAACACCATACCGGCGAGGAACAGGGCCAGGTCGAACCACCAGGCTCTTCTTGAGAGCACGCATGCACGCAGCAACACTGCAGCCAACCAGATAATCATGATGCGACCTGCCGGATCAGGTTGCGGGACAGGTGCTTGCACAGCAGCGTGTGGGCGTGTTGCCTGACAAAGCCCGCATAGTCTGCGCGGGTGATGCTGAACACCTCGACATCGACCGCCGCTGGCGCACCCCGGAAGCAATGCATGCGCAACGTGCCATCGTGCTTCCCACCGAAATGATTGAGCCGGAGCGATGCGTGATTGGAGACGCCGACAAAGCCATAGACCTTGTTCAGGTTCAGTTCGTGGAAGAAGTAATCAAGCAGGACCACATTCATATCCCCGGCGATCAGGCTGGTGCGATACCGCTCTTCGCCCACCAGATAGGCGTATTCAGCATGGCGATTCTTCCAGTCGATCTTGCACAGCATGGCCAGGGCCACGGGGCTGCGTTCAAACCGCTCCTCCACCAGGAAATACTTGCTCCTGGCGCTATCGTCGGCGTTATCCTGCAGCATCTGTTCGGCCTGATTTAACTGGCGGTGTTCATCGGCGATGGCCGACGCGAAGAAATTCTCGACATAGCGATCGGTAGCCAGCCAGCTGGCAATGGTGGGAATATCTTCCAGCTCCGGTTTGCGAATGGTAACCAGCAGCCCTGGCAATCGAAAGATCATGGACGACTCCCGCTGACACCATAGACCAGGACATCACGAAATTGGCCTCGGCAAAAGACATGTTCGCGAAAACGCACCTCCCTGCTGAAACCGGCTTTTTCCAGCACACGGATTTCCACCTCGTCGTCCGCGAAGACATATGACACCAGCCTGCGGATGGATGGGTGAATGCGCCATTGCTTCAGGACATCATCTACGGGACAGTAGCGACCCTCAGCGCACAGTCGGATTCGGAGGACACCCAGACGCATGTCGATGTCGCTCAGTTCAATCAGCAAGCTGCCTTCGCCGGCCTCATCGAGATAGAGGTATTCAGATTGCAATAGAGCAGCTCGCAGTTCCGCTCCGGAGAAACCGAAGACCGAGGCCAGCACGACGAAACTGCTGTCGCTACGATCTCGATAGCGCTCAAGAATCCAGGCAATATCCGCTTGGGTGACCGCTCTCATGAGCTTACTGACTCCTCATGGGTAACTCCGGCGTTACGCATGATCGCGGCGACACTGGGCCAACGCTGCACCTGAGCGGGATCGATGCGTATCCATGACTCCATGTGATCGGCGATGCGCTGGCTCAAGTGCTTGATCGTTGCACGTGGCGGCTCGCCAGGACAAAGGCGTTCGGGGTAGATGGGGGCATCGACCTGCACCACATTGCGACCGTCCCGATCAACATAGTTGATAACGGGTAGCACGACCGCACCGGTCAGCACCGCCAGCGTTGCGGGGCCGCTTTGCATAGCACAGGGACGACCGAAAAATATTACTTCCTCCCGGGAAGTGACGTGGACCTCGGCATCGACCATCAGGGCGACCAAGGCGCCCTTGCGCAATTCGATGAAAGCGCGCTTGCCACCCTCCTCTCCCGCTCGCAGAGGCGACACATCCTGCCCAGTCTGACGGAACAAGGAAAACAATGCCTCTTCATTGGCACTGGCAGCATTAAATTTGAAGACGAAGATCTTTTTTCGGCTTTGGGCGGCCTGCATCATCTTCATGAAGCCAACCGGGAAGCTACCCATGTACATCGTCACCAGGAGAATCGGACGATCCTGACGCAAAAGAGATGACGTGCTCTCTGAGAGGTTCAGGTACGTGTTTTCCAATGCAGGAGCCAGAAAATGCTGTGGGTACTTGACCGTTCTTGAGAAATCCATTCCCAGTTCTACATAGCGTCGCAGTCCTAGCCTGAAGACTTTACCGGCTTCGCGGTGGGACAGACCCAGGGCATCTGCGATGCATTGCGCGATATCCGCTTCGACGGCGGAGAATCTGCGTAGGTGGAGGCCGCTGACCAGTGAAACGGCGGGACGCCACAACAAGTCCAGTAAAGATCTGCAGGCCAGGTTCATGGACGCCCCGGAGTTTTATTGAATGAATCTAATCCTGGCTGACTCTTGTGTTGGGAGCGCCAGACTTCATACTGGGTATCAATCCTGCTAGTGCAGTCGCGATAATCCATGTAACCGATTTTTCCATCGTAGCGATCGCGGGCCTTATCTTGGAACATCCCTGACAGCGCAAATCCCGCGTCACGAAAATTGAAGTTCGGAGCCGAACACCCGCTAACTAGAGAACAGACCAGCACCAGCAAGGTGCAATGAGATGACGTTCGGCATTGTGGTAATGGCATTGGGCCTCCAGACAAGCATGTCAATCGAAGCTAGGACCAAAGCCCCGCGAGCGGGGCTCCGTAACCCAACTAGATTCTTAGAATTTACATTGGTAGCCAACGGCAGGATTGCCCGATGTGTTAACAGGACCGCCCAGCTTCCCGCCATGACCTGTATCCACTACGACCGGCCCGGCTTTTGCAACTCCGCCAAAATCGGTATCTCCCTTAGCCGCCATAACGGGTCCTTGTTCCAGCTTTTTGACATTGAGTTCCATAATCTTCCATTCACATATGAGTGCAACAAATCGGCTGTTGCGGCCGTGCCCCCGAAACGGGGGCGGAACCAATCCTGCTGCCTTACTCCGTCGGTTCGATCTCTATTTCGTGGCCCAACTCGGCAAAGACAGCAATGAGGTCGGAAACGGTGGATAGGTCATTGAGCCTCTGAAGGTAGCGATCATCCACGTGGATATTGAAACGCTCCTCCAGTGTCCAGAGCACCGTGGCAAAGCCCAGAGAATCAATCCCGATATCGGAGAGACGATCCTCCGGCCGCAGCTTTCTGAACTCCTTGGCTTGATTGGTGTTGGCAAAGAGGATGGATGAAAAATCGTCGTACGTTAGCTTCATCGGTACACTCCAAAAATGAGAGAAACGTTGTTATTTCCGAACCCGAATGAATTCTTGATCGCGACCCGTATCTCCTTGCGAAGGCCCGACCCAACCAAAATATTCAGGCCAGAACTACGATCGGCATACCGTATCGGCGTCACGAATGATTCCTCGATGGACTTGATGACATGCAGCGATTCCAATGCCGCCGACGCACCAAGAAGATGCCCGCTCAGTTGCTTGGTCGGGGTTACGTGAATCCTGTCAAGCGATTGTCCAAACACGGTTCGCAGTGCAAGTAGTTCGGCATCGTCGTTGAGCCTGGTGCCTGTGCCATGTGGATTGATCAGGTCGATTTCATCTGGACCTACTCCGGCATCGACGAGCGCGGCCTTCATCGCCGCCACCAGGTCGGTGCCGTCGGGTAGTGGTGCGACCGGGTGGTAAGCGCCACCCGAGGCGCCATATCCTAGAAGCTCGGCATGGATTCTGGCGCCACGCTTGATGGCGCTGGACTCAGACTCCAGCAGCAACACGGCAGCACCTTCGCCCATGACGAAGCCGTCGCGGTCTTCGGAGAAAGGGCGGCAGGCGACATCGGGCGTATCGTTCCTGCTTGTCATCGCTCGCAAGCGGTCAAAACCGGAGAAGACTAGTGGTGATATCGTTGCCTCCACGCCGCCTGTCAACACCGCATCGCAGCGACCACTGCGAATCATGTCCGCTGCAACACCAATGGCATGGGCGCTGGAAGAACAGGCGGTAGAGATAGTCAGCTGTGGGCCTGTCAACTTCCACTGGATAGCTACCCGACTCACGATGGCATTGGGGTCCACAAAGGGCACAGTCAAAGGACTGATGCCACGCGTGCCGTGCTCGTACAGCGACGCGATTGCCTCCTCCGTGAAATACATACCGCCCAGTCCGCTGCCAAGACATACCCCCATACCCCGCTGCGCCATCGCGTCCCAACCCTGCTCATGTGCCAGTTCGGCTACGGCGGCAAGCGAGAGACGGGAGTTGCGTGAAACCAGTTTCAAGTTAAGTCTGGAAGCTGAATCGAGGTCATGATCTTCATCAACTTCTGCTGCAATCCTGGTGCGATAGGCGGATGTGTCGAACCGCGATATCGGCGCCAACGCAGAACAGGCTTGCCGCAATGCGCCCCATGTCTTCTCAATACCATGACCGAATGGAGTCACACATCCCATACCAGTGACGACGACCCGCCTGCGCCTTGTGCTTGATGTCATGACCTTCTCTTCCTTGCGAATGCACGCAGTCGATTCCGGCGATGGCATCGCCTTTTGAGCCCTCCATCGTGGTTGGGAATGGCGTTTGCAAGAGCACTTCCTGCGGCGCAAAGCCAACCCATCAGTCGAATGTAGCCCCGCGAATCGCAGGCTCTTCGCACAGAAGTGAAAGCAGCAAGAATTTTTCGAACGATAACGAAGTGTCTTTTTGCGCAATGTCTTTTTATGACTGCGCGCCGACCTTTATCGGACAATCATTGCCGGCGATAAAATGAAAATTATCGTGAGTTGCGATAAGGAGATGAAGACGAGCCGACCAGGTAAATTGGCAGCGGCTCGCGATTCTGAAGGAATCTGATGAGGGAATGGGATGGCGAAAGAAATGACGTGATCTGACCAGAAGCTACCTCGCAGGGACAATAAACTAATGCCCGGAGATCTCCGAAATCGACGTCCGCACCACCTGCCGGGTAGTCATGTCGAAATGCACGTTGAACAAGCGATCCTCGTGGACGTAGTGGTATTTCCAGTCCCACACCTCCTCGTTCTTGCGGGTGAACGGCACCACGCTGCGCGGGCGACCGAACTGGCGGCGCACCTCGTCGGCGCTCATGCCGGGGCGGATGGTGTCGAAATGTTCCTGGGTCAACACCTGGGTGTAGTCGACCAGCATCCCGGAGGCGCCGATGGCGAACATCCAGGTGCGGATGCCTTCCGGTCCCTTGGGATATTCAAGAGTGTGGGCTCCGCCACCGTCCTCCCAGACGGTATCGGGCTGCCCCATCACGCCGCGCACGTCGGCTTCGCTGGAGATGCCTTTCTGCAACTTGTCCAAACCGAACTCCTCGATGGGATTGCCATTGCGGTCGCAGCCGAACATTGCCAAAGCGGCAAGCAAGGCGCCAACGCTGGCGGCATGGCGCCGCAGGCGGGTGAATAAAGGCTCAGTCATAGGTAATTGATTATCCCTGATGAAGACAAGGTAAAATACCGCTTCTGTGTAACATTTTGGCCTGCCCTCATCATGATCTTCGGAAAAAAGACCACCTACGTATCTGAAATCACCCAGTTCATCGACGAACTGAAGACGAAGAACCCGAAGCTGGAAGAATCTCAACGCGACGGCCGCGCCCTGCTGTGGGACAAGGAACCGCTGGACCTGGACAAGAGCGCCCGTGAAAAGGCCTCCCGCGTGGCGCAGCAGCCCTACGTCTACCAGAGCCACTAAGCTGTTCGCATGACGGTTCAAGCAGGTGGCGCCGACACCGCCGATCAGTCCGGCGAGCAACGCAACGTCGACGCCATCGACATCACCCCCGCAGGACAACAGGACACCACGCCCGACGTGATCGACGGCGTGGCGTTGGCGCGCCTGTATGGCGAGCCGCTGTTCCAGCTGCCCAACGACCTCTACATCCCGCCGGATGCGCTGGAAGTCTTCCTGGAAGCCTTCCAGGGGCCGCTGGACTTGCTGCTCTACCTGATCCGCAAGCAGAACTTCAACATCCTCGACATCCCGCTGGCCCAGGTCACCGCCCAGTACCTGGAATACGTCGAACAGATCCGCAAGCAGAACCTGGAACTGGCCGCCGAATACCTGCTGATGGCGGCCATGCTCATCGAGATCAAGTCGCGCATGCTGCTGCCGGCCAAGCGGGCCGAAAGCGGCGAAGAGCCCGAGGACCCGCGCGCCGAACTGGTCCGCCGCCTGCTGGAGTACGAGCAGATCAAGCTGGCCGCCCAGGAGCTGGACCAGCTGCCGCAGGTCGGGCGCGACTATGTGCGCACCCAGGTCCACATCGAGCAGACCGTAGTCACCCGCTGGCCCGAGGTCAACATGGATGACCTCAAGTCGGTCTGGGCCGATATCATCAAGCGCGCCAAGCTGACCCAGCATCACCACATCAGCCGCGAGGAACTGTCGGTGCGCGAGCACATGACGGGCATCCTGCGCCGCCTGCAGGCGGCACGCTTCGTCGAGTTCTCGGACCTCTTCGATCCCGCCCGTGGCGTACCGGTGGTGGTGGTGAACTTCATTGCCCTGCTTGAACTGGCCAAGGAAACGCTCATCGAAATCACCCAGGCCGAAGCCTTCGCGCCTATCTATGTCAGACTGTCGTATTCGCCCAGCTGAGCAAGCGACACCCACCGGCAACCCGGGCCGGGCCGCGCTTGACGCCAGCGCCGGCCGGCCTGCAACCAGAGAATCCGCATGAAAATCATTTCCTCGATCGAAGAACTCCGCGACCACCTGCGTGGCCAGTTGCGCACCGCCTTCGTGGCGACCATGGGCAACCTGCACGAAGGTCACCTCTCGCTGATGCGCCTGGCGCGCACCCACGGCGACCCGGTGGTGGCGTCGATCTTCGTGAACCGCCTGCAGTTCGGCCCCAACGAGGACTTCGACAAGTATCCCCGCACCTTCCAGAATGACGTCGAGAAGCTTGAAAAGGAAGGCGTCTACGTGCTCTTCGCCCCGACCGAAAAAGACATGTACCCGGAACCGCAGGAATACCGCGTGCAGCCGCCCGATGGCCTGGGCAATACGCTGGAAGGTGAATTCCGCCCCGGCTTCTTCACCGGCGTCTCGACGGTGGTGATGAAGCTGTTCTCCTGTGTGCAGCCGCGCGTGGCGGTGTTCGGCAAGAAGGACTACCAGCAGCTGATGATCGTGCGCAACATGGCACGCCAGTTCGCCCTGCCCACCGAGATCGTCGGTGCCGAGACCTATCGCGCCGAGGATGGCCTGGCGCTGTCCTCGCGCAACGGCTACCTGTCCGCCGAGGAACGCGCCGAGGCGCCGCTGCTCTACAAGGTGCTCAACCATGTGGCCGAGGAAGTGCGCGGCGGCCAGACCAATATCGCCCTGGTCGAGCAATTGGCCATGGAGCGCCTGGCCGGCCGTGGCTGGAAGCCGGACTACGTGGCCGTGCGCAAGCGCATCGACCTGCAGGCGCCGAGCGCAGCCGACATCGAACAGGGCGCGCCGCTGGTGGTCCTGTCGGCGGCCAAGCTGGGCGCGACCCGTCTGATCGACAACCTGGAAATCTGACGTGCAGACCGCGGCTGGCCTCTTGCTGGCCGCGCTTGCGCTGGCAGGCCCGGCGCAGGCGACGATCACCGCCCAGGACGACCTGGGCAATACGGTGACGCTGGCCCAGCCAGCCCGCCGCATCGTCAGCCTGGCACCGCACGTGACCGAACTGCTGTATGCCGCTGGCGCCGGTGAGCGCCTGGTCGGTACCAGCAATGTCAGCGACTATCCGCGCGAGGCCGCGCGACTTCCTTCCGTGGGCAGCTTTGCGGCGCTCGACCTGGAGCGCATCCTGGCCCTCAAGCCCGACCTGATCGTGGCCTGGCACAGCGGCAACAAACCCGCGCAACTGGCGCGCCTGCGCCAGTTCGGTATTCCTGTCTACGAAAGCCAGCCAGCCGATTTCGGCATGATCGCCACATCGCTGGAGCAACTCGCCCACCTGGCCGGCAGCGATGCCACCGGACAGGCCGCAGCCTCCGCCTTCCGGGCGCGCTGGCAAAGCCTGCAGGCCCAATATCGCGGACGCCCCGAGGTCAGTGTGTTCTACCAGATCTGGAGCCAGCCGCTGATGACGCTCAACGGCCAGCATATGGTGTCATCCGTGCTGCGCCTGTGCGGTGGTCGCAACATCTTCGCCGACCTGCCGCAACTGGCCCCCACGGTCAGTGTGGAAGCAGTGCTGGCGGCCGATCCGCAGGTGATCCTCACCCCCGGTGACGCGAAGGACCAGCCGCTGGAACGCTGGCGCCAGTTCGCGCGCCTGCGCGCGGTGCGCGACGGGCAGCTCTATAGCGTCAATGCGGATTGGCTCAACCGGGCCGGGCCGCGCATCCTGGATGCCGCCGGGGAAGTCTGTGGCCGCCTGGATCAGGCCAGGGCCGTCATGAAATAAAAATCCCCCCGCAAGCGGAGGGATTTTTTTGCGTACCGGCGTACTAAGGCATCAGCGCTTAGAACTTGTACTTCACTGTTGAACTGATTGCCAGCGAGATACCTGCTACTGGCTAGTCAGGAGGAAAGAAAGACGCTGCAGCCATCCTGGCCATGTTGTGTGAAGCGGCAGCCAAAGGTGGCTTCCAGCAAGGACGGCACCATCACCTGACTGACGGAGCCAGCATGAGATCCGCCTGCCCCCAGCAGCAGGACGTGGGTCGCGAAACGCCTGGCCAGGTTAATATCGTGACAACTCGCCACCACTGCCTTGCCCTGCCCCGCCAGCCCGCGCAGCAATTGCATGATCTGCAATTGCGCCGCGATATCCTGGTGTGAAGTCGGCTCATCGAGCAGGTACAAGGCCGGATCCTGGACCAGCAAGGTCGCCAACGCCACCCGCTGCCGCTCTCCGCCGGACAGTTGCAGCAGGTCATGTCCGGCCAGCGAGGCCAGGCCGACCTGTTCCAGCGCCGCCCGTGCCAGTTCGCCATCCTCAGCCGGCTGGCCCCAACCGCCGCCATGTGCGAAACGTCCGGCCTGCACGGCCTCCAGCACCGGCAGGGAGAAGGCATCATGCTGCTGTTGCAGCAGCAATCCCCGGTGCAGGGCCATGGTCGGTACTGGCATGTCAGTCAGCGACTGCCCCTGCAACAGCAACTCCCCCGCATACGGCCGCTGCAGACCGGCGGCGGCGTGCAGCAGCGTGCTTTTGCCGATGCCATTGCGCCCCAGCACGCACCAGAACTCTCCAGCGCGCACTTGCCAGTCCAGCCCCGCAAGCAGGACGCGCCTGCCTGCCCTGAGCTCCAGTTGCCGGGCCTGCAAGACCATGTCGTCAGGGTCACTCATACACGGCTCCGTGCCAGCAGCCACAGGAACACCGGCACCCCGACCAACGCCGTGATGACCCCTACCGGCAATTGCACCGGCGCCACCACGGTACGGGCCAGCAGGTCGGCCAGCGTCAGCGCCGCACCGCCCCCCAATACCGAGGCGGGCAACAACAAGCGCTGGTCATTGCCCCACAGCAGGCGCAAGGTATGCGGCACCACCAGGCCGACGAAACCGATGGTCCCGGCCATCGCAACAGCCATTGCAGTGCAGGCCGAGGCCACGCACAGGCTCATGACCCGCAGGCGCAACACCGGCACGCCCAGCAACTGGGCAAAGGCATCGCCGCGCGCCAGCAGGTTCAGCGATGGCGCATGACGCAGGCTCCATATCAGCGCCAGCAGCAGCACTGCGGACGCCAGCGGCAGCAGGCGGGCGTCATCGAGGTCGCCGATCAGCCAGAACACCATGCCACGCAATTGCGCATCCGGCGCTACCGATAGGGCCAGCGAGATCAGTGCGCCAAAGCCGGCCGCCAGCATCACGCCCGTCAATAGCAGGCGCTGGCTGGACAGCAGCGGCGAGGTCGCCAGGTGACGCAGTGACTGCCGCACCAGGCCGAACAGCAAGGCCATCGCCAAGGCCGCTCCCAGCAAGGCGCCCGGGGCCGTGGCAGCTGCCACTGGCAGGCCGACATGCAAGGCCGCCAGCATGGCCAACAAGGCGCCGGCAGCCGAGCCGCCGGACAAGCCCAGCACGTAGGGGTCGGCCAGGGGATTGCGCAGCAACACCTGCATCAGGGCCCCTGACAAGGCCAGGGCGGCACCGACCACGAACGCGGTCAGCGCACGCGGCACCCGCAGCGACAGCAACAATGACACCGTGTCGGCCGGAGCCGAAGGCCGCAGGCAGCCCGTGCTGCCGCACAAGGCGGCCGCCGCCAGGGTCAGCAGCGACACCAGCAACAAGACAGCAAGCAGGGAGAACGAACGTCGCATCGGCAATCCGGATCAGGAGCGTGGAATCAATTCAGGCGGCCCGCCTTAGAAATCGTAGCGGGCCGTGAATTTTACCGCCCGGCCGTTTTCCGGATAGATGCCGGAGACGGCGCCACCGGAACAATCATAGGCCTGGGAATAGTAGGTGCGATCGGCCAGGTTGGTCCCGGTCACGGCAAACTCCCAGGCACTCACCCGCACGGCGTAGCGGGCATCGATGGTAGTGAAGGAAGGCATCCTGGCGCAGGCATTGGCGAAGTCATTGCCCATGCGTTGCCGGTCCACCCAGCGCACACCCGCGTCGGCGCTCTGCTGGCCGGACTTCCAGTTGATCCGGGTCGACAGGGTGTTGCGGGGCACCAGTGCCAGCTCCTTGCCGTTGTTGACGCCATCGGCGAACTTGGCGTCGATATGCTGGTAGTTGGCGCTGAGGGTGATGCTGTCGTTCACGCGCAGGCGCCCTTCCAGTTCCACGCCCTGGTGCAGCGTGGGAGCCAGGTTGCTGTTGGCGCCGAAGCCGCCGTTGGCGGTGGGATCGTAATACAGCTCGTCACGCACGCGATGGTGGAACCAGCGCACCGTCAGCTGGCGCGCATCGCGGCCCCAGGTGGCGCCCAGCTCGACGTCATGCGACACCTGGGGCTTGAGTACCTGGCCGCTAGGCAAGGCGGTATAGCCGTTCTCGTCGGGCGTGGCCAGGCGATAGCTCTGGCCGGTCTTGGCAAAGGCACGCAACAGTGGCAGCGGTGCGTAACTGGCTTGCAGGTCCCAGGCATTGACGGCGCTCGACCGGTTGTAGGCGCCCGAACCGCTGCTCTGGGTGAACTGCTCGCGGCGCACGCCGGCCGCCAGGCGGGCATTGTGGTCGAACTCGATCTCGTCGCGCAGGTACAGGGCCTTGGCATGCTGGGCCGCATCGCTGTTGCCATAGCTGGCGTTGGTGACACTGTTCCATTCGCTGAGGTCGGTGCCGACGATCCATTCATTCTTCCACGGCCCGCTTTGCAGCACATGGCGCAGGCGCGGCGAGAACTGCGTCATGCGGATATTGGCCTGCGAGGTCGAGGCACTGCTCACGTAGTCGGCGCGCGAGATCTTCTCCCGATGAGACAGCTCGGCAGCCACGTCGAAGTCGCCGAAGCGGCGCTCCAGGAAGGCCGTCACCGTATCGTTGTCATAGGCGCCATGATCCAGCGGTTTGCCGCTCTGGCGCGGATCGGCCTGGTACTGGGCCTGGGTGAGGCTGCCCGGCAGACCGAAATCGGCACGGGCGATATTGGCGCGCAGGCCAAAACGCCAGTCGCTGGCGAACCACTGCACGGTGGTACTGAAGTTTTCCTGGTTGGACTTCGCATTGTCGCGCCAGTTGTCGCTATGTGCCTTGGCATAGCTGGCGTCAATCGACATGTTGTCCCAGCCGCGCGAGACGGCGGCGCGCCCGGCGCGCTGGCCCTGGTTGCCCAGCTCGGCCACCACCGTGCCATGGCCAGCGTTGGCCTGCGGACGGCGGGTAATGATCTGGATGGTGCCACCGGTGGCGCCGCTGCCATAGAGCACGCTGCTGCCGCCGCGCACGATCTCGATGCGCTCGATGGTCTCGATGGGAATGGAGGACAGCAAGGGGGTGGACAATTCGTTTTCCGACATCCGCACGCCATCGACCAGTACCACCATGTTCTGGTCGCCATTGGTGCCGAAACCGCGCAGGTCCAGCGGGAAATCATTGGGGCCGGCCGAACTCTGGCGACCATAGATGCCGCCCAGCTTGCGCAACGCCTCATTGGCATTGTCGATGCCGGCGGCGCGGATCTGCTCGGCCGTGATCACGGTCGTGGCCACCGGTGCGAAGGCCGGATCATTGGGGAAGCGCGAGGCCGACACCACCACCGCCGACAACGGGGTGCTGGCATTGGCCGCATCGGGCTCGGCCTGGGCAGGCAGTTGCCAGGCGGCCGCCACGGCCAGGCCCAGGGAAACGGAGGTGCGCACGTTGAGGCATGGGGCAGCGCGACGGCCCCGGGAAACGACGATAGACATGATAGTGAGATCCAGTGACATTCCCCGGCCTGCCTCCCCGCAAGCCGGATTCAACGGAAGCCGCCCGGACGACATGGCGTACAGGCAAGCTCCCCCCCGTCCTGGCCGGTATCCGGGCTGCAGGCATGACCATCAGCCTTCCCATGCATTGCTTGCAAGCTGCAAGAGGCACAGTGGCATGGAAGATGGATTGCCGGCGCTACGCAAGGTCTCGCAAGGAGACATTGGCACAAGGCCGGCACCTGTTTACCGTTGCGGGGGCAGCACACATTGACCACCACACCGGCCCTGTGGCCAGCCTCGATGGCGGGTGTTTCCCGTTTAACTGCCGGCGAGAACACGCCGGCGAGCACCAAAACGGCGCCATTGTAGGCGCGAAGCTACTTGTCTCACAAGCAAGGGAAGAAGACTGATGTAAATCAGCACAACTTCGGCATATGTATTGCTTAAAAGAAAAAGATGGATAAAATTCGACACAATATCGAAAAAGTTCGAAACCAATTCAAGAAGTAAGGCAACATCGGTTTGACAAGTCCGGCGAAAAGCCACTTTGTCAGGAACTTGACAGCTTGAAGAAAAAACGGAACAGATGGGGGATTTCACTCGCTATTTAGCCGATGAGATGGTCTGTGCGCACCCTATACTCGGCACCATGGCATCGTCGACCCTTGGGCTGTACGCCCCTTGGCCTTCCCTGTCATCACTGAATCGCCGTTGACGACTGCTGGACTTCAGAGACGGCCCTGGCCTGCCGATATTGCAGGCTGGGTTGTTATATAGCCTGGTGGAACGACTCACTTGACTTGCCCGGACAGGCAGGTTGCATAAAAAAGCGCACTATATTTGTTGGGAGAACTTGTAATCATGAGCGACGACGTTGATCTGGAAGCACTGTTTGACGAAATTTCCGCGCAAAGCCTGCCGGCCATGAGTCCCACCGGCGAGGCATCGCCCCCCCAGGCCGTCGCCGCCGACGAGGCCAGCCCGGAATCGACGGAAGACCAAAGTGACAAGCCCATGTACGCGCGTCTGGGTGGCATTGTCCGCCTCCTGCACGACTCGATGCGCGAGCTGGGCTACGACCGCTCGCTCACTGACGTGGCCGAGCAGATCGGCGACGCCCAGAGCCGCCTGGAACATATCGCCACGCTCACCGAGCAGGCAGCCAACAAGGTGCTCAATGCGCTCGATTCGGGCATGCCCGCCCAGGATCGCCTGCAGGAACAGGCCAAGAACATCAACGACCGCTGGGCCAAGCTCTATGCCGGCCAGATGAGCATCGACGAGTTCAAGCAACTGGCGGGCGATTCCCATAAGTTTTCTGCCTCGGTGGTGGAGTCGACCGAAGCGGAAAAGGCCCGCATGCTGGAAATCATGATGGCCCAGGACTTCCAGGACATCACCGGCCAGTTGATCAAGAAGATCGTGGGCATCACCGCCACCGCCGAGCGCGAGCTGGCGCAGTTGCTGCGCGACAATGCACCGGCCGAGGTACGCGCGCAGATCGAAGCCGAGAAGCCGGTTTCTCTGATGAATGGTCCTGCCACGCCGGGAACGGCCATGGTCCAGAACGATGTGGACGACTTACTCGATAGCCTGGGGTTCTAATGGATGACGAAATGCTCAAGGATTTTGTCGTTGAAGCGTTGGAGCTGGCGACCAACGTGGAAGAGCATCTGCTGACGCTCGAACGACATCCTGATGACCTTGAAATCCTCAATGCGGTCTTCCGCGCCTTCCACACCATCAAGGGCGGTGCCGGTTTCGTGAACCTGCCGGCCATGGTATCGGCCTGCCACCTGACCGAGAACCTGTTCGATGCCCTGCGTACCGGCAAGGCCCAGGTCACGCCCCTGGCCATCGAAGCGGCGCTGCAAGCCAGCGGTTTCGTGGCTGACCAACTGAACGAACTCTCCAACGGCGCCGCACCCGATAGCCTGGCGTCGATGCCGGCCGAGCTGAAGGACATTCTGACCCAGGCCATCGAAGGCAAGGCCGAGGCACCGGCGGCTGCGGCCCCCGCGTCTGCCCCGGCGGCCGTCGTAGCGCCTGCAGCCGTGGCGGCGTCGGCAGCACCGGCCGCTGCCGTCGATGGCAGCGCCAATGTCATGCGCAATGGCGAGCTGGACTGGCCCGCGCTGTACGAGGCCCTGGTGCCGGGTGCCGGCGCAGCCAGCGACAGTGCTGCTACGGCAAGCCAGCCAGCACCGGTTGCGGCGACTCCGACAGCCGCGCCCGCTGCAGCAGCGGCAGCGGCCGCACCGCCCGCCGACGCTGGCGAGTCCAAGGCTGCCGGCCCCGCCGCGCAGCATAACCGCCGCGCCACCGATGCCGCCAAGGAAGAAAGCATCCGTATCGATGCCGGCAAGCTCGATGCCCTGCTGGAAGTGGCCGGCGAATCGGTACAGGCCGCCAACCAGGCCTCGGTGCTGCTGGAAAAGCTGCAGCAGTTCAAGTTCGAAGGCAATGCCGCCGCGCTGATGTCGACCCTGGCGGAAACCCTGGGCCGTGCCTCGCGCTATTCCAGCGAACTGCAACGCGCCACCTTGTCCACCCGCATGCAGCCAGTGGGCCGCCTGTTCCAGAAATTCCCCCGACTGGTGCGTGAACTGGCCAAGGACCTGGGCAAGGACGTGGACCTGGTCATCACCGGTGCCGATACCGAAGTCGACCGCGTGGTGGTGGATAGCCTCTACGACCCGCTGGTACACATGCTGCGCAACTCGCTGGACCACGGCATTGAAGTGGACCGCGCTGCCGCCGGCAAGTCCAACAAGGCGACCATCTCGCTGCACGCCTGGCAAGCCGGTAGCAGCGTCATGATCGAAGTGTTCGACGACGGCAAGGGCATGGACCCGGACATGCTGCGCAACAAGGCACTGGCCAAGGGCCTGATCACCGAACACCAGGCACTGACCTCGGACGAAGCGCTGCAACTGGTGTTCCTGCCGGGCTTCTCGACCAAGGAAGTGGCCTCCAGCGTCTCCGGACGCGGGGTGGGCATGGACGTGGTCAAGACAGCGGTGGAAAAGCATCGCGGCACCATCCGCATCGACTCCACCATCGGCAAGGGCACCAAGTTCTCGATCCGCCTGCCGATCGAATTGTCGATCATCCCGACCATGCTGGTGCGCTGCGCCGGCGCGCCGCTGGCCCTGCCGATGGCGGTGGTCGAACGCGTGGTGGAATTGCCGGAGACCTTCGACGAAGTCGGCGGCGCCCCGGTGCTGCGCGACCAGGGCCGTCCGCTGCCCGTCAAGCCGCTGGCCGGCGTGCTGGGCTACGAGCCGGGCAATGAGCGCGTGGGCATCGTCATGGCGGTGCCACACCCCTACATCCTGGGCGTGGAATCGGTCGAAGGCACGGCCGACCTGGTGATCAAGCCGCTGACCGCGATCCACACCGCCGGCATCACCGGCACGGCCCGTTCGGCCGAGGGTGAGCTGGTGCTGGTGGTGGGCCTGTCCTTCCTGCTGGACGGCTGCCGCGACCTGGAGCGCACGGCGGTGGCGTAAGTCTGACCAGCCCGCTAGCGGAGCACAAGCAAAAACGGCCGGGTCTGCGAAGACCCGGCCGTTTTTGCATCAGGCGTCACGTCCGCCATGCCTGCCCTTACAGTTCGTACATGTCCTTCTCGCCTTCCATTACCTGGGAGATCAGCTTGCGGTTCATGGTCGGCGCCAGCAGTTCGATGAAGGTATAGACATAGCCACGCAGGTAGGCACCCTGCTTCAGGGCCACGCGCGAGACATTGGTGCCGAACAGGTGTCCGGCCGGGATGGCGCGCAGGCCCCGGTCACGCTCGGCATCGAAGGCGATGCCGGCGATGATGCCCACGCCCATGCCCAGCTCCACATAGGTCTTGATGACGTCGGCGTCGATGGCTTCCAGGACCACATCGGGTTTCAACTGGCGCAGCGAGAAGGCATGGTCGATCTTGCTGCGTCCACTGAAGGCCGAGTCGTAGGTGATCAGCGGATTGGCCGCGATCTCTTCCAGCGTCAGGCTCTTGGACTGCAGCAGCGGATGTTCCGGCGGCACCACCACCACATGCTCCCACTGGTAGCAGGGCAGAGACACCAGACCCTCGCCGGAAGCCAGGGCCTCGGTGGCAATGGCAATGTCGGCCTGATCGTTGCGGACCATCTCGGTAATCTGCTTGGGATTGCCCTGCAGCAAGGACAGGTGCACCTTCGGATACTTCTGCATGAAGGCCTGCACCACCTTGGGCAAGGCATAGCGCGCCTGGGTGTGGGTGGTGGCAATGGTGAAGCTGCCGCTGTCATGGGCGGCGAATTCCTTGCCGATGCGTTTCAATCCATCGACTTCCTGCATGATCAGTTCCACCGAGCGCAATACCGCTCGTCCCGGCTCGGTCAAGCCGCGGATGCGCTTGCCATGGCGGGTGAAGATATCCACACCCAGTTCTTCTTCCAGCTCGATGATGGCCTTGGAGACGCCCGGCTGCGAGGTGTACAAGGCCTTTGCAGCCTCGGTAAGGTTGAAATTCTGACGTACCGCTTCGCGTACAAAGCGGAATTGATGAAGATTCATGAGGGAAATCCTTCGCTTCCACACAGCGCGGCGACCCCGCCCCTAGGGCGATCGCCAGCCTCATTTGTATATGCCAAAGGCGTATATAAGCAAATAAATACTATGTAGTTTGGTTTGAAACATAAGTTTATTACGATTCGCAGACTAATGGGCGAGGTGTTATGACTGTTTCTTATGTAGTAAGCGGATTTGCCGTGGGACTGCTGGTCGGACTGACCGGGGTCGGTGGCGGCTCGCTCATGACGCCCCTGTTGACCTTGCTGTTCGGCATCCACCCCAGCGTGGCGGTGGGCACCGACCTGGCCTTTGCCTCGGCGACCAAGACCGCTGGCACCCTGGCCCACCGTTTCAAGGGTACCGTGCGCTGGGAAGTGGTACGCCGCCTGTCCTATGGCGCCCTGCCGGCTGCCCTGGCGACCACCTTGCTGCTGAAGCACTTCGGCGCCGTCAGTGACGGCATCGCCCTGACCATCCGCTATTCCATCGCCATCTCGGTGCTGCTGACCGTGACCGCCCTGCTGTTCCGCTCGCGCATGCAGGCCTGGCTCAATGCGCATCCGCAACGCCAGCTGCAAGGCGCCGCACTGACCAACGCCACCATCGCCGCCGGCGCCCTGCTGGGCACGCTGGTGACCATTTCTTCCATCGGTGCCGGTGCCGTCGGCGCAACCTTGCTGGTCCTGCTGTATCCTCGCCTGACGCCGGCCGAGATCGCCGGCACCGACATCGCCTACGCCGTGCCGCTGACCGCCATTGCGGCACTGGGCCACTGGTGGCTGGGTTCGATCAACTGGGAACTGCTGGCCACGCTGCTGCTGGGCTCGGTGCCGGGTATCACCATCGGTTCGCTCGCAGCACGAGCGGTGCCGGAGAAATTCTTGCGAGGCCTGCTGGCCATTACGCTGACGAGCGTTGCAGTCAAGCTGATTTGGTAGGCTGTTTTTCAATCGGGCGCACCTGGCATTCGGGTCGCCCATCAAGACGTTAACAGGGACTATAAGATGTACCGCTATGACCAATACGATCACTTGATCGTCAAAGAGCGAGTCGCACAATACCGGGACCAGGTGCGCCGGCGCCTGTCGGATGAACTCATCGAGGACGAATTCCGTATCCTGCGCCTGCAGAACGGTCTCTACCTGCAACGCCATGCCTACATGCTGCGCATCGCCATCCCCTACGGCATGCTGGCTTCCAAGCAATTGCGCAAGTTCGCCGAGATCGCCGTCAAGTACGACCGAGGCTATGGCCACTTCACCACCCGCCAGAACATCCAGTTCAACTGGATCAAGCTGGAAGAATCCCCCGAGATCCTGGAAGAACTGGCCAGCGTCGAGATGCACGCCATCCAGACCTCGGGCAACTGCATCCGCAACACCACCTCCGACGAGCTCGCTGGCGTGGCCGCCGACGAGATCGTCGATCCGCGTCCCTATGCCGAACTGATCCGCGAGTGGAGCACCTTCCACCCCGAGTTCGCCTACCTGCCGCGCAAGTTCAAGATCGCCATCAGCGGCGCCGCCGAAGACCGCGCCGCCACTGCCGTGCATGACATCGGCCTGCACGTGCTCAAGAACGAAGCCGGCGAAGTGGGCTTCCGCGTGCTGGTCGGCGGCGGCATGGGCCGCACGCCCATCCTGGGCAGCGTCATCCGCGACTTCCTGCCCTGGAAGCACGCCATGTCCTACCTGGAAGCCATCCTGCGCGTCTACAACCAGTACGGCCGCCGCGACAACATGTACAAGGCGCGCATCAAGATCCTGGTCAAGGCCATCGGCGCCGAGGAATTTGCCCGCCAGGTCGAGCAGGAATGGGCCGAGATCAAGGACGGTCCCTCCACCCTGACCGAGGAAGAACTGCAGCGCGTGGCGCAGTTCTTCACCGATCCGGCCTACGCTGCCCTGCCGGCGGTGGATGCCGAGTACGAACGCCTGAAGGCCGAAGACCGTGGTTTTGCCAACTGGATCAAGCGCAACGTCAAGGCCCACAAGAAGCCGGGCTATGCCGCCGTGCTGCTGTCGCTGAAGAAGCCGGGCGTGCCGCCTGGCGACATCACCGCCGACCAGATGAACTTCGTGGCCGACCTGGCCGACCAGTACAGCTTCGGCGAACTGCGCGTGACCCACGAGCAGAACCTGGTGCTGGCCGACGTCAAGCAGTCCGAGCTGTACGCGCTGTGGAAGGCCGCCAAGTCGCACAGCCTGGCCACCCCCAACATCGGCCTGTTGACCGACATCATCTGCTGCCCTGGCGGCGACTTCTGCTCGCTGGCCAATGCCAAGTCGATCCCGATCGCCCAGGCCATCGCCGAGAAGTTCGAGAACATCGACTTCCAGCATGACATCGGCGACATCGAACTCAACATCTCCGGCTGCATCAATGCCTGCGGTCACCACCACGTGGGCAACATCGGCATCCTGGGCGTGGACAAGGATGGTTCCGAGTGGTACCAGGTCTCGCTGGGCGGCGCCCAGGGCAACGAATCCTCGATCGGCAAGATCATCGGCCCCTCGTTCTCGGCCACCCAGATGCCCACCGTGATCGACCGCCTGCTGCAGGTCTACGTCAAGCAACGCAATGAAGAAGAACGCTTCATCGATACCGTGCGCCGCATCGGTGTGAACCCGTTCAAGGAATTCGTATACGCAACGCCGATCCGTTCGGCCGACTATGTCGCAGGAGAAGACGCCAATGCCTGAAATCATCAAGAACAAGACCGTCGTCAGTGACGACTGGAGCGTGCTGCGCCTGGCTGAAGGCGAGTCCGCAGAAACCGTCACCGTGCCGGCTGGCCGCGTGATCGTGCCGCTGACGGTGTGGAAGGCCCAGGCCGCCACCCTCAAGGCGCGTGCCGAGGTGGGTGTCTGGCTGGCCAGCGACGAGCGTCCCGAAGAACTCAAGGGCGAGCTGGAGAGCTTCAAGGTCGTGGCCGTGGACTTCCCCAAGTTCGCCGACGGCCGCGGCTATTCCATCGCCTACAACCTGCGTGCCCGCCTGGGCTATACCGGCGAGCTGCGCGCCATCGGCGACGTGCTGCGCGACCAGCTGTTCTACATGCAGCGCGTGGGCTTCGATGCCTTCGCCGTGCGTGCCGACAAGGACATCCACGACGCCGTCAAGGGCCTGACCGACTTCTCCGAGAAGTACCAGACCTCCTGGGATGAGAAGAACCCGCTGTTCCGCCGCGTCAAGCGCGAAACCGCCCAGGCTGCCGACTGAACGGCCATGTTGATCAAGGAAGGACAGCCCATGGCTAACCCAGGCTTGCAGGAACTCATTGCCAAGACCCAGGCCACGCTGGAACGCATCGCCGCCGAGTACGCCCCGGCGGCGCTGGCCTCCAGCCTGGCCGCCGAAGACATGGTGCTGACCGACCTGATCCTGCGCGGCAAGCTGCAGGACAGCATCAGCATCTTCACCCTGGAAACCGGTCGCCTGCACAAGGAAACCGTGGGCATGATCGATCGCATCCGCGAGACCTACGACTACGAGGTCGCGCCCTACCGTCCGCAGCCCGAGGCGGTCGAGACCTATGTGCAGAAGAACGGCGCCAACGCCTTCTACGACAGCGTGGAACTGCGCAAGGAGTGCTGCCACATCCGCAAGATGGAACCGCTGAACCGCGCCCTGTCCGGCAAGGCCTCCTGGGTCACCGGCCAGCGCCGCGCGCAGTCGGTCACGCGCGCCGAACTGCATGTGCAGGAACGCGATGAGGCCCACGGCATGGAGAAATTCAATCCCCTGGCCGACTGGTCCGAACAGGATGTGTGGGATTACATCCGCGCCAACGATGTGCCCTACAACCCGCTGCACGACCAGGGTTATCCCTCGATCGGCTGCGAGCCCTGTACCCGGGCCATCCAGCCGGGCGAAGATGTGCGCGCCGGCCGCTGGTGGTGGGAAAACCCCGACTCCAAGGAATGCGGCCTGCACGTGGTCGACGGCAAGCTGGTGCGCATCAAGGCGCACGCGGCGAACTGAACCAGAATTCAACCAGAGCAACAATCAAAGCCACAACAAGCAACAGCATCGGAAAGCCCGGCATGAACACTGCGGTAGACAAACTCTTTTTGGACAACGCCAGCAACCGTCACCTCGACTGGCTGGAATCGGAAGCCATCCACATCATGCGCGAAGTTGCGGCCGAGTGCAGCAACCCGGCGCTGCTGTTCTCCGGCGGCAAGGACTCGGTGGTGCTGCTGCGCATCGCCGAGAAGGCCTTCCGTCCCGGCAAGTTCCCCTTCCCGCTGGTCCACATCGATACCGGCCACAACTTCCCGGAAGTCATAGAGTTCCGTGACCGCCGCGCCAATGAACTGGGCGAGCGCCTGGTGGTGCGTTCAGTGGAAGACTCGATCAAGCGTGGCACTGTGCGCCTGCGCAACCCGCTGACGGATTCGCGCAATGCCGCCCAGGCCGTAACGCTGCTGGAGACCATCGACGAATTCAAGTTCGACGCCTGTATCGGCGGTGCGCGCCGCGATGAAGAAAAGGCCCGCGCCAAGGAACGCATCTTCTCCTTCCGCGACGAGTTCGGCCAATGGAATCCCAAGGCCCAGCGCCCCGAGCTGTGGGACCTGTATAACACCCGCGTGCATCCGGGCGAGAACATGCGCGTCTTCCCCATCTCCAACTGGACCGAGCTGGATGTGTGGCAATACATCGCCCGCGAAAACCTGGCCCTGCCCTCGATCTACTTCGCCCACGAGCGTGAAGTGATCCCGCGCAATGGCCTGCTGGTGCCGCTGACCGACCTGACCCCGGCCCGCGACGGCGAGACCGTGGAAAAGCAGGTCGTGCGCTTCCGCACCGTGGGCGACATCTCCTGCACCTGCCCGGTGTCCTCCGACGCCGCGTCGGTGGAAGCCATCATCGCCGAGACCGCAGTGACCCAGATTACCGAGCGCGGTGCCACCCGCATGGACGACCAGACGTCCGAAGCCTCGATGGAAAAACGCAAGAAGGAAGGATATTTCTGATGAACGCCGCCGCAACCCAAGAACAACTGGCCAACGCCTCCGCGCCCTCGCACGAACGCGGCCTGCTGCGCTTCATCACCGCAGGTTCCGTCGACGATGGCAAGAGCACCCTGATCGGCCGCCTGCTGTTCGACAGCAAGGGCATCTTCGCCGACCAGCTCGACGCCATCTCGCGCGCCAAGCACAAGCGCACCGTGGGCGATACGGTGGACCTGTCGCTGCTCACCGACGGCCTGGAAGCCGAGCGCGAGCAAGGCATCACCATCGACGTGGCCTACCGCTACTTCGCCACGCCCAAGCGCAAGTTCATCATCGCCGACACCCCCGGCCACGAGCAGTACACCCGCAACATGGTCACCGGCGCCTCCACGGCGGACGCGGTGATCATCCTGGTCGACGTCTCCAAGGTGAAGCTGGGTGACGATGGCAGCGTGGAACTGCTGACCCAGACCAAGCGCCACTCCACCATCGCCCACCTGCTGCAGATCCAGCACGTGATCGTGGCTGTCAACAAGATGGACCTGGTGGACTACGACCAGACCGTCTACGACCGCATCGTCGGTGCCTACCAGCAGTTCGCCCAGCAGCTGGGCCTGAAGGACGTACACGCCATTCCGCTGTCGGCCCTGGCCGGCGACAACGTGGTTACCGCCAGCGAGCGCCTGTCCTGGTACCAGGGCCCGACCCTGATCACCCTGCTGGAGTCGCTCTCGGTCTACGAAGACGCGCACGAAGAAGCCTTCCGCTTCCCGGTGCAACTGGTGGCGCGCCACAACGGCCACGAAGCCAATGACTTCCGTGGCTACATGGGCCGCATCGAGGCCGGCAAGGTAGCCCGTGGTGACAAGCTGGTCGTGCTGCCCAGCGGCCAGAGTGCCACCGTCAAGGACATCCAGACCCTGGACGGCTCGCTGGAATCGGCCTCGGCCGGCCAGTCGGTGACCATCCTGCTGGACGAGTACCTGGACATCTCCCGTGGCGACCTGCTGGCCGCCGCCGCCCAGCCCTCGACCATCCTCAAGACCGTCGATGCCGACGTCTGCTGGCTCTCCGAGGAACCGCTGGACCTGCGCCGCAAGTACTGGCTCAAGCACACCACCAAGCAGGTGGCCGCGCGCGTGGCCAAGGTCGATACGCTGCTGGACATCAACACCCAGGAACGCCGCCCGGCCGACACCTTGAAGCTCAACGACATCGCCCGCATCAGCGTGAACGTGCAAGCGCCCATCGCTGCCGATGCCTATCAGGATATCCGTGCCACCGGCGCCTTCATCCTGATCGACGAAGTGAGCCACCAGACCGTTGCCGCTGGTATGATTCGGATCGACTGATTTTCATCGATCCGAACCGAACCCAAGGCCATGGCCACCGAACAGGCAGCTTCCCCCACCCCTTCCGATTCGCCCGCCCCCAGCCCGGAACATCCGGGCCAGGTGTGGCTGGTCGGCTCCGGCCCCGGCGCGGCTGACCTGCTCACGGTGCGCGGTGCGCGCCTGCTGGCGCAAGCCGATATCGTGCTGCACGACGCCCTGGTCACCGAGGAGATCCTGGCCCTGTGCCCGCAAGCCGTGAAGGTTTCGGTGGGCAAGCGCAGCGGCCAGCGTTCCACCGCCCAGCCGGTCATCAACCAGAAACTGGTGGAAGCGGCCCAGCAATACCGCCGCGTGGTGCGCCTCAAGGGCGGCGACCCCATGCTCTTCGGCCGCGCCGACGAGGAAATGCGCGCACTGGAAGCCCACCACATCCCCTACGAGATCGTCCCCGGCATCACCGCCGCGCTGGCGGCCGCTTCGTCGGCCAAGCGTCCGCTGACCCGCCGCGGCATCGCCCGCAGCGTCTCGCTGTTCACCTCCAGCACCGGCGTGGACGAGCCCGATGAAGTGCGCATGCCCAATGGCGATACCCTGGTGCAATACATGGGGGGACGCGAAGCCACGGCCACCGCGCAGCGCCTCTTGGCGCTGGGCCATGCGCCCGATACCCCGGTGGTGGTGGTGGAAAACTGCAGCCGCCCCGAAGAGCGCATCTACCATCTGCAACTGGCCGGCCTGGAAGCCGGGCTGCAAGCCTGTAGCGGCCCGGTGCTGGTGATGATCGGTCCGGCATTGGCAGACAGGGACTAAGGAACTGCCCCCCATTGATGGGTCACCACTGACCGTTCGACCTGAGTAGCGGCAACGCCGCGTATCGAAGGCGCTGCGCCTCTGGGCCTTCGATACGGCCCTGAAGGGCCTGCTCAGTCCGAACGGTTGTCAGCTTGATTTACTACCGTTGCTGAGATCACTGTCCTATGCACCTCCTGCACGACACCAACGCTCCCGCCGCCGACGCCATCGATTTCGACGCCTTCCTGAAGGTCGATATCCGCATCGGTACCATCGTGGCCGCCGAGGCCTTCCCGGAAGCGCGCAAGCCAGCCTTCAAGCTGAAGATCGATTTCGGCCCCGGCATCGGCATCCGCCAGAGCAGCGCCCAGATCACGACGCACTACGCGCTGGAACAGCTGACCGGCCGCCAGGTAGCGGCGGTGGTCAATTTTCCACCGCGGCAGATCGGCAAGTTCATGTCGGAGGTATTGACGCTGGGATTCCCCGATGCCGCCGGTGAGGTGGTGCTGTTCCAGCCCGACCGGGATGTCCCCAACGGCGCGCGGCTGTTCTGACGTCCTGATCCCGCAAAAAATATGGCCCGCTAGCGGGCCATATTTTTACTGCGTAGAACCAGGATCAGGCGCCGCCCGCGCCGACACAATAAGCGGCAATCGCCTGCAGCACCGCCTCGTCCTCACCCACTGCCGGGACGGTGGCAAGCGTCACCTGCGGATGGGCCTGGCGCAACTGCTCCAGCAATTGCGGCAGGTCGCGCCGCACATGGCCGCCCTGCCCCAGGAACACCGGAATCACCGTGATGCGCTGCGCCCCGGCCGCGACCTGTTGTGCCACCGCCGTGGGCAGGTCGGGCTGCATCAATTCCAGGAAAGCCAGGCGCACATCGGCATCCGGCATGGCCGCCTGGGTCAGCGCCCGCAGGCGTTCGAAGGGGGCGGCCCAGGCCGGGTCGCGCGCGCCGTGGGCAAACAGCACCAGGCCAGGGAGGGAAATGGAAGAAGACATGGCGGTCATAGGCTCAGGTACGCTCCACCCACCACAAGGACACCGCCGCCAGCACCATGAAGAGCAGGCTGGGCAAGGCCGCCGTGATGAAGGCGGGCCAGGTATTGAGCAGGCCGAGGTGTGAGAACAGGCTGTTGATCAACTGAAAGGAGACGCCGATCATGATGCCGGTGAAGATCTTCAGGCTCACGCCGCCGGCGCGGAAATGCAGGTAGGCGAAGGGCAAGGCCAGCGCCAGCATCACGAAGATCGACAGCGGGTAGACGATCTTCTTCCAGAAGGCGATCTCGTAACGGTCGGTACGCTGGTTGTTGGCTTCCAGGTGCTTGGTGTAGGCCAGCAGGTCGTAGGCCGACATGCGGTCCGGGTCGGCGAAGAGCACCGAGAGGATCTCCGGCGTCACCTCGGAGACCAGCGTCATCTTCGCCATCTTGACGGTCTTGACCGGCTCGGTGATGTCGCGGTCGCGGCCACCGGTGAAGTCGGACTGCACCACCTCATCGAGCTGCCACTGGTGGTTGCCTTCATAAAGGCCCGACTTGGCCGTGATCATGCGCGCCATGTGGAAGTCGGTATCCAGTTCGTAGAGCTTGACGCCCTCGATGCGGCCATCCGGCTGCACGGCGTGGATATTGATGAAACGGCTGCCGGTGACATTGCCTTCCAGCCCGTTGTCCTTGATCACATCCTTGGCCCACATGCCGGAGCGGAACTGCGAGGACATCGACGCGCCCTGGGCCTGCAGCTTGAGCTTCTCGGCCCATTCACTGGCCTTGGGGGCGATCAGCTCGCCGAAGACGATGGTCAGCACCGCAAAGCCGATGCCGATGCGCGCCAGCACCTTGGCCGCCATGCCGGTGGACATGCTGGAGACGCGCATGATGGTGAATTCGGAACGCGCCGCCAGCTGCGAGAGCGTATAGATGGTGCCGATCAGCACCGCCGTGGGCATCAGCTCATAGACGTTGCCGGGCAGGCCCATCAACACGTAGAACACCGCCTGCTGCAGGTTGTAGCCGTTGCGGCCGACCTGCTCCAGCTGCCCCATCATCTCGAAGAAGGCGAACAGCGCCAGGAAGGCCGCCAGGGCAAAGAAGACCGAGCGCGTGATCTCGGCCGTGAAATAACGTTGGATGACTCTCATCTCAGGCCTCGCGCTTGAACGTCATGGTGCGGCGAACGCGGGTCCACAACCGGGATGGATGGTAAGGATGGTTGATGTTCAGGCGCAGCACGAACATCACCAGGATCAGTCCGACCACGATCACGTGCACCGGCCACCAGGCCATCAGGAAGCTCATGCGGTTCTGCGCCACCGAGGCCTGGAAGACGCTGACCGTATTGCTGTAGACCACGAACAGCAGCAGCGCCACCACCAGGCCCAGCGAGCGGCCGGCGCGCGGATTGACGAAAGACAGCGGGATGGCCAGCAGCATCAGCGCCAGGCCCATCAGCGGCAAGGCGATGCGCCAGAGCAGCTCGCCCCGGGCATAGCCATCCTTCTTGGTGACCAGCTCGCCCATCTGCAGGGCGCGCGCTGAACGGTCGCCAGCGGCAGCGGCCGACTGGTTGCCGATCAGCAGGCCGTAACGCTCGAAATCGACCACCTGGAAATCCGGCAGGGCTGGCGAACCGTCATAGCGGCGGCCCTTGTGCATGACCACGAACTTCTCGCCATCGGGGTCGACCGTGGTCTCGCCTTCCTTGGCCACCACCACGCTGTTCTTGCCATCGCTGTTGATGGTGTTGACGAACACATTGCGCACCTTGGAGGCATCGCCGGAAATCCCCTCGACGAAGAAGATGCGGTTGGAACTGGCCGACTCCTGGAACTTGCCCGGCGAGACGCGGGCGATGTCCTCGCGCTTTTCGAAGCGGTCGCGGTATTCGCTGCTTTGCTGGTTGGCCCAGGGCGTGACCACGAAGGAGAGCACCGCCACCAGCGCCACGATGGGCCAGCCGAAGCGTAGCACCGGCGCAATCCAGCGCGTGAGCGAGAGGCCGCAGGCAAACCAGACCACGATCTCGGAGTCCTGGTAGCTGCGCGTCATCACCAGCAACACCGAGATGAAACCGGTGAGGATCAGGATGATGGGCATGTAGTTCAACGACTGGAAGCCGATCAGGGCCAGCACGTCTTGCGACGCGACCTGGCCGCCGGCGGCCTGGCCGAGGATCTTGATGAGCATCACTGTGAGAGTGATGGTGAACAGCGTCGTGAAGACCCCACCTGCGGTGCTGGTCAATTCGCGTCGGAGAGCGCGCTGGAAAATCATGCGGATGCCGGAATGTGTCTGGTGTCTGGAAATCGAATCTGGGGCCTCGGGCCGGAGCGTCCTGTCCGGGGCTGGCCCACCCGGCTGAACTCATGCGCGCGTAGCGTCGAAATGGGCTCTATAATCGCCAGGTAATTCATATAAAGGACGAACGATGGACTTTAGCACAAAAACATTGGACGCAAAAACCGCCGTGACCACCGTCAAGACCGGTGCACTGGTGGTCGGCATCTATGAAAACCGCAAGCTCTCCAAGGCCGCCGGTGCCCTGGACAAGCTGGGCGCCATCAGCGCCGCGCTGAAGTCGGGCGATATTTCGGGCAAGCCGGGCTCGACCCTGCTGCTGCGTGGCGTCACCGGCATTGCCGCCGAACGCATCGTGCTGCTGGGCCTGGGCGCCGAGGAAGAACTCAGCGACAAGAGCTTTGCCGCCGCCAGCGGCGCCCTGGTACGCACCCTGGCCACCCTGGGCTGCGATGACGCCGCCCTGGCCCTGCCCTTCGATGGCATCAAGGGCCGCGACCTGGCCTGGGCCATCCGCAACGTGGTGCTGGCCGGCCGCGACGCCAACTACCGCTCCGACGTCCTCAAAAGCAAGAAGGACCCGGTGCCCACGGGCGTCAAGAAGATCGCCTTCCTGGTCCCGGTGACGGCTGGTGCCGCCGCCAAGACCGCGCTGGCCGAAGCCGTGGCACTGGCCAACGGCATGGCCCTGACCAAGGACCTGGGCAACCTGCCGGGCAACGTCTGCACCCCGACCTACCTGGCCAACACCGCCAAGAAGCTGGCCAAGCAGTTCAAGCTGGGCGTGGAAGTGCTGGACCGCAAGCAACTGCAGGCCTTGAAGATGGGCAGCTTCCTGTCGGTCACCAATGGCAGCGACGAGCCGCCCAAGTTCATCGTCATCAAGCACATGGGTGGCAAGGCCAAGGACGCACCGGTGGTACTGGTGGGCAAGGGCATCACCTTCGACACCGGTGGCATCTCGCTCAAGCCAGGCCTGAACATGGACGAGATGAAGTACGACATGTGCGGCGCCGCTACCGTGCTGGGCACCTTCCGCACCATCGCCGAACTGGACCTGAAACTGAACGTCATCGGTGTCATCCCGACCTGCGAAAACATGCCCTCGGGCCGTGCCACCAAGCCGGGCGACATCGTCACCTCGATGTCCGGCCAGACCATCGAAGTGCTCAACACCGATGCCGAAGGCCGCCTGATCCTGTGCGACGCCCTGACCTACGTGGAACGCTTCAAGCCGGCCGCCGTGGTCGATATCGCCACCCTCACCGGCGCCTGCATCGTGGCACTGGGCCATCACAACTCGGGCCTGTTCACCCGTGAAGATGCCGCCCACGACCAACTGGCCAACGCGCTGCTGGCTGCCGGCCGCGAGACCGGTGACACCGCCTGGCGCATGCCCATCCAGGACGTCTACCAGGAACAGCTGAAGTCCAACTTCGCCGATATCGCCAACATCGGCGGCCAGCCGGGTGGCAGCGTCACCGCCGCCTGCTTCCTGGAGCGCTTCACCCGCAAGTACACCTGGGCCCACCTGGACATCGCCGGTACCGCCTGGAAGAGCGGCGCCGCCAAGGGTGCCACCGGTCGTCCGGTGCCCTTGCTGACCAGCTGGCTGCTCCAGCAGGCAGGCGCCAAGTCGGCGCGCGCCTGAGGGACTTGAGGCCCGGCGGCGCATGACAGGCCTTTGCACGGTTTTACCTGCCATGACGTCGCCAGCCCGCTACAGCATGACCCCGCCACCGCACATGCGGTGGCTTTTTTTCGTCCTTGCCATCTTCATGGTGGGCGTACAGTCCCGCCCTTCCCTGGCGCAGACTGCCCCACTGCCTCCGGCGCAGACGGTGCGCTTCCCCTCGGCCGATGGCCGTACCGACCTGACCGGCTACCTGTTCTCGCCCTCGGGAGCGGGCCCGCATCCCGCCATCGTGATGCTGCATGGCCGCGCCGGGCTCTATTCGGGCCGGGTCAGCAGCCAATGCACGCTGGTGGCGCCCGGCATTCCCTCGCCCTGTGACGGCGATACGCTCAGCCAGCGCCATCTGGCCTGGACCGCCTACTGGATCGCGCGCGGCTACCTGGTCCTGCATGTGGACAGCTTCGGCCCGCGTGGTGTGGCCCATGGTTTCGGCCGCCATACCCATGGCGCTCCCGATCGCGACGAAGTCAACGAATTGACGGTGCGCCCGCTCGATGCCGAGGGCGCACTGGCCTGGCTGGCCGCCCGCCAGGAAGTGAACCCCGCGCGCATCATGCTGCAAGGCTGGTCCAACGGCGCCAGCACGGCGCTGAACGTGATGCAGCGCCAGGCCGACCGCGCCGCCGGCAGCCCCGCCTTTGCCGCCGCCCTGGTGTTCTATCCCGGCTGCGGACGGCAGGCATTGCTCTCCCGCACGCCCGCACTGGACCGGCCCGTGCAGGTGCTGCTGGGCGGCGCCGACGAAGAAGTGTCGCCGACCACCTGCCAGCGTGTGCTGCAGCGGGTGCTGCGCATCCGCCAGGCCCGCGCCCCGGTGGTCACCGTCTATCCCGGTGCCACCCATGATTTCGACGATCCCGGTCGTGCGCGGCAAGCCATCGGCGCCAATCGCCAGGCCCGCGAGGATGCCCTGGCGCGCCTGGGCGACTGGCTGGACCGGGTTCCCTCGCTGCCCTGAAACGGCCCAGGCATCGGTCTCGGCGCCCAAATCCGGCCATCTCCTGCAGCCGTGATAATTCTCGACTAAACTGCTTGGTCTTTACCGGCAAGCCGCGCCGTCCAGCATGGCCAGCCCCGGAAAACGCATTCCAACACGTCGGCACGCTGCCACGGGATTGCCAGCGTAGCCCGACGATATCGTCCCCAGCCAACGCAAACCAGAAAAGGATACACATGACCATCGCCAGCCAAAGCAGCGACCTGTTCAAACCCGTACAACTGGGCGCCGTCCAGTTGCAGAATCGTATCGTCATGGCCCCGCTGACCCGCAGCCGCGCGCAAGCCGGCGACGTTCCCAGCGAACTGACTGCCGAGTACTACGCCCAGCGCGCCGGCGCCGGCCTCATCATCGCCGAGGCCACCCAGATCTCGCCGCAGGGCAAGGGCTATGCCTTCACCCCCGGCATCTACGACCAGGCCCAGGTCGCCGCCTGGAAGAAGGTGACCGACGCCGTGCATGCCAAGGGCGGCCACATCTTCCTGCAACTGTGGCACGTCGGCCGCATCTCCCATCCCGACCTGCAGCCGGAGCACGCCCTGCCGGTCGCCCCGTCGGCCGTCAAGCCGGAAGGCAATGCCTTCACCGAAACCGGCTTCCAGCCCTTCGTCACCCCGCGCGCGCTGGAACTGGCCGAACTGCCGGGCATCGTTGCGCAATACAAGACGGCGGCGCAGCTGGCCATCCAGGCCGGCTTCGACGGTGTCGAGATCCACGCCGCCAACGGCTACCTGCTGGACCAGTTCCTGCGCGACAAGACCAACCTGCGTACCGACGCCTACGGCGGCAGCATCGAGAACCGCACCCGTCTGCTGCTGGAAGTGGTGGACGCGGTCACCTCGGTGGTCCCCAGCGAACGCGTGGGCATCCGCCTCTCCCCCATCAGCCCGGCCAACGACATCGCCGACAGCAATCCGCAAGCACTCTTCAGCTATGTGGTGCAGCAGCTGAACCGCTACAAGCTGGTCTACCTGCACGTGGTCGAAGGCGCCACCGGCGGCCCGCGCCAGGTCGAGAACGGCTTCGACCTGCAGGTGCTGCGTGATCTCTTCGAGGGTATCTATATCGCCAACAACGGCTATGACCTGACGCTGGCGCAGCAGGCACGCGAGGGCAACCTGGCCGACCTGGTGGCCTTCGGCCGCCCCTGGATCGCCAATCCCGACCTGGTGGCGCGCCTCAAGCATGGTGCCGCGCTGGCCTCCTTCAATCCGGACACCCTCTATGGCGGCGGGGCGGCCGGCTATACCGACTATCCGGCCTTGAAGCTGGCCTGAGCGGCACGCTGAACCATCCCTGCAACGGCCCGCTACCACGCGGGCCGTTTGCATGGCGCCATGGGGCGTGTTGCGCGACGACCTCAAATTGATACACTTTGTTAAGAATCATGGGCAAGCCGTTACAATAGTGTACACAATCCCATCCACCGATCCGCCATGAAAAACACCTTCGCCGCGCTGGCACTGGCCTGCTGCACCTTGCCCGCACTGGCCCAGCAAGCCGCGTCCGACAATACCGATCCGCTGCAACTGCAAGACCGTATCGTCGGCGACATTGGCGGCGGCGTGTTCCACCTCGACCGCAACGGCCTGAGCCGTCACAGCCACAACCTGGCCCTGCCCTACGCCTACTTTGACTACGAGCGCTTCTTTGCCCGGGTCGATACCTTCGGGATCAAGACCGTGCGCATGGGCTATGGCTACCTCGAGCTGGCCGGTCGCCTGAACTTCGAAGGCTTCGACGCCGACCGTGGCCTGCATCGTCGCTCGAACCCGATCCCGCTGGGCCTGGGCACCTATCAGGAAACCCCCATCGGCGCCTTCTTCCTCAACGCCTTCTACGACTTCAACACCTCGCACGGTACCCTGGCCGAAGCCATCTATGCCGCCCAGGTCGATATCGGGCGAGTGAGTATCTACCCGCAGATCGGCGTGGAATACCGCAGCGCCAACTACAACAACTACTACTTCGGCATCGACCCCAATGAAGCCAGCGCCAGTGGCCTGCGCCAGTACACCGCCGGGGCCTCCACCAGCCCGATACTGGGCCTGTCGGCCGACGTCCCCCTCACCGGTGACTGGAAGCTGAACCTGACCTGGCGCCGCAAGTGGCTCGACAGCTCGGTCACCAACAGCCCCTTGATCCATCATCGCGCCGAAGACACGGCCATCGTCGCCCTGAGCTATCACTTCAAGTAATCCCGCCGCACCTTCCCCCATACAAAGCCGGATGTCCCCTTCCGACCCGCCAGGCGCGGGCCGGAATGATGCCGCGCGCCATCATTGCCAAAATCCAATATTTGAGAAAATTGCGATGCGGCAAAAATTTTGCCGACAACGTCGGAAAGCCTTTACCAGCAAGACTTCCAAGACTCCTACACTGCAACAAAAAGTAACAGATTTGATGCGAAATCCATTGAGCTTTCCGATGCGAAACGCTACGCTCACGAGGTCTCTTTCCAACAAAGTCGCTTCACCAGCGCTGGCTGCATCGACAAATACAAGCTGAGGCACACCATCGTTCCGGCAATCGGACAGGAACGCCGGGACACACTCCCCCTGTTGTGCATTCTCGATGAATCAATACCAAGAAAGAGGTGTGTCATGAAGAAACTCATTGGCGGCGTGCTGCTTGCGTCCGCACTGTGCGCGGCTGGCGCCACGGCCAACGCCGCACAGATCAACGGTAGTACCGCGCTGACCTTCAACAGTGCATCCACGACGTCGTTCGGTTCCGAGTTCGGTGCTGGCACCACCGGGCAGAGCTTCCTGGAAAACTTCACGTTCAGCTACGCCAGTCCGTTCACGTTCTCCTCGGCGCTCATCTCGATTGCCCTGGATGGCGTGTCGCGCCTGAACCTGTCCAGCCTCACGCTCACCGGCAACGCTGGCACCTGGACCGGTGTGAAGACCACCCTGGGAGATACCCAGGTCTACACCCTGCGGACCAACAGCCTGCTGTCGGGCAACTACACCTTGTCGGTCGGTGGCCTGGTCACGGGCACAACCGGTGGCAGCTTCGGCGGCAACATCAGCGTCGCTGCCGTGCCGGAAGCCTCGACCATCGCCATGATGCTGGGTGGCCTGGGCGTGGTGGGCTTTGCGGCCTATCGTCGCCGTCGCAAGGACGGCGAGGGCAACCCGCAGCAACGTAGCGACCAACTGATGCCGGCTTGATCGTCGCCCTGCAGGGAGGGGCATCTGTCCTGCGTTCTCCCTGCAGAGCCGCCAAGATAAAAAAAAGCGGCGTACCCCTGGTACGCCGCAACCTCGAAGACTACTTCGCTGCAAACACTGCTACTGCATTGCTACCTCTTCCGATCAGAATCGCGTACGCATCCCCACGGCCAGTTCGGTCTGGTTCTTGAAACCGTTGGCCGAGGCCACCCGATAGCCATCGCTGAGCTTCATGTAGTCGGCGGCCACGTACAGCTCGGTGCGCTTGGAGAGGTGATAGAACACCGAACCATAGAGCGTGGATTTCTTGCCCGACCCGGTGGCGGTGGAACCGCTGGCGTCGCTATAGGCGTTGAGGGTGCCGGTGCCATCGCTGCTGTAGGCGGCATTGTTGGCCTTCATGACCTGGTAGCCGATCTCGTAATCCATCACACCCTGCGGCGCGAACCTGGCCGATACCGTCCAGGCCTTGTCGGTACGCGTTCCCAGCGCGCCCTGCTCGGCGGTGTAATGGAAGTAGCCGGCATTGAGTCGGGTGATCCCGAACAGATAGCTGCCGCCCAGTGACCAGGACTTGTGCTTCTCGGTCGAGGCATCGGCCTTGTTGCCGACGTCGGCCTCGTTATAGAAGCTGGCCAGCACGAAGCTGGGCGCGTTGTAGCCCAGGCCGAAGGACTTGGTGGTGCCGCTGTTGAAGGCGCCGGCGACCTCGCCGAACTGATAGCCCACACCGGCCACCAGGCCATTGTCGAATACCTTCTTCCACACCACGCCGTTGTCATAGCGGGTACCGGTGGCGCTACCGGCATAGAAGATCATCTGCTTGAAGTTGTTGTTGTTGGTGAATCCCCCCTCTTCGTAGCCGATCGCGGAGGAACCATAGGCATCACCGTAGACCTGGGCGAAGTCGCGCGCCAGCGTATTCTGCCGGCCGACGGTGACCTGGCCGAAGGTACGGGGATCCTGCAGGCCCACCCAGGAATCGCGATTGAACAGCACGCCCGGCGTATCCATGGCGCCGGTGGCCACCACGTATTCAGCCTCCAGCTTGAAGATCGCCCCCAGGCCGCCGCCCAGGTCTTCCTTGCCGCGGAAGCCCAGCCGGTTGCCGCTGAACCAGGCCGTGGACATGCCGGTCAGGCGAGCGCCCGACGCATTGGCATTGTTGGTGGTGCTGATCGTGGCATCGATCAGGCCGTAGATCGTCACGCTGGATTGGGCGTAGGCGCTGCCTGCGCCCACTGTCCCCAGCGCACCAAGTGCGCCGAGTGCCGCCATGGCGGCCATGCTCTTCTTCATAGGGTCTCCGTTATTTGATTGGGTGGTCTGGACACCTCCAGCAGTCCAGCGGAGCCACTATAGAATTTTGAATCTTACGACCGGCTTTCATTTTCCCGCGAGGCTGTGCGGTTTGGGCAACACTCCCCCGCCTTTGCCGTCATGCCGCCGCCGGCATCTCCACCCTGACCACCAGGCCGGAATGTCCCTGCGGCGCCGACAGCGAGATCGTAGCCCCCACTGCGGCGACGATCTCGGCCACGATCGCCAGGCCCAGGCCGGTGCCGTCAGCCTGGCTGGAGCTGATCCGGTAGAAGCGATCGAAGACACGTCCCCTTTCCTGCTCGGGAATGCCCGGCCCATTGTCGGCCACCTCCAGCACCAATTGCGCCCCCTGCCGCGCCAGCGACACCGTCACGATGCCACCGGCGGGCGTATAGCGCAGCGCATTGTCGAGCAGGTTGGAGACCAGGTCGCGCAACATGCCGTTACGCACCGGGGCAACGTCGAGCCGGGAATCGAAACCCAGATCGATCTGTCGTCCCTGGGCAAAGCCGGCAAAGTCCTCGAAGACCTGCTGGATCACGACCAGCAGGTCGATCGCCTCGGAACGGCTGGCCGCACCGGCATCGATACCGGCCTCGGCGCTGGAGAGCAACAGCAGCTGGTTGACCAGGCGTATGCCATGCTGCAGCGAGCCTGCCATGGCGTGCAGGGCGGTGTCCTTGTCCTTCACGGCGGTACTGCGCAAGCCATAGTCGACCTGGGTGGTGAGCACCGTCAGTGGGGTGCGCAACTGGTGCGAGGCATTGGCCACGAAGCGGCTGTGCGCGGCCACCTGGGCATCCAGTCGTGCCACGTAGTGGTTCATGGCATCGACCATCGGCACCAGTTCATCGGGCACATTGCCCCGCGCCAGCGGCTCCAGCGAATCGGGCCGGCGATCCTGGATGCGCTCGCGCAGCGCCACCGTGGAAGACAAGGCGCTACGCACCCCGACTACCAGCAGGATGGCCACGAACACCAGGATCAACAGGTACTGCAGCAGCGCATGCTCCCAGATCCGGTCCGAGAAGATCTTGTGGGCGCGCAGCGTCTGTGCCACCTCGACGATGACCAGATCATCGTCGGGGGCGGAGATGACCGACTTCCCGAAGGCAGAAATACGCACCGGCTCGCCCCGGAAAGTCGCGCTGAAGAAGCGCGCCGCATCCATCTCCGGGACCTGGCCAGGCAAGGGAAGATCGACCGAGCCGGCCAGCAGCTGTCCGCTCGACGAAGTCACGCGGTAATAGACGCGATCACGCGCGCTGGACTCGAACAGTTCCAGCGCCGCCGGCGGCACGACGACCTGGAAGACACCATCGTCATAGCGGATCTGCTCGGCGATCATGCGGGCCGAACCCAGCAGGAGCCGGTCATGCGTATCGGTGGCCATCTCGAGGGCATTGCGGTAGGTCACCCACGAACTGACTGCCACGAAGATCCCCAGCGGCAGCAGCAGCCACAGCAGCAACTGGCCGCGCAGGCTAGTGAGGCGCATCGTCGTGCTTGAGGATGTAGCCCAATCCGCGCAGGGTCACGATGGACACGCCGCTGTCCTCCAGCTTGCGGCGCAGGCGATGGACGTAGACCTCGATCGCATCCGAGGAGGCCGACTCGCTCATGGCAAAGAGCGCATCGGCGATCATCTTCTTGCTCACGGTCTTGCCCGACTTGAACAGCAGCGTCTCCAGGATGGCGTGCTCGCGCGGCGGCAGCGACAGGGGGGCTTCGGCGAGGCAGAACACCCGCGTATTGCTGTCGTAGGAGAGCGCGCCACACTGCCAATGCGGACTGGGATGCTGCTCGGACCGGCGCACCAGGGCGCGCATGCGCGCCTCCAGCTCCTTGACCGCGAAGGGCTTGCCCAGGTAGTCGTCGGCGCCCAGGTCCAGGCTCACCACCCTGCCCTCGACGGAATTGTTGGCCGTCAGCATCAACACCGGCACCTTGCTGGCCCGCGCCCGCAGGCGCCTGACCACCTCGTTGCCGCTCAGGGCCGGCAGGGAGATATCGAGTACCACCAGGTCGTAGTGCTGGGTCAGCAACAGGTGATCGGCGTGGCCGCCATCGTAGACGCAATCCACCGAGTAGTTGCTACGCTCGAAGGTCAGCACCAGCCAGTCGGCCAGGGGCCGATGGTCCTCCGCCAAGAGAATACGCATGTTGTCTCCGTTGTCCGGGAAGGGGCAAACATCATTTCCCCGTGGAAATTTTTTATCAATTATTCTGGGGAGCGTAACGGATCAGACTTAGCGAAGACTTAGGAAAGACTTAGGCGGGACCATGGGAAGAATGGGCGACTGGATCGCAAGTGCTATCGTCGCGCCCTGAAATATTTGCCGCTGCAATCCGTCTGGCGCAGCCGGGATCCTGGCGTCGATGCGGGATTCCCCTGCCCGGACCTCCCTGGAAAGCCCACCACACATGAAAATCGCCACCTGCGATTTTCATAGGCGTTTCATAGCGTCTCAATACGAATCAAGCACCGCTCCAAACCCCGCTACCCTCTTGAGTTTGCGTCTCATGGCATGCCAACATGCTCGCCTACATCGCAATCAAAGTGGGTAGCTAGGTGGGTAGTTAGATCCACTTCGCGCTCGCTAGCTACCCAGGGAGCAGCAGTGCCAAAAATTTCGCATCTTCTCACGGACCTCAATATCCGCAATTGGATGAGCAAGGGCGTCTCTATCGCCAAGTCCGACGGCGAATACAAAGGCCTCCGGCGATGGAGGTCTTTTTTTCCGCATCTTTTTTTTGAAGAATATTAGACAGCGTCTAATATCCAGTTTTTTATACAGTACTCCAGAATACCCTTCAATTAGGCAGGTGCAGCAGGAGCAGTCGCACCGCGAAATGTCGCTAGCTTTCCTTCGAGAGCCTGCACTGCGGCGGTAAGAACCTGCAAATCACTGTTTAGAAGCTTAGCTAGCGGCGTCAGTCCGGTCTGATCTTTTTGCCCAAACTTATCGAGCACAAAAGCTATCGAAGCCACAACGCTTGTGAGCCGCTGGTCATAAATGGGCTCGTGATGAGCAATGCGGTTGCGCGCTTGGTAGATGACTTCAAAGTGGCCAGCTACTTCTGCTCGATCTATCGTTTTATCAGGGAATATTTTCTTGAGAGAGCGCTTCCAAAGGCTTTCTTGATATTCTGAAGAAAATAGTTTTTTCCAGAACGCCAACGTAAGTTGTGCCACGATGTCACCATCGTTTACGGGCAGCACCTTGCGCCGTGCTTTCGATTTTTCATCGTGCGTATGTTGCTCCGCCCCTCCATTCGGATACGCCAGCGCATCCAATGCGACCTTGTCTTGATGCCCTAACTTGGCATATTTTGCCCGCTGAGCATCAGAAAGTGCCTTCCCGATTTTCGATTGCTCGCTTGGCTTCCACGCAAAAGGAGCCGGAGGGGTACGAAGCCATCCCACATGACCACCGAATTGTCTCTGCAGAAGATCGCAAATGGCATTCCGAGTGGCAATTTCCAATACCGCAATAATAGCCATCAAACATTTGTTGATATGCAACATTTCTTGATGGAGTTCAATAGCGGATTCGTGGGTATTGGTAATCCGATAGAAAGCCGAAAGCCGCTCACTGGAAAGCAATGTCACTATGATGGCAATATCATTCTGCTGTAATTGGGTTGACATGCTAGTGAGATTTCCTTATGATTGCTGGTGAAAAGTCGAGAACCGGTTGGCAGCTACTTCGGTGGGCGGACCCTCGGCTTCCTATGCAGTGGTAAAAAAAAGCGCCCTACGGGGCGCTTTTTATTTTACTCCATATCCTTTCGTGGCCGGCGTCGCCGCCATTAGCTCGGGCGGATAGCTAAGCCGAATTTGCGGCCACTCATCCCGCGCTAAGCCGCACCACAAAAGGACTTTGCACATACCATGAAAATCGCCACCTGGAACGTCAACTCCCTAAAGGTCCGCCTGCCCCAGGTCCTCACCTGGCTGCAGGACAACCCGGTGGACGTGCTCTGCCTGCAGGAAACCAAGCTCACCGATGACAAGTTCCCCGCTGCCGAGATCGCCGCAGCCGGTTACCAGGTCGAGTTCTCCGGCCAGAAGACCTATAACGGCGTGGCCATCCTGTCGCGCCATCCCATGAGCGACGTGGTCAAGAACAACCCGCTCTTCCCCGACGAGCAGCAGCGCATCATCGCCGCCACCATCGAGGGTGTGCGCTATGTGTGCGCCTACATCCCCAACGGCCAGTCGCTGGAGTCCGAGAAGTATCCCTACAAGCTGAGCTGGCTGGCCGCGCTGCACGAATGGCTGGCGCAAGAGAAGGCCAAGAATCCGCGCCTGGCCCTGCTGGGTGACTACAACATCTCCGCAAGCTGCAGGCACTGGGCCTGACCGATTCCTACCGTCTCTTCGAGCAGCCGGAAAAGATGTATAGCTGGTGGGACTATCGCCAGATGGGCTTCCGCCTCAATCGCGGCCTGCGCATCGACCACATCCTGCTCTCCGAGGAACTGGTGCCGCGCTGCACCGCCTGCGTCATCGACAAGGTGCCGCGCAAGTGGGAACAACCCTCCGACCACGCCCCCGTGATCGCGACCCTGGCGGACTGATTCATCCGCAGTGCCGCTGGCAGGAAGTCAGGCAGCGCCACCCTCGGGTGGCGCTTTGTCTTTCTTGTTGCGCATGTTCTTCTCGAACTGCACGTCGAACTTGCTGACGCGCTTGGCCTTCTGCGGTCCCTGGGCATTGACGAAGGCGACGAACTCGTCCAGCTCCAGCGGTTCGTTGAGTTTTTGCATCGGCTGGCCGGCGACGCGGCGCGTCAGCACGAAGCGCTCGTCGGAGGTGCGCAACATGGAATATTCGCGCGTTTCGGTGCGCGTGTTCAGGCGCTCGATGGCGCTGGCGGCACGGGTCGATCTCATGATTGCAGCTCCTGCAGCTTGAGCTGCCAATAGCCCATGTCGATCCAGCGTCCCATCTTGTAGCCGACCTCGTTGAAGACGCCGCACTTCTCGAAGCCCAGGCTCTCGTGCAGCGCCACGCTGGCGGCATTGGGCTGGGCGATGCCGCCGATGACCAGGTGTACGCCCAGGGGCTTCAACTGCTCGAACAGGCGCACATAGAGTTGCTTGCCGATGCCGCGCCCACCGGCGTCATGGCGCAGGTAGACCGAGCTCTCCACCGATTGCCGGTAAGCCGCGCGCGGCTTCCATTGGGTGGCGTAGGCATAGCCCAGTACCTGGCCCTGTTCTTCGTACACTAGCCAGGGGAATTTGGCCTGTACCTCGGCAATGCGCGTGGCCATGACCGCAGTCGTGACCGGCTCGGTCTCGAAGCTGATGGCGGTGGTTTCCACGTAGTGGTTGTAGATGCCGCAGATGGCGGCGGCGTCGGCAGCGGTTGCCGGGCGGATGGGGTGGTGCATGGCCGGAATGGGGGAGAGCGCAATGAAGTCACCAGTGTAACCAAATTGCGCTGACTGCGGCGACCAACCCGACCTGCCGGCCGCCGCGCCAGGCTCAATCGCGCAAGACCGCGCGCACCTGCTCCAGTGCCGCCGGGTCCTCGATGGTGGGCAGGTCGCCCGCATCGCGGCCTTCGCAGATGGACTGGATGGCCCGCCGCAACAGCTTGCCCGAGCGCGTCTTGGGCAAGGCGCTGAGGAAGAATACCCGCGCCGGTCGGCCCACCGCGCCGATCTGCTTGTCGACCACGGCCATGATCTCGGCTTCCAGGGCGCGCCGCTGCTCCGGTGTGGCAATCGCATCGGCCTGCTTGGGAATGGCGAAGGCGAAGGCCACCTGGCCCTTCAGCTTGTCTTCCACGCCGACCACGGCCACTTCCGAGACATTGGGATGGCTGGAGATGCTCTCCTCGATCTCGCGCGTGCCCAGGCGGTGGCCGGCGACGTTGATGACATCGTCGGTGCGACCGAGGATGAAGTAGTAGCCGTCGGCATCGCGGATGCCCCAGTCGAAGGTCGAATAGACTTCGCGCGGCAGGCTGCGCCAGTAGGTGTTGACGAAGCGCTGGTCGTCGCCGTAGACGGTCTGCATGCAGCCCGGCGGCAACGGCCCTTCGATGGCCACCACGCCCTTCTCGTTGGCGCCACAGGGCTCGCCGGTGGCTTCGTTGAGGATGGCCAGGCGATAGCCGGGCATGGGAACGCCGGGGCTGCCCAGGCGGGTGGGCTTGTCGTCGATGCCCTTGGCGATCGAGATGATGGGCCAGCCCGATTCGGTCTGCCAGTAGTTGTCGATCACCGGCACCTTCAGCGCGGTCGAGATCCAGCTGGAGGTGGTCTCGTCCAGCGGCTCGCCGGCCAGGTAGAGGGCCTTGAGCGACGAGGTGTCGTAGCGCTCCATGCATTCCGGCGGCTGCTTCTTGAGCACGCGGATGGCGGTGGGGGCGGAGAACATGCGGGTGACCTTGTACTTCTCGACGATGCTCCACCAGATGCCGGCGTCGGGCCGGATCGGCAGGCCTTCATAGAGCACCGTGGCCATGCCCGCGATCAGCGGGCCATAGACGATGTAGGAGTGGCCCACCACCCAGCCGATGTCGGAGGTGCAGAAGTAGGTCTCGCCGGGCTTGCCGCAGAAGATGTGCTGCATCGACGAGGCCAGTGCCACCGCGTAGCCACCCACGTCACGCTGCACGCCCTTGGGCTTGCCGGTGGTGCCGGAGGTGTAGAGGACGTAACTGGTCTCGTTGGATTCCAGCCAGGTCACCGGTACCTGCTGGCCCAGGAATGTCTCGCGCAGCGGCGCGTAGTCGACGTCGCGCGGGGCGGTACGCGCCATCGGCGCCAGGCCGCGATCGACCAGCAGTACCTGTTGCGGCTTGTGCCCGGCCATGTCGATGGCATCGTCCAGCAAGCCCTTGTAGGGGATCACCTTGCCGCCCCGCGAACCGGCATCGGCCGAGACGATCAGGCGCGGCTGCGCATCGTCGATACGCGAGGCCAGGCTGTTGGAGGCAAAGCCGCCGAACACCACCGAATGCACCGCGCCGATGCGCGCGCAGGCCAGCATGGCGAAGACCGCCTCGGCGATCATGGGCATGTAGATCAGCACACGGTCACCGCGCCCGACGCCCAGGGATTGCATGGTGGCCGCCATGGCCATGACTTCCTGCTGCAACTGCGCAAAGCTGTAGACGCGCTCGGTATTGGTCTCGGTGGAAATGGCGATCAGTGCAGCCTGGTCGGCACGCTCGGCCAGATGGCGATCGACCGCGTTGTAGCACAGGTTGGTCTGGCCACCGATGAACCAGCGCGCGAACGGTGCGCGTGAATAATCCAGGGTCTGGGCGAACGGCGTTTCCCAGTGGATGCGCTGTGCTTCCTCGGCCCAGAAGGCCTCGGGATGGTCAATCGACTGGCGATAGAATTGCTCGTATTGCATGACGTCTCCTCATGTCTCTCGCATTGAAATTCTTGTGTCGCCCGCCCGCTGCGCGGCTTGCGGCGCGACTGTCGCTGGGCTCTCATGCGTAGCGCTGATGCGCGGCCCTGATGCGACGATGAAACCAGTCTTGCACCTGAAACTTACGGTCTGCTGAATCCGTGGCGGTGCAGACCGCACTGCGCGTGCCATGATTGATGCACGTCAATGCGGCAAGACAGCTGGAGAAAGAGAGACGGACAGCGAACGCCATCCGGAGAGGAAACGACATCGCGTCGCAGGCCATGGGGCCAACGACGCGCACCCCATCAGCGGGACCGGCAATCGTTGGCGAGCTGCTGTCCGATCTTGGAATTGAGCAGCATGGACTTCGACGGGATCTGGATCCACACCAGCCCCTCGCCCTTGTTCTCCAGGCGCACTGCGCCGGTCGATGTGCTGACCGGACTCATCATGTAGCTGTTACCTTTCCACACCAGCGTGACACCATCGGTGACGCGACCGTCCATGCGGACCTGCACCTTGTTGCCCATCTCGCAACTGAAATCCCCCGTCTTCAACTGGGTGGCCCAGGTCGGCTGGCTGGCCGCCTCGGACTTGAGTATCTGTGGCAGTACCGGCTTGGTATCGGTGACCGGCACCGGATCATTGGAGGCGCAGGAAGCCAGCAGCAAGGCGGCGGCGCCAGCCAGGCAGGTCGTGAGGAAAAGGGAATGACGGGAGGTGACGGGAGCAGTCATCGGGTGATCCATGGAGAGTCCAGACGGTGGGGAAAAAGGTCCGACCGCATCTTAACAAGTAATTGCAATCGGCTCGACCCCATGTAACGCTTGTTACAAATCCGTGGATCGCGGCCGCCCAGGCGGGCCGCCGCGTCTCCCTGCTACTGCTCCCCTCGCCCGCTGCTTACTTGCGCTTGGCGATCGGCTCGAACTGCAGGTCTTCCGGGCCCACGTAGTTGGCCGAGGGGCGGATGATCTTGTTGTCGATGCGCTGCTCGATGATGTGCGCGGCCCAGCCCGAGGTACGGGCGATGACGAACAGCGGCGTGAACATCGCAGTGGGCACTCCCATCATGTGGTAGGACACGGCCGAGAACCAGTCCAGGTTGGGGAACATCTTCTTGATCTCCCACATCACCGATTCCAGGCGTTCGGCGATATCGAACATCTTGGTCGAACCGGCTTCGGTGGAGAGCTTGCGCGCCACTTCCTTGATGACCTTGTTGCGCGGATCGGAGATGGTGTAGACCGGGTGGCCGAAACCGATCACCACCTCCTTGTTCTCGACGCGACGACGGATGTCGGCTTCGGCTTCGTCGGGATTGTCGTAGCGCTTCTGGATCTCGAAGGCCACTTCATTGGCGCCGCCGTGCTTGGGGCCACGCAGCGCGCCGATGGCGCCGGTGATGGCCGAGTGCATGTCCGAGCCGGTGCCGGCGATGACGCGGCCGGTGAAGGTGGAGGCATTGAATTCGTGTTCCGCGTACAGGATCAGCGAGGTGTGCATGGCCTTTTCCCAGGAGGCGGAGGGCTTCTGGCCATGCAGCAGGTGCAGGAAGTGGGCGCCGATGGAATCGTCATCGGTTTCCACGTCAATGCGCTTGCCGTTGCTGCTGTAGTGGTACCAGTACAGCAGCATCGAACCCAGCGAGGCCATCAGGCGGTCGGCGATGTCGCGCGCGCCTGGGGTGTTGTGGTCATCTTTTTCGGGCAGCACACAGCCCAGCGCCGAGACGCCAGTGCGCATCACGTCCATCGGGTGCGAGGCCGCCGGCAGGCATTCCAATGCCGCCTTGACGTTGGCCGGCAGGCCGCGCAGGGCCTTGAGCTTGGCCTTGTAGGCGCTCAGTTCGGCGCTGGTGGGCAGCTTGCCATGCACCAGCAGGTGGGCAATCTCTTCGAACTCGCAGCTGTCGGCCACATCCAGGATGTCGTAGCCGCGATAGTGCAGGTCATTGCCGGTCTTGCCGACGGTACACAACGCGGTATTGCCGGCGGTGACGCCCGACAGGGCAACGGACTTCTTGGGCTTGAAACCTGCGGCTTGTTGTTCGCTCATCGTGTTCTCCTCGTATCGTATTCGGTAGAAACTAATTATCGGAAGGGATTATTTGTTTTTCTGTTGCGCAAACAGGGCATCGAGGCGCTGTTCGTAGCTGTGGTAATCGATGCGGTCGTACAGCTCCATGCGGGTCTGCATGGTGTCGACCACGTTCTTTTGCGTGCCGTCGCGGCGGATCGCCTGGTAGACGTTCTCGGCGGCCTTGTTCATGGCGCGGAAGGCCGACAGCGGATAGAGCACCAGGCCGACGTCGGCGTCCTTCAACTCATCCACGGTGAACAGCGGGGTCGAGCCGAATTCGGTGATGTTGGCCAGGATCGGCACCTTCACCGCGTTGGCGAATTGCTTGTACATGGCCAGGTCGGTGATGGCCTCGGGGAAGATCATGTCGGCGCCGGCTTCGACACAGGCGACCGCGCGTTCCACGGCGGCCTCCAGGCCTTCCACGGCCAGTGCGTCGGTGCGCGCCATGATGACGAAGTTGTCGTCGGTACGGGCATCCACGGCGGCCTTGATGCGGTCCACCATTTCCTGCTTGCTGACGATTTCCTTGCCGGGGCGATGGCCGCAGCGCTTGGCGCCAACCTGGTCTTCGATATGGACGGCAGCGGCGCCGAACTTGATCATCGACTTGACGGTGCGCGCCACATTGAAGGCGGATGCGCCAAAGCCGGTATCGACATCCACCAGCAGTGGCAGGTCGCACACGTCGGTGATGCGGCGCACGTCGGTGAGCACGTCATCCAGGCTGGAGATGCCCAGGTCGGGCAGGCCCAGCGAGCCGGCCGCGACACCGCCACCGGAAAGGTAGATCGCACGGAAGCCGGCCCGCTTGGCCAGCAGGGCGTGGTTGGCGTTGATCGCGCCGATGACCTGCAACGGGGATTCTTCCTGGACGGCCTTGCGGAATGCTGCGCCTGCGGAGTGGAGAGCCATGATGGACACCTTCTGTGTGGGTTGCTGGATGGGCGCGCACTGTGACGCACCGGCGGATGGCAAGGCTTATTGCAACGGTCGTGCCATCGCAGTGCAGCATGCGCCCGTCCATGCCCTGGCGACGATCTCCCAGGCTGGTATATCACCATGAAATCAAGGACTTGGCAGCCGACGCAGGAAGTGCCCCGAATCGCTCGCCGCCGCTCGGGCAGCGGTACGGAGTGCTCCGATGATGTTCCATCAGTGTTACATTAACGTTTCAATGGAACGTAATGAACGCCTTTTGAAACAACAGGACCCACCATGAAACGCCCCGCCCCCGCCGACCGCCATGCCGACGAACCGGTGATCTGGACGGTCTCGATGTCCCGGCTGTCGGAGCTGTTCCGCGACATCACGCTGGAGTTCGACGAGCTGGCCGACATCGAGCCCATCCAGCTGGGCTTCGACGAGGCCGTGCGCAGCATCCGCGAGCGCCTGGCCAGTGAGCGCTGCGATGTGGTGATCTCGGCCGGCTCCAACGGCGCCTATCTCAAGAGCCGCCTGCCAGTGCCGGTGGTGGTGGCGCGTGCCAGCGGCTTCGACGTGATGCAGGCGCTGGCGCGGGCGCGCCAGGTGACCAAGCGCATCGGTCTGGTCACCTACCAGGACGCCATGCCGGCGCTGGCCGAGTTCCAGCAGATGTTCGGCCTGGAGATCGCGCAGCGCACCTATGCCACCGAAGAAGATGCGCGTGCCGTGGTCGACGAGCTCAAGGCCGGCGGCATCGAGGCAGTGGTGGGCGCCGGGCTCATCACCGACCTGGCCGAGGAAGCCGGCATGCGCGGCATCTTCCTCTACTCCGCCGCCACGGTGCGCCAGTCCTTCGAGGACGCACTGGAACTGGCCCGCCTGACGCAACTGGAGAGCACGCGCAGTCCCAGCCTGCCGGTGGCCGACAGCCTGCGCGCACGCCATCACATCAAGGACCTGCGCGGCGACTCCGAGGCCATGGAAGAGGTACGCAGGTCGATCACCCTTTTTGCCCGTTCACCCTCGACCGTGCTGATCCAGGGCGAGACCGGCACCGGCAAGGAACTGGCGGCACAGGCCATCCACCGCGCCCATCCACTGATGCAGGGCAAGACGCATGCGACTCATCCCTTCGTGGCGATCAACTGCGGGGCGCTGGCCGAGTCCTTGCTGGAGTCCGAACTGTTCGGCTATGAAGAAGGCGCCTTCACCGGCTCGCGACGCGGCGGCCGGGCCGGCGTCTTCGAGACGGCCCATCGCGGCAGCCTGCTGCTCGACGAGATCGGCGAGATGCCCCTGCAGTTGCAGACCCGGCTCCTGCGCGTGCTGGAAGAGCGGGTGGTGGTGCGGGTGGGCGGCACGCGGCCCATTCCGGTCCAGGTGCGCATCATCAGCGCCACCCACTGCGACCTGGAGGAGCGGGTGCGCGACGGACGCTTCCGCGCTGACCTGTACTACCGGCTCAGCGTGCTGCGCCTGCCGCTGCCACCGCTGCGCGCGCGCAGCGAGGATATCCCGGCGCTGGCCGAGTGGCATCTCAAGCAGGCGCTGGCGGCACTGGATACCCGTCCGCACGCCAACCTGGCCGCCGAGATCCTGCGCTGCGCACCGCTGCTATGTACCTATGGCTGGCCGGGCAATGTGCGCGAGCTGCGCAACCTGATGGAGCGGCTGGCCCTGTTCCTGGCGGCCGAACCGCTGCAGGCGCTGACGCCGGCGCTGATCCTGCGGGTGGCGCCGGAGCTGCTGACCAAGGATGTCGCGACCACCACCATGGATGCTCTCGACACCAGCCCAGCAGCCAGTGAGCACGAAGAGATCGAGGCGGTACTGCGCCGATATCGCGGTAACCGCGCCGCGGCGGCGCGTCATCTGGGGATGAGCCGGACTACGCTGTGGCGCAAGCTGCGGCAGGCTGGCGCTGAAGATGAAGAGGCGTTGGCGTCGTGAATCGTTTGACGTCAATGATTGCGGGCGACGCCGACGTAGTCGCGGATGATTATCGGTCATGCTCCCTGGCGCCGATCACCGAGCATCATTGAACGGATTCTGCGTCAGCGTGTTCGGTCCTGCTTCTTTCTCGGTGACGATGAAGCACCGGCCGTGACCCCTTGCGCCTGCCACCCCGCACGGACGGTCGGGGCCTTCACGCCCGCTGCACCCGGCAGCTTTTCGACGAGAATGTCGATGGCCAGGCGTACACGTAGCGGCATGTAGTCCGTTGCCGGCCAGATGGCCTGGCTGTCCATGGACGCTGCGGGCCGCTTCTCCCACAGGGCAATGAGCGCACCGGCCCGAATCCGATCGCGCACCAGCCAATGCGGCAACCACGTAATGCCCATGCCAGCAACCGCTGCATCGGCGGTGACTTCCAGATCATCGAAGCGCAAGCGCGAAGCAAGCCGGACTTCGGTGAGCCGGCCCTCCGCGTCGGGCAGCAGCCACGGATAGGGGTGTCCTGTGCGCCAGTGGATCAGGACATCATGTCCGGCCAGGGCGTCGATCGTGGCGGGCTCGCCACGCGCCTTGAGATAGTCGGGGGCGGCACACAATACCTTCGGCTGGGTCGCCAGGGGGCGCGCACAAAGTCCGGTGGCGTCGCCCAATGCGCCGCTTCGAATGCCGAGATCAAAACCTTCCGCGATCATATCGACGGGCCTGTCGCTGAAGCTTAGTTCCAACGCCAACTTGGGATGCTGGCGTGCAAAGTCCAGCAGGATCGGGGCAATGCAGTAGCGGCCAAATAGTACCGGCATCGTCACGCGGAGCCGTCCGGCGACTTCCTGCTTGCCAGAGTCCAGCAGCGACTCGGCAGCACGCAGTTCGTCGATTGCCCGCAGGCATCGCTCGTAATAGACCTGACCGTCCTCGGTCAGGTTCTGGGTGCGCGTCGTACGATGAAAGAGGCGAACGCCAAGGCGAGTTTCCAGGCGTGCGATCGCTTTGCCCACCGCGGATCTCGAGAGTGACAGGTGTTCGGCCGCGCGGGCGAAACCACCCGCCTCCACCGCTTCCACGAAGACTTCTACGCCGTCGAGCCGGCCTCTCATCTCTGTTTTCATCCGTGCATCCTTCATCGATATCGGGGCGCCAGCCTTGGCGACATGCAGCTTGCGCGATTACGCGATTGCGCGACGCTCTCGCGCCACACTCATCCACGCAAAAAATAACATCTCCAGCCCATTGCAGAGTAGCCATAAATTCTACAAAGACGGGAAAAAATGTCGCCACTAGCCTGCATTTTTCTACAGTAGCATTTATCCCAGTCAAGCTCTCCGCCATGTTCACAACGGCGTCGACCTGGCCTGTGCGTGGCCCGGAGCACACGTCGGCTGCAGTCGGTTCGACTCCCATCCGATTCACCTTTTCTCGCCAAGGAGCCTCACCATGAAATTTCTTTGCCTCGACATACCCCAACCCGGCGCCACCCCTGAGCAGTACCAGCCGCACCTGCTGGACGAAACCCGTCATGGCTGGCAGCTCTACACCAGTGGCGTCATCCGCGACATCTATTTCCGCCAGGATCGCCCCGGTGTCGCCATCATTGCCGAAGCCGACTCGATTGAGCTTGCCAGAAAGGCCTTGGCTGAGTTTCCACTCGCCAAGGCGGCGCTCATCGACTGGGACATCATCCCGCTCGGCCCCTTCATCGGCTGGCAACAGCTGTTCGCGCCGGTCAACGCCTGATATCGGGAGTGCCGGTCATGAACATTTCAGGCTATGCCGCCTCATCGGCTAGCGGCACCCTTGCACCGTTCTCCTTCGAACGACGCGCGCCCGAACCGGATGATGTCGTCATCGACATCCTGTTTTGCGGTGTTTGCCACACCGACTTGCATCTGGCCCACAACCATGGCGGCTTCACGAGCTACCCCATTGTCCCGGGCCACGAAATCATCGGAAAGGTGAAAGAAGTCGGTGGCAAGGTCAGTCGATTCAAGGTCGGCGAGATCGTCGGCGTGGGCTGTATGGTCGATTCCTGCCAGCACTGTGAACCCTGCCTCAAAGGATGGGAACAGGATTGCAACGAAGGGGCCACCTTCACCTACAACAGCACCGACAGGCATGACGGCACGGTAACCTACGGCGGCTACTCGGATTCGATCGTCGTCAGGGACAAGTTCGTTCTCTCCATTCCCGACGGGCTTGATCCCGCCGGCGCTGCGCCGCTTCTGTGCGCGGGCATCACCACCTGGTCGCCGCTACAGCGCTGGAAGGTTGGCCAGGGCAGCAAGGTCGCGGTGATAGGGCTTGGTGGACTCGGCCACATGGCGTTGAAGCTGGCGAAAGCGTTGGGGGCTGACGTGACCCTGCTGACACGCTCCTCCGGCAAGGAAGCGGACGCCCTCCGGCTTGGTGCGAACCACGTCGTGCTCTCGACCGATCCCGCGCAGATGGCGGCTGTGGCCGGGCGTTTCGACGTCATCATCGATACGGTGCCCTATGACCATGACGTCAACCCCTATCTGCCCACGCTGGCACTCGAAGGTGTGCTCGTGCTGGTCGGCTACATGGGGCCGCTGGGCACACCGGTGAATGCCGGCGGTGTCGTGCGGGGCCGCCGGGCCATCTCGGGTTCGTTCATCGGTGGCGTACCGGAAACCCAGCAGATGCTCGATTTCTGCGGACAACACGGCATCGTCTCGGATGTCGACATCATTCCCATACAACAGATCAATGACGCGTATGCACGCATGTTGAAGAGCGACGTGAAGTATCGCTTTGTCATTGACATGGCCACTCTCAAATCCTAAGGAGCCTATTTGTGCCCACCGACATCAAGCCCATCCTGTGCGTCGTCACCAGCCATCCCATTCGTGGCGATAGCGGCGAGCCGACCGGTTTCGCCCTGGTCGAGCTGACGCATCCGCTGGACGTCTTCGAGAAGGCCGGCATCCCGGTGGAGATCGCCTCGATCCGCGGCGGTCATCCGCCGATCGACTTCTTCGACCTGAGCGACCCGGTCAACGCCCATTACTGGAAGGACAAGTCTTTCCGCGATGCGCTCGCCCATTCGCCGGTGCTGGGCGAGCTCGATGCGTCGCGTTATTCGGCAGTGTTCTTCGCCGGTGGCCACGGGACCATGTGGGATTTCGCCGACAGCGAGGCCGTGCAAAAGCTCATCCGTGCCATCTGGGAAGCCGGCGGTATTGTTTCAGCGGTCTGCCATGGCCCCGCCGCCCTGGTCAACGCCACGCTGTCGGACGGCAATTATCTGGTCGCCGGCAAGAAGCTCGCTGCCTTCACCGACGAGGAAGAGGCTGAAGTCAACTACACCAAGGTCGTACCTTACCTGCTGGCCAGCACCCTCAAGCAGCGCGGCGCGCTGCATCAGCCCGCCCCCAATTGGAGTGTGAACGTGGTGGTGGACGAGCGCCTGGTCACCGGACAGAACCCGGCATCTGCCCGCGGCGTGGGCGAAGCGGTCGTCAAGCAACTCACGGCAAGGACTTGACATGAGGATCATCGCCATCGAAGAGCACGTTCTGCCTGATATTGTGAGGCAGGCGTGGCGCACCATCCCGAATGCCGACGACGGCACGCTTGCGCTGAATGCGGGTGAGCTTGGCGAGCGGCTTTCCGACCTCGCCGAGCGGCGATTGGCGTTGATGGATGAAACCGGCATCGATGTCCAGGTGCTTTCACTGACGACCCCGGGGCTCAACAACCTGGGGCATCACGGTCTGGACCTGGCGCGTCGCGTCAATGATCTCCTGGCCGAGACCGTCATGGCCCATCCCTCTCGTTTTCAGGCCATGGCAGTATTGCCGTTTGCCGATGGCGAAAGTGCTGCGCGAGAGCTTAGGCGCTGTGTCGAGGAACTCGGTTGCAAGGGCGTCATCCTCTATGGCCGCGTCGGCGAGAAAAATCTTGACCATGCGATGTTCGCGCCGACCTTCGCCTGTGCGGCCGAGTTGGATGTCCCGGTGCTGATCCATCCACAAATTCCGCAGTCGAGTGTGCGCGACGCTTACTACGCGGGATTTGGTGCGCCGATCGACCTGGCGCTTTCCACCTTCGGTCTCGGATGGCACTACGAAGCCGGCATCCAGTTCGTCCGCATGATCCTCGCGGGCATATTCGACCGGCATCCGACGCTCCAGGTGATCCTCGGCCATTGGGGCGAACTGGTGATGTTCTATCTCGAGCGCCTTGCGATGCTGGATCGGGTGACAGAGCTGCAACGTCCCTTCCTCGACTACGTTCGACACAACCTTTACCTGACCGCCAGTGGCATGTTCAGCCCGACCTATCTGCGTCAGGCGATCGAAACAGTGGGCCCTGAGCGCATTCTGTTTTCAACAGACTACCCCTACCAATACCGCCCTGGCGGGGACGCCCGGCGCTTTGTGGAAACGCTGCAAATGCGTGAAGAGGACAAACGAAAATTCGCCCATGCCAATTGGGAAAACCTGACCAGGGCGAGAGACCGGTAAATTCGTGCTTATCCGCAACCCCGATTGTTTTTCACACGCATTGGCCTCGATGACTTGTTTGACAGCACAGGTCAGCGTGGCTCGAATAATGCAGCAGAAAACAGGAAACCAGACCATGCAGAGCTTGGGACTATGGCCGTCCTCGGGACTTGGGACGCAGGATGCGACGCCCTATGTGCGCATTGCGCAATTGGAGGTCGCGCCGGATCGCCTCGCCGAATTCAAGGTGCTGCTCCAGCCGGCTACGCCGAAGCCGCCCTACCCGCCTGGTCGAGCGAGAACACGCTCACCAGTTGCGCCAACGCCGCCGCCTGGGTCTGCATGGACGATGCCGCCGCTGCGGCCTGCTCTACCAGCGTGGCGTTCTGCTGGGTCATTTCGTCCATCTGGCTGATGGCGTCATTGACCTGCTCGATACCGGACGATTGCTCACGGCTGGCGAAGCTGATCTCCCCAATGATGTCGGCGACCTTCCTGACGCTGTCGACCACACGTTCCATGGTCGCGCCGGCCTGCTCCACCAACACGCTACCGTCACCGACTTTTTTCACGGAATCGTCGATGAGCAGTTTGATCTCTTTGGCAGCCGTGGCGCTGCGTTGCGCAAGATTGCGCACTTCACTCGCCACCACCGCGAATCCGCGCCCCTGCTCGCCGGCGCGGGCCGCTTCGACGGCGGCGTTGAGTGCAAGAATATTGGTCTGGAAGGCAATCCCGTCGATCACGCTAATGATCTCGACGATCTTGCGCGATGAGCCGTTGATGGCAGCCATCGTCGCCACCACACGGCCGACCACCTCGCCGCCTTCGACGGCGACGCCGGACGCCGCCGACGCCAGTTGGCTGGCGCTGTCGGCGTTGTCCGCATTCTGGCGTACGGTGGTAATCAGTTCTTCCATCGCTGATGCCGTCTCTTCGAGCGCACTCGCCTGCTGCTCCGTACGCGTCGACAGGTCGTGGTTGCCGACGCTGATTTCACCTGACGCCACAGCGATTGTGCGCGTGCCAGCACGGACGTTGCTGACGATGTTGCGCAGGCTACCGTTCATGTCGTTCAACGAGCACAGCAACTGGCTGACTTCATCACCGCCTGCGCCGCCCTTGCTGTCTCTGCCGACGATCTGCGTGCTCAGATCGCCCTCGGCGACGCGACGCGAAATATCCAACGCAACATTGATCGGACGCGTAATCCCCACCGTCAGGTAGCAAGCGCAGAAGCAACCGAACAGCAACGCCAGTGCCTCGATGAGCAGCAGCAGGCGGCGGCTGCCAGCGGCGATGTCGTCGATCTGCTGCGTGGTATTGTCGATATCGCGCTGCTCCAGCTCCAGCAATTTGAGCATCGAGTCCTGATAGCTTTTCGCCAGCGGGACGAACTCCTGGTCCAGCATGCGATTGCCTTCTTCGACATCGCCGGCGGACTTCAGGTCAAGGATGCGATAGTGCGAGGCCAGATAGACCTTGCGGCGCTCACCGATGTTCTGGAACAAGGCTTTCTCTTCGTCGCTGCTGAGCAGTTCGCCGATTTCTTTTTGCAGGCGCGTGGAATTGTTGGTCGAGGCCTTGGCTTCATCGATGAAGTATGTCTTCAGGGTCGGATCGGCGCTGCGCGAGATCGCAATCGTGCGCACGATACCGGCACGCAAGCTACCGTACCAGCTGGAAATCAGCCTTTCCTTGCGTGCCGATAGCTCGACCATTGCACGCGTGACGTCCGACACCGCTTGCAGTCGCCAGATGCCAATGGCGGTGATGAGGATGGACAGCAGCATGATCACTGCAAATCCCAAGGCCAGCCGCTTCCCGATCTTCATCCTGCCGATCGCTTTCATGTTGCCTCCAGATACGATGTTTCTGCCCTGCTTGCGCTTGCGCTAGCGCTAGCGGTCGATGATATGTCCCAGTCGCACCACGGTGACGCCAGGCCCGAGTTGGCGTAGCGACGGCATGACGATGACGCAGTTGTCGTAAGGCGTGACGAATGCGCGCTCGCCTTCGCGCGCAATGACGGTGCCGGCCCTGGCGATGATTTCCATGCCACGATAATCTTCGACGAATTCAAAATCGCAGGACGTCGCCACCACCGGTTCGGTGACACGGAAGAAACGTTGTGGCGCCGGCTCGCCCGCCAACATGAAGCCCTGCAGATCACCGGCAGTCATCACACCGGTGGCGATCAGGAAGCGGCATGCCGAATCCATTGCGACTGCCTTGCTGCGCACGGAGAAGTGCTGGCCGGTTTCGATCAGCAAGGCATTCTTCGCGCTGGCCGGATCGCCGAAGCCGGCGTAGTCGCGCATGCGCTTGCCATTGGGATGACCGACGTCGACGATCACGTGCCCGGGTGCGCCGACGTCGGCGGCGAAGCGAATACCTTTTTCCAGCGGACCGCTGACGATCAGTGGCGGCGCTTCTTCGTGCATGGAATGCAGGTCCAGCATGTAGTCGATCGTGTCGATGATGGGACGGAGCTGGCGCGCACGACGCAGCTCGACGCTGTCTTCGGAGCCGTCGAGACGGGATGACGACCAGACCCGGTTCATGTCTTCATCGACGTAGCGGGTCGCATCCGGATCGCGCGCGTCGAAGCGCCGATAGGCTTCGACATTGGCAAAGCCCAGGGTGATGCGTCCCTTGACCGGCTTCAGGCCAGCTTGCAGCAGGCGATCGACGGTGATCGCGCCGCTGACTTCGTTGCCGTGCATCAGCGCCAGGATCATCACGTGGGGACCGGCGATACCGCTATCGATGCTGTGTACGTAGTCAACGCCGGTATTGCCGTGTTGCCATTTGTCGATGGCGGGAAATTCCACCTCGACCGGATAGTGTTTCAGTTGCGCGCGTACTTGTTCCAGGGTTTTCATGCAAAAGACTCCAGTTGATATTATCGGGTCCGTTCCATCCGGCGACCCAGCACGATCACGGCGGCAAGGCTGATCAACGCGGTGGCCATGACGTAGAAGCTCGGCGCCATCTTGCTCTCGGTGGCCGCGATCATCCAGGTCACGATCAGTGGCGAGAAACCGCCGAACAAGGTCACCGAGAAGTTATAGCTCAGTGCAAGACCGGTGCCGCGGGTCTGGGTCGCAAAGATATCCGACAGCATGGCCGGAATCGGTCCCAGGCAAGCCGCAATCAACACGCCCACGATGCCCTGCACCACCATCAGCGTGGTCACGGTCGGCCAGATGTTGAGCAGCATGAACAGCGGATATGAGCTCAAGCCGATCAATGCCATCGCGATCGTCAGCACGCGGAAGCGGCCGAAGCGATCCGACAAGGTACCGAATACCGGTGCCGTCAGCATCAGTACCAGCCCGGTGATCAGCGCACCGATGAAGGACGACGTCGCAGGAATATGCAACTGCTTCAATGCGTAAGTCGGCATGTACAGCTTGTGTACGTAGTTGAAAGCGGTAGCGCCCGCCACCACGCCGATGGCCAGCAGCAGCTTGACGCGATCGCGTACCAGCACCAGCATCAGCGGCGATTTCTCGGCCTTGGCCACCACTGCGGCGGCGGCGATCTTCTTGAACTCCGGGGTTTCATCGATCTGGCTGCGGATGTAGAGACCAATCGGCCCCACCAGCAAACCGAAACAGAACGCCACTCGCCAACCCCAGTCGTCGAGCTGGGCCTGCGTCAGCTTATAACTGAGCAACGCGCTCACGCCGGCAGCCAACACCGTGGCCAGGCCTTGCGTCGACAATTGCCAGCTGGCGAAGAACCCTCGTCGCTTGGCGTCGGCATGCTCCACCATGAAGGCCGTTGCCGCACCGAATTCGCCACCGGTAGAGAAACCCTGCAGCAACCGCGCCACGATGATGATCAGCGGTGAAGCGATGCCGATCTGGGCATAAGTCGGCGCGAACGCGATCATCGCAGTACCCACCATCATGATCAGGATCGATGCCGTGAGCGATGCCTTGCGGCCGGCGCGGTCGGCGTAGGAGCCGAGTACGATGGCACCCAGAGGACGGATCACGAAGGAAATGCCGAAGGTGCCGACACTCAGCAGCAGGGAGGTCGTCTCATCCTGGGCCGGGAAGAACAGTTTGCCGATCACCACGGCAAAGTAGCCGTAGATCAGTAGATCGTAAAACTCCAGTGCGTTGCCGATGCTGGCGGCACAGATTTCTTTCCAGGGATTCTTGCGTTGGGCTGCCTGCGGCACGGTGGCACAGGTGACAGATGATTCGAACTCGACTGACATGCGGTGACTCCCATTCTCTCTTGGTGCGGCGCGTCGCTGCTGCAATGGCAATCGTGTCTGCGCCGCTCATTCTATTGGGCTCGCACGCCGTGGACTGCCCGGCTCGATGCTCGAAGAGCGTGCGCGTTGCACGCCATCTGCGAACATCTTTCCAGAGGTAGCGGAAAGCATGTCGAGAACTGCGGGGGAGTATAGTGAGCGCGATTTTTTGCTTATTGCCGTTTCGGCACAGGCTTGTGCTTTTTGCTGCAGAAGACGTCGGCAGCGAGATGGAATGGGTCAGGGCTTGTCGATGGCGTCGGACGCGACGCCGTCCCAGATCATCTTGACCAGCGCGTTGTCGTTGCCACGCAAGCGGTACAGCGAGATATCGAAATTGACGCGCATCTCCGCTTCGCCGATGACCAGCAGGCGGCGCTCGTTGATGTCGTCCTGCACCAGCCGCTGCGGCAGCCAGGCCACGCCGACGCCGCGGCGCGCCATCTCGTGGATGGATTCGTAGGAATCGGCTTCATACACCATGCGCAGGGCTATCTTCCTGGGCAAGCCAGCCAGATGCTTGGCCAGTACGCCGCGCAAGGTCAGCGATTGCGAGAAACCCAGCCATGGCGTCGGCGCCAGCGTCGCCGTACCGGCCGGGGCCAGCTTGAAGCGAGGCCGTCCCTTGGCGTCGACGGCCACCACCGGCAGGAGGATCTCGCGCGCCAGCGTCAATGACTCGTAGCGCATCGGATCGATCAGCAGCCGCGTGGTCGGACTCGAATAGATCACCAGCAGGTCCGCATCACCCGCGCCCAGCCGCAGGATCACTTCCTGCGCGCCGCCGGTGCTGACCGACACGGGGAAAGGGCCGAAGCGCTGGTTGATGCGCTCATACCAGTCCGGGAAAAATGTCTGCGCCAGCGTGCGCCCTGTCGCCACGCGCAACGTCCTTTCCATCGGGCCGAGCCCCTCCTGCAGCTGCGCCCGGGCGGCATACAGCACGTCGGTCGAATGCGTCGCGGCATCGAGAAATAACTGTCCCGCCGCCGTCAGCGACACCGGATGCGTGCGCACCACCAGTTCCGCACCGACCCATTGCTCCAGCGCCTTGATGCGACGACCGAACGCCGGATGCGTGACGAAACGATTCTCGGCGGCGCGCGAAAAGCTGCGCGTGCGCGCCAGTTCAATGAAGTCTTCCAGCCATGTCAGATGCACGTTGCGACCTCTGGAATCTGGCATTGCCGATACGTGTTCATCATGGGGCTTATCCGAATTGTGTGTCAGCGGGGGGCGTTTGATTCATGGAAAGACGTTCACAGGATTGTGATAGTAAACCGAGTCAGCACAGCTTTCCAATGCCTGATGGCGATGTTGTGGCATCGGAACGCCTTGGATACGGCCGCTGCGGGCCTATTCGGTCCGGACGGGGGAGATGATGATGTCCCCACTACCGTGCGACCTGCGTAGCGGCGTAGCGGCGTAGCGGCGCAGCCGCATATCGAAGCCTGTCCTGAGCCTGTCGAAGGGGCGCAACGCAGCTTGCACCGGTGTCAGCCACCACGCTTCCTGCCCCTTGATAATCCCTTGCAGCGCGCCTTGACAGCGCCACATCGCCCCGCCTATGCTCGCCCGCTGTAGCGGCACTGTCACATGCCTGTCATGGCCAGGCTGCTGCAACGGAGCGCACAACCATCATCCAGCCAGGCAACTGTCGGCTCCACCCGGGTCGCACGGGCTAGCCCGCTCCTCCATCCACACTGCTATCCATCAGGGAGTCTTCATGACCAGTCAGACCGCGGCGCACGACGCCGCTCACTCGCATCCACAGGCCAGGCGCGCCATCATTTCCTCGTCGATCGGCAATGCCCTCGAATGGTTCGACATCCTGATCTACGGCGCCTTCGCGGTCGTGATCGCCAAGCAGTTCTTCCCCACCGGGGATGACAGCGTCTCGCTGCTGCTGACCTTCGCCACCTTCGGCGTGTCCTTCTTCATGCGTCCGCTGGGTGCGGTGGTGCTGGGGGCCTATGCCGACCGCTCCGGCCGCAAGTCGGCCCTGATGCTGTCGATCACCCTGATGACCATCGGCACCGCCATGATCGCCTTCATGCCCAGCTACGCCAGCATCGGCCTGCTGGCACCGGCCGGCATTGCACTGGGCAAGATGATCCAGGGCTTCTCGGCGGGTGGCGAATTCGGGAGTTCCACGGCCTTCCTGGTGGAACACGCACCGCATCGTCGCGGCTTCTTCTCCAGCTGGCAGGTCGCCAGCCAGGGCATCAGCCTGCTGCTGGCCGCCATCTTCGGCGCCGTGCTCAACAACATGCTCACGCCGGACCAACTGGCTTCCTGGGGCTGGCGCGTGCCGTTCTTCTTCGGTCTCCTGATCGCACCGGCCGGTATCTATATCCGTCGCCACCTCGATGAAGCCCCGGAGTTCAAGGAATCCCGCGAAAAGACCGATGCCCCGCTGCGCGACACCTTCTCCAGCCAGAAGCTGCGCCTGCTGATCGGTTCGGGCAGCGTCATCATGGCCACCGTCTCGGTCTACCTGTCGCTGTACATCCCGACCTACGCGGTCAAGCAACTGGGCCTGCCGGCCTGGTCCTCGTTTGCCGCCATGTCGGTGGCCGGCCTGATCATGTTCATCGGCTCGCCGCTGGTGGGCGCACTCTCCGACAAGATCGGCCGCACCCCCTTCATGATCACCAGCAGCGCCCTCTACATCGTGCTGACCTATCCGATGTTCGTGTTCCTGACCAACTCGCCGGGCTTCCTGCAACTGCTGTTGCTGCAGACCGTCATCGGCGTGCTCATGACCATGTACTTCGCCGCCATGCCGGCCCTGCTGGCCGACATCTTCCCGGTGGCCACACGCGGCACCGGCATGTCGCTGGCCTATAACATCGCCGTGACCATCTTTGGCGGCTTCGCCGGCCTGATCATCACCTGGCTGATCGACTTCACCGGCAACAAGCTGTCGGTGAGCTACTTCGTCATCTTCGGCGCGGTGCTGAGCCTGATCGCGTCGATCGCGGCGCGTCTCGTGTTGCGTCTGCGCTGATCCGTGCCGACCCGCTGCTGCAGCAGCAGCGGGTCGCGCCACGCCGGGCGGCCAACACCCTGCCGCCCTGGCCTGTTCTCCTTGCCATCCCTCCCCTGCTCGTCCGAGTCTCGCTCCGCCTTCATTTGATTATCGGTTAAGCAACACTCTTGCTTTTCGTGTCATCGAACGGCAACAAAAATCATATTGTGTTTGGATTTGACCGCCATTACAGTGCGTGGCGTAGCCCGCCAACGTCGCGCCAGACGACAGGTCGGGATGTGCATCCGTGTCCTGGAATGTGATGAAGACCGACGCCAACGCCCACCTAAGCCGCCAGACACACGCTCCAGAAAGAGGGAACGCTCCGTCGCTGCAATGCCAGGAAACCACTGGCCGAGGCTCGCCGCCGGCAAGGCCATCTCCATCCAGGATATTCGTCATCCACTGCGCAGGCCGCCCGCAAGCGGTTTGTCACTTCCCTCGGGGCCTTTCGTGAACTTCAGAAATACCAAAGTCGCCACCCAGCTGATGCTGGGGTTTTCCATCGTGATCCTCTTCATGGCCGCGCTGGGAGCGACGGCGCTCTATACCATGGGCAACATCAATGCCCAGCTCATCGATGTCCAGACCAACTGGATGCCTAGCGTGGGGACCGCGCAAACCATGCTGGCCGAAATGCGGGCGGTCAACCTGGCCCAATACCGCGCGCTCACGGCCAATGACGCGCAGCGCATGCAGGATGCCAAGACCCGCATCGCGTCGGCCCTGGGACGCTATACCAAGGCCTCAGAGCAGTATCGCCGCCTGATCAACTCACCCGCCGAGCAGCGTGCCTTCGACGAGCTGCAGATCCTGCTGAACCGTTATAAACAGATTGGCGACCAGTTGCTCCAGACCGTCGAGCAAGGCCAGGAAGACCAGGCCGCCACCATCATGAAGGACACGCTCTATCCGGTGCGCACTGCCATGGAAGCAAAGATCCAGGAGATCATCCGCATCAACCAGGAAGGTGCGACACAGGCGGCCGAACATGCTCAGGCCAGCTACGCAAGCAGCCATGTCGTCATCGTCGCCTTCACATTGAGCGCCGCCCTGATCGGCCTGGCGATCGCGCTGTTGATCAGCCGCCGCCTCACCCGCCAGCTCGGTGGCGAGCCTGGTCAGGCCATGTGGCTGTCCGGCCAGATCGCCGCCGGCAACCTGGCCGCGCGCCTGGAGTTGAAAAACAATGACAGCAGCAGCCTGATGCGCTCGCTGATGGTCATGCGCGACCAGCTGGCCGGCCTGGTGGGGCAGATCAAGCACGCGAGCACCTCCATCCACGTCGCGGCGCAGGAGATCGCGCAGGGCAACATCGACCTCTCGCAACGGACCGAGGAGCAAGCGGCCTCGCTGGAAGAGACGGCGTCGAGCATGGAAGAACTGACCAGCACCGTACAGCAGAATGCCAACCATGCGCGGGAAGCCAGCAGCATGGCCAGCACGGGTTCGGAAGTGGCGCGCCGGGGCGAATCCGAGATCGCGCAAGTGGTCACGACGATGCGTGAGATGAGTGTCAGCTCGCACCAGATGTCGGACATCATCAGCGTCATCGAGGGCATCTCCTTCCAGACCAATATCCTGGCCTTGAATGCCGCCGTAGAAGCGGCTCGCGCCGGCGAGAACGGGCGTGGCTTCGCCGTGGTCGCGTCGGAAGTGCGGGCGCTGGCCCAGCGCAGCTCGGTCGCCGCCAAGGAGATCAAGGGCTTGATCGAGAGCTCCGTGAGCCGCATCCGCAGCGGTACGCAACTGGTCGAAGCGGCTGGCGGCACGATTGCCGAAATCACCAGCTCGGCCGTGCGCACCACCGAACTGATGACGGAAATCGCCGCTGCCTCTGCAGAACAGAGCGCCGGCATCGGCCAGGTCAATACTGCCATCGTGCAGATGGACCAGGTCACGCAGCAGAACGCAGCGCTGGTCGAGCAGGCAGCGGCCGCGGCACAGTCGATGATGCAGCAGGCGCAGGCGCTGACGGCGGCGGTATCGGTGTTCCAGCTCAATGCGTCGACGACGTCCGGCTTGCCCGATCTAACCGGCCTGCCACATGCATCGAGGGCGACGCTGGCGCTACGCTGACACCCTCCTGCCACGAAGTAAATCATATAAACGATTTATATCGACACCACCTGACTGCCCCGCAGTACGCACATACGACAAATAAAAATGGCCTGGATCGCGAGATCCAGGCCATTTCCTTTTTTGTTTGCCGCCGCCTCTTCCCCTTGCTGGTCCTGCCCACGCGGCGGCACGCGGGCAGGCCTCCCCTGCTTGACTCTTGCTGGCGGCGACCCCGATCAGTCGTCCTCTGCGCCACCGATCCCCAGCTCCTGGATCTTGCGGGTGATGGTGTTGCGGCCAATGCCCAGGCGCACGGCGGCGTCGTTCTTGCGACCGTGGGTGTGCTTCAGGGCGATCTTGATGAGCGCGGCTTCGAACTGGCGGCCGAGGATATCCATCACCTCGGGCTGTTCCGAGGCCAGCATCTGCGCGGCTTCGGTTTCCAGCAGCGAAATCCAGCTGACGTTGCCGACCTCCGGCACGGCGGCCCCCGCGGTCGCCTCGCCGTAGCTGACCGGCATCACCGGTGCGGCCATCCCCGCCGATGCCGGACCGGCCACGACCTGCGCCGGTTGCGGTGCATAGGCACGTTCTTCCACCAGATCCTGCGGCAGGTCCTTGATCTCGACGGTCTGGCCGGGGGCCATCACGGTGATCCAGTTGCACAGGTTTTCCAGCTGGCGCACGTTGCCGGCAAACTCCAGCTGCGACAGGAACTGCATCGCCTGCGGCGACAGGCGCTTGGCTTCCACGCCCAGCTGGCGCGCACTTTGCGCCAGGAAATAGCGGGCCAGGATGGGGATGTCCTCGCTGCGTTCGCGCAGGCTGGGCAGACGCAGGCGAATCACGTTGAGGCGATGGTACAAGTCCTCCCGGAACAGGCCTTCGCGCACGCGTTGTTCCAGGTTCTGGTGAGTAGCCGCAATCACCCGCACGTTGGCCTTCATCGACTGATGGCCGCCGACGCGGTAGAAATGGCCGTCCGACAGCACGCGCAGGAGGCGGGTCTGCAGGTCCAGCGGCATGTCGCCGATTTCATCGAGGAACAGGGTGCCGCCCTCGGCCTGTTCGAAGCGGCCACGGCGCATGGCTTGCGCGCCGGTGAAGGCGCCGCGTTCATGGCCGAACAGCTCGGACTCCAGCAGGTCCTTGGGAATGGCCGCGGTGTTCAGAGCCACGAAGGGCTGGCTGGCGCGCGGGCTGTGCTTGTGCAGGGCGCGTGCCACCAGTTCCTTGCCGGAGCCGGATTCACCGGTGATCAGCACCGTCACGTTCGATTGCGACAGGCGGCCGATGGCGCGGAACACATCCTGCATGGCCGGTGCCTGACCGAGGATCTCGGGGGTCTGCGCGGCGCCCTGTTCGATGTCGGTCTCGCGCAAGCTCTCGTCGAGGGCACGGCGGATCAGCTCGACCGCCTTGTCCACGTCGAAGGGCTTGGCCAGGTATTCAAAGGCGCCACCCTGGAAGGCCGAGACCGCCGAGTCGAGGTCGGAGAAGGCGGTGATGATGATCACCGGAATCCCGGGGTGCTTGGCCTTGACGGTCTGCAGCAGCTCCAGGCCGGAGGCGCCGGGCATGCGGATGTCGGACACCAGCACTTGCGGTGTCCCGTTCTGCAGGGCCGCCATGGCATCGCGTGCGCTGGAAAAACTCTGCGTGGCGAGATTTTCTCGGGCCAGGGCTTTTTCGAGCACCCAGCGTATCGATTCGTCGTCGTCAACAATCCAGATTGGCTTCATAAATAACTTCTTCCTGCGTTGGTCTTGCTGTTAAAGCTCCCGCGAGCCAAGGCACTTCTGGCGCCCTGTCCGCAGCCCCCATGGTGACGGGATGCCTTCCGTCATTCCGGCTTTGGCGCGCCGCCTGCGGCCATGGGCTCACGGCAGCGGTATAAGTATTCTGAAATCGGTACAACCCGGCCGGCTGTCGCATTCGATCACGCCCATGTGCTGATGCACGAAGGTCTGCGCCAGGGTCAGCCCCAGTCCGCTACCACCTTCCCGACCTGACACCAGGGGATAGAAGATTCTTTCCTGGATGTCGGGGGGAATACCCGGACCGTTATCGATGATATGCAAGTCTAGTGCCAGCCGGTATCTGACCTTGGATAGCGTCACCTGACGGGAAACGCGGGTACGCAGGATCAGCTCGGCGTCACCGGCACGGATGCGGTCGGCCAGGGCCTGGGCCGCGTTGTGGACGATGTTCAGTACCGCCTGGATCAGTTGCTCCTTGTCGCCCCGAAAGTCGGGGATGGAGAGGTCGTAGTCGCGCTTGATCGTCAGCCCCTGCGGGAACTCGGCCATCACCAGGCTGCGCACGCGCTCGCAGACCTCGTGGATGTTGACGTCGCCGACGATGTGCGGATGGCGGTGCGGTGCCAGCAGGCGATCGACCAGGGTCTGCAGGCGGTCGGCTTCCTTGATGATGACCTGGGTGTATTCGCGCAATTCCTTCAAGTGCCGCTCGGGCAGCTCCAGCTCCAGCAACTGGGCCGCGCCACGGATACCGCCCAGCGGATTCTTGATCTCGTGGGCCAGGTTGCGGATCAGCTCCTTGTTGGCCTGGCTCTGGTCGAACATGCGCTCTTCGCGATCCAGCTTGAGCTGCTGCACGTTCTCGCGCAGCTCCAGCAGCACCGGCATGTCGGGGTTGTCCAGCGGGGTGACGATGGTATGGACTTGCAGCGGCTCACGGTTGGCGCGCTCCAGCACCAGGTCCAGGCGCTTGTCGGCGAACTGGTGTTCGATAGCCTGGTAGAACAGCGCCGAGAGCTCCTTGCCATTGAGGAAGAGCTCCGAGAGCTTCTGCTGCGAGAGCACCTTGAAGGAACTCTCCAGCAGGTTCTCGGCGGCGGCATTGGCATAGACGATGCCGCCCTGGGCATCGAGGATGATCACGGCCGACGCCAGCAGGTCCAGACCGTCGATCGAGGAAAATTGTGTCTTCATGGCGGATGGGGCTAAGCCTGGGTTCATGTCATGTCGCGGTGTCTTCATACCGGATGACTAGCAAGTTCCGGGCGCGCTCCGCGATCTGGCCCGGGAGGCGCCGGCGCATAAAAAAAGGGGAAGCAAGCTTCCCCTTTTTCATCAAACCCGGATGCGATTACAGCGAGTAGTACATGTCGAATTCGATCGGATGGGTGGTCATGCGGAAACGCGTGACTTCCTGCATCTTCAGGTCGACGTAAGCATCGATCATGCTGTCGCTGAACACGCCACCGCGGGTCAGGAACTCGCGATCCTTGTTCAGGTGTTCCAGCGCTTCTTCCAGCGAGGAGCACACGGTCGGGATCAGCTTGTCTTCTTCCGGCGGCAGGTGGTACAGGTCCTTGGTCGCCGCTTCGCCCGGGTGGATCTTGTTCTGCACGCCATCCAGACCGGCCATCAGCAGCGCCGAGAAGCACAGGTACGGGTTGGCCAGGGGATCCGGGAAGCGGGTTTCGATACGACGGCCCTTCGGGTTGGCAACGTGCGGGATACGGATCGAGGCCGAACGGTTACGGGCCGAGTAGGCCAGCTTGACCGGGGCTTCGAAGCCGGGGACCAGACGCTTGTAGGAGTTGGTGCCCGGGTTGGTGATCGCGTTCAGTGCCTTGGCGTGCTTGATGATGCCGCCGATGTAGTACAGCGCGAACTCGGACAGGCCGGCATAGCCGTCGCCTGCGAACAGGTTCTTGCCATCCTTCCAGACGGATTGGTGAACGTGCATGCCGGAGCCGTTGTCGCCAACCAGGGGCTTGGGCATGAAGGTCGCGGTCTTGCCGTAGGTGTGGGCGACGTTCCAGATCACGTACTTCAGGGTCTGGGTCCAGTCAGCGCGCTCGACCAGGGTCGAGAACTTGGTGCCCAGTTCGTTCTGGCCAGCGCCAGCCACTTCGTGGTGATGCACTTCGACGGGGATGCCCAGGGATTCCAAGATCAGGGACATTTCCGAACGCATGTCCTGGAAGCTGTCGACCGGGGGAACCGGGAAGTAGCCGCCCTTGACGGTCGGACGGTGGCCGGAGTTGCCGCCTTCGATCTTGGCGCCGGTGCTCCAGGAAGCTTCTTCGGAGTCGATCTTGACGAAGCAGCCGGACATGTCAGCACCCCAACGCACGCCGTCGAAGATGAAGAATTCGGGTTCCGGACCGAAGTAGGCGGTGTCGCCCAGGCCGGAGGACTTCAGGTAGGCTTCAGCGCGCTTGGCGATGGAGCGCGGATCACGGTCGTAGCCCTTGCCGTCGGACGGCTCGATCACGTCACATTGCATGAAGAGGGTGGTCTCTTCCATGAACGGGTCGATGTTGGCGGTGTTCGGGTCCGGGATCAGCAGCATGTCGGAGGCTTCGATACCCTTCCAGCCGGCGATCGACGAACCGTCGAAGGCGTGACCGGATTCGAACTTGTCGATGTCGAAATGCGAAACCGGCACGGAAACGTGCTGTTCCTTGCCACGGGTGTCAGCGAAACGGAAGTCGACAAACTTGACTTCGTTGTCCTTCACCATCTTCAAAACCTCTGCGGCCGTCCTTGCCATGCGAATCTCCTAAAACGAGGAAGTAGTATAAATTGGGGTGTTGAGCCGTTTTCTGCGACTGGATCTTTGCATTTGATACAACGGTCTTGCGCCGAACTCAGTCGCGGATGATAGCAGATTCCATGCCACCAACCTTTCGGGGGCGGCAATTATGGAATATTTTAGGGAGCAGGCGGCTGGACGGCCTTCCCCCGCAGTGCAGGAAGGCTCATGGACCGCATTATTTTAGTGCAATTCAGGATATATGCACCATTAAAATGCACATTGGTGATTTCCAATATGAAATGCCCTGTTTTGGTGCCTGCGCCGTCTTGGGGCATCACCGAACTTGATGGGGATCCTGCACCGGCCTGGAAAAATTGTTTAAAGTTTCAGTTTCCGGACAAGCCAGCCTGAGATGGCGTGTCCACTCCCCCTTGCATTGCCCGTTTGCAACTTCCCGTTTTCATTTTGATAGCGTCCTGACAAAGAGAACCATCATGAGCCACCAAGACATCCTCGCCACCGCCGCCGACCGTGCCAGCGCCGGCCAGCTACCCTACCGCGGCGCGGTCACGCCCCAGGAGGCGCTGGCGCTGATCGAAGGCAATGCCGCCGTCAAGCTGGTCGATGTGCGCACCCGTGCCGAGCGCGACTGGGTAGGCATCGTGCAGATCCCGGCTGGACAGCACCTGGCGGTGCAATGGAATCTCTACCCGGAGGGCAAGCCCAACGCGCTGTTCCTGGAGCAGTTGAAGGAAGTGGCCAACCCGGATGACATCCTGCTCTTCCTGTGCCGCTCCGGTGTGCGCTCCAAGCATGCCGCCAAGCTGGCCACCGACCATGGCTTCGGCCAGTGCTTCGACATCCTCGAAGGCTTCGAGGGCAACAAGGACGCCGCTGGTCACCGCAAGACCGTGGAAGGCTGGTGCAAGGCCGGCCTGCCCTGGGTCGGCGCCTGATGCTCTAGAGGCCCTGGACGTCGAGGATCCGTCCCAGCGACACCAGCAGGAGCGCAATGGCATCCAGGCCGCCCGCGTCCGCGCGCAGGGCGTCCTCGACACAATCCAGCAAGGCTACGATCTCGGGGCGCTGCATGGTCAGCGCGGCGCCCTTCATGCGATGTGCCAGTTGCCCCATGACCACCCGGTCGGAGACGGCATGCGCGGCGTGCAAGGCGCGCAGGTCGTGTTGCGAGGTACTCAGGAAGAGTTCCTGCAGGTCCGCGCCCGCGGGCTCCGGAGACGATGGCTGTTGGCCGGCATCGGGCGACTCGTGATCGCACCATAGCGCCAGCATCTGGCGCAAGGCATCGCTTTGCAGGGGCTTGCCCAACATCCCGTCCATGCCCTGCTCCAGGCACAGGCGCACATGGGCTGGATCGCTCTCGCCCGAGATGCCGATGAGGGGCGTATAGGGCCGTTGCGGCACTGCGGATTCCAACCCCCGTACCTGCTGCGCCACCTCATGGCCGAACATGTCGGGCAGGTGGCAGTCCAGCAGTACCAGGCCGTAAGACTGCGCCTGGATCGCCGCCAGCGCGGCGCTGCCATCGGCCACGCTGTGGACCGCGCAGCCCATGGCCTGCAGGCGCTTGCCGACGGCCAGGCGCACCGTTGCCGAATCGTCCACCAGCAAGACCTGCGGCGTGCTGCTACTGGTCATCCTTTTTCCTCCTGCGATATGGTTGCATGGACTGCATGGTCTGTATGGTCTGTATGGTCTGCATGACCCGGCCTACAGGTCCTTGATGTGATAGGCGATCTTGAAAAGCTCGTGGTCGCTGCGCACGCCCAGCTTGCGCAAGGCAGACTGCTTCTGTCCGCTGATGGTCTTGACGCTGCGCATGAATTTCTCGGCGATCTCCGTGACTGACAAGCCCTCCAGGCAACAGCGCAAGACCTCGCGCTCCCGTGGTGACAGGCTGCTCAGCTCGGCCAGCGCGCGGCTGGCCGTCGGCGTGCCACTGCCGTTGCGCCGGGATCTGCCTGGCGCCCCGGCTGGGCTGGCAGCGGACTCCGCCTGCTGCATCGAGGACAGCGCCGCCACCATGGTCACGTTCAGGTACTGGCGCCCGCGCCCCACGGCACGCACGGCCTGGATCAGCTCACCCAGCTCCTGCGACTTGCCCACGAAACCACCCGCCCCTGCCTTCATCGCCATTGCCACGGTGGCCGGGTTGTGATGGGCCGAGGCGACCAGGATCTTGCTGCGCGGGAAGCGCACCCGCAACGCGCGAATCAGGTTCAGGCCATCGATATCGTTGCTGCCCAACGCATAGTCGATGAGCAGCAGGTCGACCGGTACCGTGCGCAATGCCACCATCAGCTCCTTGCTGGTGGCGAAGGCGCCCACCACGTCCAGGTCCGGCTCCTCGGCCAGGCGCATGGCCAGGCCATAGCGGACCACCGCGTGGTCGTCGAGCAAGGCGATACGCATCGCCGATGCCGGTGTCCATGTCATGCTGCTTCCCTATCCTCTGGTTCGGCGAACTGCCGCACCTTGCCTGGGTGGACATCCCGATTTTTCAAACGCGCTATTGTGAGCGAGCTACGCCGCCAAGCGCATAAGAATCATCTGAAAAATCAGGAAATATCCAAGTTACGTTAGCACCCCGATAACTCGAACTGGGCAACAGTAGCCGGCCTGGCAACTTTGGCATCGACCAAGCGCAGCTTTCTTCAGCTGACGCGTTTGGCATGACAACCAAAATGCATCACCTCGCGTTATGCCGGCATCGCCCGCCGTGTGCCTTGCGCATTACACTTTCTTACAGCGGGCGCTGCGGCCATTGCCCATACTGGCCTCCACAAATTTCGATACCGCGAGGCTCATCCATGCGCCCGTTTCGCCAATTGATCCACCCATCCCTGGGATCGGCCCGTGCTCGCCGCGCCCTGTTGCTGGTGCTGCTGGCCAGTAGCCTGGACCTGGCCCGGGCTGCCACGCCCACCGCAGCAACAGCAGCGCCACTGTCGGAGCAGGAACGCGCCCTGCACGTGCTGAACCGCCTGGCCTACGGGCCCCGGCCCGGCGACCTGGAACAGGTCGAGCAGATGGGCGTGAAACGCTACATCGAGCAGCAGCTGCATCCCGAACGCATCCCCCTGCCGGCGGACCTGCAGGCACGGCTGGCGGCCTTGCCGGGCCTGCAGATGACGCCGGCGCAATTGTTCATCGACTACGGCCCGCCCTCCATCGACAAGGAAGCCGACAAGGACGTCAAGCAGGCCGCGCGGCAACGCGCACCACGCGAGCTGACACCGCAATTCCACATGGCGCGCCTGCTGCAGGCCACCGAAAGCCCGCGCCAGCTGGAAGAAGTGATGACCGAATTCTGGGCCAATCACTTCAACATCTTCGAAGGCAAGGAATGGGTGCGCTACTGGGTCGGCGACTATGAAAAGAATGCCATCCGCCCCTATGCGCTAGGTCACTTCCGCGACCTGCTGGGGGCGGTGGCCCATCATCCGGCGATGCTGTACTACCTCGACAACTGGCTCTCCAGCGGCGCCGGTACGCCGGGTGCGCGCGGCCGCTTCAAGGGGCTCAACGAGAACTACGCCCGCGAGCTGATGGAACTGCATACGCTGGGCGTGGATGGCGGTTACCAGCAGGCCGACGTGATCACGCTGGCGCGCATCCTCTCGGGCTGGACCATCGACGTCAATGCCATGAAAGCGGGCGCGGCACCCTTCTCGTTTGCGGCCCAGCGCCACGACAATGCGCCCAAGGTATTCCTCGGCCGACCGCTGACCGCCAGCGGCTACCAGGAAGGTGAAGCGGCACTGGATATCCTGGCCAGCCATCCCTCGACGGCGCGTTTCATCTCCACTCAGCTGGTGCAGTACTTCGTCTCCGACCAGCCCGACCCGGCGCTGGTACAGCGACTCACGCAGAAATTCCTGGCCACCCGGGGCGACCTGCGCGCGGTGCTGCAGACGCTCTTCGACAGTCCGCAATTCTGGGCACGCAGCAATTACCAGACGCAGTTCAAGACGCCCTACCAGTTCGTGGTCTCGGCGCTGCGTGCCGGTGACATTCCTGTCCGGAATGCGAAACCGGTCAATGGCGCGCTCGGCCAGTTCGGCATGCCGCTGTATGGCTGGCTCACGCCCGAGGGCTACAAGTATTCGGAAGCGGCGTGGTTGAATCCCGATGCGCTGCTGCGCCGGATCAACTTCGCCGGCAACCTGGTCAACGGCAAGTCGCCCATTGCCCGCGCCGAGGGCGACGCAGCGCCCGCCAACACCGACGCGCGACCGGTCGATCCGCGCCAGCTGCTGGGCACGCTGGGTCCGGCCATCTCACCGCAGGCGGCCGCCAAGATCGCCGGTGCGCCCGAGAATGTGCAGGCGGGCCTGATCCTGGGCAGTCCTGATTTCATGAAACGCTGATCCATCCGGCCAGAGAGACCACCATGAACCGTCGTGATTTCATCCGTTACCTGGGCGCCGCCGGCAGCGGCGCCATCCTGGTCCCGATCGGGCTATCCGGTTGCGCCGTGGCCCCCGTGGGCGACAAGAGCATCAGCCGCGCCACACCGGCCAAACTGGCCTATGGCAACCCTGCCCCGCGCGCGCATGGCAATGGCGATGGCGCGCCGCGCATGGTGGTGGTGTTCCTGCGCGGGGCGGTCGATGGCATGAACGTGGTGGTGCCGCATGGCGACCCCGAGTACTACCGCGCCCGTCCCAGCATTGCCGTGGCGCGCCCGGGCCAGGCCAATGGTGCCATCGACCTGACCGGCTATTTCGGCCTGCATCCTGCCTTGCAGCCGCTGATGCCGTACTGGGAAGGCGGCCAGCTGGCCTTCGTGCATGCCTCCGGTTCGCCCGATGGCTCGCGCTCGCACTTCGAGGCGCAGGACTATATGGAGACCGGTACACCCGGCCAGCACAACACCCGTGACGGCTGGCTCAACCGGGTGATGGATTACCTGCCGCCGGCGCAATCGCCGCTGCAGGCACTCAACGTGGGCGATGCCACGCCGCGCATCCTGGCCGGACACAACGTGGTGGCCAACCTGCAGACCGGGCGTGCCGCCACCCGCCCCGGGCTGATCGACCAGCCCCGCATGATGCAGGCCTACGGGCCGCTCTATGAGGGTGACGATGCCGTGGCCAAGGCCTACCGCGACGGCATCGCGGCACGCCACGAGCTGATGACCGAGATCAACAGCCAGGAGCAGCAGATGGCCAACAACGGCGCACCGCTACCCAACGGCCTGTCGATGGACACGGCGCGGCTGGGCCGCCTGATGCGGCACGATCCACGCATCCGCCTGGCCTTCCTGGCCGTAGGCGGCTGGGATACCCACATCAACCAGGGCAATGGCACGGGCCAGCTGGCGGGCCGCCTCTCGCCCCTGGCCGGAGGGCTGGCGACGCTGGCCAAGGAACTGGGACCGGCCTTCAATGACACGGTCATCGTGGTGATGTCGGAATTCGGTCGGACCTTTCGAGAGAACGGCAATGGCGGCACCGACCATGGTCATGGCAATGCGATGTGGCTGATGGGGGGCAACCTGCGCGGCGGCAAGATCTACGGTCAATGGCCGGGGCTGAACCAGGCCGCTTTGAACGAAGGGCGCGACCTCGCCATCACCACCGATTTCCGCGCGGTGCTGTGCGCGCTGTCGGAGCGGCACATGCGTATCCATGACCAGGCATTGGAGAAGATATTTCCCCAATATGCTGCAGGCACCAAGGGCGTGCCGGACCTGTTCATTTGAATCAACCCAACAAATTCTTCGCGCAACGATATTCGGCGGTTGTTACTTTGCTTGAAATCGATAGAGATGTCATCGACGCCTTCCGGACTATGGCGATAAGCCGCCAATGGGAATCCCCCTTCTGCACCTCGCGGCAGCTTACTGCACGCGTCTGCATACCATGTTCTTTTCTTATCTGAGGCAGTACTCTCTACTGCCTACATGTGGCGGGAAGAATTACTTCGGAAAACTCGAAGAGCGTGACGTCTTCTTTCCTGTGTTTAACGCAGGCTACAATCGCTGGCGAGAATAACATCATAGAGCCGGCGACTTTATGGCCTAGTCAAAGCCCGTTCACCTGAAATTGAAGAAACCAATCGGCCTCAAACTTGGTGAGATATGAAGATGAGAACCCTCAAGTTCATTGGCCTGGCTTTTTCCATTTATCTTGGGCTGGGCTTGATCGTTCACTTCACACGGCCCCACTATGGCCGTTGTGATTTCTACAATCGACCGGATACGTTGGATGGTGGGGTAAAGCTCCTCAACGAAGTTTCATATCGATTCCAACTGTGTGGAACAGGTGGTAACGATCAGGACGGAACAGACGATGAAATCGAACTCAAGGTTTTCAGCGACAGAGGCGGGCTTCTTGCCAGGCGCCACTTTTCAGTCAATTGGTATGCGGGCAGCAGTTCTCACCGGCCCTTGATATACGACGGCGAGTTTGTTCGATATGTTGACGTGACTGAAGAGTCAGGCTTCGAGCAACGCCTGAGTATCCCGCCCACAAAGTGGGATTGGATTCGCGCCAGACTGCCGTTGTTTTGAACCAAGCTTCGTCGTGACTCCCTGCCGAGCTGATTCGTGGTAGCCGCACTGGCGCCGCCGCTTACTCCGCCTCGACAATCCACGCCGCCTGGATGGCTTCCAGGATGCGCTCGCCGGAGCGATTGGGATCGTCATCGAAGCCATCAAGCTCCATGACCCAGCGATGCAGGTCGGTGAAGCGGATGGTACTGGGATCGATGTTGGGGAACCTGTCGTAAAGCTCCTCGGCGATCAGCTGGGTATCAGTCCATTTCATGATTGGCTCCTGCCGGTACTGCCGGAGCAGTACGGCTCAATGGTTTTCGGATGCGTGGTTGATGGTGTACTTGGGGATTTCGACGGTCAGGTCGTCTTCGCCCAGCACCACCTGGCAGGACAGGCGCGAGGTCGCTTCCAGGCCCCAGGCCATGTCCAGCAGGTCTTCTTCCTTGTCGGTGGGCTCATTGAGCGTCTCGAATCCTTCGCGGATGAGCACGTGGCAAGTGGTACAGGCGCAGGACTTTTCACAGGCGTGCTCGATGTCGACGTCGCTGTCCAGCAGCGCATCGCACAGGGTCTTGCCGGCTGGGGCGTCGATCACCGAGCCTTCGGGGCAGAGGACCGGATGGGGGAGGATAACGATCTGGGGCATGGGGGACTTTCGTGATTCGTGTCAGTGTGGATAGCGTGAATTCGCTCAGGCGACTTCGTCCAGTTTCTTGCCGGCCAGGGCCGCGTGGACGCTGCGGTCCATGCGGCGCGCGGCGAATTCCTCGGTGCCGTGCGCCAGCGCATCGACCGCTGCCTTGATGGCCAGGTGGTCGCTGCCCTGGGCGGCGGCGGTGACGGCCTCGACCTGCACTTCGATGGCGCGGCGCTCGTCTTCCGACAGCAGCGCAGCATCCGCCTGCAGGGCCGAGCGCGTGGCCAGCACGATGCGTTCGGCTTCCACCTGCTCTTCGCGCAGGGCGCGGCGTTGCATGTCTTCATCGGCCGAGCTGAAGGATTCCTGCAGCATGCGTGCGATCTCGTCATCGCCCAGTCCATAGGAGGGCTTGACGCTGATCGAGGCTTCCACGCCGGAGGTCATCTCGCGCGCGGCTACGGCCAGGAGGCCGTCGGCATCGACCTGGTAGGTCACGCGGATGCGTGCCGCACCGGCGGCCATGGGCGGGATGCCGCGCAGCTCGAAGCGTGCCAGCGAACGGCAATCGGCCACCAGCTCGCGCTCGCCTTGCACCACGTGGATGGCCATGGCGGTCTGGCCATCCTTGAAGGTGGTGAATTCCTGGGCGCGTGCGCAGGGGATGGTGGAGTTGCGCGGAATGACCTTCTCGGCCAGGCCGCCCATGGTCTCGATGCCGAGCGACAGCGGGATCACGTCCAGCAGCAGCCAGTCGTCACCCGGGGCGCGGTTGCCGGCCAGCAGGTTGGCCTGCACGGCTGCACCCAGCGCCACCACCTTGTCGGGGTCGATGTTGGAGAGCGGGTTGGTCTTGAAGAACTCACCCACCGCGCGACGGATGGACGGCATGCGGGTCGCACCGCCGACCAACACCACGCCATCGACGTCTTCCACGGTCAGGCTGGCATCGCGCAGGGCCTTGCGTACCGGGGTCATGGTCTTGGCCACCAGGTGCTGGGTGATCTCGTTGAACTGCGCGGCAGTCATGGACAGGTGGACTTCCTCGCCAGACCTGAGCACGGCATCGATCTGCACTTCATCCTTGGTCGAGAGCAGTTCCTTGACCTCGCGCGCCTTGACCATCAGGAGACGCGTATCTTCATCCGACAGCGGTTGCAGTTGTGCTTCCTGGCTGATCCAGCAGAACAGGCGGTGGTCGAAGTCGTCGCCGCCCAGGGCCGAATCGCCGCCCGTGGCCAGCACCTCGAAGACACCACGAGTGAGCTTGAGCACCGAGATATCGAAGGTGCCGCCGCCCAGGTCGTAGACCGCGAAGATGCCTTCGGAACCATTGTCCAGGCCATAGGCAATCGCGGCCGCCGTGGGTTCGTTCAACAGGCGCAGTACGTTCAGGCCGGCCAGTTGTGCCGCGTCCTTGGTGGCCTGGCGCTGGGCATCATCGAAGTAGGCCGGCACGGTGATGACCGCACCCACCAGGTCGTCTCCCAGGGCGTCTTCGGCGGTCTGGCGCAGCGTGGCCAGGATCTGGGCCGAGACTTCCACCGGGCTCTTCACGCCGGCCACGGTCTTGATCTGCACCATGCCAGGCTGGTCCTGGAAGTCGTAGGGCATGTTCTCGGCGTGGGCAATGTCCTTCAGGCCACGGCCCATGAAGCGCTTCACCGAGATGATGGTATTGCGCGGATCAGTGGTCTGCGCGGCCTGGGCCTTGTACCCGATGTTGGCGTGGCCGTTGGGCAGGTAGCGCACCACCGAGGGCAGCAGCACGCGGCCATCGTCGTCGGCCAGCACTTCGGGAATGCTGTTGCGCACGGTGGCCACCAGCGAATTGGTGGTACCCAGGTCGATGCCGACCGCCAGGCGTCGCTGGTGCGGCGCGGTGGACATGCCCGGTTCGGAAATCTGCAGTAAAGCCATAGGATGTGGACTCGTGTGAAGCGATGTTATTCGGGTAAGGCCATCCGGATGCCGAGGCCGATGAAGGCACAACCTGCGAGGCGATTCAGATGGACGGAGGCGGTGGCGCGGCGGCGGAACCAGGCGCCGACAGTGCCGGAAAAGAGTGCGATGGCGCTGAAGATGACGAAGGCCTGGACGATGAAGAGCAAGGCCAGCACCAGCATCTGCAGCGATACATGACCGGCGTCGGGATGCACGAACTGCGGCAGGAAGGCGATGAAGAACAGGGTCACCTTGGGATTGAGCATGTTGGCCAGCACGCTTTGCCAGTAGATGCGGCGCAGCGGCACGGCCGGCGCGCCCTGCCCTTCACCGACCAAAGAGATGCCGGCCGCTGCCGAGCGCAGGGTGCGGTAACCGAGGTAGGCCAGGTAGGCGGCGCCGGCGTATTGCAGCGCGTGGTAGGCCGGCGGATAGGCCTTGATCACGGCGGCAAAGCCCAGCACCGCCAGCAGGGTATGGAAGACCAGGCCCGAGCTGAAACCGGCGGCGGCCACCAGCCCGGCCTGGCGGCCCTGGGCGATGCCGCGGGTGAGCACGTAGATATTGTCGGGACCAGGGGCCAGCGTGAGAGTCATGGCGGCCAGCAGGAACAGCAACAGGTCGGGCATGGTGGTCTCCTCCGCTCAGCCTTCGATCAGCGCGAAGGCATCGCCGATTTCCGCGCCGAACTTGTCCAGGAACATCAGTTGGCGCACCAGTTGGCCAGCCTGCGCATAGTCGCCGGCATCCAGGGCTGACTCGATACGGGCGATCTCGGCCTTCTTCTCGGCCAGCAGTTCGCCATTGAGGCGCTCCAGGGCATCGAGATCGCGGCCGGACTTGGCATCGTCGAGGGTCTCGCGCCATTCCATCTGCTGCATCAGGAAGCCCGGCGCCATGGCGGTATTGGATTCGGTCTGCAGGTCCACGCCATGGAGCTCGCACAGGTAGCGGGCGCGCTTCAGGGGACTCTTCAGTGTCTGGTAGGCCTCGTTGGCACGGGTAGCCCATTGCATGGCCACGCGCTTCTCGGCATCGCTGGCGTGGGCGAACTTGTCCGGATGCGCCTGTCCCTGCACGCGATGGTAGGCCTGCTCCAGCGCCTTGAGATCGACGGCGAAGCGTTGCGGCAACTGGAACAGGTCGAAGTGGTTTTGCATGGCTGGAAAATAAAAAGCCTGTCGGACTGCAACAGGCTTGGCACATCAGGGACGGCGAACAGTGACCAGGTCGGGCTCTGCAAGAGGGATCAGGCGGCTGTCACGGTCGGCTAAGCACTGGCCACCAGCCCCCACTATCGGGGCGCGGCGGCATCAACAAGAACGCAGCAATCAGATGCGGAAGCTCTCGCCGCAGCCGCATTCGTCCTTGACGTTGGGGTTCTGGAACTTGAAGCCTTCGTTCAACCCCTCGCGGGCGAAATCCAGCTCGGTGCCGTCGATGTAGGGCAGGCTCTTGGGATCGACAAACACGCGCACGCCATGCGATTCGAAGACGGTGTCCTCGGACGCCTGCTCATCCACGTATTCCAGCTTGTACGCCAGCCCGGAGCACCCGGTGGTACGCACGCCCAGGCGCAGGCCGATGCCCTTGCCACGACGTTCCATGTACCGGCTGATGTGTTTTGCTGCCTTCTCTGTCAATGTGATTGCCATGATGCCTGCCTTACTGAATCAAAAACGGCGTGTGCCGGCCTGCGACCAGGGGCCGATCAGGCCGCGGCCTTCTGCTCGCCACCATGCTTGGCCTTGTAGTCCTGCACGGCAGCCTTGATGGCATCTTCGGCCAGGATCGAGCAGTGGATCTTCACCGGCGGCAGCGCCAGTTCCTCGGCGATCTGGGTGTTCTTGATGGACAGGGCTTCGTCCAGCGTCTTGCCCTTGACCCATTCGGTCACCAGCGACGACGAGGCGATGGCCGAACCGCAGCCATAGGTCTTGAACTTGGCATCCTGGATGACGCCATCGGCGCCCACCTTGATCTGCAGCTTCATCACGTCGCCGCAGGCGGGCGCGCCCACCATGCCGGTGCCAACGGTCTCGTCGCCCTTCTCGAAGGCGCCGACGTTGCGCGGGTTTTCATAGTGGTCGAGTACTTTTTCCGAATAAGACATGTTCTTGCTCCTAGAAGATGGTTTCGTCCATCGTCGGCGGCTTCATCAGGCTGCTGGCGACGGCTGGCAGGTCCGGTTTAGTGGGCCGCCCACTGGATGGTGGAAAGGTCCACGCCATCCTTGTACATATCCCACAGGGGCGACAGCTCGCGCAGCTTGCCGACCTTGCTCTTGATCAGCTCGATGGTGAAATCGATGTCTTCCTCGGTGGTGAAGCGACCGATGGTGAAACGGATCGAGCTGTGCGCCAGTTCATCGCTGCGGCCCAGGGCACGCAGCACGTAGGACGGTTCCAGGCTGGCCGAGGTGCAGGCCGAACCGGAGGACACGGCGATGTCCTTGATCGCCATGATCAGCGACTCGCCCTCGACGTAGTTGAAGCTCACGTTCAGGTTGTGCGGGACGCGGTGTTCCATGTCGCCGTTGATGTAGGTCTCTTCGATCTCCTGCAGGCCCTTGGCCAGGCGATCGCGCATGGCGCGGATGTGGCTCAGCTCGCTATCCATTTCTTCGCGGGCGATGCGGAAGGCTTCACCCATGCCGACGATCTGGTGCGTGGCCAGGGTGCCCGAACGCAGGCCGCGCTCGTGACCGCCGCCATGCATCTGCGCCTCGATGCGCACACGCGGCTTGCGGCGCACGTACAGCGCACCGATGCCCTTGGGGCCGTAGCTCTTGTGGGCGGAGAAGCTCATCAGGTCGACCTTCCAGTTTTCCAGGTCGATCTTGACCTTGCCGGTGGCCTGCGCTGCATCGCTGTGGAAGATGATGCCCTTGGAGCGGCAGAACTCGCCGATTTCCGGCACCGGCTGGATCACGCCGATCTCGTTGTTGACCAGCATGACCGAGACCAGGATGGTATCCGGACGCACCGCAGCGGCGATCTGCTCGACGGTGACCAGGCCATTGTCCTGCGGCTGCAGGTAGGTGGCTTCGAAGCCCACGCGTTCCAGCTCGCGGAAGGTATCCAGCACCGCCTTGTGCTCGGTCTTCACCGTGATGATGTGCTTGCCCTTGGACTTGTAGAACTGTGCCGCGCCCTTGATGGCCAGGTTGTTGCTCTCGGTGGCGCCGGAGGTCCAGATGATCTCGCGCGAGTCGGCATTGACCAGCTTGGCCACTTCTTCACGCGCTTCTTCAACGGCCTTCTCGGCGGTCCAGCCATACATGTGGCTGCGCGAGGCGGGATTGCCGAACTGCTCGCGCAGGTAGGGAATCATCTTGTCGGCCACGCGCGGATCGACCGGAGTGGTCGCCGAGTAGTCCATGTAGATCGGGAAGTGCGGAGCCTTGATGGTCTCCAGCAGGCTTTTTTCCAGGGGTGCGTTCATAGGTCCTTGCTCCAAATCAGGCTGCGGCTTGCGGGCGGTGCATCACCACCACGCTCTGCGAGTCGGCGGAACGCAGCTCCGCCGGCTTGGGTTCTTTTTGCTGGTCGACCAGGTCCTGCAGCGACACCGAATCCAGGTACTCGACCATCTTTTCGTTCAGGGTGGACCACAGGTCGTGGGTCATGCAGCGCGCGCCACCGGGATGGGAGGCGCTGTGGCAATTTTCCTTGCCACCGCACTGGGTCGCATCCAGCGGTTCATCGACGGCAATGATGATGTCGGCCACCGACACGTCGGCGGCCTTGCGGGCCAAGTTGTAACCACCGCCCGGGCCGCGCACGGACTCGACGATCTGGTGACGCCGCAACTTGCCGAACAACTGTTCCAGATAGGATAGGGAAATTTCCTGGCGCTCGCTGATGGCCGAGAGCGTGACGGGGCCTTTGCCCTGGCGCAAGGCCAGGTCAATCATCGCCGTCACGGCAAAACGACCTTTGGTAGTTAGACGCATGGATGTTCACTCCAGAAACAAATGTTCCACTGGAACCGCTTACCCTGAATTCCCGAATATTTGAGTCAAGTATATCAAACCCGACTAATTCTGTCAGGTACGTACTTCAGTGGCGCCATTGAAAAAGCGCAAATTCAGGTGAAACTTGTCTGACCTCCTGCCGAAATTGCGCTAATCTCATGCTTCCGGCTGGCATTTCCGTTCGTTCGCCATTTATCGATCTGGTAAGATGGCGCAACATTTTTCATCTGGCGATGCGTGGACTGACCAAAACAACACAAGCCGGGTCCGCGCCGCATTTCAAACTAAAACGATATGGATGTAAGCGATACCCCCAACCCACTGCTGCGCCCGCGCCGCAAGCCCCAGAGCCTGTCGCAGGAAGTGGTGGCGTCGCTGACGGCGATGATCAGCAATGGCAGCATCAAACCCGGAGACAAGCTGCCTACCGAGTCCGAGATCATGCAGACCCAGGGTGTCTCGCGCACCGTGGTGCGCGAGGCCATCTCGCGCCTGCAGGCCGCCGGCCAGGTGGAAACCCGTCATGGCATCGGTACCTTCGTACTGGAAGCCAAGAAGGGTTCCAACATCAACATCGACCCGGCCACCATCACCACCATGCGCGACCTGCTGGCGCTGCTGGAGCTGCGCATCAGCCTGGAGACCGAGACCGCCGGCCTGGCTGCGGCCCGTCGCACCGAGGAGCAGTTGCTCGAGATCCGGCAGGCGCTGGACCTGTTCCGCGACAACCAGCAAGGCGGCGGCGATACCGTGGGGCCGGATTTCCGCTTCCACTTCGCCATCGCCAATGCGACCGGCAACCGCTACTTCATCGAGATCATCAGCCACCTGGGCATGGGCGTGATCCCGCGCAAGCGCATCAATACGGCCGAGCTGGCCCATGACCAGCAGGCCAGCTACCTGGACCGGGTGCAGCGCGAGCATGAGGATATCTACGAAGCCATTGCCCGTGGTGACGCCGAGGCCGCCCGCGCGGCCATGCGCAACCACCTGACCAACAGCCGCGAGCGCCTGCGCCGCGCGCAACAGGAAGCCGAATCGGGCACTGCCAGCGCTGCCTGATGCCTCTCCCCCTTCGGGCCGGCCTGCCGGCTTGAAGGGGTAGCGCTGCGGCGATCCCCATCGGATTGCCCGACCATCCCTCCCCCGCCCCACCCCGCCAGCGTCGCCCTCTCCCTCGC